>Ga0179593_1715727_pt1 | contig 11709 bp, 10 predicted proteins | sample CZODoug2_1_08_16_FD_185931 | JGI IMG/M metagenome (GOLD analysis project Ga0179593, IMG submission 185931) | Vadose zone soil fungal communities from Angelo Coast Range Reserve, California, USA - CZODoug2_1_08_16fungal (PacBio error correction) | ecosystem: Environmental > Terrestrial > Soil >...
GCGGGACGAAACGCCAGGGGAAGGAGCCGTTCAGGCAAAATGGCGAAAACCGGATCACTCTTCTGGCAGACAGGTCCTGTTGTCCAAAAAACGCAAAGCTGAAAAGACAACCTCTGGGGGAAGGAAAAAGAAAAACGTCCAGGCGGAGTCCGTTTCGGAAGGGGCGGCACCCGAGATCGAGGCTCGCAGGCCGTACTTAAAAAGTGAAACATGCCATGTTTCAAAGAAAGCTTCCAGAGAGGCCTATTAGGCTATCAGAGATGTCCCTTTAGCATCGAGAGCAGGCTCGCCAGAAATACTGATCGAGATGTGGGGGGGGGAAAGCTTTCGAACACATCTAGTGGAGTGGGTGTGGCTGCTACGGACGGAATTTGATAAAATGGGGAGTAAAATGAAAAAGTCTTAAATGAGCGCGGAGGATGAAAGAAAAAGAGGCAGAACCAGCGCGCAGGGTTGTGGCATCCTTATTCAGACGGAAGGTGTATGGTCTCCAAAAGGGATAGGAAAGAAACGGATCATCCAAGACAATGCGATAACGTTACCTTTATGCAAGGAGATCATCGACCGACCGAAACGATTTCCGAGAGCACGCAGCTGGAAGGAAACCGTGGGGGGCTGGGGGGGTTCTAATGCAATCCTCTTCCCCGCTGCAGAGTGGAGTGGAGAACCGGAAAACCGGAGGAGGGGTAAGGAACCTGGTGCCGAGGGGGGGAAAAACGGATCACCGACTCGAAGGGGACTCTGCTAATTGCTTTTTCACTTAAACTCTGCGGGAGTGAAAAAAGGAATTAAAATAAATAAAAAAATCGCAAAAAGCCACGCCGTCTCGGTAGAACGTAGTTCTCCAAAACGGGTGCCTTGCCAATGATTGGTCGGATCTTTATCAATTTGAATCAAAAAACAAAAAGAAAGCTTCGAAAAAAAAAAAGGCGGGACTGGGAAATGGGGGGTCGTCGGACGCTGGAGTATCACTCCGCCAGAGATTGATGGTGAGGGACCTTGGACGGGGTCGAGGGGCCCAAAAAACTAGTATAGGGAAAAAAAGTTGGACGCACGAAGAACAGAAAGAAGGGGGGTGAGAAAAATTATGGCCGGTATCTACTCCTAGCCCAGGTAGGCCAGTCCTTTGCCTCGCTTATGGTGAAGCTGGTATCGGGGAAAAAAAGGAAAATCTCAAAGAAAACGCCGGCGGTGTGGGGGGGAGAAAACCCAGGTGGTGTTTGGGGTTGGGTGGGGGGGGCCCGGGTTGGGGGGTGGAGGCAGAGGGAAAGGGGGTTAAGGAAGCTACTATCTCAGATAGGCTTGTGCTAGCGGTGACGGCGTCCGAAGAAGTTTGAAACGGAGCCCGAGGCGAGGCCGAGACACGAAGGGGGGTGGAATCTGTTTGTCGAAAATGTTAGATCGGACCAACAGTCGCCACTCAAAGAATAAGGGGGGTCTACCGGGAAAAGGGAGTCTGAGGAACATCGGGAGGCCTGTAAGAGTCAGGGATGAAAGTTATCCTTGAAGGATGGAGATGCCACACGCGCGAAAAAGGGAAAAAAATCATGTGCGGGGGCACAGGGAAAAAATACGAGGAGGGGAGGGGGGTAACGCCAGAAAAAAGGGACCGTGGCAGGGGCCCATTTAGATGCCGCCCTTGCACAATTGCATGTCCCGGCGACTACGTTGCGCATAGATATAGCGCGAGCCTGCGGAAAAGAGGGCGTCAGAAAAAAAAAAAAAGGACAAAACAGCCAATGAAATACCGGGGGAGGTGGAAAACAGTGCGAGCACAGGAGAAATCAGAAAGGGTAGAAAAAGGTGAGAAAATTCAGGGTCTCGTACGTTCCTTGAAATCACCTTGGGGGGAGGGGTTGTATTAGGCCAAAGGGGGGCCTGACGCAATCTCAAGAGGGGGCACCAGAGGACACAAGAAATCCTGAAAGAAGTCTTCCTGGCCGGTGCCGCTATTAGCCAGTGGGACCAAAGTCAGCGCATCTGGAAGGAAACCCATTAAAAAATTGGACGCGATTGTAGGGAAGGGGGTAGGGCAGACAGCGTCGTGCAAGAAAGAAGGGAGATCTGCGGAGCGGTGGCTCTCTTTCGGGGTATGTGGGCGAAGCCTTCACCTCAAAAAGGGAAAAGGGTTCAGAAAAAAAGGCAAGAAGACGAAAAGAAGACCACCTTCGGAGGGCGAACGTCTCGAAAAAAAAAGGGGGGCGGAACATGGGAATCGTAGGCCATCTGCAAACTCAGCACGATCGGAAGGAGCCTAGGGGAGGAAGAAAATTCGGAGACGACTTACAGGTCATGAGATTGCTCTCCACCAAGTTTGCAGAAAAGGTGCATAAGAGCACTCAAGGGACATCGGGAGAGTCGGCGACGATTTCTAAAGTCGGGACTCGCCAAATCCCCCAACACGCATGCGAGAAAAACAACTCTCCATAAGATTAAGAAGAAAGAAGAATTCAAGGGTAGAACGTGTTGGGAACCGGGGGAAACCGAACAATAAACCATCTTCTAGAAAATGCGCCAAAATGAGCTCCTTCTTAGTCAAACTAAGGGAGGGCTAGGAAAGAAAAGAAAGGTTAGAAGAAACGTGAGGAAGTCCTCACCAGGGCCATCTTGTAAAGATAGTTGCAATCGGGTAAAAGAGGATGCCGTCTGTTTTGAAGGAAACCAGAAAAAAATCAAAAAAAAAGGTGGTTATAAGGAAAAATTCCTAAACTGAACCGCTGTCAGGGCACATAGTCTGGGAGGGGGAAGGCGGCTCCCACAATAAGCGCAGAAGAGTCCAACACCCTAAGCGAGGAACACTAATAATTAAAGGAAAAATGGCTTTCTTCTAGAAAATCACGACTGCACCCCAAAAAAGGAAGGGTACTTTTTGAAAAATTCGAGGGCGGCCAAGTTACGGTGCAAATACGAAAGGAAGAAGGAAAAATTACAGGGCCCTATTTTTCAAGATGGTTCCTATCATCAAAATCTCGTGCTTTCAAGGGACCCACCAAAAAAAAAGTCTGCCAAACGAAAAAGAATCAGGGAAAAGGTGAACCTGACGGGGGCTGGACAAGGGGGGCCCAAAAGTAAAGAAAACAAGGTTTAAATGAAGTGGGTCTTTGTTGACGAAGGGGGTCTAAGGTCTGAAAAAGAAAGGATGCTCGAGAAAGAAGCTCAGAAAAAAGGAAAATGAAAAGGCGATCGAATGTCGGAAAAGGTACGAGTGGAACTCATCTCAAGGAAGCAGGCGGGGAATCCCACCGACCAATCATCGTGCTTTGAAAAAAAATGTCGGAAACTTGGAAGAAGGGGAATCAGAAAAAAGCGTAAAGAGAGGTCGATCCGACGAGCAGGAAACACGGCTCAAAGAGGGACCTCTAGAAAGCTCCAGCAACGTCCCGAGGAATAGATGGGAAGAAAGCCAAGAAAAAATCATGCGTCGAAAATTCAATCACCTATGACTTGCAGCCGGGCCTCGCCAAAATACCGAAGCAAAAGGAGAAAAAAACGACACGCCTCAGCAATTCCTTCCTCTTGAATCCTGAGAGAGGAATCAACCCCGTGACGAAGAACGCGTTACGCACCTGGGCAAAAAAAAAAGTTCGGAAAGAGGAAATAAGGGCCACCAGATCAAAAGGAACAACTCGTCCTCAAAGGGAAATTGCTGAGATCCTCGGACCCCTACCAAAACGGAGAGGAGGGCTTGAGGGGATTCCGCCAAGGGGGAAGGTAAAACCTGTATCGAGGGGAACCTGCAGAACGCCCCCGCCCACAGATACAGATGCTTTTCTTATTGGCCGCGCCGAACCCGCCTTACAGAGAGCACCAGAAAGCCGAAAAAAGGACTGGCAAAAAAACGCAGGGGGTCGATGTTGGGGGGGGAAAAGGAAAAGGCTCAGGAAACGGACTGGACCGGCAAGGAAGGGGGGAAGCCTGAGAAATAAGTACGATCCTACTATTAGGGAAAGTTGAGGAGAGGAAGTGGGAGGAGGAAAGGGGTTAGGAAAGGGTCACGGAGGTGCCAGGAAACCGCAACGTAGACTACGCGAGGTGAAAAAACAACCAACCCTCGATCCCGGAGTCCTCGAGAAGGAAAAAGTATGCCAGTAGCAAAGAGCGAGAGAAAAGCGACAGCCAACTGAAAACACAAAGGGGGGTTCGCTTCAATAGGTCGAGGTGGGCAAGAACATCATGGGAAATCCGCTGGCATCAGAGAGGAAACCTTAGAAGTCCACGTAAAGGGTAGGGGAGGAGCAGGGGAGACGGCAAAAGGGGAAAAAGGGAAAGAATGAATAACGGAATATAGGAGAATCAGGCTGCAACCCATTCCCAGCCAAGAGGACGAGAGATGAAAAACATCCAAAGGGAAATCAACAAAGAAGGGATCACCTAGAAAGTCAAGGGATGGAGGCCGCCACCCGCCAGACCGTACGGAGAAGTCAAGGGGGGAAGAAGAAGGAAATCGATGAAGAAGAAAGGCGCGCAGAAACTGTGAAAAGGCAAGAAGCTGCTTACATTCGCAATCGGAAGCTATGAATTAGAAGCCTGTCTGCACGAAGGCGGCTAAAAAGCGTGTAGGAAGTCCGGGCCGCAGAAATCTATCGTCCCGGGGCGAGGGAAAAAACCGAAAGCTGTCGGCGAGACCATACCGAGGTCAGCGTCACGAAGAGAAAAGGTCGGGTGCACCAGGGGAGGTGCAAAAAAAAGGATACGGGAAGCTAGGCGTTTATAACTCATGGCGGAATTCGTAGTTGCCATCAAAAGGGGGGCATCAAGGGGGAGAAAAAGGAGAAGAAAAAAGAAAGTACTGAAAACTCGACTGCCAAAAGGGCATCACTGAGTTCGAAAGGAAGGAGAAACCGGTCGTCACGCTGAGGGGAGCGGGGAAAGCTAAAAAGCTAGCACGAGCGATCAGGAGTCCACCTCCAGACCGCGGTGAGATGGACTACTAAGAAAGGGACTCGTAAAGGGAGGGCAGGAAAACTCTAAAGATCAGGGGAGTCCGTAAGAGCAAATCTACACGTAAGATCAGCCATGGGGGAAACGCAAAAAAGTAAGAAAAGGGAAGAGGCGAAGCATGCAAGAGGAATTCAGGATCTCCAGGGGAAATCAGATGTCTGATGGAGAAGTTCAAAGAGGCGCACAAGAGGAAAAGGAAAATCCTAAAAATGGTGAGGGTTGTAGGAGGGAACCGCGAGATTTATTGTCCAGAAGAGGTGAAGGACGCCTCCCTATTCCCGCGGAAAGGGAAAAAACGAATACAGAAGGGATCCGAAGGGGGATCGGTTTGGACATCCGGATTCTCAAAGTAATCTGAATATGAATGGACGAGGGGTCAGAGAACAGGTCCGGGGACGCGTGAAAGTTAAAAAATTCAGTCTATCATCAAGAAGAGGGGGGGGGGGGGGGGGGTGCCAGCATTATAGAGGAGCGTCAGAAAAGGTGGGGGGGGCAAGAAGAAGACCGAAAAAGGAGAAGTGGAAAAGAAGGGGAATCCCGATGAAGTCGTGAAGAAGGAGTCATCCGCTCCTCGTCGGGGTGGGGAAAGATCAGCAAAAAAAAGCCAAAGCGGTGGACGGGAAACTCAAGGGTGAAAAAAGGAGAGTACTTGTCCCATCAGCCAAAAATCTCAGTAGTAAAAAAAAAGCGAAGGGGGAAGAGCGACGTGTGAAGAAAAAATCAGGGCGGTACCTCAACGTCCATTCAAGGGAGTGAGACATTGGGCTTAGAAATATCAAGGGGGAAAACTTCGAGAGAAATGGAAGAAGGGCGGGCTGACGATGTCAAGGGTCGATTCCTCCTCAAGCCGGGTCGCCCTTGTGTCTTTGTAACAGAGCAGCCAAAACTAAAAGAAAAAGGAGTAAAAGACCAGCAAAGGAAAGTAAACGAAAACATCTCCTCTCACCCAGGAGGCCGGGGCCTCGGAAGAAAAAACCGATCCCCCTTTACTTGGGAAACGCCTGTGCCGCGCTGAGCATGTAGGAAAATTCACAGGGGAGGCGAAGAAGGGGGTTGCGGAGGCAGGTCACCGCTGAGAGGCAAACGGGGTTTAGGCAGATTCAAGTGGAGAATTGAGCGAAGCTATTCGGGCGTCGCCAGAGGGGACAGCTATGGGGAAACAAGAAGATTAAAAGAAAGAAAAGGTGGGATGGAACGCCGTGTGTGAAAGGGTCCACCTTCCCACTCGCTGCCAGAAAAGTCTTGGGAAGACTTAAGAAAAACGAGAGAGAAGATCGTCGAGGAAACGGGGGGGGAAAAAATTATGTGCCACTTCTCTCTAGACAGAAATGAGGTCCAGAAGAAAGATGGCAGTGGGGTGTGCCCTTAAAACAGTAGCCTCCTCGCAAACAGTTATAGTGAAAAAGGCCATCGGAAAAGGGGGAAGGGAAGTCTCCGCCATCAGATATGACCTAGAAAAGGCTGGACGTTTACAAAAAGGCGGGGGAGGACGGCAGTAACCCCGGAAAATGCAACCCACCCACAAGAAGGGGAAGTTTCCGGAAAATAGGCTCAGGAAAAGAGGGAAAAGGCTCAGCAGGGAATGGTTAAAACGGAAGGACAGCGAGTTTCGTGCTGAGTGGGTCCAGCTATTCCTGGGCGAAGAGAGAGATGCCTGATCAAAAAAATGGCAAAAAAGACTTCTTCTGAAGAATGAGGAAGGGTCCCCGAAAGGCAAGAGATCCAAACAGAATCGGCTTCAGGCGGGCGGGCGTGATGGAGGCTCGCCGACCGCTTCGGGGATCTTTAAAAAAAGGTCAGGAAAAATAGGTAAGGGGTGGAAAAGTAAAAAGAGGATAAGGGTGAAGGCTCAAATCGGAGATCGGATCCTCCACCTTCGTCAGGGGACAGGAGCGAACGGGTTTCACAAGAAACCGGCATCGCCGGTGAGAAGATCAAGAGGGGATTGGAAAAAAATTTTGGGAAAGGAGACCTAGGCAGACGACCTTACTGGGGGGGAGGGCGGACGTAGAACACCATTTGTTCAAGGCCCTTGAGAGGGAGAAGCCGGGAAAAAAAAGAAAAAAAACGATTGCGAAAAGCGGCGCCACGGAGAAAAGTGCAGACCTTGCTTTGAAAAAACCATGAGAAGAAAACAACAAAAGGTAGGAGGAAAGAGGAGATGGAAAGCGATAACAGATCTGCCGGGGGGGATGAAGGGGGCGGTCCCTCAGCAAAGAGCCCCATCGGAAAAAGACTAAGCAGAAAAAGGGAGCTCCAAAAAGATAGAGGGCACCAAGAAAAATCAAAAAAACAAAGGGGGGAGAACGGCCCGCCATCCTACCGTGAAGAAATGACTGCAGCACCGGGCTGAACAGATCGTTTCAGTGAAAAAGCAGGGAAAAAAGGCTATGGGGGAGGGGTGCGAAAAAAGGGGCGATACTAACACGGGGGAAAGGAGGGGTTGAACACCGAAGGGCCATCCGCAGAATGCACCCCTCTAACTAGGGGGGCGGAAAAAAGAAAACAGATCATAAAAAGAGCCGCGGAAAAGATCAGTATATCATCAGCTTAAAGAGAAAGCACCATCACTCCGAAAAAAAATAAGAATAAATCTTTTATCTGAAAGGGAGGGGGGGCCACGAAACAGCAGGAACCAGTAAAGGAAGCTACGAAAGAATCAAATATTTTCCGGTTTCCTACCCGAACGACGGACGCGCTAAAAGAAGACTGCCCAAAAGAAAAAGGCTTAGCGAGACCATGAAGCGTAAGAAAAAAGGTAAAAGGGGGACGCCATGACTGTGGGCTCGGATCGGAAAAAATGCACATGATTTCTGCCGGGGGAGAAAATTTGGCGGGCAACCACGACGGGGAGGAAAAAAAAAGGACTTAAGGGTCAGAGATATTCCAAGAACCATGCCCTTGCGATCGGGAAAGGCGGAAGGTTTACGTCGGAACGATCGTCCACTGGCAGAAAAGCATAACTCTACAAAGCAGTCCTCAAGACCAAATCGCGAGGAAAAGAAAAGCACATCAGTCAAACCGGGAGGAGAAGACGAAAAACCTGCCTCTCCAAAGATAAGATCTCCTTAATGCCGCAGGGACAAACGACGATTGTTGAGGATCTCCAAAGGAACAACAGAGAAAGGAAGGAACTTCGTTCAGCCTAAAGATCCTCGCTGCCTCAACTTCAAGACCGGGCGAAGACGAAACAAGGGCCTATGGAAATTAAGGAATGAACGGCGCGGCCGAAAAAAAAATGAAAAAAAAAGCCGGGCTCCTGCGATAGAAGCAACAGAAAAAACGCCCTTTCACAAGAGGCACGGGAGCCAAGGACTTAGCGGTGAAGAATACTAAACACAGAGAAAAAAGTTAAAGGAAATTTTTGGGAGGCAAGCCGAATTCCGCCAGGGCAGAAAAGGGACTATTCGAGGCAGGCGCTGGCCTCGCCCCAAAAAGGAAGCCACATCAATCTGCTGTCTGGAGACAGTCCCCAGCCGGACATCAAGAGGAAACAACAAAAGAGACGAGACCAAAAGAGCTGCGAAAAAGGAGGTGGTTCAATAACCTGCTCAATAAACAATGAGACAAAGGGGCACCGTTCCTGCCATAATCAGTGGCGACCTCTCCAGAAGCTGTGCGAAGGACGAGGGGAGCGGATGGGAAAAAGAAAAAGACAACCTCGAGGGCCAGGAAAACAAAGGAATCGCCCGAGAGAGAGTGAGAGTTCCCAACATCGGAGACAGGCTCGTCAAAAGGAAAGCTCTAAAAAAAGGCTTTCGGAAAAAAACAAAAGAAGGACGAGGACACGGGCCTGACCACGCAACCTGAGGGTAAACTCTTCAATCGATCGGCAGACTCTCATCTAGCATCCGGGACATCGCGACGAGAAATAGCATTTGGAAAGAAGGTTCAGAAGGGGGGGAGGAGTATGATAGGGTGGAGGAGGGCCTCTCTATCAAGGGAAAGACAATCATGAGGTACGGAGATATAAAGAAATGCAACCTCCGTCAAGGGAGAAGGAAGATAAAGGAAGCGATGCAATCAAGACAGGGCGAAGCAGCTACCCGAGGAGTTCATACTGCCTTAATCCCATCGAAAAGAAGACAACAAACGGGAAATAGGAGGGGGGCGCAACTGAAAGGAAGGAATCAGGCTAGGGAGGAGAGCGAGAGGAAGTCTTTCCAAAAGTTTGCCTCAGCGTGACTATCTAACTGCGGAAAAATTCAAAAGAAAAAAAGATAGGAGAAGGTAAATTGGACGTTAACCTCAGCTCCTGGATAGGGATATTTGTGCCTACTCAAACGAACGTAAAGAAAAAGTAGCACAAGAGGTCTGGGGGGAAAAGAGGGAAAAAACTCGGTTGACGAGAAGATGTCTGTGGGCAAAAAGGCTAGGCCCGAAACGGGGGGGAGGAAAAGTCGGGAAACCAAAAGGGCGAAAAGAAAAAGGAAGGGGGCGCGGACGGTCTGGCGCTGGGCGAGAACCAAGGGGGCCAATCCAGTATAGGGAAGGGGATTGCAGGTAGCTAATTGAAATGGGGGGGGAGAGACTACAGTCGAAGAAAGCCCAGCACCGTTCTCCCACCAATGGATGGACCGAAAGGATCACGACGTCGGGCGAGCCCAAGGGTGAAAAAAAAGGCAGAGGAGGGTAGGGAACACCGACATCCCGCGGCTGTGCGACTACGGGAAGGCGGATCCGGGTTCATCGTCCGGAACCAAGGCGGAAGAAGGATCCACATCCTAACGAAAAAAAAACAGCCAGACGGCTGGGCGACGAAAGGTAGAGACTCTACGATGCGAACTATAAAGTCAAAAAGCCGGAGAAGCCATAAAGCTTAGAATAGTCCGAGCGGGCGCACTACAGATTCAATCTCTACAGCCTGGGGGGGGAGAGCTGAGGGGATTGAAATAGGTGATGGGACGAAGGGATGCAAGATGATGTCTCCAAGCTCGAATGGGAGAGTCCTAAAAAAGGGGGGACTCAGAATGGAGCGTTGGGGAAAACGAAAAAAAAAAAAGACCGTTTCCTTGATAGGTGTCCTCACGGTGAATTAGGAGCACAAAAAGATCATCCAACTACAGAAATGTGGGAAGATAGAATGAGACAGAAGCTGCTATGGCCCTATTCTTATGAGGTTACGGCCAGCTAGTGACGGGGGGCGTGGTGGGGGCAAGAAAGAAAACGGGAAGAAAGCTTGCATAAGATAGAGCTTAAGGCCCCCAACCAACAAAAAAGTGGGAAGATGGCAGCCGAAAGGCACTCGGACAGGGAGCAGGAGGGCGGGAAAAAGGGACCTCAGGGGGGAAAGCGTAAGGTAAATTTCCCATAGCTTAAAAGACGAGAAAAGAGCCTTCTAAAGGGGGTGAAGGGACAGGGGCCCGGTGCGAAGGGTCCAGTGGAGATTGCGCATGTTAGGAGCCCAAAAAAAGGGGAAAGACTTCGGAACCTAGAGGGGGGAGTGGAGGTTGCGGGACTGAGGAGGTCGATGCCCTCAAGGAACCGAGCGGGGAAAAGGAGCCCATCGAACTCGATATAAAAGGGAGTAAACTCACTAAAGCATGGCTGAAGCGCAAAAAGAAAACGCCAGTGGGGTTGAAGAAAGGATATCAGAAAACGAGCCAGGGGAATTGAGAATTTTCCTAAAGAGGGTTGGGGATGGGGGGGAACATGGACTCAAAAGCGAACGCGGGGGGGGCAGCTGCACCAGAGTCAGCCTGGGCAGCTCCGCTTCAGGATCTAATAGACTGAAGGCAGAGAGACGAAGGGAAAGGTCCTCAGGGGGGCTATTGAAAAATTGCAGGAAGGGGAATGGGGGAAGCTGGTGCGCCGCCGTGGATACAAAAAAAACCCCCACAAAAATAGGGGAAAAGGGGGAGGAAGAGATGGAAGGCGTCAACCACGGTGCTAGCTCAGGGAATCAGGACCTGTGGATCTTGACTCTGGGGGAGTTTTCACGGCGCGCGAAAGAAAGAAACCTAAGGGTTGTAAAAAAAACGATGGGGGGGGGGGGAAGGGGGTTGGATCCGCTCTTTGGGGCGGAGGAGAGTTCACCAAGAGGGCCATGGGGAATTGAATCCGACGTAGAGAGAGGAACCTAGCGGAAGGAATCGTTGAATCCAAGAGGGTATCGGCATCCCCCCGGGCCGAGAAACCCGAAAAAAAAAAAGAAAAAGACTTTGGAAAGGCACAGAAGAGAAGAAACAAGGGGGAAAGCTTCAATGGTGAGGGGAAAGAAAGGAGAACGCCTTTAGGGAGTTGGATTCCCTAGCCTTGCGCAAAAAAAAAGAAAAGATGGGAAAGGGAATCTTCAAATAGATTTCAAAAACGTCGTATACGGCGGGGGAGCAGAATTCGCGGGGAACGCGTCCTCGAGATCATATACCTCAAAGGAAAGGAAAAACTGTGGGGACGGGAGGGTGGAGCAAAAAACAGAAAGAGGCGAAGCAGCGGCAGGCATCTTTCGGGAGGGGGAGAAGAATTCCACCGACAAAAAAGGTTCGAAGACTGAAAAAATTAGGAACTCAAAAAAAAAGTGGGCCGCGGCGGACGGAGGCTGGTTTCACAAAGAAAGGGCTGGTCATCGATGTACTCTGCGCACTCGAAAGCCGTGAGGGGCAGCATTAAAGGAAAAGGTCGGGACGACTTACATAGGTCTTCTTCGGGAACCATGGTAAAAAAGAATGGGGCAAAAAACCTCCGCCACCGCAAGGGGGGCTCAATGGGCTGCGATCTTCAGGAGGGACTTAAAGTAAAAAAAAAAGATTGCAGACCGGGGGCCACCGT
>Ga0179593_1464602_pt1 | contig 11708 bp, 12 predicted proteins | sample CZODoug2_1_08_16_FD_185931 | JGI IMG/M metagenome (GOLD analysis project Ga0179593, IMG submission 185931) | Vadose zone soil fungal communities from Angelo Coast Range Reserve, California, USA - CZODoug2_1_08_16fungal (PacBio error correction) | ecosystem: Environmental > Terrestrial > Soil >...
TCTCCACAGCAATGGTGTGTCGAACTTCCTCCACGAACTTTCCAGCGAGAAAGCTGAAGGTCGCTTTTGGGGACATACCTATCACTGTCTTCGCTTTCGGAGAAATGCTTCTACTGAAAAAGAAAGGAACCAACATTGGAAAGGCAAGGGTGCGTTTGCGGTTAAGGAACATTGAGGCCGGACTAAAAGTCCAGCCCAGCCATTGGGAGGGGCTTCGTAAAGGGAGAGCAATCAAATCTCTGCACGACGATGATACTCTGGCTTGGAAACTGAGTAGCAGCTTATCGGGGGGGATCGCGATCCGGATGCAACAATCTTTCCTCTGACCGGACGGAGTGTGGGTAGAGAAGGCTCGCGCGCGGGGGTGTAGTGTCCTCTCTCAAGCACGGACTGCATCAGAGGGGCTGTGGGAAGTGTAGAGTTACCGTTTAAAGTTCGTATGTAAAAAGAACGGAAAGGTGAGGGTTTCTTTTCAGCTTTTTCCGAGAGTTATACCAAAATTTCTTCTTCTTCCCGCTGCCGGAGAACGCTCGAAGATTGGTTAAAAGACTCAAAAAAAAGAAGGGTCCAAACCGGAAGTGCAGTTCTTGATAGTCAGATATCAATGGACGCTCAGTCGAGCGTCGTTGGGGAGGGACTCATGCGCATGCGTAGAGGCGGCAGCGTACGGGAAAGGCCGCGATTCGAAAAAGGAAAAGTCTAATCGCTCCGCTTGTGGGGAATCGTGCCGGAGCAGCGTGATTTCCCAAAAGGGTGTTCTCGTAAGTTGGGAACGGACCTGGGGCCCAAGTGGAGGGGGGTATCAAGGCGCGTTTCAACAAACCTGGGAAAAAAGTCCGCCACCCATACCACGTTTTGCTTGACGGATATCGTGAGGTTGTGTACCTCCTGGATGAGACCATATTGGGGCATGGCGGCGCTATTTACGAAAAACTCTTCGTCCAATGAAAACCCTGCCGTTAGGGACGGACGCTCGAAAGCCGATTCGGAAAACGAGGGGGCTTTCCAGGACAAGGACCTTGAACACAGCGGCGTTTGGCGGACATAGGGGAAAAACGCGAGAGAGCTCGTTCTTGTATTCTAAAGAGCCAGTCAATAATGGGGGAGGGGGGGGGGGGAACGTGTATGACACTGGGCATAGCAACCGAACAAAACGAGGGGGGGAATCGATTTTGACGGCCTGACGACCGCGCCGCTTCAAGGGACCGGCGGCCATTGGGCGAGAAAAGAAAAAGTTAGGGCCAGGGCACGAGGGGGCTGTTCGATACGCGATCAATTCAAACACGGCGCCTCGCGGAAGTGAAACTTCATGAAGGTTTTACGCTACGTGATCGGCCGAAGGCTGCATGGGTGCAGGAAAAACGGCTGCCGCCGAAGAGCACGTCCCAAAAAAAAAGAAGACGTAGCTGGTGACGGGGGGGGGACTGAAACTGGAGCCAAAGCCTTGCAGAGCGAGAAGCCGCGACGCTCGAGAGGCGACCGACGTCCGAGAGAAACGCCCTACCTCCAGGGGGGAACTCTCAAAGGGGGCTCCTCTAGAACCAACGCCGGGCGTACGATGCGGACAAGAAATTAACTGGCCGAAACGGCAAAACCTGCGACACAAGCTCGCCTCTTGGATACCGTCATGCGTCCATGTAGAGATCAGGGGGCGGCGAAGTCTCTTCCTATAGGGGCTAAGCGCGCTGAATGCCCCTTCATAATACCCAAGATGCCGGTAACAGGATAACTGAAGAGAAGGAGCAAAGACCTACTGGACCAGGAGCTCAAAATCGCACACTGCAGAGATGCGTCTTTTCTTTAAGAACAACGCTGGATGGACGAGCGCATCGACTGGATCCCCGTCGCAGAGATTTACTACGCGATGCGACGAACCTTCTCCTAAGGGACTACTTCTCACGCAAAGATCTACGTACTAACAGGAAAAAAATTGAACACTCATCACCACGTGAGCAGGGGAATACTGACTCTTGTCGAGAAGGAACGCTTCAAAAATAACAGTGGGGGGTTGGTGGGAGAACTAAAGCGACCACAGGGAGCGGATAAAAGCAGGGGAGGATATAGGGGCCGGAACGATGATCCCATACTAGGAGTTGGAAGAAAAAAAACTTGAGGAGGAGGTAGTTATCGGGATTCGCGCAGAAGGATCTCGGGAGGCGTCCAACGAAAGTGTGGGGAAAGAGTTGCCTGGGCGTTTGAAAAGATTAATGACATCGGAAAGAGATCAGAGAGAAACTTAGCACACGATTTGTGACAAGATTGGGGCATGGCCACTAAAGACGAAAGATATTGAAAACAGTGAGGAATCCCCGTCGAATGCCGTTGGGGACCGTATCCAGCGGGGGGGGGGGGGAAGGCACGAATGCAGCATGAAAAAGCCATCGAATCTCACCAACCCCACGGGAAGGAATGAGGAAAGATCTCTTGGCTTGTTCATGCGAACGTCAGGGCGGGAAAACTCAAAAGTATACAAAAAAAAAAAGCTGGGAGGCCGCCAGGATGTGGGTCCAAATCGTTAAACCGGACGTAGGGGCGAAAAGACTCTGGGGGGAAAAAAAAGCGGGGGGGCGACCATTTTCAAGGAGCTTTACCCGCTTAGATTGGAAAAAACGAAATACAGAAAAGGAGGGGGCCTCAGAAACCGAGAGTCGCGCTAAGAATCCAAAAAACGAAACCGCATCCTCAAGGTGGTTCAGTTGAGGAAGCATGGGTAATGACAGCATCTATAGATCGAGCCGGAGCGGAAGCAACGGATCTGCATGTAGAATGTGATCCACGTATTTGAAGGTAGAGCCGAGAAAAGAAAGTAGATTGAGGGAGAAAGGGTATAGCTGGGTTCGAGCAGGAAGACTCTATTGACGACGGAGGAAGGCAGCGGGGGCAGGCGTCCTAAAGCGGAGAGGAACACTTCGAGGGATATCCAGGCGACTGTCGAGGAGAAAGCCAGCGGTGGGGGGGTAATCACTCGAAGGAGACCGGGGCAGCTTTCCAATCGAAAAGGCCAAGGGGGAAGGGTGAGACGGCTTCTGACCGCTGGCGGCCTGTTTATCACGGAAAATAGGCTCAGATGATCGCAGAGGGAGGGGTGTCTCGGCGCGTAAAAGCCTTCAGACAGACGAGGAGCAAAGCCGGGATCCTGCCACATAGTCAGCCATGTACTACTTGGACACAGGAGGCAAGAGAGTGTCGAAAGGTTGGCCGATGCGGCCAGTTACTGGCGGGAAGCATAGTAACCCTTCGTGAGATCTCGGAGCCCCCTGTTGATGAGATGGTGGACTATAGGGCGGCGTCGGGCTAAAAGAGAGCCTTGAGCGTGCGCGGAGTGAGCGAATACAGGGGAGTATTCGCTCAAAACTCCAGGCCCAGGAAAAAAGCAGGAATTCGTATTGCGAAGGGTATCTTGAGTACTGAGGAAATGGGCCTGCCCAGTACAGCCATCATCACTAAAGATGGGGGCGTTAAAAAAAAATAGTTTACACGTCACGTTCCGGGCAGACGCGCTTGGGGGGGACGGCGGATGGGGAAGGATCGACGACCATGAGCAGTGAAGAATAAAGACCAGACGAGACTGGTACTTTTCCCGGGCGGCAAAGGGTCCAAAACATCGAGCAACCTCGGGCTATTAGGGTGCTCGAAAATTAAGGTTGTGGGAAAATAAGGGGTGCACCCGAAGACAACAACTTAGTTTGGAGGGCTAGGAAGAAAAAAGGAAGGAAAGGGCAAGAGCGATAAGAGGAGCAATATTAAGATAATCCAACTTTTGGGAAAGAAAAGAAGGGGAATTGGGCCTTTCAAAAGACTTTGTCCAAGCAAATATGTCTGTATTCTTCTACCTTCTAACTTCGGGGAGAGTACAGTCTTCGGACAGGAAAAATGCAAATAGTTCTTCACAAAGAGAGAGCCTGTCCAAAAACAAATGATGTGTGGGAACGGGGGAGTGAACTTTAAACTCTACTCTACTACAATACACTTGGGGGGACCCTTGTTCCCACTAGCAAAAGAGAAAAAAAAGTGACAGGAAAAGAGCCGAAAGACCTGCTTAAAGCGAGGGCTCATTGGAAAAACTAAAATAGAGGGACAGCTAAAAAAACACAAAAGGACTAAGGGGATCTTCGCATAGTACATAGCAAAGACGGAGCTTAGAGTATCGATACCCTTAGGCGCCATAACTGAATGTGGGGAAAAGAGTTTTTGGATTAAAACACCAATAGGGAACCGTCGCCGGAATAGTGCTAGTAAAAGGGAAAGAAGGGTCATGGGGGAGAACCTAAGAAAAGGAAAGACCATCCTAAAATTTTGGTCCGCGCAAGAACTTACATCTCCAGTGCAACACCACGACATAAGCCTGATAAGGAGCTCGGAATAAGACAAAGGCGCGTCTAAAGTAAGGAAAGAGAAAAACTCGAAGACCGAAGAGCCGGAAGGTTTATACGGAGCGATAAGAGGCATATAAGGACTCCCTCATGGAGATTCGTCGTGCAGAGAGAAAGCCATTTTTGAGATTCAATGAACGGCCCAATCACAAAAAGGCTGGGAGGAAACTGGACCAGAACACCGAAATTTAACCGGAAAACGCACCCGTAGAAAGGAGGTATTGTCTTGTCAAGGGGAAATCCCCGAGAAAAGGACGACCAGGGTAAAGTCAGGTAACACACAGAGGCGCTTCGCTATGGACAAGTTAGGCGAGTGCGACACCGGCTGGCCGGGGGACGAATGGCGAGTCTACACACAGGAGAGGAGGGAATAATAGAGAAGTTCGAAAAAAAAAAAAAAAGGGGATGGCTCGAACCGGAAATGTCACATCTCTAAGCTTAAGGGGTCGCGTGTTACGAGCACTTTTTCGTAGGATTGAAGGGAAAAGGGACTCTGAAAACTGTACCTCCGTACGAGCCGGGGGGGGGAGTGAAAAAAAGGGGGTTCCTTAGTCAGAGGCCAAAGCCAAGCCAGAAGCAAAATGGGGGATGGGATCGTCGAGAGACGCACCAGATGGCTGTCTCAGGCAGACGAGATCGGACATGAGTGATCCCTGAGAACTTATCGATGAAACAGGAGAGACCGGGCTCTTTCAGGAACGCTGATGAGGAGAAAGGATGCACTCGCAGCGTCCTTTCGGAGGCGACCCGGCATCAGAATCAGGCCTTGGCAGGGGGAGGGGAGGGGGGGGCTGGACTTTTAACAGGAAACGGAGGGAGGGAGGAGGGGTCTTCTTGACAGCGCTTACCTCGTGCTTCTTCGTAGCAGAGTCCGAAGACTTGGTGTAAAAAAGAAATCTTTGTCAAAACCTGTTCCGTGACAAGGGGGGTCGAAAGCGGAGGGAAGAGGAATATATAGCGAGCGCCTCGTCGTGGACGAGGGATCAGGCGCATAGGAGCGTCATTGCGAGGGGGATCGGAAAAGGGGGAAGCGGAAGGAATTTTGCGCATCAGCGCTAGCGAAATTCTTCGGCGCCGGGGGCAGGTAAAAATTTTTGCTTTAGTGGGGGGGCCCAGTAAAGCGGGGGGGAAGTGTAAGGGGGGAGGAAGACTCATTCGCAAGGATTTTACACACGGGGCCGCCCAACATACCAAACCAGAGTGTAGGTTTGGGAGGAAAAGAGTGGGGGGAAGCCTGCTGTCCAAGGTTTATGGGCAGGCGCTAGGAAAAATCGACGATCCTCCAGAGAAATTAGGGGGTATTTGTACGCGCACTGAGAAGAGTGATAAAAAAGATTAAAGTGCCCTGACAAGGCGTCAGGGAGGCAAAAACATCGTAGTGGGGTTGCAGATCCTCTGGTCCGCCGCGCGGAGTCTCGTTGAGTCGATATTACAATCGGAGGAGCCGCCAGTGGTGTCAGGGGGGGGGAAGGTGGTCAAAAAAAAAGTGTCTAGCAGCACCGAAGCAGGAAACGCTTTTTTTCAAAAGAGTGGACGGCGGAAAATCGGGCCGCGCCACGTCAGGCTGGAGGGAAGAATCATCCGTGAGGGGAACAGGAGCCTGTTCTCGTCAGGACGGTCCACTCAGGCGTACTTCACGGGGGAGGGGGACTTGAACCTTAAGTTTGGGGGAAAACAGAGAGATACTTTCTGATCAAAGGGCGAAAGGGAATTCCCGCGAAGGAAATGATGCCGACGAAGAGACGCGAACGAAAAAATACTAGGAGGGTGGGGAAGTTAAACTTCCATGAGAATAAGAACAGCCATAGTCTAGACAGCTCGACTCCGCCCGCGGGGGTCGAGAACGACTGACCAGAATCAAAAGAAAAAAGAGAAGGAATTCTCTCGGGGGGATAGATCTACAGACTCTAATAGTCCGGGGAAATAAATTCGGGTCGCCGCAATCTGATCCGCAACAACGGTGCTCGGAAGCCGGGGTAGAATAGTGTAGCTTACGATGTTGAAGGGGATCTCGGGCCGCTGCTCTCGGTGGAATAACCGGGCTGTCAAGCAGTTTGGGACCATTCGAGAGCGCAAGTCAGGAACGATTAACGGCTAAACAAGGGATCTGGCCGAAGCACTGGATCAGGTAAAAAACTGGACTCGGAGTAGTACAAGACCCAACTGGACTTCAGGAGTCGTTGGGAAGGGCAAAAACTCTTGGGATAGGAGGTAGGGGCAAGCGAAAGAGCAAAGCTAAACGCCTGGCGAGAGATATTTCGACTCTATTCTCAACCATTCGCTGACGTATCGGAAAATTATAATCGAAAGTCTGATTGAACCAGCTCATCCGCGTGAATCAAGAAACTGACTTCCGGGGGATATCTAACGCGATCAAGCTGGGGACTCAAAAGGGGTCCATCAAGTGAGCTGAAGTCCGCCGAGCAGGCCGAAGAAATTAAAAGACCATTAAAGGACGTGGCAAGGAAAACTGCAACGGAGGTCGCGGGAGTTGAGGAAATAGACGCCGAAAATCTCGGTATTCAAACGAAAGGGGGGGGTGAAGGAGTGGAAATGGGCCAAGACGTCCCTAGGGAAATCGAGAAAGCTCCTGCTACAAGGGGGGGCCCTTCCAACTCAGAGGGGGGGATGAACTACGAAAACGGGGGGGGGAAGGGGACAAAACTCCCTGCGAACGCACCCGAAGTAAAAGCAACGCGCCATGGGTTGTGAACATTCTGGGGAGCGGGTGCCGCCGGGCCTCGCCCCTGACCCCCACTCGCCGCCACAAAAAAAAAACGGATTAGGATAAGTTTCGGAGAGGGGAGGACAGCTTCCACCACTCAAAAGAAAAAGGAAAAGGATAAAACGACAAAAACAACAATCTATACGTTATACGAAGGTTTAGGGGGTTGGGTGGGGGCGGGACGGGCAAACGTCAGGCAAGTTCCTTAGTGGGCCCTTCAGACTTGGAAAAACCACTGGATCCATTGTCGATATCTTTTCACTCAGAAGGGCAATGGAAGCATTCAAAAGACATCCACTCCTGAAAACTTTCTTTGTACGAGAGTAGGGCGGAGAACGGGTCCAGATAAGGCAATCCCATAAAAAGTGTCCTTTGGGGCAACTAGGGTAAAAAAATATCCGCCGATTATAAAGGAAAGGGGAAACACGAGTAGCAGGTGGCTAGGAGACCACGGGAATCTCGTTAGAAAGCCAAGAAGTCAGGATGACATGAGCAACTTGATGAGGTTGTAGGGGGGCGGGACGAGCATTGAGACTAATCCTAGGAAGGGGGGCGGACGAAAGGGGGGGTCTAGCATAAACTCACGGAAATCAAGAAGGAGGGAGGAGAGGAAATCCACGAGTCCGGCGCTTGAGAAGATTTGGGGGGAAAAAGAACGACGAAAAAGAGCCCGGGGCGCTTTACTACTCGCGTACGGACTTTCTTGGAGCGGAGTGGGGCGAATACCTGGTAGCCGCGGAAAAAAAAAGATCTCGGAGAGTCGTCGGGGGGACGGTAGAGAAGAGCCTCTCCAGGGCATCCGCGGGGGGGCAGCAGGAGAGATGGTCCCATTATCCTATCTTTAGACGGAGGAAGGGGAATCTTCGAAAGTAGGGATTCTCCGAGTATCCCGGCGGGAAGAGAGTAGCAGACCGTGGTGTTAGCGGCATGCTCTTATGAATAGGGGGGGCCGGCCGTCGTGCATGGGGGAATTCTATTAAAAGCAAAAGGCGAGACTAGAGCATGGGATTGATTCGACGCCAGCGGGGGAAGGACCAGTAGGGGAGTGGCGACCGTGAACTTCAGGGGGAGCATTTCCGTTAAGGGCCTGCCAAGGAGGGAAAAGGAAAATGATAACGGGAACTATTTACAAATTTCAAAAAGGGAAAAAAAGGACTTTCCAGTAGAAAGGAAGCCGACGCCGCCGCGGGGGAGCGAAGGCTCACCCAAAGGACCCAGGAAGGGGCGAAAAGAAAGGGATATCGAAAGAAGGGGCGCGTGGCAACCGCGGCTGTGTTGAAAGGTATAAGTCTAGAAAAAAGAGGGAGAATTCTGGGAGCAGACAATGGAAATCACAATTCCAAGAAAAAAACAAACAATCTTGTGAGGGGGGAGAGGAGGAGAAAAAGCAATAGAACTCGCTCGGCGACAAAAGAGAGAGAAAAAGCCGGGGTTGTTGGCAAAGTCACGGGGGGGACAGTAACAATCTTGGGTCCCAGGGACTGAAGAGAGGTCCTTAGAAAAACAGGGGGCGCGGGACGAGAGGTAGAGAGGATGCACGCACAAGGAAAAGTAGTGGGAAGGCTTCAAACCTCGAGAATACGGGACAGCAAGAATCTGCTGGGGAGGAACCGGGAAGGAACTTGAAAAACGAGAGAGACAGCAATACACTTGTGGGGGAACAACTTCGGGGGAAACAATCACAGAAACCCGAAACTAAAAGAAAGCCTATAGCCGCGGGGCGGAAAATTGAAAAAAAAATCGAACATCGCATCTCGATCAAGACAAAAAGACCAGAGAGGGCGCGGGCGCATTAGCTCAAAAACGGAATCAGATAGAACCGCTCGAAAGGACACGGAAAAGGTTTGGAACAGGAATTGAGGGGACCCCGGGATCTTAGGACGACGAGGACGAAGAAAAGAAGGGGGCGTGAAAAGATGACCGACGAAGAAATCAAGTCTTTCAAATAAGGCAAAAACGGCACTCGGAAACAAATTGCCATCGAATGGAGGCCGAAGGGAATCGAACTATTCGCTGAAGAACAGGATAGGACGAAATCATAGCTCCGAACGACCGGAAGGCCTGGCGCTACATGGGAAGAGTGATAATAGGGGGAGAGAATGTACGAAATCATTACAGGGGTAGGGCAAAAGGAGAGCCATCGGGGGGGAGAACAATGCGAGAATACCACAAATTCAACGATGCCTGTGCGATTTTGCGAATGGAAAATTGGTCAACGCCAAACTACGGACGGAGGTCAAGGGCACGGGAACAAGTCAAATTCGGAAACTGGGAGGCTTTAAAACGCGAAAGGACTCTTGAGGAGATGGCAAGGAGGGCGTCGTGAAAACGAACGGATGGATCACTCAAAAAAAAAATGGAGGAAGAAAGAAAATAAGAGGAAACAGAGATAGAAGGTTTTCCCCGAAAAATCTCGACGCAAGGGGGAAAGGATGCGAAGGCGCGTGGGGTACAGACTAGCACATGGGGGAGTCGCTGGTCTTAAGGAACGAAACCGGAAAGTCCATAAAAACGAGCCGTGAAAAAAAATGGGCGTTCCGGACAGGAAGGGGGAATCCCATAAAGCAGGGGGGGTGAGGGGAGAGTCGTGAGCGCACCGGGGGGGCCTATGGCGGGATGTTTCACTACTATGAAGGGGGGGGGCAGAAGTTATAGCTTGCAACTAGAGATAGAGAGAAAAATGCACAACCTTTCGAAAGTGGCCGGTGCGAGGGTATGGGAGTACTATCGCCGCGTAGGCGAAGAAACATCAGAAACTCATCGGGGGGGGAGTGGGGGGTAGAGTGGGCGGGTCGGGCGTAGGAAAAGACGGATTTGACGGTGGAGTCGGGAAGACGAAAAACAAGCCAGATGATTTTTTTCGTCGAGGGCCGCGGACAGGGAAGAAGTGGGGGACAGGGTCAAATTTATCCTTGGGGAGTGTCGGAAGAGATGTAAGAGAATAGAGCGAAAGAGACTCACGTGGAGCGAAGAGAACGAGCATCGGCAAGTGGGGGGGAGTTTCATGCGGGTAGAGTTCCGAGTAAGGAAATTAGAGAGCTCGACATGATGACTGTAGGAAACCTGTTGTTTAGAGGGGAGTGGACAGGAAAGTGTGAAAACAAGGGGGTGTAGTATAAGAAGTTGAAGGGTTGGACGAAAGGTCACAGGAAAAAAAAACAGATTGAATTTGCTGGGAAATCAGCGAGTCTGCTGGAACAATATGGGATGGGAGGAGAGTAAGCGAGAAAAACAGACCTACCGTAGGTTGCAGAAGATTTTTCAGGGGAAAAAAGGGAAAAAAACTTACCCCAAAGGCCGTCCCGGAGGGGAAAAAAACAAAGGGACGGGAGGGGTTTTGGAGGAAAGCCTCTTTGGACGCCGAGCGCGCTCTACGGTCTGAGAGTTCTCAAGGAGCGAGAAAAGAATTTTTCGTGGGGAAAGGGAGTGATACATTTCGACCGAATAGCGAGTGTGTGCGCGAGGGGGGGACGGAAGAACATCTGACACTTAAGAGAGGGGAGATGGCGATATCAAAGTTGGGGAAAGATTCGGGAATGAGAGGGAATAGACTTCTAGCCGCGGCCCAAGCGCGAGGGCCGTAGTGAGGGGGTGGAACGTCACCAGGAAAAGTTTTCCATGACAAGGGGAGCGAGAAGGAAGGCACTGGCAAGTCACAGGAAGAGGGACCTGAAGGAAAAGAACGGGGGAGAAACTCTACTTCATGGAGGGGGAAAGGGGACGGAAGCTGTAATCTCAAAGCCATAACCTGAAAGTCGCGAAAAAAACGCAAGGAGAGAGGAGTAACCCGACTTCACGCGGTAACCCAAAGCAGGGGGAGTCCAAAGCCAAAATCGGTACTCGACTAACCGAAGTTTCTCTAGGAGTTCAGAAAAAGTAGTCTAAGGGAGGACACGCCTTCGTACACCACTAAAGAAAGGGGAAAATAAACATTAATGTGCCTGAGGTGACAGCGAGGGAGAGCTGCATCGGATCGAAAAAGACGCCGCACTTTAACCCCAACGGCTATTGAGCCAGAGGACGAGACCGAGCGCAGCTGGAGCGACGGAAAGGCACTGGACGCTGGAAGATCGTCAAGAGCAAAGCTGCATCGTTCAGTCGTTCGCAACAAGGAGTCAGGAGCGAACGGAGACGGAGCAGCCGAAATCAGAAGGTCTGGCGACAGGGTCGCGCGAGAACGCGTAGCAAAAAGCCTCATAATCAAAACTGCCGGAATGAGACACGCGTGGAACAGCTCATCTTCAACAAATGGGAGAAAAAAAGTCTGAAAGAGATAAAAGGAAAAGTGGGAGAACTCAGCGACGCTTAATCCGGACGATGTATGATGAGCCCAGGGATGTGAGGGGGAAGCAGCCTGAAACTTGAGGGAAGGGAGGGGGTAGGGACGGATTGGGAGAAAACAAAGACGAGCTGTTACCTGAAGGGTGCAAGGGAGGTTGCGGGTGAAATTCTTCCGAAACGAGGAGAAAAAGAAAGGCAGAACCTTTCGCCACGCGGGGGGGACCATGGGCATAGGGGGGCAAAACTAGTACCGGAGACACAGAAAGGAGAATCCCCGAATAGCCGGGGGACAGGGGGAATAAGAGGGTATTTTGCCGAAATGGCGCATG
>Ga0179593_1470757_pt1 | contig 11708 bp, 13 predicted proteins | sample CZODoug2_1_08_16_FD_185931 | JGI IMG/M metagenome (GOLD analysis project Ga0179593, IMG submission 185931) | Vadose zone soil fungal communities from Angelo Coast Range Reserve, California, USA - CZODoug2_1_08_16fungal (PacBio error correction) | ecosystem: Environmental > Terrestrial > Soil >...
AGCGTATCGATAAGAAAGGCGGATTTCAATACCGCAAGAGCAGAATTCTCTTGATTACGCATAGATAGGAATGCCGCTTTTCTAAAGGTGGTACCGGGTAGGCCAAAGCCAATGAAGATGAAAAGCGCAGCAAGACTCGGTCGAAAAGAGTCAAGGAAGGATTTCTTCCCTATGAAAAGAGGGAGAAGATCCTCGCAGGGTGCGTTCCTCACCTGAGGGGGAAAAGAAGATGAAAAAGATTAAGAAAAGAGATCTTCGAGGCATGGCGGAAAGTCTCCATAATCAACTGAAGGGGGAAAAAAAAGTACACTGTTCAATTCTGGTCCACAAGAAAAGGAAGGATGCTCAAAAGCAAAGAATTCTCAATGTCTCAAGGTTCTTAAGGGGCTATGTGCGAGGGGATGAACAAGGGTCTTCTCCAAAGTAGGACGTAAGCGGGGGATTCCCGCATGAAGGGAATGGAGTGCATTTCTGAACAAGAACAAAGAATAAAAAGAGTCTATGCGATTGACTAGATACTGGGGGGCGGGAAAGGGGGGCCAGTACTTCCCGATGAAAGCAAGATTAAAGGAACTGTGTATGGCAAGGGTTCCGGCCGCCAGGAATCCTTAGATACCGTTCAGGAACCTGGAATCTTCTTCCGGCTCCTGGTCTCGGACTTTCCGGGGTAGATTCTGTATGAAGGGGGGCTGGAAAAAAAAAAATCAAGAGACCTCTTCAAAACTGAGGCGTGGGAACGGCGAGAGATGGGCGTAGAGGGGAGCCAAATCGGAACAAGGTAGGGTCATGAAAAAGAGTGAAGCCCAAGGGATGGTGGAAATGTGGAAGTCTCCTACGGAAACTAGAGGCGGCCGTACTACGGAAACATACACGGCAAGGGCAAGACATTTACGACGGCAACTCCTAACAGAGAGTGGGTGAGCACAGTGTGGGGTTTCGCCAGCCCACTGTTGGGGGGTCAAGCAAAGGCCCGAAAAAGACGCCGAGGGGGGAAAAACAGGGTCAAGTAAGGAAAAGCACAGACGGCTTGGGAGATGAGGACAATATATACGCACGGGGGCAGGCCTACAGCAAAGCGGCACTGAGAGGAAGAAGAAGGCTTGCCAGCGAAAGGGGTGGGCACAAAATACATTGCACGGAAGGGGGCCATAGGTTAGGTTGCAGTATAATAAAAAAATCTGGCCTCATATCGCGAGGGACCAGACATTCATCAAAGTCATTTCCCAAAGAAACAAAGAATGTGGGGTCACATTCTCAGGTGGGATATGCAATGATTATAATGACAGGGCGCGATGGCATCAAGGTAACACTAGGGGTCCAAAACGATCTCAAGAAAAGACCGACTTTAGCTCTGAAAAAGCAAAAAATACACGAAATCGTTTGTGTCGACAGTAGGTGGAGAGGGTCTGATCTTAGTTTTAGGCAAAAATAGGTTCTTCATCACCGTAGTGAAAGGGGAAAAAAACAGTCGGAAACGGAAAAAGAGAGTGATGCAGCATAGCTGGCCGCATCTGAGGGGCGAAGTGTCATACGCAAGGTTCTTACGGAGTACCAAAGATCCAGGGGAGAACCTTTCCATCCAAGCTGCGAGAATCGATGGGCGGGGGGGAATGGGAGAAAGAATGGGCAAACCCTTTCCGAAATAGAAACTCTTAGGGAAAAAGCGGGACTTATTACGGTACGCGAGAAATAGGTCTGAAGCCTAATTGCGCAGTGGATAGAGTACTTGCGGGAGGAAGACAAATTATTGGGGGGGAGTTAACAGGTGAGACGAAGACGTCACAAAAAAAGGGAGAAGGAGGGAAAAGATAGCTATGAAAACTTAAGAACTTGGGGTGCGAACCCCCGCGAAGGTCTATTCCCTCTACAATCGGACGGAAGAAAAAAAAAAATACTTCTCACGGGAGGGGGCGAACTCTCTTTGGACACTAAGTTGGCCGGAGGGCAAATGGTTACAACAGAATGTCTCCAAAAAAGAGAGTAGAGAGTGTGCCAAAAGTTGCTAGACTTGAAAGAAACACGGGGTTGAGGGGGAGGGCATGAACATCGCTCATCTTTAACGGGGGAAAAATTCGGAGAAGAGGATGCATCAAGCGATTGGGGGAGCCTCAGAGAGAAGGTTTCCATTCACTGACTGAGTGGGGATCGAAAAGGGGAGTGAGGGGACGGCCTTAACTCGCAAGAGGGGAGACGTAACGGGGGTCTATGGGTGGGGCGGGGTGGGGGGGGTCGTAAAACCGGGGGAGGCGGTGATGGGAGGGCGGAAGAGTGCGGTGGGCGGAACGGAGTGGGGGGGGGAGGGGGCAGAGGTGGAGGGGAGAAGGGAAGGGGCGGTGGTTCGTGGGGTGGAGAACGCGGGGGGGTCAGGACTTGAAAATGGCGAAGGCGGAGACGGCCTTAGCGGGATCAGGAAAGACAGCGCAATAAAAAGTGGAACAAAAATCAAAAAAAAAAAGAGATAAAAAAAAAAGATAAAGAAAAAAAAAAAAACGAAAAAAAAAGAAAAGGAGAAAAGATGAAAAAAAAAAAAAAAAAAAAAAAAAAACAAAAAAAAAACCAAAAAAAAAAAAAAAAAAAAAAAAAACAAAAAAAAAAAAAAAGAGGGAAAAACAAAAAAAAAAATAAAAAGACGAAAAAAAAAAAAACTAACAAAAAAAAAAAAAAAAATAGGGGACAAAAAAAAAAAATAGCAACACTAATACAATCAAAAAAAAAAACGCCAAGCAAAAAAAAACTAAAAAAAAAAAAATAAAACAACAAAGTAAAAAAAAAAAAAGAAAATAAAAAACAACATTTCGGGGAAAAAATAGCGAAAAAAGTCCTCAATCAAAAGTCACTTACAAACGCTGCACGATAAGAAGGGAACGGATGTCGAGAACGCAACAGGGTCGTCAAGAAGAAGCCGAAAAGAAAAAAAAAATAATCGGAAAATGTCAGGGCTAACTAGGCAAAAAAGAGGTCAACAAAAAAAAAAACAAAAAAAATGGGGTTGCGCGTTTGGAGCGAGAAGGGGTGCCGTTCTTAAATGCAGCCACGATCGTGCGTCGCGCGGAGGAGTGAAAACGATGTGAGCGTATTTCCCGGACACATCAGGTCATTCACTTGGTACATGCAAAATGGTGGGATAAATAATGCGGGTCGATGGTGTCTACAAAAGAGTCACTCACCAGATAGCGCGCCAAAAGGGCGGGCAAAAAGCTTCTCGTCTTTTCAAAGGAAATATAAATATTGCTACCGTGATTCATTAGGAAAGAGAGCGGATGAACCATCTGCAGCAGCGATCTATGCACACGGAGTGAAACAACTGGGCAAAATGAAAAAGGGAGGACAAACGTTCTCACCAGTCAGGTTGTGAGGGGTACAGCCTTGTTAGGGAGGAGCTCCCTCCACCGGTAAAAAAAAAAAATAATCAGCTAATAATATAGAATATCGATTTCATGTCGTACCACCGCTAAGGGTACTCTATGGACACATGATAAGACACTCAGAGATGCGCGGACTAATAAAATAACGACAAAAGGGATTAGCAAAAAAGACACTAATCGGCGAAAAAACAAAAAAAAAAAAAAACAAAAAACCTTTAAACATCACTCTACTGGCAGCGACGTACTTGGAATGGGGGCGAGTACTGAATGCCAGTCTGAGTACGTTCCCGCCTTTGACAGGTATTTGGGCGGTAGAAGGGGGGGGGGGGAAGTACTCCGAATTCTTCCTATGACTAAGTACTGCAGATGGCGAGGTTGTTTGTCAGACTCAGTGAAATGCACTCGATGGGTGTGGGGATAATAAAAAACGAGAAAAGTGGAAGGGGCCCTTTCGAGAGAAACGATTAGGTAGGCGAGGGAAATCCTTTACGGGAAAAATGCTTGTAAAAAAAAGGGGGGAAGGAATCAGCGCTTCTTAGACAATCGAGCAATCTTCAGGCGGGGGATTAACTCGATAGTTTTCGATATATATCGGAAAGATAGAAGGCCGCGAGAGCTCCTGAAGGCGTCGTGCGAAATTGTTGACATGAGCAGAGAAATCCGTTCTGTAGCAACTTACCGTACTAAGATCGATGTGGTCACGTGAAGGGGCGCGCTCCATGGGAGGCGTAGTTCGCTTGAATATTTTACGTTCCACACGGGTGAAGATCTAAAATAGTCGATTGGGGGGCTTAACCGTGAGATCGACAGGGAGCGGAAACCTGGCACAAGGGAGATTGGGTAGCGCCACATCTTGGCTATTCGTGAAGTTGGGATTACAGAAGCTGTCTTCGCCGTTCAAGAAGATGCGAAAAAAGAGGGGGACAGGCAGGATAAGAATAGAAGTCGAATCCGGCAAGTGGAAATCGGCCTTCCTAAGACATTGTGAGTGGGAAGGTAGACTGAAGGAGCCTCTTATAATTTTGAACAAGACGGCGTGGGGTGATAAAGAGCCACCGTATTTTTCACCATAGCTTCAAGGAGGGGGGAGGCTTTAGGGCTGTTCACAACTATTATGGCAGCGGGATGGATCGTCAAACGATTCGGCCGTCTGGGTTTAAGGGAGAAGAAACAGAAAAAAAAGAAAAAGAGAAAGGGATATAGCGCAGTGAGAAAGTAGAGAGAAGGTGGATGAAATAGCTTATCGAGAGAAAAAAACAACAATTATTCCGTCAACTAGAGAGAGCGCTTCTAACATGCTGCGCTGAGTTTGTCTAACGCAGGCGCTAGCGACATGTTTATTCGTAGGAATCCGGCACCACTTCCGAGGGGGGAAGAGGTCAAACCGTCTTCACTCATCAAAACAAGATTTGGAAAAGGGTATCCAGAGGGCGACTTTAAAAAGCATGCTAAATAATCTTCAGGGCGGCGGATCAACATGTAGGAAAATATATCTCTAGGGAGGCTTCGATGCGGCCGACAAAGAATAGTACGGAGATGGAGAAAAAAACACAGGTCGGCGTAGCGGGCTATGCGATCTTAATTGCCAACCGCTGGTTGAAAATCCGATCTGGATTCTTCGAAGCTAAGGTTAAGCAACACATGCCAAGAAGAGGCCTCGTGGACGGCGAGATAAGCCTGAGCCAGGGTGGAGGGAAGAAATGGCGCAGGGCAACAATGCGGGATACGGAGACATTTTCAGAAAAGAATCCAGGCCGACGCAAGGTAGCGATAAACGAAATGAACAATCCGCGCTGTGCCGGGGAGAACAGCAGCCCATACGGAAAAAGGGAGAGATAAAGTGCAAGGGGTCTCACGACGAAGGCTGGGGGGGATCGAGCAATGAGCGATACTCGGAATAGATATATCACTAACCCTATCAGAGGGCATACACACAGGTACCCAAGAAGATAGGGGATGATTAATAACCCCGTAGGAAAAATGAGCTTTTCTCAAGCCAGGTTTTCTGAGAAAAGCTTCGCGCAAGAAAAATAGCTTTCCTAGAGAAGGGGAATGAATGTCGGGGGAAGTGGGAGTGTGGGCACTAATTAAGTGCGTTTAAAAAACTAAATGAGGGAGGTACAACAAAGCGAGTGACGGGAGCGAAGGGTCTCGGACGAATGCAGGCGCTTCAAAAAAACAGAAAAGCACGGAAAAAGACAACTAAAGGGTCAAAGGGAGTGGAACGCCGAAAGAGGAGCGCTATCAAAATTTCGCCAAGGAAGTAACGGAGTGTCGAGGGGAAAAACGCATGGTCGAGAGACCGTCAGGGGGACTGTGCTAGGGACGGGGGACAGGGCATTTTCTCTGGCGGAAAAGCTAAAACTAGAAATCAACAAGGATCTGCTAGAGGAGAAGAAAGGTCGGGAAAGAAGGGGGTATCAGAAGCCCAGGGGCCTGAGAAAGCTGAAAAAATGAGACCGTTGAAGAAATGATTCCAACGGGCAAAAGCCGCGCGAGCTGAGAATGAGCGTGCTTCGCGCTAGGATTAGGAAGGCTCAGGAAAGATGGTAATTTCTGGGAAAATCACGCACAGACTTATGGTGCATTTCCTTTGTGAAGGCGGAGATGTTTTATCTGTGCGCCAAGAAAATCGAGGAAGGAAATGGTTTATCCCCAAGGGACAAAACCAGGGGGGACGTGAGAGGGGGTAAAGGCGCCTACGGAAAAGAGAGCAAGATTACCACTGAATTGAACAGCAGGCCATGCATTTACCGACGTCAGAAGGAAGAGGTTCCTCCAGGAGGAAAAAAGGGGGGGGGGTTCCAAGCCGTGTCAAAAGAAGCCCCCAGACTATTGGAGGGATGAAGAACTTGCCAGATGGTTGCTATTAGACAGATATCGACGATAGTAAACAGAAAGGACGCCGGACGAATCGACCGGAAGTTTTACACGAAATGCAGGGGGGTAGAAAGGGGAAACTCTTTTCGGTGAGGAGCTAATCTGTTACAATTACAGAAGTAGATTAACAGCCAGTTAGCAAAAAAAGCTGACTAAGTACGTCACAGTCTCATTTGTATTGCATGTTTCGGACGCGCCTTTCCGCTCTTTCATCAGGTATAAACGTTCCCAACGAACGCGGCGGCGAAGCATAGAAGTGGAATACAGCGCAAACAGGAACAAACGACATCGTTTTGTCGGAAGAAAAGAGAGGGTGTTAGATTGTAGAAGTGCCGACGAAACCGGAGAATCGAGGGAGGAATACCGTCGGGAAGGGAAACCTCAGAAGAGAGGCAGAAAAGAGAGGGAACTGCAAATCATCTCTTCCGAAATCTGGATCTAATATGACAGCGGGGCGGGAGGAGGGAGGGAAATTCACCGCCGACACGGTTAGAAGGGCAGCTGGAAAGAAAAGCTCTGGTAAGGATTTATGGAGTGAGAATCGGAACATGGGGAAGAGCCGACGGCGGGGGTCGTCCATCGGGATCACTCTCATCGGGAAAGGAAAAAAAGAAAAGGAAAGAATAAGAGGCGACTTTCCTCACTTCTAGTGGCGGCCGCAAAAAATCTGGGACTTGTTTCATCGAGATAAAAAACAACAAATGAGGAGAAAGGGGAGGAAACTTAAATACTTTGGGGGAGGAAACAAGCCTAATGAACGCGCAAGACGGCGGCAGAGAAGATTCTTCGGGAACGGTGAATACGCAGCTGTCGCCAACTAGGTCGCACGGTTTCAAAAGGGGGGTGGTTTTGTTTTTGTTGGGAAAAATCAACCTTCCTTTATCACGAAGGCCGAACGAAGACCTAGGGGACGGGGGTTGAGGAAAAGTGATAATTGAACCTGGAGGAGGAATCATAAGAATCTGTAATCGTAGCGCCGAGGGATGGGAGAACTGAATGAACGAGATTTTTATATCGGGCTAGCTTTTAAATCCCGACAGGATGGTCTAAGTGAGGGGGAGCCGGGGTCGCACGAAAAAGAGTACTACCGCGACAAAGAGATTGGGAAACGGATCTCTCAAAACAAAAAGATGTCTTGATTGCGACGAAGAGCGCTCTGCGGAATTGCGATAAAGACAGTTCGTTTGGTACGGAGGGACTAGGGGATGCCCTAAAGCGCAACTTGAAACGGATCACATTAAGATGGGAACTTCCATGTGCCGAAAATCGATCTCGTTTATTAAAAAGGTTTGGCTTTAGGCGCGAGATTGGGTAAGATGAAAAGACAGCAAAAAAGGGAAAGCTCTTCCCAACCGTCAAGGAAATTCGTGGGGGGAAAAAAATTCTCGGAAAACCGTACGCGGGTCTGGGGCTGAAAGAGGGAGGTCTATACTTCCGCAATAGCAAAAACTAGGCTGAGATTTAAGGCACGGAAAAATCTGATGGCTTCTTGACGTGCAGGGGGAAACAAAACACAGGTTGTTTTCTAAGGTGAGGAACTCTAGAAAGGAAGGAGAAGGGAGTCCAAGTCGAGTGAGGCAGGGAGGGGAATGATGTCTAGGGAGGGGTGGAGCCTTCCCATAGTGCATGACATTGTTGAGGCCATGGGGGAATAGAGAAACTGGGGAGAAATCTATGTGGCGCAAGAACGCAAAACGCGCGAGGCAAAGGTCATTACGAGGAGAGGATTGGGGGTGGTAATAAATATAAAAGTAGGAGAAGGAGGCTCCGAGAAGCTAAAAAAGGGGCAAGACTCGCCAGGCTCAGATAGGTATGCTTGGGGGAAAGCAGGAAGGACCGTGACACAAGGGTAATTAATAATGAGGCAGACGTGAAAGGAGGTCTAAAAGCTCACGCGACGAAGCATAGCGCATCACGGTGGGGTCTGGATGGGGCGACGGTTATCGGTGAACGAACGGAGGACGATAGCATTCCAGAATATGATCTTCTAAGAACGGGACTTCGGGGAAAATGGGAGTCAGAAAGATCAATGAGCGCGTAGCAAGGTTGCGAAAGGGTAGGAAGGGGGAGAGATCGTAGGAGGCCCTTAAAACTCCTTGTAAGTAAATTTGTCAGGGGAAGTGATGATTGTCCGAAAGCCGCGGGAGATTGACGAGAGTATGAAAGGTCCGGAGTGGGGACTCCAGCATGGTAGGAAATGAAAACCTTAGAGAATTGTGAACGAAACGAAATCTAATAGGCGAAAACCCGAGTAGGGAAAAAATTGCAAATGAGAAGCTTGATGGAAATGACAAAATGCTGGGCCGAGCATGAGGGAGAAACACAGGCAGGAAAAAGCAGGAGTAAGCATATGATCAAAAGAACAATCTTAGGGTGGTAATGAAATGAGATGGGGGGGGGACTTATAGGAGGTATAGTCAGATCCGCGGGTAGTAACTCTGACTAACTAGCAGGAGTCGGGGCATCCAAAGTTCATGCGAGAATCCCCCAGTCTTGATCCGTGTACATTAGACTCGTCTAGAAAAAATTGTGGGTTCGGGAGTGGCGGGCTCTCAAGGGGGGCGTCGCGGCGCCTGGTAGGTCGGTGTAAAAGTTGAAAGAATATAGAAAATGAACTATTTGAGTAAAGTGCTCAGCGAAAGTTCATGCTTCACCCTGTCTCATGGCGGCTGTTAAGGCTGCAAAAAAAGAGGCGGGGGAAAAGGGAGGGGGGTCGGACCAACAAGAATCTCCGTAGCCGACTGCATTAGAAAAAAAGAAAAGGAGGTTGAACGGCCAGGGAGCGGAAAAAGGGCCGAGAAAAGAGAGAGAACAATCGAAGTCGATCGAGTGTGGGTGAGCGATGAAGCAAGGCGCCGGGAGGGATGGTTAAAAATAAGATGGTATAGCCCCGACGATAGGTGTAGCTGACAAATCGCGAGGGAAGCAATCTTTCCAACCATATGCTGGGGGGACGGAGGGAGAAAAGGTTCCTCATCCAAAATTGATGCACAAAGGGTAGGTGGCCGATTAAGATCGAAGGGGGGGGAAGTCGAGCGACCGCGTAAACAAATATATCAGCGGAACTCTCTGATCTCTATAAAAACAAAAAAGGAAAGAGGGGAAAAGTCTCACGCGTAGAAAGGTCTTACCAGAAGAGTAATTGTTCACGCACGAGGAAGAGAGACCTTTCCGAGAGGATCTGATCCTTAAAAAACATAAGGGCCGGGAAGGGGGGGGGGCCTATGAAAAAAGGAGGTTACCGCAGAACCATACCTCCGGGTGGTAAGGGGTCTACAAGCTCATTGGAACGGTCAAGCGTGACGGGAAGAGGTTGAGAACCCTGAGGAGTGGAACATCTAGAGTGAACATCAAATGAAGCAAAAGACGGGGAAAACAGCCATATGCGGACTTCTGATTTCAAAAGTATGAGGTCGGACTTCTAGTCGATAATGAAGGTCAAAAATAGGGGTTCAAAAAGAGCCTAAGAGGTTATTAAATTGAAGCGGAGGGGTAAGACACTCCTACTCCACATGTGGAACGATCAAGAAGCGCCGCAAAAGTGGTGGAGACAGTCCCAAAAGTGATGAGATTGACATCAATCGAAGCGAGGATCGGCAAGGTTTCCCTAAGAGGAAAATTACCTTCGCAGAAAGAGGAGGACTGGAAAAATGAAAAACGGTCTATGGGAGAAAAGGGCCAGGTAGACCTGTGGGAGGAGTCAATGGTAGTGGCGGGATGGGGGGTAGTTAGAGGGGGAGTTGAAAAGGGTGCGGGCAAATGGGGGAGAGGGAAGTAACTGCAAAGGGTAAACAAAATACCACTTCGAGGAGAATCTGCGCTCGGAGAGCAAAATAAAACTAAGGGATTAGCAAACAGAATCGAGGGTATCCACCTCCAGGAAAAGGACTCTGATGTACTTACGCAAGAGATCGTTAATCCTCTTTTACGACTCGGGGGGCCAGGGCCAGATAAGGTAGGAAGAAGGAGCGACTATAGTCCAGTTGTCGTAATGGGTTTTCGCCGAGATATAGATCAAAAAACAGACTACGTGAATTGAACCTAACCGTATTTGAGGGAAAACCCGGGGCTAAATGCCTAAAGAGCATCTCTCATGCACGGACACGTGACCATACCTTCTTCAAAGATACAACTACCATTTATAGCAGAGGGACAGGAAAGAAGAAGGCAGGAATAAGGGCGATCAAGTTCGCCAAGGTGTAGGAGGCGACAGGGAGGGGATTAAAAGAAGCCATGGTTAATCGAGCCGTCGGGGCAACTATCTATGCACCGGACGGAAATTCTCAGTATGCTCAGAGGGAGGAAAAGTAAAACCCTACCAGGAAACTAGAATAGTCGAGAGGAAGAGATGCTGAAAGACTAAGCCTTCAGCTGACTGAATCGTGCAAAGGACTGGTGGAGAAATTTGACGTAGCTAAAAAAAATGCACTAAATTCATAGAGCTTGATACCTGTACGGAGTCGCTCTATGCAGAACTTCCTCATATGTTGGGGTTATTTGAACATGGAAAAAAAGAATACACGCGTCGGAGAAGGACGGATAGACTGTGGGAAAGATCTGGGGGAGCCACATCGCGAAAGTATTTTATCCAAGGTCGACCAGTAAGCGAGTTGACGAAGAACGGAAACTCGAAGAGGGGAACTACTGAAAGAAATGGCAAAGGGTCAACGGACGGCCAAGGTCCTCTGAGTTCCCTCATCAGAACCAATGTGGTGGCAAGGGGACCAAAGACAACCCAGGTTCGAGGCGTCAGACTTACGAACCAAGAAGGGGGTCAAAAAGGATAAAGGCTAAGCATCGTACAACATCGGCCCGGACGAGCTTGAAAGGAGAATGGGTAAAAAAGAACATTGCCGTGTTTAAATGGGAGGTGGCGGCGGCGTTACATAGTAGACTCAGAAAAAAAAAAAAGGGACTTATCAGCCAGTTAATCATCCACGACCTTCATGTAGGGGGGACCCATAAGCATGTTCCATCTTAGGATGAAAAAAGCAGGGAGGAGGAGTGTGCATCAGGAACTCTATCAAAAAAAAAACGCGGAGAAGAGACTGCATAAGAATTTGGCTCTAAGACCATAACGCAAAAGGGGGAGAGGGGATCCTAAAAGGGGCGAGGGTCGAATCTGGAAAACAGGAGAAAAGGCGCAGACAGAAGGTTGAGAACATCTTTAGGGAAAAAAACCTTGCTCAGGCAGAGGATAACCACGCGGGGGGGGCTAGATCTAAAAGAAATCTGAGCTAACGTTTACCAAGGCTCTAGTGAGTGCCGAATGACACGGGTCCAGGACAAGAAACAAGGGAAAACAACGAACGGCGAGTGCTGAGTGGTCCTTTTAAAAAAATGGCACCGAAGAGACATGATGTTTAAAGGGATCAAAAAGGGGGCTCTGGCCTCGGAAATCGGTCAAAGGGGGGGTGGGGGGAAGGAACTCGCGGACCATGCGGAGCACAATTTAAAGGTTTC
>Ga0179593_1614632_pt1 | contig 11708 bp, 8 predicted proteins | sample CZODoug2_1_08_16_FD_185931 | JGI IMG/M metagenome (GOLD analysis project Ga0179593, IMG submission 185931) | Vadose zone soil fungal communities from Angelo Coast Range Reserve, California, USA - CZODoug2_1_08_16fungal (PacBio error correction) | ecosystem: Environmental > Terrestrial > Soil >...
AGAAAGGATCAGTGTGAAGCTCGCCGTCGGGTGAGGGAAAAAAAGGAGACGACGTCAAACCGTGCGACCTGAGAAGTGCCTCGAAAAAGGGGGATGCGCATACGGCAGGGCGGGAGGACTCACCAAATACGACGGACAAGAAGGAACCGGGAAAGGGAGCGCGAGGATCGGTCAAAAAAAAAACGCGCGCTGCGAAGGAAAAAAAAGGGGATGCGCCTGCGTGAAAGAAAAAAACTGAGCAGGCTGAAAATCGGGGCTCTCGCAAACGGGATACAGGAGTCGTCCCAGGAGGGACGGAGGTCGTGACCGGCTGAGAACCGTATGAAAAGCGGGTCAAACCATCGCAAGGAAAGGCGCGACGGGGAAGAAGTCGAGGGGCCCGAGGAAAAGACGGGGGGCAGAAAGCAGTCGCGACGAAGCAGAGGAGTGGGGGGAGCCGAACCGTAAAGTTGCGAAAGGGGAACCATTTGTAAGCATCGCTCGGCGGCCCTTGCGGGACAGGAAAAGGAAAGGAAAAGAGTAAAAAAAAACGTCTCCAGGGAGGGAAGAAAGGGAAAAGCGCGATAAAAAAAAAGATGAAGAGGGAAAGGGAACTGTCGACGGGGTGGAAAGGAGAGGGGAAGGGGCAGTAGGGGGGCCATGGTGACCCCGCATTTGCGCTCACGGGGTGGGCGATGCCGGGACCCATCTGCGCTGAAGGAGAGTCCAGGAAGTCACCCTCATCGGAGTCGCAGGAAGCATCGCTTGGACAACGATTGGGACCTCAGGTATCAAAAGGGGATGAGGCCCTTCAGCAGAAAAATGAGTAAAAAAACGGCATGTCCGGAGCATAAAGGGGAACTGCATCGAAAGGAGGGGGGGGCCTGGAATCAAATTATCCGAACCGCTCGGAACCGAACAGAGGGACGAAAAAACTGTTCAGATAGACCCATGCCAAACTCTGGAAGGGGAAACGGGGAACAGGGGAGGTGAAGATCCTCGAGCGAAGGGAAGATCGTGAAGGAGGTAATGTCTTTTTCTAGTTCCTGTGAAAAAAAAGGGGGGGGGAAAGAGAGAAGACAACACAAATCATCAGGAACTGCCATCACAACAAGGGTGGAAAGGGGTCGAAAAAAGGGGGACGACCCGAACGGGACTCTACGAGGGGGGAGGGGCAGCGTATGGGCTGTAGATGGTCCAGAAAAACGTGACGTCAGGGGGGAAGGGGTACGCACGGAAAAATTAACTTCCTGGTAGAGGACGAAGCGGACCAAAGAGAAGGCCCAGAAGGGGGGGTCGGAGGAAGCTAGCGGTCGTTGAAAGTTGCAATCTTCTAGGGTCAAGAAGTCACAGGGGAATCTGACATCGACTGTAAAAAGAATAAGAATTAATCTTCCTTTGTCTAGGACGTCGTGCGCATCCTACCGTGAAACTAGAAAAGAGTAACCATCTTAACTGAAAAACAAGAGAATCCGCCGCAGCATTAAAGGGGCTGTCTCCTAAAAGTACTAAAGATAACCTCGACATCTGATATTGAAAAAATTAAGCCCGAAAATCCCATCGAAAAAAGGTATTTGTCCTGTTGAGGTCTAACGGCCGGCCATCCGAGAACGTGAAGGGGGGACGATTGACATCAGAAAACTGCACCGAGAAAGACCGAAAATCTAGGTCTCAACCGGAACATGCCAAGGGGAAAAAACTCGATAGGCCTTATATTCCGCCTATTACTACTAAAAAAAGTCTGTCCGATTAAAAAGAGGGAACCCAGGGGGGAAAAAACATGGAGGGAAAATTCCGCGGCAACGTGGAAAAGGGGCAGGGGCGGAAACCTTTCCAGATTCGGCACCTCAGCCCCAGGAGGGTCACTCGCTCCGGGGCCCCGTTCAAAACTCGAGAGGAGAAAGCAAGGTAGCACGGAAAGGGAAGCTGTCGCGCTGGTAGAAGGAGAGAAAGGCCGCTCTCAAGGAAGAGGGGCACACTGTACTATCACCGAGACGCGGCGACTACTAGGGCCGCGCGCACGGGGAAGGGAAAAGATGGCGGAAAACAAAAGGGGAGTCATGACTTTACTCTCTAGTTGGAGGACAGATATGCGCACGACGACGCCCCGGAGGGAACGTCCCCGCACCGGGACGGACTACTATAACCAAACAATTAAAAAATCGACCAAGACAAGAGAAACGAGGTTAAGAAAGAGAAGGGAAAACCTAGAGACGGACCATCGGTTCGGTGGCTCCCATCGAGTGAAACCCAACCGGCCGTATACAAAACTATCAAGACAATAAGATTTCGATATCCTGAGAGCCCTTGGAAAGAACCGAAACGGCGTCTGGATGCGCTGTATCCGGTGGAGTGGACTCAAGGTGTCTATCGCTAAATAAGGGGAGGCGAGGAGATAAGACGGTCGGCTGTTTGTGTGTGAGCTGGCTATCAACACTGATAGAAGGAGGGGGACTTAAGCGTCCGCCAAAACGGAACAACTCAACCGAACACACGGGAAACCCTCCCGGTCACCTCTTAAGGCAGCAGGCCAATCAGTTAGCCAGTGGAGGTAACCCCTTATCAGAGGAGAGGCCGAAGGCAGTCGCCCAGCACAACGAGAGGGGGAAGCTGTCCTAGACCCACCCGGTCGGGACTACCCGGCTTCGAAGAAGTAAAAAGACTCCCGACAACAACGACCAGCCTAGGGCGAAGACTAAGATCAACTATCTAGGCGGCACGTCTAACGACTCAGCACGGAGTGGACGACAAAGGCAACAGGTCCTAAAGCCATTTGGATCGAGTGGTGGCCCCAAGAAGGCAGGGAAACAAAGACTGTAGCTCAGAAAAAAGGGGACGCTCGAAACGCTGAGGATCTACTACGGGACGCATCTCTAATCAAACAAGTGTAGGAGTAAATTAAGGGACCGATTAAAACGGCGTCGCGCCCGGGTTTCAGACGGGAGTCCTCGGCTGGAGGGCCGCACCGAGGGACTTTTCTTTGGGAGGGGAACGTAAAGGAGGCCGCGCATCCAAATGGCCGTATTTCGGCCTTGCTTGGGTGCTCGGCGGGAGCTGACCTTCTTTCCGCCGGGCCCGATTTAATGGGGGCTCAGTATTTGTACCGGAAGGAGGTCGATACGACCTCCGCAGGGACCAAAGGTCAGACCTTGGGGGGGGTAGGAGAGGCCCGGGAAGCGTAGCGGTCCGGAGATGAGAACTTCGTCATCGCGGGTGACTTCGCTCACGGCGAGGCGATCTTCTGGGGGCGGAGCGCAGGGGGGGTGTCGGGCAAAGGAGGGGGGGTAGTGCAGGATCGATACAAGGGCGGCGTGGATTCGGAAAACTAAATCACGGATAGCAGTTGAGAAAGAACCACTCCTCCCCCCCAAAAGGGGACGGAACCTAGCGGGATAAAAACGCTGCCTGGGGAGATCGACGCCCAAGAAAGAAGAACACCTCCGCGATATTGCCGCACAGCGTCGTATCTTCTAAGGTAATGCAGGAGAGAAGGGGGCCATCTAACCTCGTGGAGGGAGGAAGCTCGAATCTTTTGAGAGAGGGAGTCCCGAGCTGAGTCCAGATAGGGAAATCCGCGCGCGGCGGAAAAAAAACGATGATCTCTGGCTTTCTCACGGAAAAGACGAGGTGGGCCTTAGGGACACGGTTGAACTCCGCTCTGGCGCCCGCTCCTGGGTCTTAGTCGCGAGAAATTACGTAAGCCGCGCCGGCAAGAGTCCACTTAAACGAAGCTCGACGGGAAACGAAAACCTCAAACTCCAGACGCGCCGGAAGAGACGGCTTCTTCAAGTCCTCTTCAATATCTTAGGAGAGGACTCGGCAAGTGAGAGAGAGTCTTTCCTCGGAGGCGACATCCGTTCCTTGGGGGGAAGGAAAATCTCCTCGGGCGCGGCCACCTTCCGGCGCGGCGGAACCTGAAGCGGTGCGACGCGCAGACGGTGACCTGCCACCGGCACGGGCCCGCGGCAAGCAACCTTGCCCAGCAGGTGCAATCCGGAGTGTCGGGGCCTGGTCTACAAAAGAGAGAAGTTCACGGCCGGATGACGTGCCTTCTCGACACGGACAGCTTCTATGAGTACGGTCTCGTGAGGTAGGTGGGGGAATAAATTAATCTGTGACCTGAAAAGAACGCCCTGCTCCTGAGGTCTGAAAAAGTCAAAAAAAAACAACGGCAGCTATCGAGGTTCCGGGAGGGTCAGTAAATAATTGAATGAGTTTGCAGCCGCGCCGTACGTGACGCTCAATACCTTTTAATGCTGGAACAGGAGTCGTGAGTGGAATATGAGGGGGAGGGGGTCGCCTAACGTGTGGCAGACCTCGGCACTCGAGACCGCCGACGCGGCAGTGTATTGGTAGTCGAATGTTCTCACGCGGCCTGGTGACGCTAGTTCGACGGTCAGGAGAGAAAAAAATTTCCACTGTGCTACTTGGGTGAGGTCGGGCCGAGCAAAAAAAAAGAGAGGACAAAAAAGTTAGGAGGCGAAGCGCGCTGGCCAACTGTGAGGTTGGCTGACCGGCAGTGAAAATCGAAGCACCCAAATGCAATCGGAGCGAGATCGGGGATCGGGTCGATCGTACGGAAAACTTGGGGCTTGCGGACCGTGTGCCTCGAGACAGGTATGCGACGGCGTGTTAACGGGGACAGTCGTAGGTAAACGGTAAACTCGGTCACTACCGTGAAGGGAGCAGAGATCGCGAAAAAGACCACAAAAAAAAGGAGGGCCGCAACCGATGCGGGATAAGACCAGCTGCGCTGAGATCGGCTCAGGGGTGGCTCTCACCACTTCCGAACCCCGTAGCCCAGGACGAGGGGGAGTTACTGTACACGGGCGAAATCGGACAATCAACAGCCGACAAAGGAAGGCCCCAGGGCACGTCGATAGGGCGACAAACCCGATCCTCTCTTAATCGATGGGATCACGCTCGAGGGGAGGAAGGGAGTGAGGTCATGGGAACTGCCCGATTGAAGAAAAGAGGGGAAAGGCCCAACATTGCAGTTGGACCCCATGAACGCCACTCGTCAAAATCATCTTGTACGGTCTCCCAGGAGGGGGCAGCCAGGGACACACAAGGGGGAAATGGTAAAGTGATGAACTAGCTGCTTTGGAGAAAGGCTCGTGACTGAACCCTGGGTTCCTCAGAAGGGGCGCCAGGTGGACGCCGACGATTGCAATTACCCATCTAGATGGCAAGCCTCCCACCCTCGAGCCGGCGCAAGCCGATAAACTCGAAAAATCACACGAGCTTATAGCGGGAAAAGTCGCCTCGTCAAAGACCAAAATGGCAATCCAAACCATCGTAATACCTGGGCAGAGGGGGAAAAAAGGTCAAGGGTCCGCCAAGGAGCGATCAGGCGGATGGAGATCACGAGAAGAGCAGCCAGCGGCTGCGCCGCTGGTTATATCCCGAGGAAACATCGGTCGGGCTGACGCACCGTTGGGGGACTCGACTCGCCAGAAAAGGAGGGGCCGAAATCGGGATCGATTTCCGGATCAGGGAAGAAACGGACGTAGAAGAAGCCCTCGAGCAGGGCCGCCAGCAACAAGGGCACTGTCCGAGCGGCGGTTCAGAGGCGGATGAAAGGAAGGCCGCGCCTACACGAACTTGGCGGACGGGGGGCAGCTCAAGAAAGGAAGGAAAACTTTCCGATGCGCGGGCCAGACTCCCTACCCAATGAAGTAGGGGCAAGAACGGAAGTACTTCGCACGAACATAGGCACTATGCCGGACAAACGCCAGCGTGAAAGCGACAAACACCCTCCAAAAGGAGGAGGAGGCGGGTAGAGGCCCGGAGCGTATGAAGGCACGCCTCCGACGACACGAGAACGGAAACTTCACCATCCTCGACCAGCAATTACAGTCTGAAAATCCAAGAAATTGGAGGTCTACTAAAGGGAAAGAACCGACATCCGAAGACGTCGACAAAAAAGCCAGGAACCTCAGCTTTCCGGTGACAAACAAGCTTCCATCGGCCGTCACGTCGGGTCCAGGAGAAGCGGCAAACCAGCAGACTACCTAAAAGAGGCCTGCCAAGGGAAACGGAAAGGCGTCCAGCGCATGCAACGAGATCAAGAAGGGAGACTAAGCGTCAGGTCGCCGTCCCCGACAGGAGCTTATTGGGCCACCGGTGGGGACGGGCGTGCAAAAAAAAAAGAGGGAAAACCTCAATCACGAGAGTTCACTGCGCAGCCTTCTCCGCCTCTCCTGCCCGTGCATAAGCGGCGAGGGAAAAAAAAAGGTGGGGGAAAAAAAAACTCACTTCCGCAAGCGAAGGTCGAGCCTACGGTAAGAAAGAAGGAAATCTCATTTTTAAACTCGAACGGATCTGAGACGGGTCCACAGACGAAAATCCTATTATGACGCTGCGAGAGAAAGGAGCCCCGGGCGAGATGGTATCAAAAGGGGAGGACGTCCTCTTTGGCCGTAGCGGGCACAGCCGCGGCCTTTCGGAGCGATAAGCGCCGCCGAAAAACCAGAGAGGGGTCTTGCCGCCCCCCGGACGGCCAATCTTCAGAGGGAAAACCTACCGGTGGTGCCAGGTGACGACCTAGATCGGAATCTTCGACGCTCTGCCAGCCGCCCATTCGGTTCGGGGAAACAAAAATCTAACGGGACCAGACGCGTCGACCACGAAGCAAATCGCAACTCTACACTAGTCTATTAACAGTACATCGCCGAGCCGCCCTTTTCGTCAACAAGGAGACGGTGGGGAAGACTGTCGGAGAAAAAAGCAGAAATCCGCCTACCTTCCGAGGATGGAGAGGCGAGAGAAGTTGGGTGGGGGGCAGGCGGCGATCAACCGCTTCCCAAGACGTGAAGAAACTCGGCCGTCCACAAAAGACACCTCAAAACAGCCCATGGGGCGAAAGGGGGCAATTTCAAACCTCCTCCCAAGCTCGAAAAAGCTAGCGAAGTCACCACCCTGAGCTCGGACTAATGCTCAAGGCGCAGTCCCAGAAGGAAAAGGAAGAGAGAATAACCTAGGAACGACCAACCCGGTCAGAGGACGACCGTTTCTCGTCTTCACATGAAAGTCTCAGTACCAAGCAGATCAAAAAAGCTCAAAACGACGATAGAGACCTTTATTAAAAGAAAAAGGAAAGACCTAAGTCTTGCATTCAGTCGACCAAAGGCCAACTGAAATAAAATGTCCCTTTTGGAGTCGATGGGCCGACGTGGGAAACCAGGTAATGCCTACCGCAAGTCACAGCAAGCTATAAAAGACTCGATCGTGCCCGCGGAACGCAATCCTCTAAACTCAACACCACAACTAGGGTTAAAAGGGCTCCGCGGCCGAACGCGTCGACCAGAAGGCTGTCGTCTTGCTTCTTATGAGTGCACGAATTCTGAGAAAAAAACAGGGTCTACCCGCACTCTCAAATGTCCGGATTTCAGGGCCTAAGGGTTCAAGCCGGGCCGGCTGCGAGGGGAAAGGTCGCCGGGGGCGGGCCAAAAAAAAAAGTTAGTCTTCTTGCGCTTTGCCTCGAGGCTTAAACGGGAAGAAGGCGGAAGCACCCAGGTTATTCAAACTTGTTGGGGCCGGCGCCGACGCAGGCTCGGAAAAGACTTCTGGCGACCTGCGCAGAAAAAAAGAAAGCAGGTCGCGCTCAGACGTATAAGCTGCGGGGACTCCTGTGACCGGGTGCCGTCGTGGTTCACGAGGAGCTCTTCTTCTGACGGACGAGGCGGCCCTCGAAACAGGGGAAAAAGCAGGTGATCAACACAGAACCAGGCGGCAGAACTGCCAAAGGGATCGTCGCGAACATCGTTTTATTCAATGACCAGACGGGAGCCAGAAAAAAAAAGTCTTCTTCGTTGCTGTCCTCGTCGATTGGGAGTCGGAAGATCTCGTCGGCAGATCGGGGGTAGATCGTTGGAAGAATGCCCGGGGACAAGAGGTATTCAAAAAAGAAGGAGGAAGGTAAGCTTGCGCTAAAACAGATCTCGATCTCGTCGTCTCCAGCCTAGGGCTTCGTCACACGACGACTGCGGAAAAAAGCGAAGCCCTCCTCCTTTTCTTCGTCGGAGAAACTCGGGTCGATAAGGGGAAAAGGAAAGGGCAAACGGCGAGGCCACGGCTCTACGAAGAGGCGACACCTCTCCGGCGAGTCACCTCAAATCGGAATACAGGAGGAGTCAAGTCTAAGAGGGACGGATCTTTGGAACACATAGGGACCGTGCGAGATCTCCTCGATCGTGCCGACCGACGAACAGGCCGGCAGTGCGACCGAGAAACTTCCGAATCTCCGCGTCAGCGAGAAAACGGGACGTCCGGAAAACGCTTCTTAAAAGAGGAGGAAGGACGTTACGCCTGGGGAATACCGGCCACGGCACGGCCTGGCCACTCCCCCCTCCTGTTGCACTCAAAAATCGGCCGCTTTCTCTGGTGAAGGGGAGAGAGGACTAAATGGACTTCACCGGGCCGGCACAGGATAAAACCCTGAAGAAAAGAAAAATAGGACTATTTGGTCGCCTTACGGGAGGGGAAAACCGAAGGAGGGCGGAGCTTTGTTGCCTCAGAAGATGGGACAACTCTTCTCCTGAACAGGAAAAAGACGCAGGGGCCTGCAACCGGACAGACGAGGATGGGAGGTGCCGTTCGTCAAAGAAGGAAGGGAAAAAAGATGTTCGAGTTTAAGAAGCCTGCGTAGCCGTACTCGCGGAGGGAAAAACCTTACTACCTGTATTGGGGGAGGGAATTCCGCAGGAAGAAAAAAGGGGGGACGGAGATGCACGTGTAGGCAAGAGAGAGAAGAGAGAACCAGCCGAAGCGCTTAAGGAAGGAGAAAGATGTCTCGATTGGCCCGCATAATCTTTAAACCAAAGAGGGACGTTTTCTTTCCCAAGGAGAAAAAAAGGGGGGGTGGATATTTCTGTTCCTGCGCTCAGCCGAATCGAGGAAAGTGAACATTAAAAAAAAGGCGCCTCCTCTGTTCTGGAGGCGCAGACCGGCTTAGAAAATAACAGTCCGGGAACGTCGGTCGATCGGTCGACGACAGGCAGGGTTTTGCTTTCTTACCTCAGTCATCCGAAGGCGGAGGGATGACAGGAATCGTGTTCCTTTCATCAAAAATCATCAGGGGGTCCCTACGGAACTCCGCCGTTTATGATAAGAAACCCTACCACGCGCATGCGCTGAAGAGAACTTGCCTGCGGGAATAGAAGAGGAGAATTTCGGGAAGGGGGGAGAAAAAGAGGGAGAAATCCATCCTATCCGTCACCCAGGGAGAATACTCGATTCCTTTAAAGGCGGCTTACGCCGACCGGGGGTCAACCTAGTATGCTTCCAGGCCCTCCCGGAAGAGAGGCGCACGGGAAACAGGGCGAGGGGGGAGAACTATTTATACGCAGGGTGCTGCACGACAGTAGGGCCTTCAGGGTCCAAGGTAATTCTACGGCCATCGGAGAGCGAAAAAAGGGCGCCGCGAAGGGGCGGGAAACATGGCCGCCACTCAAGTCCACAATAAAAAGACTACGGCGCCAGGGGGGCAGCCAAACAGAGATACTCACACCAGAAGAGTGGTTCCTGCTCCCTCCCGACGGTGAACGGTCGATGAATGTTGGACTGCGGTCCGTCGATCCGGCTGAATCACGTGAAAAAAGAGGATTTAAACAGGAGTCTATATACCGTTCTTCCTGACAGAGAGAGGAGAAGCGGCAAAACAGGGGGGAAGAAATCGGCCACTGGAAATCGCCTAACGTAGAAGGGCAATGGCCGCCGAAAAAGTTTATGGAAGACATGGCGAGAGCATGCCAATGTCAAAGACCTAGGGACCGTCTCCTGGTGCTACGACTCGGTAAGGCGGGTAAGGCCGGTATAAAAGAGAAAAAAAAGCATATGCCTCACTTTTCATCACGCGACACCATGCGTTGTCGCTTACTAGAGTCCGTGCGTTTGGTCAGACGATATAAGTCTCCGGTCGGGGCCCGCGGGTACGTCGGGAAAGATTGCCTGTGGGGGGGAACGACAAAAAAAAAAACTAATCATCCTGCCAGGGAGAGGAGGGGAACTGCTCAGTACTGCGGCCCTTTTTAAAAGCCACTAGCGAGCGACTCGAGCGCTGGCAGCGGATGGCGGAGTGCCTTGTAAATCGCAACCAAGGGGGGACGGAATGGGGGAAAAGAGAGGGTCAAATTCATGAACGTAGCAGGACGACGAGCGACATCCATACGTCCTTAACCCAAAGGGGGACCATGGGGCAAAGTTCGTTGAGGGGGCGAAAGATATTTGCTTCCACTTCCAGTGGAACACGGTCAACCCCTCCTCAGAACGTCGGCGAAAAGAAAGATCTCTGGGGTTCGCCTCGAAAGAAAACAGAGAAACAGAGGGAACTTCCACGTTACAAGGGTAGGAAAGGGCAACGGCGACGGGAAGCGGGACATCGATGTTCGTCCATGAAAGCGTAACCGAAAGAGAAGATCGTCGGGTAGGGAATGACGCAAGAAAATCCGCCATGAGCATTGCTTCTTTTAGAGGAAGAAGTGCGGCAACACCAAAGAGCCGACCTCTGCCTAAAAGGGAACATGGAAAAGGAAAGGGGAGAAGGAAAAGGAAAGGAGTCAGCAGATGACGAACGTAGCAGAGGACCGATGGAAAGACCTACATCCATGAAAAAGTACGCCGGGCGTTTCCGCGGCCGGGGGAAATTGGATGTTGAACCTTCGGGCGGAGAAAGAAATCGAGAAAGAAAGAAAAAAACGAAATTAAACCCGTGTCACCGAGCCCGCGGAGATGCTTCCTGGGTTGTCCACTTGCCCGTGCGGATTGCGCGCTCGGTCGAAAATGACGATTCCGATCTCAAAGTTCCTTGGAACTCGACTATCGAACTACAGGCTCAGAATTATGAACCAGAAACACTAGCGGAACGTACGAGGAAGTCGGGAACTCGTCATAGAGAGTTGGAATTTCCCTCTTCAGGTCTTCCCGTTCCTAGGGTAGAAAGATAGGTCTCCTACGCGCACAGAGGAAAGCTCCTGAAAAAAGAACGAACCTTGACTTTTCCTAAAACTACTATATCTGATATGACTTCTCGAGCGAGCGGCCCGGAAGGAACTAATGCTTTTCTTTCGTGATAAAGATAGTTTACAAGAAGAAAAAGAAAAAGCTCGCTTCTCCTCGCGAGACGAAAAATAAGGAGAGCCCGGGGGAAAATCATCTCCAGAACGCAATGGGGCGGAAAGGCGCCGAAGAAGGGGAGGGAGGGCTACCGTATAGAAAAGTCCTCGATGGAGCAACGAGCGACGTGGGTGGTGGGGGGTAGGGGTGGCGATAAAGAAAGGAGAACTACGTGGACGGGGGAGGAAGAGCGGAAACCGGAATCTCTACTAGTAACAAAGGAAACGGGGCAACCGCAAGGTCAACCTCTGAGGCCGCAAGCCGCTAAGAAAAAGGGGGGAAAAGGCGCGTCCCCCTGACTCGGGGGGAATGACTCACTGGAAGGGAAAAGCCCGTCGAAAGAAGGCACTGGCCAGGACTGACGACCCGTTATCTAGGGACCCGGCGCAGGTCAGTAGGGGACGAAAGAACGTTTACCAAAAGCCGAGCAAAAGAGCGCGAAGTCTGAAAAACGACGCGAATCAGAAAAAGCCGGCGGGGCTACAAAGATCCGAAAAATGGCCGGTTTTGGGTCATTGGAAACACGATTCCCCGCCTCTAATGTGCGCCGGAAAAAGCAAGAGGGAGACAAGAAAAGCCCTCATTACGCGGGTGGGGAGACAGAACGAATACTC
>Ga0179593_1345919_pt1 | contig 11707 bp, 14 predicted proteins | sample CZODoug2_1_08_16_FD_185931 | JGI IMG/M metagenome (GOLD analysis project Ga0179593, IMG submission 185931) | Vadose zone soil fungal communities from Angelo Coast Range Reserve, California, USA - CZODoug2_1_08_16fungal (PacBio error correction) | ecosystem: Environmental > Terrestrial > Soil >...
CGCGGAAACCAGAAGACTCGGATATTGAACGAAAAAAGCAATAAGAGAAAAGCTGCGAAAGGGACCAGCCTCAACGAGGGAATAGGGGGGTCTACATCGAGGAGAAAGCAGCGGATTCTCGGCAAATCGAAGGTGATCTGAAACAATGGACGGAAATAGACACAAGACAAGCGATAAGGGACACGCAGAAAATTCCTCAGTGAAAAACCGAGCTACCGAAAAGTAAAAAAAAAGAAGCCAATGGAGTAATAGAATCAGGGAAAGGGGGGGGGGGGAGGCGGGGGGGGGGAAGGTAAGGGAGGAGTGGGAGGTAAAAACGGGGTGACGGGGTGAGAGGAAGGGGGAGGGGGGGAAAGGCAGGGGAAAGATGAGAGATGGTGTTGGGAGAAGACGGGGGTTCAGGGGGGTGGGAGGATGGGCAATGAGGCGAGGTGGGGGAGTAAGGGAGGGTGGAGAGCTGGGGGTAAGATGAAAAGGTGGAGGGATGGCAGAGGAGGGGGGAATTCGATGGTGGGAATGGAAGGAATGGCAAACGGAGGGTGGGTTAAGGGTGGGGAAGGAAGGGGAGGAGTGGCGGAGGAAGAGGAGGGGGTGGTGGGGGGGGCGAGGGAGTGGACATTGAATTGGGTTTGAGGGGGGGGGGGGGGGGAGAGCTCGAAATAAGATGGTCGAGGGGGGTGGGGGGATGAACGAAGCGAAGGGGAAGAAGGACAGGAGTGGGGCGAGGTAGAAGGGGAAGGTGGGGAGGGATATCAGGAGAGTGGAGGGAATGAAGTGTATTAAAAGAGAGGAGGAGTAAGGGGTGGGGGGGGGAGGGGAGGGTAAAGCGGGTAAGGGGGTGAAGTGTTGGAAAGGTGGGGAAGGGAGGGAGAGGAGGCAGGGCGGGTGGAGGAAGAGACCGGTAGGGAACAGAATCCTGTAAAAAGAACCCGCAAAAACGACAGAGCGGCCAAAGAGCCCTCGGGGATAGGGTCTTGCAGGGAAGGCTTCGAAAACATTACTAAACGAAAAAGGCTACGGCCCAAGGGTTTAAGGTGTCGGGCAGAGCGCAGGTTGAGGAACTCACTCTACACCATTTTCAAGATCAGAGAGAGGATTTCTCGCAAAAAGCGGGGGACGACAAACGAAGAAAAAGACGGGGTTGCAATGGGGGTTCCATTCTGGTCTTGAACAGCAGAGGCGGGATGAGTCACGAAGCCGTGTTACTTTCTGAAAAAGAGGTGGGGGTCAGGTCTCTGGGGTCATTGGGTGGGGGTTCGGGGAACGAGCCCGCGGAACCGTCTCAGCCTTTCTGAGGAAGGGAGGCGACGTCCCTTACCACACGTGCGTGCGGCGAAGAGGGCGGACGCAGTGTCTTCGAGACATACTGGAGGTTCTCAAAAAAAATTGGGTGGAACCAAAAAACAAAAGGGTGGCGTCGCACGCGAAGGGGAAGCTCTTTGGCAGGGAAAAAAAACATCATCCCTGAGGTCTAAGGAAAAGTGGGTGCGAGAGAAAGCGGCTGCGTCAAAAAGGACCGGCAAGGCCAGGTCTTAGGGGCAAAGGGGAAGGGGTATCTAATACTGCTACCACAAAAAGACGGAGAAGCATGCATCAAGTCCAAACCTGCTTCTTCGCAAAATCGTGAGGGAAGAACCTTTCAGATCCTTCATCCAAAAAATAAGGGGGGGGGGTCACGGAACAGGAACGCAGCTGAAGTCGCAAAAAGGACGAGCCGCTATCGGGGGGGAATAAAGGCTTCATGGGATCGGGATCTTCAAACCCGAGGGAGACCTGGCTGGTACCTGGTACGAACAAAAAGGGGGAAACGATTGAAAATAAAGAAAAAAAAGGAGGTAGTGGAAACTTTGCAAACCATGGCCCTTGGCAGGGGGCAACGGGGGCCGAGAGAGCGAGAAAGTTGGTAAGTAAGGTAGGAGCAAACAGTACGGAAGAAATCCGGACGCGAGAACCTTTATTCAAGGGGACGTGAAAAACGATAAAAAACCAGCAAGATCACCGGGAAGAACGTAGTACCGCTGCCACTCCTTGGGTGGCTCTGGGACGGAGATCGGGTCGCTGGTGCAAAAATGCGGTTGTCTTGTGAACCTGAAACCAACCTCTCAACTGATCGCTCATCCTCGCCGGTGAGGGGAAAGCAACTCAGTCCTAATGAAAAAAAACCCAGCAAACTCCGTTGAGAAATTGGAATTAAAGAGAGGGATTAACACCCCCCGCCCCGAAACCGTTGTTGCGTCTCTTTTTGGGTTTTTTTACAGATGCGAGGAAAGCACGTTGGGGGGGGCCCTGGCTAAGGCGGATTGGTACGTCACCGCTGGGGGGACCCTGTTGACGAAAGAGAAAAATCCTGGGGGGACAAAATTGGATGTAGACCGAAAACGCCTTTACGGGAAAACCTGGCGGGTCAGGAAAGAGACCGAAACGGCTTTAGGTATCCTCGACCCAAACGACTTACAGAGAGGGGGGGTAGTTGCAAAGAGGTTGTGTCCTCCTGGTGGTAACCTGGCTTTGCGTGGGATGCGCAAGCGGCGAACAAACCGGGGTACATTCCAATCAAGGGGCATCTCAAGAGGGTAGGTGAAGAAATAAAAAGGTCGGCCAGAAGGGTCGATCCGTTTTTGGCCTGGTGAGCGGAGAGACAACGGAGAGGGAAAGAAAAATCGTCAGGAGAAGCGAGGTGGGAAAGGGCGCCAAGCCCCAAAAAAAAAAAAACCCCGGCCGGAACCAGCCGAAGATCTCTATGTAGTGTGTCCGGCGACTCCGCGGAGAACCGAAAACAATTGCACCGTGAGAAACAGCTGAATCCTGGGGGGTGCGGAGGGGGACTTGGTCCGGCCAGGAAACGAAGCGTTAGGGTGGGGGCGAGAGGATAGTTTCAGTGACAGAAGTTTCAACCAGGAGAGAGTAAGGAAAAAGCCGTCGGCGGTTCGATCGGGGCCACGGGAGGGGGAACTAGACAACTCTCCTAACAAGTGCAGGGGGAAAATGAAAGGATTTTGCAGAAAAAAAAAAAAAACACCTCGCTCGGCGCCACAGGTGGTCTCCCTCGGCCGGGCCGGACACCCCCCCCCCCAAAAACCACCAAAATGAACCACGGGAGAAAAAAAGCTGGGAGAGAAAGGCCTTTCGTCGGTCCCCTACACGGGTCAAGCCAAAAGTGCCGGAAAAAATCACTCCGAGGGGAGCTTTTGTGTAAGGGCAACCGGATCCTTGGGGGTCGTTGTGCCGCTTGGGGCCTGCTGACGCTGCCGAATCGCCTGTTCGGGGAGGGGAAAACCGTGTGGGTGGTTGCCGGAAGTGGGGTGTCCAGAAGTTCTTGGTCGGAACGCAAGGGAGCCACACGCGTAGAAAAACCTGATCGACCGTTTCAAGATCACAGCGAGCTAAGGCAGTCCGGGACATGAAAGAAGGCTCCGCCGACAGGTCTGCTCGGTCGTAGAAGGAGAAAAGTATTCTATGGACGGGTTGTTCAGGGAAAAGCAGACGAAAACAAGTCCCCAGCGTGATGGGGGGGTAAACGGCAACCAGCGAAGGCCGGACCGAACCTACAAATGGGGGCGACAACCAACTTAAAAAAAAAAGCCGCCCCGGTGGGGTGACTCTTCCCACGCCTCGAGGAGAAAACGGCAAGGGGGAAAAAAGCTCGAGCGAGCCAAAAAAAAGCAGCTCAACGTCGCGTCCGGGATTGTGAGGCATATCAGGGGAGCATAAGCTATGTCCCGAAGAACGACTTCACAGGAATCTTGGGGTTGCCGGTCCTTCCTAGAAGATGAAGATGTACTTTTCGAAGAAAATCATGGAAAAATCTGCCTAGATACAAAAAAAAAAAAAGGAGGTCGGTGATTGAAAAAAAAAAAAGATGGGCGCCACCGTAACATCGATCTGCGCATGACGGGGGAACAAAAAGAATGTTCCTTGAACTGAAAACGGATCTGGTGAAGCGCTTACGTCTTACGCGGTAGGACGACAAGATGGAGAACCGACGAGCTGAAAAAAAACAGGGGAAACAAAAAAGGACGAAAAGACCAACATGCCGCGAAAGATCTACACGGCCAATAGTGGTGCCGGGGAGGAACCAGGGTTTGGGACAGAACTCGATGCACTTAGAAGGAACCCGGGTTCGACCACAGAAAAAAAAGGGAAGGGAAACAAAAAAAGGCTCGACCCGAAGAAGAGAAAGAGAACCTAGACGAACGAGAACAATTCAGAGAGAAGTATTTTGTCGGGAAGAGGAGAGATCTCCTATTGGAACGCTCCAACTCGAAGGGTCATTGGAGACCGCAGGCTAACGCGCCTACAAGAAAGGCACAAAGAACCAAAAAGTCAAAAAGTCAAGAACTAAAGAAGGATGAAGAGCGCAGCTTCAAAAAATACCAATGAGAAGGAAACCGAGACCAAAGGAAAAAGCCTCGGAAGGCTAAAAAATCCGATGAAAAAAGGAACAAGAAAGGTTCCCCTACAATCGCAATATTCCCTCAAACGTGCCCGACGGCCCCAGAAATAAAGAAGCATCACCGTATTCTAGAAAACAAAAAGTCAACATAAGAGGAAAGGGGTACTCCTGCAGGCTCTCCCAATAAACAACAGATAGTACGACGGGGGGGGGGGAGTATGGAAGAGGAAGGAGGGAGGGAGAGGGGGTTTAGGAGGTAGGGGGGGGGGGGGGGGGGAGAGTTAGGGAGGTGGAATAGAGGTGGGGGGAAAGTAGGAGGAACGAGGAGGATCCGGTGCGGCCGTCGTGAGCTGGGTGGAAAGGGAGGGCACAGGCAATCGCGCCGTCCATACGACGTAAACCTGAAAACAAAAAAAAAAAACTGCCTACAGGGAAACAAATTTCGAAAGCAAACACAGAGGGAGTGGTAGCGAGAAAGGGACTGGGGTCTGGGGGCTGGGCACTCCGCAAAAGAGAGACACACTACCTCGAGATCGTCGAGCTGGTGAAAAAAAGCAAAAAACAGAATGAGGACTGGCGACAGCCACCGCAAAGCTTGACGGAGATAGGATCAACTCCTCCCGTTGCGGCCGAAAAAAAGCAAAAATCGACGTGATACCAAAAAGGACCGACATGGGGGAGCAGGAAAAGTCTTTGGTGGAAAAAGGATGGAATCAACTTGGGGACAAGTCAGGGGGCGTGCCGACTGCGAAAGACCGAGCCAAGCCGAAAAAAAACGAGTGAAATCAAGAGGGAGAAATCACCGGTGGAAAAGGGAGCCTACGCCCCGCAGTCCTGAAAAACACCTCAAGGGCAAAGGAACTGAAAGGTGGGAAAAAATTCGTAAGAAAGACAAGTCCTCAAACCCTTGGAAGGGGAAGAACGGAGGCCAAAGGGCAACCGCGCGGGAACCTCCCTGCCGGCGACAAAAAAAAGAGCAAGCGAGCAGTAGGAAAAGAAGAGAAGGTCAACTTTTTGGGGAAACACAATCAATCGATAATCCGAGCAAACGCAGGTCACCCAGTGTCCATTGGGGGACTAACTTCAGATGAGGGTCGAAAGGAACCGCGATAGGAAAAGAAATCTAGAAAGGTAAAAAGGTTGGTTACATGTTCACAACAGCGCCAAACCATCTGTACAAACTGAAGTTCAAAAGGCGACTACAGGCGGTCGAGGAAAGGAAGACTGCACGTATCGGGAAAGAAGAAAGAGAAGAGGGGGCATCGCATCGGCGTGGGAAGTTCTCAGTCAAGGGAGCCCTCAAGGGAGAGATAACCAGAAAGCAGGGGTGGGAAAAATCTTCAAACAGGACACACCGTGAAAAAAGAATCACTGGGCAAAAAAGGCACTTCCCCAATACGAGAGGGAGGCAGAGGTATGAACGGGTGTGACCCGGGGCGCAAGAATCAGCGTCAACCTCGGGGGTCAATGTAAATATAAAAAAGAACCCAATCAAGGGGAAAGGAACCTCAAGGTCAATCAGGAGGAACCGACGTCCAGGCAACTAAGGCCGTTGACCCAAAGTTTCTTCTGTCACACAAATCCGGCCAACGCAGGGTGGGGGAGAGGAGGAATCCGTAGAAAAATCATGTAGAGGCATTGCGACTAGAGTGGTCTCAGAAGAGAGAACCGGCATGCCTCAACTTGCCTTCGACGTGGGGGGGAGAAAAAAGGTTCTGAACTCAAAGCAACGTACAGAGCCTGGAAATCAGGCGGAGAAAAGAGACATGGTTCCCCAGCCCACGCGTAAATAAGCCACGAACTGAAAACGAAGTGTGGGCATGAATCACGTAAACGCAGAAACGAGAGATCAAACTATAAGAGCCCGACAAAAGAAACAGGGAATGTTGGAGGTCCTCAAAACGCAACAATCCGGGCGTCGCCCTGACACACCTTTAAAAAAACTCTGGGTCACCCACCGAAGCAAAAAAGTAACGAGGCAAAGAACCTATTTCAGGAATTCAAATAACATTTTCGAACTATGGACCACCTGCCTCCTCGACGTAAACTAGGAACCAACCAATCCTAACAGGAAATAGAAAGTAAAGCCTGCTCTTAGAAAAGAACGATCTCAAAAAGACCGATGGGGGAGGGGGCTATGAGGGAATAGAAATCAATCGGAGAAGAGGAATTCATCACACTAAAAACCGTGCTTCCCAAGGAATCCGCTTGAGAGGGGGGGGAAAATTATGCGGCCGCAGAGAACGAGTCAAGTGTTCTCATTTACCTCAAAGCAGAGTCTGGGTGGGACCGTCGTGCCAAAGCAGAGATCAGGAAAAAAAGAAGAAAAAAAAAAAAAATCTGACCGTCGCGGTGTGGAAGGCAAAAAAAAGTTTGGTAGGTGCATCGGGAAGGGAGCCGTACAGTCAAACTTTAAACACCGAAGGCATAGCAGATCTCTTTTCGAGCGGCGATGGCCTTGCCGGGGCGATGAACGTCGAACAAGAGAAGAAAAAAACGACCTATGGGAAGGAAGCTCAGACGATTTCGCACCATAAATCAGAAGACGAAAAGCTCGAAAGGGACCATGAAAATAAGCGTGGGGGTGAACGTTTGACAAGGGGAAAAAGCGATCAACAGAAAGAGGGAAAAGACGCCTGCCGTGCCCGAAACGACAAGGTCCTAACTGGGGTGGTGCCGCGGTTGAGCAACGACAGACACGCGGGCAAATCAACATGTGAAGAGGGGGGAAAGGGACCAGGGATGGTCTCGGATGTGCAACGCAGACGCCGACACGGCGGGCACCTTTAGCAGTTAAAAAGGCTAGCCGGTGATAAAGGAAAAAAACGCTGAGGAAAAAAAAGACTTGAAGTGGAAGGACGGGAAATCCATCCTGTGCAGAACAGGAGGATTGTTGGGGTTGCTCGGAGAAGGAAAAAAAAAACACGCCCAACGGTCCGACAACTCGAAGGGGAGCTGGACCCTCGGAAAAAAGACAGGGGAGGACGGAGACCTTTATTGGGAGAAACTGCAGGCCGAGGCGCAAGCCTTCGCGTTGGGAAAAAGAGGGGCACTTGGAAAAGCTCGAAAAAAAAAAGAGGAGGAGGAAGGAACGTCAGAAAAATCGGCGAGCCTATGGAAATGAAGGCCCTAACTCAGTGTCTGGTCAGGGGAAGGACGCAAGAAGGGTTTGAACGACTAAACCGTCATGAGATTCTTTACAACAACGAACAAGCGTCAAGACTCAAAGACGGGGGAGAAAAAATCTCTAGAAGGGGGAAAAAGACGGGGAATCGGACATTCAGTTTTGGACACGCGACAAAGAGTCAGGCGTGCAAACAAGAGCTCAGCCCAAAAAAAAAAGGGGGAAGGGGGGGAAAAAGAAAGGCACAAGAGAGATGTTGAAAACGGGCCCGTTTTTGGTCGCGGTCAAAAGACGCACTGAGAGTGCCGAGGAGAGGGGCTAAACTATCAGGTCTTTCCACGAGAAGGGAACAAACAAAAATGTCCACCGGCAGCTAACCACTGGCCAGTTACCAAAAGGGCCCGATGAAGCTAGAAAAAAAAAAAAGAAGGGGTACAGATGGATGCAAAATGTTCTTACGACGTAACGTAGTTTCAGACGAAAAAAAGCTCAACCCGAGAAAAAGTCGAAGCTGCTCCCGCGAAAACAAAGAAAAATATAAACTTAGGGGAGAGCGGTGCGGATGGAAACAGGGAAAAAGAAAGGTGAGGAACGGTGGACGTGGGAGGAAAAAGCCGCGACCAACAGGAACTAGGGTCAAAAAGAGAATGATGACGAGAAACAGGTAAACGGGTAAGGCTAGGTAACTGTTTGAAAACGTCTTCTAAAAAATGTTTCATCCAGCTGAAACCCCTGTTGCGAACAAAAAGCCAACCCTAAAAAAAGAAAAAAGAGTGACCAGGAGAGGGGAGGGGACAAATGGGTTTATAAAGCAACGCGTGTTCAGACGAGCCGCAAGCCGGAAAAAAGCCACGAAATCAAAAAAAAATTGGGAACCTGGCAGGGAAAAGAAAGAGAAAAGTAGCCCCTCCGGAGATTGATGGCCGGGCCAATCCGCGAAGCTGGCAAAAAATGAATCACAAAAGCCAAACCCTCGGAGAAAGGAAAGACTGGGGGGCTACAAGCGAAGGGGGAGAATCTGTAAATCTGAACGACACTCTGGGCAAAAGTATCGCAAACCAAGGCCGCTCAGAAGAGTACCTTAACCGAAGATAGAAAAAGACCGGCGACGTGCACGACGCAAGCAAGCGGTAGCCATATCGCCAAAGAAAACTAATAGAATGAAAGGAAAATGCGCCGTTTGCACAAGCCCAAAACAAGCCCTCCTGGGGGAAAATACGGGCCCAGAAAAGAAATAGCTGGGTTAAAGGATGGCCTTTGCGGAAGCTAAAAAAAAACAGAACGACAATCTTCAACGACTTACGGGGCGCCAGTTATTTTGTGCATTCAGAATATCGCCGAAGGAGGGGGGAAAAAAGGAAACGCCGAGGGAAAAAAAGATCTCGGCTCGTAAAAGTGTCCGCTCAGACGACACAAAACTAAAAAGAGGTAGGGGGGATTTCCGTTTTTGGCCTGGAAGGTCGGCGCGGGCGGCTGAGGAACGGAGAGGATCGGGACGCCATGAAAATAGGGGGGGGGACTACACGCGTTTTGTCTTGGGGGGGCCACGGGGCAGAAAGGACGGAAAAGTTCGGGAAGGAGAAAAAAACTTTCAAGGGAGTCATCTCCTTCAACCCAGCGACGGGGCACGCAGCCGAGCTTTACTAAGGCGGTTTGAACTTAGAAAAAAAAATAGGGGTGGGGGGGGAGAATTCACCTGGTAGGGTCAACGGGGGCTGATCTTCCGCAAGGTGGGACGTCTGGTAGGTTGGACGAAGCGGCCCCGGCTCAGAAAATTGGCGCAACTAATCACTCTCCTTTCGGCTTAAAAAAAAAACGGGTCTGCAGGAATTTCTTATGCTATGGCGTACGATATGCCGCCAAAAAAAAAACCGACGTGAAATCTGCAAAGGCGATCATCCTGCAGTTCTAGAGGAACCGGCGGCGGGGGGAGGTTTCAAAACCCGTACCTTCCAACACATCGGGGGTCACAAAAAAATTTGGGTTGGAGGCGGGCAAGTGCTTGAACGAAAGCCCGATGAACGCTGGAAGAAAATGCGGGAAAAAAAAAATAAGTGGGGGATCTTGCAAAAGACAACCGAAGGTGGACCGCACAGTGGAGGAGGGGGGCAGCCCGTGTAGAGAATCCGCGAAGCGTTCTTGACAGTGGTTGCCCGTATGTGGTGGGTCCTTGCTTTCCAATGGGACCCTGTTCCAAAACGACGATTGACCGGCTATTGGGGACTTTAGCACAAAGGAAGGGAGAGAACTCAGGACGCCGAAAGACTGAAACACGAAGAAAAGAAAGAAGGAAAACAGGGAAGTCGGGGGAGTCCTCCAGCAAAAAATGGTTAGTCGAAAAAGTACGTTGGGAAGGTGGCAGAGGTTGGTACCGGGGGGGAGAAAAGAACCAACAAGGGGGGGGGGACACCACTTAAATTGTTGAATCCTACTAAAAAAGGGGGTATGTGCCAGAACCGAAGAAAGGGGGAAAGAGTGTAAAACGCGCCGTCACGGTGGACTGTCCACGGTATAAATCGAGATAAAAAACGCAAAAAACAGTGAAACGGGGTTAGACTGCTTCCATCTGAAAGCGGAGCCACTAGCAATGGGGTTCAACTGGGGAAGGATGGCGGGAGGGTGGGTCGAAGCCGACTTTGGGCCGGGGGGGGGGGAATGCCGTTAGAAAAAAGAAGGGCACTCGGACAGGGAAGAAAAACTCATGCATGGCCAGCTTTGAAGTTGAAGGGGTCAATGGTAGGTGAAGCTCAGCAGGGCGTAGGTTAAAAACGAGACCACTGAAGGAACATGGAAGGGGGGGGAATGGGTAAAAAAAAAGAGTGGGGTTTACAGGTGGGGGGGACGGCATGAAAATTTCTCGAGCCGAAGGGACGAATGGTCTAAACAAAACGGTGGCCCCAAGGGAAGAAGGGGGTGGACATGGATCAGATTCACGAGGCCGTTCATTGAAGGACCAAAGAGGGAGGCAACTACGGGAAAACCCACCGGGGGGGGAAAAAATAAAAACGGGTTTCCTTGGTGAACGAAGGCCTCAACGGAGAAAGGAGACAGAAAATGAAATCGACAATGCACTGGGGGAAAAACCTGTCGCAAATCAATCGCGGAAAGCAAGCAAAAAACTACGAGGGAAAAAAGGGATCTACCCGTGTAGGTGGGGTTCGCGCCCCGGCGGAGCAAAGGAAACAAAAAAAATGAGTCTAAACTAAGAGGAAACTTCGGCAGAAAGACTGGGGTTCCGTAATTGGCCTTGTAAGGCGGCCAGTACGTCCCACGTAGGGGGGGGGAAGAGGCAGGTGGCCTTGAAGAAACCACACCAGGCATTGATACAACCAGATAAGCGAGCGTCGAGCGGCAAAAAAACCAGGGGATGGTCGAAAAAAAGCCGCCGAAAAAAGGTCCGCTTCAGTCCGGTGTGCACTACAAAACAAAGACAGTATTCTCACGAGGGGGTGGGAGGAAAGGCCCGTACTGCCCTCTTGGGGAACTGCGAGGTCGGGCGCGGTCCCTTGGACGATGCCGAGGGGAAAAATCTTCAAAACGTGGAAAGGAAAAGTGGAGAGGGGGAAGGGGGGGACGGCTACCTTTTGGGCTTTTTTGACGAGGGGAAAAAAAACGCTGAGAGGGGGCCCAACCGAAGTCAAAAGTGGGGAAGGACGTTGAGGTGTGGGGAGTCACGTGTTTTCGATTGGGGTGCCTGGGCCTATTGTTCGGGCCGGAAAAAGCAAGGTTTTTAGAACATCTGATCTAGGGGGGGAAAGGGAGGGTTCGCAAAGGACTCGACTAGAAGCAGCTGGCAAACGGGGCAAGGGACCAGCGAAGCCAAAAGGGGGTTGCTTGGCCCACGTGAGGGGGGGGAAAATGAGATTCTTCGGGGAAGAAAAACGAAAAGCCACTAAATCAGGTGCACTTACTGCTTGTGGAAGTAAACGGCCCTCGGCCGATCAACTATTCAGGAAACCAACGTGGAAGAACGCAACACCTCTAACGGTTTTAGAAAGTCTTACCCGCCGGGGAACCCTATAATGAGGGAGGGCGAGGGAACGGAAAGAATGAAGAGGAGTCGAAATCTTTTAGGAATGCCGAGACGAGCGCGTGGGGAAAAAAAAACTGAAAGGAAAGAAAGGGGGGGGGGGAAAACAAGAGGGGAGGGGGGGGGGCAGGTTGAGCTAAGGGAAGGGAGATGTACTTGC
>Ga0179593_1392179_pt1 | contig 11707 bp, 7 predicted proteins | sample CZODoug2_1_08_16_FD_185931 | JGI IMG/M metagenome (GOLD analysis project Ga0179593, IMG submission 185931) | Vadose zone soil fungal communities from Angelo Coast Range Reserve, California, USA - CZODoug2_1_08_16fungal (PacBio error correction) | ecosystem: Environmental > Terrestrial > Soil >...
CACTCTGAAAAAAATCCTTGTAAACACCTCCTGCCTACGCTAAATCCGTAAAGGTCAGACCCGGATATCCGAAATTCGCTGGGGGAGAGGTACAGGGAATTACTCGGACGACCTAGCGGACTGTAAAAACCTTTCCGGTCAGAAGACAAATCAACATGACAATCGGGGGGGACAGCAAAACAAGTCGATGTTCGAGGAAGGGCCAGACCTCGGGAGTAGCCGCTGAAACAATCGCCCGAGAGCGGGCCTGGGAAACAAAAACTGAGTTACTCACCAAAACTGCATTTTCTAGCTACAGGAGCGCTGCAAAAGAACACTATGACGCGCAGGCAAGATCAATCAAACGGAGTAGCATAGGTGGCCGTGCGAGAGAAAAATCTGAGCCACCACGCTCAACGAAAAAGGGGGGGGCGATCAAGAATGTCACATGTAACGCGGTAATGAAAAAAAAAACAAACACCCTGGGATCTCGGAATATCACGAACGGCGCGTTACGACGCCACGGTCAAAAATCTGACGCGGCAGAAAGGGGGGGCGTACGACGTTCGCGGGATCAAGCAGCTCAAAAATACAAAGACGCTACATCAGGATGTCGCGCTGGTCGAAAGGTTTAAGTACACGAAAGGAGGACGATAGGGGGCGCTCTCGGAACACTAATAACAGTGACCCCCTTCTCTTATAGAGGTTAAAGGGGTCTAGTGCCTTCATTAGGCCTGTGACGAACGGATCTGTCTGATGAAAACCTCTAGGTTTACGGGCCTGCGTCTCTCACAGGAATCTTGAACGATTTTTACACGGTGCATGCTGGGGGTCGCACAAAAGAGATGCCCTGTTTGCATTGGCGGTTCGAGACGGGAGAAGACTCGATTCAACACGAGGAGGCGTTGGAGAATCTGAGAGGTTACGATGTCAGGGTGTGACCCGGTGGACTCTAACGAGACTTCGAATGCACGGCCGTCGGTGTAACGTCCGGAAGTCATCTGCGGAAAACATGTTCAAAACAACGATAAAATAGGATCTCAGGGAGGTACCCTGCCCAAAGAACGACTTCACTACTGACGACTGATTGCGCGTCTTGGCTTGGCCAGAGAACATAAATAAAGAAAAAAAAATCCAAATCACCTCTTACGTAAACGGATTGCTGGGGGCCCTTAAGTACATGTCCTGGGGGGGGGGGGGTGGGGTGGGGGGGCAGGTATGGAGGTAGTAAAATGGTCTTGAGGAGTCCTCGTCAGGGCAGAAGGCCTGCACCGGGGGTTCAGCAGTAGGGGTCATGAAGGGTCGGGGTATTTAGGTGGGGGTCGTGGGGGCGGGGTGTATCCCCCTGAAGAGGTGTAATCCTCGTCATATATCGTCGGGGGAAAGGTGTGCCTAACTTACACGATTATACGTTCAAATTCGGCGTTACGTATCTGTACAACCTGTTTTGATTCGGGAAAACACAATAAATAAGGAGCCGCTTCGCAGACTGCGAGTAGGACAGCGACGACCAGCCGCGAAACGCTGAAGCGCTGACGGGTCGAGACTCGCATTAATCCCGGGTTCGCAAAAATGACGGCGGCTGCCAGACACGGCTGAGACTGATCGAGATGAAAGTGCCTTACGAGGGGCTGTTGAGTAACGAATTCGTCGGCGTCGCCCGCTGGGAGGGGGCAGATTAAACGTCGCTCGAAGTAATGTCCTGCTAAACGTGTTCGTAAAATTCACTGCCCTCCTGTAGGTCTCTGGCCTGGGCTTCTCAGTCCTGGCCTAAATAGTACTCGTTGGATTCGCATAACCCCTTCCTTTAGATTTGTAGGCCATAACGACAGGGTAGGATCCTCAGTATTAAACGAATTGGTGATTGCTGGAAAAAACCCCATGCCCGAATATGTGCTGATTTATCTAATACAGCTGGGACGACGATCGGAGGCGTCTAGCGCTGATAGAGAGGATGCTACGAAGGGGCATTTTTCAAAACCTCACAGTGGGCTACCAAGGGAGCTGGACGACAGTCGCCATGGACAACGTTACGAAGGGTTCTGTCGAATGCTGGGACACATGGGAACCATGACGGGTCGCCAGAGGGGGGCAGCGAGTACCGGCGCGACCGAAGATCCAAAGAGTCTGAACGTAGGAACGCCACCTATAAGGAAAAAAGTGGGAGGGTCGAGAATAGCTCAACAACAACTTGATGAGGAAGAGAGGTATCTGCTCCGTCATCCCTGGAAAACAAGATTGAGGCAAGGGACCGGCGGATGAATCCAATCCCCTTGTCCACAAAAAGCTGAGCACCGAGAGAAACACCGTAGGTGTACACTGAGGGCGCCCTCGCCACGAACCCACCGATCGCAGTTTTAACGACATGCGGAAGGCCGGGCGCGCGCGGCGTCAATGTGAACTGGGCCACCTCGTGGTCACGCCCACGTCGGGAACATCGTCAACGAACGCGAACGAAACGACGCGTTCTGGGCTAGTTCGCAAACCGGCCAGGACAAAAAGCACTTTAGAGAAGGGGGCTTGGTGCGGTATTGGTGGGAACTCATAAAAAAAAATTCCGTCGTCGTCAGCTTGTGAGTAGGCTGCCTAAACCATGCGGGAGGTCATTTTGCTGGCTACTCAAGCACCTGGGGGCTAGAAACGCTGGAGTAAGGATAGTCTCAAGGGGGGCAGGATGCAAGTCCTCCCAAAGTAAATCCGCAAAACCGTCGCCCGCTAACCGGAGGACGACTGCGGGTCCGCAGGGAAGGGAGATTCGCAGCGGACAAGATAGGCCTCCTTCGGAAAATTGCGGTGCAACGAACTCTCTCCGCTTAACAAGAGAGCGAGGCAGCGGAGCTGGCGAGGCAGCAGGAGAAATAGATTATCAAGGGGGGAGGAGCCGAACCCGAGCCGGGAGGTTGACCTCGAGCGGGGCCGCAGTCGGGGGGGATGCGCGGGAGAGAGAAAAAAAACCACGTCGACTAAGTGCAGAGCGACGGTGCCCTCATTTCTGAATCAAACGGGAAAAGAAAAAGCCAACAGATTACAAAGACCCTTCTCCGCGCATGCCCAAACCCGAAATCTATTACGGAGAGAGACTACATCGTTGACTAACTTGGTCTTATGATAAAGCGGACGAAACACATGACGAAACATGGGGCTGACCCAAAATGCAAAAGAGGCGGGCAAAATGTCGGATGCCCGGCAAAGCCTTCAAGGGGTAGACAGCCGCAAAATAAAAGGTGAAATAGCTGGGACAGAGAACTAAGATGCAGCACGCTTCGATTCCGCACTCTCCTGACTGACTTCACGGGGGGTCTACTGTGTTATGGGGGGGGCATAAGTAATTTTCTCCAGGCTAACATTGCCCGCGGAGTCGTTGACTTTTCCTATTTGTTTTTAAATCATGCACTGTGGAGGCAGGATCAGGTAACTAGCATGTGGGTTAAGCTGGTTGATACTTAGGGCCACTTCCCCAGCCCCGATTGAAGAATGGCAGAACAGCAGTCTAAGGTGCGCGACCACTTGCAATGGACCTCTTTCACCAATGGTCGTACCACGGAGGTGGAACATGAACCAATCAGCGGTTTGGGGTAGATTCAGCCTTAAGAAAACGTCGAATAGGCATCGCCGCCAACTACCCCACACCGTCAGAGCGCCGATCAGTGTATTTTTCGATCATACACGGAAACCAAATGAGGTGCGTAACACAGAACCCTGCGAGATTGAGTTGGTCGAGACCGGGGGGAGTATCAGAGTATATCTTGTAAATCCAACGTTCCTTCGCGGGAACCCGTTCGAGGGCTTCTGACTCGGTCTCAACGGCATGCAGTTCGCATAGGAGGTCGTAAAGCCGTTGGCGTGAACGTCTATGGCAGGGGGGGTGCCGAATGGGGTTGAGAGCGCGTCTCCGGGGTCCCGAGCCGCCGGATGATCGCTAGCAGAACGGGAGGTCTATATACAGGTTGGACTTGGTTCTAGAGCGTTAAGAATGATTGAGGGTTGCACTAATCTTCCGACGGGGGGCGAGTTACTAAACCGCCCGATATGGCCCTAACAACACATGTGGGTTTCGTCACTCAGACATCTAGGGGAGGGGGGGGTCCGATTCAGAATTGGACAACTAGAAACTTTGTAAAGGGGGGGGGGCTGAGGCCCGGTCATCCTGGGAACGTAGAGAAAGTTGCTAGGGAAAGACGTATTATCAAAATTTAAATCTTAATTATCAACAGATCAGTGATCTGGATATTCTTTTCATCCCATTTTCGCTTTTCGGCAAAAGTACCCGTGGGGAAATGAAGTTAATTCCCGACTGTACTTGGTTGGACGTCTAAGTAAATTCATAGATAGGCTGTCCCAAATGCCGAACAGTATCTGATAATAGGTTGCTGGAAAATTTTTACTCGTTGGACTGCTTCACATTGCGGGGTTCTTCACGCTGTGAGAGGAGAAGTGAGCTGTCGCGCAATTTCGTAAAAAAACAGGTAGAGAGGTGGCTGGGTCACGCACGCAGGGTTTTCAGATAATGCGAACGGAGACTCCACGGACGTGTACGCATGTGTGAATTTACGACGGACGGCAGGCTAAAGGCAGTAAGGCAAGACCCCAGGAAGAGGAAAGTTAACTCACGAGACCCGAAGAGGGTGTCATAGGGCTAGCAGCCCCTTATCGTCTGTGGAGAACCTGCGCTCTTAATGGTGCCGTAGGCTATTAATCTGGTTGGGGGACGGCAAAAGAATCAGAATCAAAATGTCGGGAACGGATAACCAGGATAAAAGGCCGGATTGCTATGGTGTCACTAATCTGAGGGGGGGTAAATTGTAAGGCACTGCTAACGTTGGCAACGTCCTCTTACGGGGACCAGCTGACAAGGCTTCGTTAAGGGGGGGACCCAAAAGATTTAGAAAAGAGTGATCACCAATATTCCAAAACGGAATTCCGCGAAACGCGCATCATGGGGAAGAAGCGCAGGGCTCGTCGGTAAGCTGCAGCGTTGGACAGTGTCAATCCCGTCCCAGATGATAGGATTAGACAGGAGTGCAGTACCGAGCCGCAATCACCGGAATCGCTCAGGGGGGGATGTCGGGCTTGCTCGATCAAACCGGAAAGAAAAGATAGATGAAGGTCATAAAGCCCGTATCCATAAGGGCGCGACGGGAGGACTACTGCACGCGTGTCAATTAAACGTCAATCCAGGTTGGCAGGAGGTCAAGAAGTGGCGGGGGGGGAATTTAAGGAAGGGGGGGGACGGTCTCTTGGGCCTTGGGAGAGGGCGCATTACGGGGAGGCAGTGTAAGATGGGATGACTTAAAAAAAAAAAAAAAAAAAAAAAAAAAAAAAAAAAAAAAAAAAAAAAAAAAAAAAAAAAAAAAAAAAAAAAAAAGAAGAAAGAAAAAAAAAAAAAAAAAAAAAAAAAAAAAAAAAAAAAAAAAAAAAAAAAAAAAAAAAAAAAAAAAAAAAAAAAAAACATCAAGTTCAGATTTGTTACACCCACTTGGTACTCCGCCGGCAGACGTTAACTATTGGACTGGGAACCCACGCGGGACACTATATCCTTTTAATCAACTCGCTTCTCCCTATCACCCGTGAATTTCTCAGAAATGCGCTTCAAGGCACGCCGGTCCGTGCGTCAATTCACTTGACTTGAAACAAAACTTCTTCCTCGTCGTCGCCTTCATGGCTTCTTACCCCGACTCCTTTCGTGCTTCACCGCGCAATCGGACTACACATTCTGAACTGTAGTACGCCTTCCCTGGCCGGATTGTTTGCTGCGAGGAGAAATACATTGTGACGAAGAACAGAACGAAGATCTACCTCATAGGAGCCGTGGGAGAGCACTTAGATTTCCAGTCATTCGCTTTATCCTAGTTTGAAGCGGGGTTAGAGATTCTCCCAGGAAGTTCACGGTCCCATCAGAAAATGATGCCCGGGTCTCTTTAAAAGAAGCTCGGGCGGCTCGGCAGAATGTGAGGGTCTTCAAAAAGGACTGACTGAGCTGGATAATAAGTAAGCACGATCCGAACCGCGGCGCTACACGATCACGTTCAAGGGACGTTCGCGCGGATCTGGGGAGACCGAAACCACGCCGACAAAAGATGGGAAAAAAAAAAGCGCGCAAGGGCAAAGTGAACGGGCGCACAATAACGTGTGGGAAGGGAAGCCTACACGAAGAGGTAATTCTCGAGGCGTTCGATGTCAAATGTTCGCAGCCTGTTCACCTGGGAGCCTGTTCTAAATCAAATCCCCCGCACCAAAAGGAAGACGGCAAAAGTCCTGGAAAGATTGTTGGGGGGGTGTAGGCTGTCGAAGCCAGAACTGACAACAAAAGACTGCTTATGGGGGGGGATAAAAGTACTTAGTGCTCGCCAAGAATGTCGCTGGTTTACGTTAACGCTCTAAAATGATGTTACTAAGGAGGGTATAGACCTGAACAGTGAGAAACTCCCTAACACTAGAGAAAGCTCATCCGTTAGGCTTCGAGGAAAGGAGTGGCGGATCCTGTGACCGGGGGGGGACGGGGGGACCCGCGTAGCATAGAGTCTAGGCTGTCACCGTTAGCAAAGTTCAGGGCGAGAGGAGCATTTGACGGCGGGGTCTAGCGGACCGTTGTCGGAGGCACCGGAAGCAAGCTGGGGGAACTCAAAGGATCACTATGGTATGAACGACGGGTTACTTCCAACCCGAACTGAAAAGGAGTTGGAGAATGGAGGGCTCCGGAAAAGACGTTTGAGCGGACCGGGAGTCAACCGGGGAAGGAAACGGGGGTCAAGAATCTACTCCTCCGTTCGATTGGTAATGATTCTCAGAACGGAGAAGGGAGGGTCTCGAAATTCGTACCGGAAAGAGGTGGAGGAAGGCCGAAATTCGAGGAAATCTGGTGGAATCTCGATGCGAAACTCTATACGGCGAAAACGACGGAAAAGCCGCGCCTACGCCTCTGTTCGGGGACGAGGAAAACTCCTTTCGCCAAGGAAACGGGAACGACACGGGCAGGGAGGTAGCAGTTCGCTGGCAAGGGAAGGCCCGGTATTGAAAAGTTGACAATGGAGTGCGAGAAGGATCCCGGTCAGGTCAGGGAACAGGGGTCCATGCACTAAAGTGATGGGGGGGAAAACTGAACTGCTATGCAGAGGGGGCATTTGGAGTTTACAGGTGGGTGTGAGATGGGTATCCCAATGAGTTTCAGGGAGAAAGCCTTCATCGGGCTAAGAAATACGGGTTTCGAGTGGTGAGTAAAATGCTCAGGGGGAAGGGGACTCCGCATCGGGTTGGTTGTTGAAACCTGGTGTTAGTCAGGAATGTGAGACGTAGAGGGATATCAACTTAGTCACGCGCGCCCGCGCTAGAGTCATACCTAATCGCCGGGGCGAGTGGACTTGGGAAAGCAAAATCGCCTATTACAGGGGGGGACTGTCGGCGATGAAGATCCAAACCGAAATACCGTCGGTACTTCAAGCTCTACGAACGAGAAAAAGCGGGAGGGGAAACATAACACTGGCCGCAAATGGTCTGTAGTACTACGATCTTGGAGCAAATCGCGGTCGGAAGGAGGAAGCATAGTCCATAGGGCCTTTCGGAAACTACTGGGGTCGTTATTGGTGGATATTAACGTGTTCAATAGGGAAAGTCTTTGTCTAAGGCCTGGAGGGGAAAGGCAGGTCCCGGTGCCTGCTCTTTGGGGCTCTCCGGAACACGATGGTTGGTTTTGGGCGTCTGTTAACATCAGACGTCAACCCGCGCTAGTCCAAAGTCTGCCGCGCAAACTTTAAGCGTGTTGTCTTATCCTACGCACCTCACGCACCCTGCTTCCGTCTCTCTCGCTTTTTTTTTCCATTGCACGCTCTCCTTCAGTCCCCACTCGTAGGTCATTTCTATTCAGATGGCGAAGTTGAGTATGAAACTGGGAGGCTGAGGTTGCCTCAACATGTCAATTGCTAAACGCTCTCTGTAAGCCCGGCGTCCTTTTATCACCAACGTTACTTTGGATAAGAGGCTACCTCGTAGGAGGGTTGAACTGAAGAGAGACTGGAAGCAGCGTGAAGAGTAAAGAAGTGCGGAACGCACCCTAGAGGATACTCCTGCTAAGTCCGTGACGGATTTAGGCTAATATCTCGTTCAACAACAAGTGATAGGAAAACTATAGTAACTTAATACCCCTCGCGCCCCCACAGGGCGTCCGGTTGATCAGAAGACTGGTAACCTCGTCTTACCCAAGCGCCGGCACAGAGGTGGGCTATCAAAACCGACTACGGGGCAAGATCAACGCCGGGGTGAAAGTCCTTAGACCCAGCATTAACACTCCGTCTAACAGGTGGTGACATAGGACACGGTTGGTCAGCGCTTCCTTTCGCCTTGAAAAGGGGAGTTCAACCTGGGCTGGAAGATCGCCAATGACCATCTGCAGCAGAAAACGAAACGCAGCTCGGCCGTCACTGCGGACAAACAAGAAAACAAACACGGGGAATGAGAGAACGGAGATGGGGATGGGGAGGTTGGTTCACCCACGACAAAAAACTGGGAACTCGCTGAACGTGTGAAGGCGGCGGCCACTCTGATACCACGGCTGAAGGCCGAAAGCATAAAACCTACGGGCTCGGGACTGGAGGGCCAGGGCATGAGGGGTCCGACTACTGCGAACATCCTCAGACACGGTAAAAGACTTCAACACCCAGGGTCAACGCTTCAGCCCCTCAGAGCCCTATGGAACTCTGCGTCACCTCAGCGCGAGGAAGTGAAAGCCGAAAGATGTTAAGTCCGTCAAAGAAATAGATGCATTTTTACTCCACCGAATCTCCGATAGTCGTCACGGAAGGAGGCGGCAAGGAGTCGACCGTGGGGGTGATAGGATCAGGATCGAAAAACAGAATCCGAGGCGTCGAGGGTTTCAAGGAGGCGGAGCTAAAAAAAGGCTATGACATTAGGGAGCCGGAGAGGGACATAGAGCGGAGGGAGGAAGTACCAAAGCACGACATTCCTGGAATACAACGGTTGAACAGCGGAAGGCACAATGATTGGACGCGGGGGGGGGGCTCACAGGTGCGGGGGGGGCGAGGGATAAATGCCAACGCTATACTCGATTACGGGATATGAACTACAGAACACTTCTCATGGGGAATAAGAAACGGACACTACCTGAAACCATGCCCTAACTAACCACTGACAATGGGTCAGAAGAGCTGACTGTTGCAAGAGTGCAGATTGCAGTCATGAAAGAAGGGGGGGAAGTACCAGTGAAAGCACTAAAGGTGAAAGCTAATGGCCAGACATGGCCGCAAGAAAGTCAAGCACGTACGGATAACTTGCCGCCGACAATTTACGGCGGATGTTGGGCGAGCAAGCGAAAGGGGGCTCTGGAAGGAACATCTGCCTGGCTTTCCATCGTTAGAAGGAGGTTCGGAGATGGTTGGTGCTTTACAAGTGCGGACGCAGAATATTTGAACAGCTGTCCGACTGTATTCAATGTAGAACGAGAACCACGCTAAGCAGGGGAAGGCTAACAGAATGGGGCTGCAGTTTCGGACGAAAGGGACAATGACGTCGGTCACACTGCGCATCTAACAACCCGTCAAATACTGGTTTATCGCTCGTAGGCAACCCAACCACAAGGAAACCCGGCCGAAAGATGAGGGTGTAGATACAAAAAAGCGTCCCCGACAGTGGAAATGCGAGGCCTTTACGGAAACAAGCTATAGATAATGAAAAGAGGGGCCGTCGCCGCAGGACGAACTTCAGGCCGACTATGCCTTGAACCGAGCACGGGGAAGTAGAACTCAAGAAAGGGCGATTAACTTTTTGTAGACCGTGTGAGAGAGGGGAGAAGGTAGTCCTGCCTTTCTTGAGGTACGCCCTCGGGGGACCGGAGAGGTTGGTCCGCAGATATTTCGAGCTACTCAAAAGTGGAGGTTGTCCTCATTCCTAAGGTGCAAAGAAAGTCTTAACAAAAAAATTTCCATCTAAAAAATGTCGGTTAGTGGGAAAAGCGCTGTGTACTCCAGCCTGGGGAGCGATCACACGGTCTAATCGGGTAGAAGATCCATATTATGTTGAGAGGCAAGGCAAAAAACTTGTAATGGGGGCGACTTGAAAAAGGGCTACCTTTCTTGCCAACGCGTTGGGGGGGGCGTCGTGGTCGGATCGTACGGATCTCGAAACGGAGGCGAACGGAATCGGGAGCGACGGTTCTGAGCGTTAATGGGGCTTTGCCGGGGTGAAAGGTTAAGGGATGAATTCGCAGCGTAACGGTGTACGTTAAAAGGCCGTAGTGGGCGTTGTTCTAAGAAGCTCAGTTGGGCCGGAGACATCGACAAAAGAGGTTGACGGAAACTGGTCTTCCTCGGAACGCGCGCTCAGGCGGAGCTCTCACAGATGACGTGAACTCGGTACCCGAACCTTGGATTGTCTAGAAAAAACCACTTCTTTCTACTTTGACGAGCATCGGGATTACTGGTTAAGATTTGCTGCACGATGGTCCCTAATAATCCTACCATGCCTTAGGATCCCGATGGAAACTTACCTAAACCCCTTTTAGTTTCGCGTATTTCTGCTTTGTTTCAATTGCGTTCCATTAGTATATGTCATGTTTTGACGAGCTGCCTGTAAGAATCACCTCTGTATGAATTCTTCAAAGGTATCTAAGGTGTTTCACCCCTGAGGGGATGTAGCTAGTAAATCCCATTACACTGGAGTTTTCCCCAATGCCGCAGCAGGTCAGAATGAGAACTTCATGCCAATCGGGAAATGACTTTCCCACTGGCGGGTGCCTGATCCGCCAAACTTTATGGGCTTGGAAGAATGGAAAAGACCTGTTCTGATTACGCATCCTCTATAAAGTGGGCGGGACAAAGTATCCTTTTTATGAAGATGTCGAGAGGTGCGAAAGGGAAAACCAAAACAACGTAGGATGCTTAAAAATAATCGTCCGAATCTGCGGTAATCACAGCAAGGGGGGAAACTTGGGTAGGAGGTTGCGTAATTCCTGGTATCGGGCCGCTGCAAGAATGTATTAAAAGGACCGATCATCAGGGGCTGAAGACCTATAAATGGTACCAAAAACTAAGGGGGAAGTTTGGGGCAGGGAGGCGTCCTCTATATGGCACAGCGGAGGGGGGAAAAAACGGAAGTGATATGAGGGAGATTCATCATACATCCCGTTCAGGGTTCACATTGGTACAGCCTGATCTCTGACGTTGTGACATCGGGGGACTGCCAGGTACAATGCCAACTCGCCCACCTTGGCCAGGACCTTGTCCCCCAACCGAGCGTAGCACGAACAGGCTAAAAGGGCTAACCATTGACCATACGACTGCACATGCGTAGGGGCCTTAGTTCAACCTTGAATCCGCTACGACCGGGCGACCGGCGGGGTGAAACGAAGATTCTGCAAAAAGATCATTACAAAGACTGAGGCGGAGTTACACCGGTCGTTTGTATAATAGTGGACGCGAAGCGAGAGAGCCTAATACAGGGGCAAAAATGGAATTGAAAAGAGGGAAGTGTCGCCGTTGACAATCTAACACAGGCTGAACATCCACCAGCAATATGGGCTACGACAAAAAATGATTATTGAAGACTGGGAACGCGGCCTGACCTGGGGAAAATCATCAGATCCGAAGAAAACGGGCATTTCCAGCATAGTTGATGAGAGAGGGACGGCTGTTCCTGCCCGACCACGCCGACCAAAATCACCGTGGGTCATAAAGAGGCAGTTCACACATGTACTCTCAGAACCAGATGAACGGGCTTGCTA
>Ga0179593_1397928_pt1 | contig 11707 bp, 10 predicted proteins | sample CZODoug2_1_08_16_FD_185931 | JGI IMG/M metagenome (GOLD analysis project Ga0179593, IMG submission 185931) | Vadose zone soil fungal communities from Angelo Coast Range Reserve, California, USA - CZODoug2_1_08_16fungal (PacBio error correction) | ecosystem: Environmental > Terrestrial > Soil >...
GGCCGGCCGACAGTCGGAAATACAGTCGAGGTCAAAAGACAATTGAGAGGGTTTTGCAGTTGCAGCAAGAGTTCCAATCAGTACGTGAAGGAGCCTTGTCCCTTGGCACGCAAGCTTCCTACAGACGGAAGCAAAGGAGAAAAGGTACGGGGGGGGCAAGGGAAGCGTGCTTCAGACACCGCGACCACGTAATATGTATGCGCAAAAAAACCACGGAAATCTAGATATCGAGAACAAAGATGGGTCACCGAACCTGGTCGGGATGTTTAAAAATACAGAAGGTCATATGCTCGGGGTGAACACCTGCCCTCTGCTCCAATGCTGAACAAGTGAAAAGAATACACATAACGTGATCGTACATGGGCAGCGACAAGAACGATACACACATCGAAAATCGGACAAAACCACTAAGCAAAAACAAGAGAGGGACGTGAGAAGGAAGGGGGACAGGGGAAGGGAGGATCGACTACAAGATTGTCGACCAGGGGGCCCACGGGAGAAGGATTCGTTCAGAAGAGGCACCCGGTACAATTGGCATCAGGCCTGGTCTAAAGGGAGGTGCCGAGAGCGTTCTAGGAGGAAAAAAAGACGCGAAGAAGAACGGCGAAATACACCGTGATTCTGGTGAAGTGGGGCGGAGGTTAGAGACAAGAATGGACCCGAAAGATATTGGAGGACGTGGAACTCCAAAGGGGGGGGGGGGCAAAACTGATGTAAAGGACTCGTTAAAACAGGATCAGAAAGGCCAAAATACAACCTTCTACAACCCTCAGGGGGACCAATGATTCTAACAAAAGGACTGCGGGGGGTGGGGGAAGAAAGACTCGGCCTCAAGCTCGACTTCTCTGATCTTCTTGGGGGAGAGAGAGCTGTCGGTAATTGCACTCCCGGGAGGGCGAAGTCCAGATCTATTTCTCTTTTGTCGGGGTCGGGGAAGGGAAGAGGGTGGGGGCGTCTGAAAATAATGCCTGAAAGGGCTTCCCAACCGACTAGCAGGTACAGGAAAATTGACGGAACGAACGGCAGGATCGTAAACTGTTGGAGTAAAAGCATGAAGAAGAAAAAGCGTATGACGCGGGGTCCAAAAATGAGGAGGAGGAATCTTGAAAAACAATACCAGGGCTTTCAGTCCTTGTTAAGCCGCAGCGGGGGGGGGGCGTGACTCGGTGAGCGTTATCCTCCTGAGGGGAGCTGCGGTGGGGAACTCGGACGAGAAAATACACAAAGATCGAGAACCTCTTTGATCGTTGTTTGGTTCCTCGGTCGGGACTCATGCCTTCGTAGGTAACTGGTTCCGAGGGTCCTCCAAATTGGGATTCGTGATCGAAGAACGTAGCAGAAGGAGTGGGACTTGATGTAGCCATGTGGACGGTGCAGTCTCAGGAGAGGAGTGGGCATATGTCCGAGAAGGAGACCACGTCTGTCAAATTGGGGGGGGGTCGGTGACTAGAGCGCGAGAGGAGAGAGCCTAGGAATGCTGGGAAAAATACTCTATAGGGGGTGACTTCAAACTGCGGTATAGTCTTAGAGAAAAGAGCCTTTCTTGTAGTAGCTCTCCGGGTTTCACTCTTGGGTACTACTACGTCGAGCAACCTGTCAAAAAAATAGGAGGACGAAAAGGATTGGAGTCTGAAAACGGGGCTCTAGAATCAGAGCGTGATTTGAATTCCTCTTTAAGTAAGAGTGTTGTTACCCGAAGGACTCGGGAACGGACACGGAGGTCGGGGCAGGGGTGGAACTCCCCTACGATTGGGGCCGTAACCGGAGTATGTCGAAGGAACTGGACGTCCGGGTATCTGGCTGAGATAGTGAAAAGGGCAAAGAGGATTGCAGAACTCATTGGAGAGGGGGAGGGGTCGTTACTAAAAAAGCTGTCTCAACTAGCACGTGGGAGTAGGTAACAAGGAGGTGAAAGAAAAAACATAAGGACGGAGAATTCGTCGGTAAAACAAGTTGACCCAAAAGGGGCAATCATGGTAGGACATAGAGAGACATATTTCGAGTTGGGAAAAGGATCGCACTGAGAGTCAGGAGGGCTCAGCTGTAGAAAAAACAAAAACCAAGATCCCGGCGTAAAAAGAATCACAAGGAGACTACCAGAAAATTGTGATTTCTACAAAAGCAAAGAGGACCGCGCTCGACAAAGGAACGAACTGGAAGAAGGGCAAGTAGTGTAGGAGCGAAAGGTAACGGGAGACGCGCGCAATCGAAACGCATGTCCACCCGTCCCGTAGGGACTGAGGCTGGGTTTCATGTAGTGCACTGAGACGGAATTTTTCGTCAAACCGCCGTCGGAAACCAAAGTAACACATTGACTCTTGAGCTCCAAAACAAATCTGGTGGTCGAAATGACCTACAGCAGCCTAGAAGAGGGTAGCATATCAAAGGGGGAGAGTGCAGGAGGAATGAGTGGGCATGCACGGGAGAAAGGGTATGTGATTACTCGCGTGAAATGTGTTTGAGCTGGAAAACTCGCATCTGAGAGAAGGCTAGGAAAACACAGAAAACCCCTTTGTGAAAGTATTGAAACTCCTAGGGGGGGGTCTGATCAAGCGGGAACATAAAGGTAGTGTGAGGTGTCCTGGTCACTGACAGAAATCCTGGTCGGGGGAACGAGGATTCAACAGGGGATGCCTGGTTCCACGGGTGAAGAGGAGCCGCCCTGGGCCACTCGTAGATACCACTACAAGAGTACAGATCATCAACACAAAGGGGTATAAGGAAGGTAAAGGGAAAGGGGGATCTTTAATTACCTGAGCCTTCGTGCAGGGAACGCCCGAAACAGAAAGAGGGGAGCCACATGTTAGGGGCAAAACCAGTCTGGAGTAGAGGAAAAGAGAACTTCAACGAGAAATACCCAATTAGGGGATAAAAAAAAAAAATGCAGAAACAACAGGAGCAGAAAAGTTCTCAGAAGGGGTGAACCAATAGGGGGGGGGGGAAGTGTAAGAAGAAGCCATCTCTAATTAAAACACTCCGGTGGCCCGTAGAATCGAAACAAACCAGACGATCTCAAAAGCTACGGAGACGGGGACTAAAGAAAGGGAAAGACGTAGCTTGGGGGGCGTAAAGTCCATTTTTATCGGTAACGCTGCGGGGGGGGAAAACAGGGAGACCAAGGCGTTGAAGCGCGATGGTGCCCAATCGACAGGGGTGATGAAAAACGACTGTCGGTTGGGTCACATTACAGACACACGGGAGGACCACTGTCCAGCTTATGAGAGCAAAGAGGCAAGGGATCACGAGGCTCTAGAAAACTAACAATATAGATAAACCCGGAACAAAAAAAAAAAAAAATAGAAAAAAATACGGAGAAAAGTATATGCACTGAAGGGGGGATACTGTGTCGAGCATCTGGCCGCTCAGTTCAACTTGTGAACCGCAACGAACAGAAGGAGACAGAACGGGGGGGGAAGCGACACTTAGGGTCACTTGGAGTGAGAACTTCTACCTATAGAAACGGGGGGGGTGTTTTGGCATGGACTACGATTGTAAGAACAGCGATATTAAAACCGGAGGAAGTGCAGGAGCGCGTGCATTATTCGATGTAAAAGCGGATTGGGTTAAAGAGGGTTAGGGGTGTAAAAAGTGCAGTTAGAAGGTATGGGCTTACTTTCACCGCACACAGGGACACAGGGGTCGAGAATCGGAAGGAACACAAAAGCACCGTACACCGCTCACCTTATAGAGAATCGGACATGGGGGGGTAGAGGAAAGGCCAGTCACACCTCAGACAGGTAGCGAAAATTATAAGAAAGATCCTCAATAAGAGAGAGACGGATTGGCGGAAAAAAGAGAAAGGAAAAAGCACCAAACGGCAGAGGGGGAGTGGCAGGAGCGGAAACAAGGAGGAAAATGCCCGCGGAAAAAACAAGGAGAGGTACTCAGGGAGGGCGGGCACCTCGCAGAAAAACTGGATTCGCGACAAACGCGCGCGACCAGAGAGAAACAACGCAACATGGAAACAAGCCCTGCTTGTCGGAAGGGACTGAAGAAGACGCCGTGAAAAAACAATAAGACTGTCCCGGGGAACAGCAGAATAAGACGGTCCTGTGGGGGCTCGGGGGGGTGGAAGCGTTACGGACTCAAAAAAAAAAAAAAAACAACATGTCCCAGAAGGGAGGACGGGGGCCAGGGCGAGAAGGAAAGCGTGCAGGCACAAAGACCCAAAGCAAAGGGACAAAAAGCAAACAGGAAGAAATCAGAAAAAAGGGAGGAAACAAAACACAAAAAAGAAACAGGAAAGGGAAACTTGCTCGGCTAAACTCCGGCAGAAGAAGCCCCACTTGAAACGAAACAAGTACGCCGTAACACGAGAATCAGACACCGTACCGTTGGGAAAAAAAAATGAAAATGTGTCGAGGACAAAAAGAAGGGCGACCGGAGTAAATACCGAAAGCAGGAGAGTACAGAGATGGGTAATAAGGATCAGTCCACTTCAATACTAATCAGCAGGAGGGGAAAAAAAAAGACGAAAAGTAGGGGGGTGGTGAGAAAAGGAAAGGGAAGAGCAGGACGCCAAGGCAGAAATCGATTGAAAAACCCAACCAACCGTACGGTTCAAAAAAGCGGCGGAATAGGGCCGTTCGGCTACGAAAGGAAAAGGAGGTTCCGCGCTAAAGGGGCCAACGATCGGAACAGTGGCGTGGAGAGGAAGAGACAGCAAAGATTAATGGAAAGGCAGCCAACACTCGCACAGTAAAGAAACACTGCTATAATAGCATCGGTATCTGGAACGGTCGTGGAAAAGAAAACCAAGAAGTGAAACACTAAAAAGACACGTGCAACAGGATCAGAGAGCTAGTAGGCAGGGACGCGGGGTCAGAAACGAAGGGACGAAAGGTAAAACTCGACGGGGGTGAATACATAGAGAGGAAACATCATAGTTGTAGTGATGAGGTACGCAGGGGACGCTCCCCGGGGACAAGAGTGGCGAAACACGTGGCGGGACGGTACTGGAGATGGCCGACAAAATGTCGGACCATCATTCTTGTGCGGGGACGTGAAAAAGCGCACCAAAAGAAAAAAAAAGGTATCCGTACCGAGCCGTGAAAATGGTCTCTACGTAGGACGCTCAGACTATCTGTAGACATATACTGACCGTTCAAAACCCATGAAGGGGATGAACACGGGAACGAAAGAGGACCAAATGAATAACTTGTGCGGCTGCATGGGAAGTGGGGAAAGTGACATATCGAGGAATGGCCGTCTACCTGGACCAGTGGTTTCACCCCGGGACATGATATCAACGTATCTATTCAACCACGGGCTAGGGCAGTTCAAAAGATAGGGGAAGGAAATTAGGGGTTACACCAGTAGGCAGAAGACGGTCGCGGGCCTGGAAGACGACGGGAAGCACCCATGGGGATGGGGGTAAAACTAGACAGTACTGAACTCAGTATGGATAACCAGAAGGGGCAAAGTGCATGTGCGCCTGGAATTGATACAGAGGGGAATTAGGAGACCGTGACTTGAAGACCTGACGGGTGTGCGGTTGGATCACGTTGGGCTGTCCCAACTAGAAGGGAAAAAACAACGAAGCGGTGACAAAAGTGAAAAAAGAAAAGACTACGCAAGGAGTAACGCCAATAAAGAACAAGAGAGCCTGAACGATCTCAGAAGCTTACCAGGTCCCGACATCTTGGGGCAGTGATAAGAGGGCAAGGGAAAAAGACCGATACAAAGAACAGAGTAAGTTACAGGGTGGTATAGAGCCGGGCGAATCGGACGGCGGAATGTTCGCTGCGGGAGATGGATTAAGGGGCAAGGGACGACGTCCCAATACGCCTCAAAGCGATATACATCTGAGTGAAACAAGGAGAGGTTCAGAAAAGCAGACGGTGTACAGCAAGTAAGGGGACGCGTCGCGTTTGAAAAAGTCGGATAAGAGACCGTGCAGCAAGGGAAAGACGATAAAAAGTGAAAATCTCGCGGGGGAACAGTGTTGGGGCTAAATTCGGGTTAAGGTCGAAAGGAAGGGCTCAGCAAAAAAAAGGAGTATTAACTTGAAGAAAGAGGGGGGGGGTGGTCCTGTTAAGAGAGTTAGAAAGGGCGGGAATGCCAAAGGAATCAGTGGTCAAAATTAAAACCGGCCTTTTATGAGTGTAAATCGGGCTCCCAATTGAGGAAACAGGTCTAGAAACTGCCAAAAAGGATACTCCTCCGGTTAAACAGCCATCGCACGTGGAGGGAAACAGCGCGTGTGGGAAATAAGTGATCTTCGTCTGAGATGTTGTCGCGAGCACTCGTCCACAAAAATAGCAAAAGGAAGAGGGTGAATGGTGTGATCCAAAAATCAAAAGAAAAAAAAGACCAAAAAAAGAAAGACACCAGCGCTAAGGCCATGGTAAAACGGTGATTAAGAAAAGGAAAAATCTGAGGTTCGGGTACTGGGATACTAGTATCCGACGCTGAGAAACAACTGGGGAGGGAAAAGGAACGATGGGGGCTGGACGTGAGACTGGTGACATAACAGGCCACCCTATGGAATCGTGGCGTGAAGCAAGACAGGTAGAGGGCAACTGCATAACTGTGTGTGCGGGGCGAGTACTAGAGCAGCTGTCGTAAACAAAAGCCGGAGGAAAAACACTCGGGCACAGACCGGATCCCTAAAGGAAAGCAAGGCCCACTGGTGACAGGCAGGGGACGAAAGGATACAACGGCAAAGGAGCTAGAAAAAAAACTGGTGAAGCATTGTTTCAACACGTGTCGGCTCGCAGTGAACACACTCCACTGAGAGACCGACGTCAGGTCCAGCAAAAAAACTCTGACGATTGAAATACAATAACGGACGTTGCCCCCGTTCAATCTGCCAGACACCCGGCAACAAGCCCTAGAAGGAAACCGTTCCAAGTCCGGGGACAACTGGGAGAAGAACGTGCTACGGCAGGAAGGACTGCCGAGGTAACCACAGGACACATACTGCATACAAGAAGGTGGCGACGGTTCACAAGGGTACCAAGTGACGAGTGCAAAATCCTAGGGCTGGGAAAAATGGGGTCGAATGTACTGACAGAGAGCGTGATGTGAAATGACCGACACTAAGAAGACAAAGAAAACGGGAAACCGGGACGGTTTGAGGTTAAAAAGGCCGCTCGATGACCCATCAAGTCTCAAGAAAAAATCTACAGCTCGGGGGATCATGAACGACTTGGACACGATAGACGACAGAGCCATGGGGAACGGGGTTACACGACGGGGAGAATGGGCTGGATCCAGACCGTCCTCCATTCTACACCATGAGTGTGCACAGAGATGAGTACATCATCGCTGCCTCCAGTCAATAAATAACTGGATATCCTCGAAGAAGCATCATACAGGGAGGGGTTGTAAAAGAAGGGGCGGTCCTTCAAACGCTCAAAGCAACGAGTCTCGGAAACAATTCAGAATTAATGAAAATTCGGTGGGGACGAAAAACGAAGCGTACCGGTGAATTGCGGCACATGGGTGCGAAAGGCTGGCACTGATGCATAGACAAGGCGGAAGTTCTGGCCCTCCGTAAAAGCCAAGCTTCATCAGGGGGTACAAACGGCCGCGCATCGTGGATGGGGGGCACAGGCGTCCTGAAGATCGCAGATTAGCCCTTACAAACCGGGTCAACAAGGAAAGCGGCCAAAATAATTAACAACCTACCTGAAAGCGAGTAATCTGGTTGATCCGCCGCGCTGGCGGGTGGTCGAATCGATGCTCGGTGCACGCATCCTTCTCGAGACGCTGGCATGATGGAGAGGGGTAATCCACGGTCCGGCCAAAAAGAAACAGCTTTACGGGGCTGCCATCCACAGTGTCTGGGACACTTTGTTGTGGTCCAAGGTCGGTAATGAAAGGGATTAGGTGGGAGATCTGAGGGAAGGAGAAGCTCAAAGTCACCGTGGGGGGGGTTAATGAGGCAGTCTAGGACCGGGTATACTCCGTGAGTGGATAGGACTGGTGATGCCTGTGGGACTGGCATGGATCTGGCCGGGGGGGGAGTGTGGGAGGGATGCACCTGCAACGCCGGGGAGAGCCTCCGTGACAATGGGGGGGGGGATATCAGACTCAGCCGATCCAACTACATAGACATTGTGTCGCCGTACAAAGGGAGTACGCACAGGCTTCCTTGAGTGGAAAGCCTACCTAAAAAAGGCGGGGATCATCACGGAACAGTGTTGATATCGGGGGCGGGAAAGTCGGAGAAACTTCCTCTAAAAAGCGCTGAAGTGCTGCAGTGGCAGCCAAAATCTCAGAAAGCACTCGGAGAGGGGTGGTATGACGCGGGGGGGAGAAGGTAAAGGGTGTTCCAGAATGCCAAAAAAAGGAGATAGGCGCCGGGTCCTTGGAAGCATGGCGTGGTAAAAACAAATCGCGCTTTGGCGTCAGGCATCGGCGTGGGATGATCTGCTGCACAGGGAAAAGCCTCGGAGCGGGGACAGGGAGATACGTGGGAAACGGGAATACCTGAAACTAAAGGCTCGGGGTCAGGTGAAATGGGGGGTCGTAAACTATAAATCGTGGGAAATCGGTTTCGCTGTATGGACCAGGACGAAAAGGAGGCGAAGGGTATGAGGGTACTGGCAGAAAAGTGGAAGTAAATCACGCAAGAGGATAGGACTCGAATAACGCGGGCGGGCGCTCTCGGCACATGATACGAGTCAACAAGGGCCTGACCGGAGAAAAAGCGAAAAAAGTCCAAAGGGTCATAAAACAAGATAAGGCAGTCGACGCGCGAGTAAGAGAACGATCAAGTGCTTCAGTACAGGAAGTGGGAGGGGAAACCTGGAAGCTGAAAGAAAGAACTGCACGAAACAATTCAGAGGGGGACAAGGAATGAACAGTCGGTTCGATTGTAGGTGTAAAGTGAACGAGAACGAGAAAGAGGTCTGTATGAAGAGATAGGCAGAGCCATGGAAGGTGAATCGTTTGAGGGGAAAACGTACAGTAGTTGTCACATTGCGCATGGGACGCCGCAAAATTCGCGCAAAGCTACCGCGTAAACACCATAGGGTCGCGTGCGATGGATGGCTTGGGAAAGAGCGTCTTATATAAGACAACGCGGAAAAGCACCACAAGAATTGGAGGTCGCCTCCGCGTCTGGGTCACGGCTAGGAGCGCGAAGGAAAAATGCGAATAAATGGGGCAAGGGAGAAGGGGCTTTTGGGAAAATGCTGAAGGGATCGTGGAAGGAAAAAAGGGAACACATTCACCCGATTGGTATGCCGGGATGGGCAAAAGGGGTAGATGGGGAAAATCGAACTACAAGGGCGGAAACGAGCGGCATATTGGGGTTAAAAAGTGTTTACGCGGGGGGACCAGTGGTGTCGAAAAAACAGAGGCAGTGCGAGACAAGTGCTAAGGAGGTCCAGCTTGCACTTTGAACGGAGGGAAACAGGAAGGGATCCGTCTATCTAGGAAAATCTACTAACCACAAAAACAAGGAGGGGGATAGAAAACAGTCCGACAGTATAACGAGAGGGGGTGCCAGCAAATCCAGGGAGAAGGCCCCAATGAATGTTCCAGGGGCAGTTCGCAGAATTGTTTTGCAAACATACGTCAGACATTCCCGGAACCAGACAGCCGGCAGAGACAGTGGTTACCAGACGGCGAGAGAACGGCCTCAAGGTCCAGAAGTCACATCTGGTGAGTTGGGGGCTAGGGGACGGACACGGAAGATAAAGTCAAAGAGGATCGGGTGAAAAGTTGCAACAACCTAAGCAAAGTATCGATGGAAATGCAACTATCATGATTTGAAAAAAAATAAACGCAGGAACGAAAGTGAGGGGGGGGGGCAGGGGTCCTGCAGGAGGGGATAAAGGTTGAAGTCGAAACGAGCCCCGAGTTGAAGCGTGTGGGATCCTTAGGAGTAACGAAAAAAGCGTATGGAGAAATAGATGCAGAAAAAAATACCGAAACCCGACGCAAAGGTGGCCCCTGCCTTCGATGCGCACGGGGCCGAGTTCTCCATTTTTGTTCAAAATACCGTGATACCAAATGCAAAGAGGGGGAAGAGTGAGAAGACAGGGAAGCGAGGACTGTCGGAAGGGGAAACGTCCTACACTAAAGGATGTACGTCAGATAAGAGGAACGGTGAAGATGGTATTATACAACTGGTCTTCAAGTGAGCTGTGGGGGCATGGGGGCGGTTGGATGCCGCTTAATAACTACGGAGAATAGGGGGGCCGAGATGGTAGCGTGCCACGCCCCGCGTGACCGCGGGGTGCCTCGACTAATCCCCAGAGGGGGTGGTCAACAGGTTGTTCAGTAAGAAAAAAATAAGAATATTCGGAACGAGAGGTGGAGTCGGGAAACAGGACGACCTGTCACAGATACCGGAGAGTAAACCCAAAGCAAACGACACCGAGCCAGGAAGAAGACAAGGCCAGGTCACTAGCTAAAGGACAAGTCTAATCTTTACCAAAATGACGCGATGCCATGGTTAGAAAGAGGTGCCGGCACGGAAAAAAAAATCTCTATAAAAACAACGAAAAACCCCGGCGCTGCGAGGAACATTACGTGTAAACCAGAGGTCGTCAATTCGAAGGTGTCAAGACAACAAAAATAGCGTGAAATACCGACACGCCTACACGCCTTCGCGCAATGGAGCGCGGACAGGAGAAGGGATTGAAACAAAACTAAAGAGAAAAAGGGGGAAAGAGCTGAAGTACAGCCAGGCGGGGGGGGGGGGAGAGGGGGAGTACAAAACGCCGTGAACGGAAACTCAGCGGCGAAAAAACGTCCGATCAGCAGGAGCCGTATTCTAGGAGGGACGAATAGAGGCGTAAGTTCCATCAACGGCGGAATTCATGAAAAAGGCGAGGAGGGAAAAATCTCAGAAAAAGGGGGCTAAACGGCCACTAAGGGGGGAAGGCTACAGCCCACCGGGCTGACAGGGGGGGGATCCTTAAAACTCAACTTCGGGTTCATGGAAAGAATGCTTAGTGGAAGACTGGCAGACAAAAAGGCCACTGTTGCTGGAGCCTAAACTGGGTGAAATGTTCTAGAAACTGATCACCTAGAAAACCGGAGACCTCAAGAACAAAAGACGCTCAGACGAAAAACAAAAAAGGGTCGAGAACGAACGCCTTCTCCCTTCCGGGCGTGCAGAAGACAGTCCGCCGCGTAAAAAACAGGAGTCATTCATTAAAGATCACGACCGTCTTAGTCTACAAAAATCCACTCATTAGTGGTGAAGAGGAACAGGCATAAAAAACAAGGGGGGACACGCTCTCAGGAGAAAGAGTAGGAATTCCGTGCCGCTGCAAGACCACCCAAACATTGAAGAACATAGCTTGTGCCGTTCGGGCTAAGCAGGACAGCGAAGGTGAGAAATCCTGAAAGGGGGAAAAACATGATAGGGGGGGAAGGGGGAATGGAGACACTCGCGGGGGAATCGGGTCCTCTACCGGTGCCAGGGTACGCGTGACCTCGACATGGGCCTCCAAGAAAGGAAGACAAGTGTCAGAGAATATTGCTCGAAATGCTAGGTGAGGGGAAGTGAACCGCATAAAGAAGTAAGGGACAGTGACACATGACTGATACACGACCAAAGATGTCGAGAAAATCTGGTTCGCGGTGAGGGATCGGGGTGTGGGCCTACATGAATGACACCGGGATAGGACATTTTGGAAGGAACGGCAAAGATAGGTTGTTAGAGCAGGTAGGGGGAGACGTCTGAGGGAAAACCAGGGTGGAAAACAACATCGGGTACCAGAGGGAAGGATTGGCTACTGTG
>Ga0179593_1430105_pt1 | contig 11707 bp, 11 predicted proteins | sample CZODoug2_1_08_16_FD_185931 | JGI IMG/M metagenome (GOLD analysis project Ga0179593, IMG submission 185931) | Vadose zone soil fungal communities from Angelo Coast Range Reserve, California, USA - CZODoug2_1_08_16fungal (PacBio error correction) | ecosystem: Environmental > Terrestrial > Soil >...
GCTAAGAGCTTCCGGTACGACTTAGGGGGCTAATCAAGTCGAACAGCAGGAGACAGCTCCGCAATTTCATGAGCACTGGGAAACTCAGAACGTCTTGTGAACCGTCGGGGAACAACTCTGACCTCCTGAAGTAATAAGAATAGAAAAGGGAGTGGACGGTAGCGTCCATAAGAAATTGGGGGTTCTTACACATAGGGGAAACGGGAGGGGCAGAAGGGGAATAGACCGAAATCAGGCACAGCAAAATGGAAAAACTCAGCACGGGAAGGAGCGGTGGCAGGCGGGGAAAGGTGGAAAAGAATACCACAAAAAAAAGGTTGAGAAAGACTGGGGAAGTGGGGGAAAGGCGCGAATCACGGACCACGTGACGAAAAAAATCCGTAGAAAATGTAAATAAGGGCATTGGGGGGAGCGGCCACTGGGGTCCGCCCAAGGCTTGAAAGGGTGTCCGGAAACCGACCCTTCAAACACCTCAAGGCTGAACGCTGCGCGTCCAGGAATCAAGTGTGAAGGGTCGGCGGATCCCTTATGTAGTTCAAAGAAAAACAACAAAGATTGCCACAAACGCTAAAAACAAATGTTCACGCGCCGGGAGGGGTCAGGCTCCGCCGACTTGTCACAGATGGGAAAGCGGAACGAATTGAAGGAAATGAGTGGTACTTCATAATCAAAGGGGCTCTGTTCCCAGGTGCTGATGCGCGCCTTGTGGGGGAAAAGGGGGGGGGGACACAATTAAGGGAGCAGGTCTTCTCCAGCGCGTCAAAAGCTTCAAGTGTCTGGACCGTTAAGGGTGCAAGTGTCACCGGATCAAAATGAAACAGAAGTACACAGGGCGTCGCAAAGCCTCGGCGAGGAACAGGGGGGGGGAGATCAATGCCCATGGGAAAGTGACTTTGAAAGTGCGGGCCAAGAAAACCGAAAGCAAGGGGAAGTTGACACGGGGTTAAATATTTGTTGAACGTGGGGTGCCAAGAAAGCCGGGGCTGCAAAGTGTGCGGGAAGTCATTAACAAAGTCCGGAGAAAGCCTCGAAGGATCTCGCGCTGGGGGTTCAAAGGATATTAAAATAAAAAGTGGGACTTATCGCCAGTAAGGAAAAAAAAAATGGTTTTCAAAAGATCCAGTGACTGCTTCAAGAACAGGCCAAGGGGGAGAGCGTAAAAAGTAAACCCGAGGGCTGGTCATAAAAAAAAAAAAAGAACTCGAGAACTGTAAAAAAGAGGGGGGTGGTCTTGAACCGGCGGAAATAGGAAAAGGGGAACAGATACTCTTAAACGCATTATTGGTAGGGGGGGAGGTCGTAAGAGCACGAAAACGCCAAAAAGGATCTACGTCAACAATCAGACAAACGGTCAAAAGAGTAATGGAGAAATGGGTTTGGGTGTGGAGAAGAAATGCAGTTTAGAAATTGGTGGGAGTCCAGTAAAGGCTGCATAGGAAAACAAACTCATTCTGAATGCTTCAAAATTCGGTCGCTAATCACATAGGCAGAGCCAGGGTTGGAAACTCGAGAGGAGTTGTGAAATGGGGAAAAAAGTGAGGGGCTCGGCGGCGGGGTACTCAAGTGCAACGTGGGGAGGGCAGGGTGGTTCAGATAGGAGAGTCTTGCAGTCTTAATAAAACTTATTGGTGAAGGATATTAGGTAGGGGATGATACTGCGAGGGCTGATGCTGAAAGAAAAATAGGCAGGTGGGGCATGAAAGGACGATAGGAAGGGGCGACAGGAAAGGGGCGAACTGGAGGGTAGGGTCATAAGAAAAGTAATGCAGTTTCATCAAAGTCGAAAAAAAGGGCAGAAAAAGAGGAAACATAGGGCTAATGAGAGTAATGTGTTGCAGGGGGAGTGGGTGGCGCACCATGTAGTACGAAGATGAAATATCCCTGGGACGGCCCTGCGACTAGAGACACCACCAGAGGAAGGCCGAACTCAGACCTAAAGGACGGCAACACGGGGTACCAACAGATGGCGGACGGGGGGACGGTCAAGAGTGGGGCCTCCCCCACCCCCGAAGGTGCGACCTAATAACCGAAAAAAGCTGTGAAAGAAGAACCTCGCAAACGGCTTGGGCAATCGAAAGCGGGGAAGAGGGAGCGTGTAAAGGGGTCCGCGATAACGCGTACCCAGGTTAGAGTGACAGGAGCCAAGTTTCTGCACGGGCGCGAAAGGAGTGGAATGGAAAAATCGCACGACGATCCTTCCGGGGCACTTTTCCTGAGAAGACTCTAACGTAAAGCCCGCATTGGAGAAGTCCGATGTACGTTCAGGGGGGGAATGGGAAAAAAACCGATCTACTTTCGAATCCAAAGGGAGGAGACAAAAGTTCAAGAAGAACCTGGAATGGGCGCCCGCCTGCATCTGCAGGGAAAAATCGGAAACTGGGGACGATAAAAAGAAAAAAAGAAAAAAAAAAAAAAAAAAAACCCAGGGGTGCATACTCATTGAAAGACGGAGACATTGCGGGGGCGGTGACATGGGAACGCAAATAAAACCTGGCAAGCGCTTGGTAAACCGCGATCTTTTTTATCATGAGGTGCGCTTGCAAACTAGTGACTCTGCAATAACAATCCCTCAAAAGGAGGAAAGAAAAAGATTGACCTTTGTCATGGGAAACCTTATTTCATCAAGGGTATGCAATGGGGGGGGGGGGGGGGGGGGAAAACTAAGTATAAATGGACTCGATAGAGACGAGCCCATGGGAAAACGTCCATGGAAGCATGCCGCATATAGGCCCGCTTGCGGAAAAAGGAGAAGGGCAAAAGAGGAAAAGATACCTCCCTAGATCTTTTATAAGGAACTCACAATAAACGAGTGAAAATGGGGGGGGCAACAGAGGTGGCGGACGAAAGAATTTCAAAGCGCTGACAGTGAAGAAAAAAAGAGACGGACAAAAAAGAAAGAAAAATTAAATCCTGGGACATCTTGCACTCATAAAACAAAGGGGCGATGGGGGGGGCTTAGGGGTAAAAAGACCCAAGAAATTCGAACGCACCTGGCTTCTGAACGAGCCGTCAAGAGAGAAGTCGAAAATAAATTTTCCATTAACGTCAATAAAGACAACCAAAAAGGAGTGGAAGGGGACGAGAGTATGCCGGGTTAAGTAAGAAGGAGGGAAAGGCTGGAGCCACGGACCGGGACTTGGAGGTTCTAAAGGCCGGGGGAAAAGGAAGTTGGAGGGGGGTGTGTTACAATAATAACTTCAAACGCTCGAGGTTGTGTAGACACGTCAAAATACAAGTTAAGGGAGGGGCGGGGTGGTAGGCAAAAGGAATGTAGAACTCAACCAAGTGAAGTTTTCATTGAGTCGAAAGAACGAAAGAAGAGAACCGCGGGGCAAAGGTGGGAAAAGAGTGATTATTTGTATTTTCCGGGGAACTCAAAGATCGAGGGAGTGCAGAGGGGTGGAATGGGGAAGGGGAGAAATGTTCTTCAAAAAAAAATAGTGGCGGAAGAGGAAAGGGGAAGTTCTTTGTCATGGGCTCGCGAGATGGGAGGAAAGGGGAAAGAAAGAAAACGCCGAGGTTGTCCCTGTACCAAGGGGTGTGCGGCACCGTTCAAACAACTGAAAAGAGTTTGGATAATAGGGAGCAGGAGGCAAGGGGGTTATTGGCAAAAAAAAGGAAAAAACACTGATTCACATAACCTAAGGCAAAAGAATAAGGGGAGGGTTTGGGGGGTATGGGGGGGGGAGGGGAAAATGGTCATCAAAGAAAAAAAATGTAAAAAAGTAGGAAATGAGGCACAAGGGGGGGGACTTAGTACCGAAAAAGGGAGAGGGTCTAAAAACTGCACAGGGAAGTGGAGGCGCAAAGGAGAAAGAAAGTGGGGTTGTAAAATTGGCGCATGTGGGGGAAGGGATGAAGAAGACAAGGAACTGAAAGCACCGGGGGGGGGGGGAAGGAAAGAGTGGTTTACGGCTCTAAAGATGGTATGGAGAGTACAGGAGCCGGCCAACAGAGGGAAGGGTCATGTCGACTAACAATGGGGGGAAGGTATTCTGCGAACTCACAACAGACTCCCTTTCGAAGGCCGGAAGAACCGGGGAGAAGGGCTTAGTAACGTAAAATGGATCGAAAGGGGCCTATCGGCGGGCAACCAGTTGGGGTCTACCACACTAAACGCGAGTATTGCAAAGCAGGGAGGCGGGTGAGGAGATTTTCAACGCTGGAAAGGGGAGGAGAGGAGCAAAGGAGGGGGGGGGTTGGCGGACAACTTCATTAGTCGTGACAAAAAGAGAAATGGGTAAAGCGTGGGTTCGGACTGGTGGATGGGGAGGAACTGGGCAACTCAGGCGGGTTCGGATATTCTCAAAGCATGCAAGGCGAGAGCGAGGCGTAGCTATAAGTACGGAAAAAAAACCGCAAAACTTGACGATCATTTAGGCGATGGTCAGAGATTGCGAGGGGGGCGGGGGTTAAATGTCAGGCAAGGTACCGTGTCCTTCGGGACCCGGTAGGAAAAAGTGTAATGCGCCCTGGCCTATCAGAAAGGGCAGACCCGACCGGGACAGAGTGAGGGCGTAAGGGGACAGTAAGAGGGAGGGGCATCATCCGAGTTATGGAAAATCCAGCCCTTATACCCTAAGGGGGAAAGAGAAGCACTATTGGAAAAAACAACAAGAAAACGAGTGAACGGGAAAATGGACGGGATGCCGATCTTGAAAGGCAACGTGGGAAACGATAGAGGGAAAACCAATGCGGCCACGGCACGATGGATGAGGGTACAGAGAAGGATTCTTACCAGAGAGTCGAAGGAAGTTGGGGGTTACCGGAGGAGGAAGGGTAACGCTGCGGAAGCACAACCTATCACTTGACTAAAACGGGGAGAACCTGCAACATCTGGGGGGAGCAAGCAAAACAAACCCAGGGGGACAGAAAGGGGAAGAAGGGGGGATTGGGTTGGACGGAGGGGAAAGATTTCGGGGAGAATTTAAGGAAAAAAGAACATCCAAGAGGAGGTGGGAAAATGGCAGACGGCAAAAATAATCCGGAAGACGGGGTTAAAGTTCACGCGATTGGCGCGGAGCCTAGTATGTGAACCTGTAACCAGAAAGGAAGGGGGGGGGGGGGGAGCGACCCAGGGGGGCGTGAATTGAAGCATCTGGATCCGAACCGCTTGGGGGGGGTAAGGAGGCCGGCCTGAAAAAACCCACTGGAGCGCAGAGAAGACACGCGGGATGCATTGCGATGTGTCTTAAGGACGGGTCATGAAGCCCAGTCACAAACCATCAGGAGGTCTGCAAAAACAATTTGACCAAAGTTTTACGCAGTGTCAAAGGGTCGGCGGATGCGGTGTGGAAAAGCAGGAACAGTATAACGTGGAAACAGCAAAGAGAGATCGGGGGGTAGACAAGCGGAGTCCGCGACCGTAGGGCTGTGAAGTCCTGGGGGGAAAGGAGTTGGGAAAAGGTGGGATCCTTGGGAAGTTGCACCCGAACACTGGGAAGCTTGCATGTGGGAGTCTCTGACGAAAGGGCGAGAAAAAGTCCTGCGGAAAACCATCAAAAAATGCCGCTTCTCGTCGGCACAACAATCGGGAACAAAAGAAAGAAAGAACTGGGTGATTGAGTGAAGCCGCCAGGTGTAGCCTTACGTTGCTGTATTCCTCAGAGGGAAAAGGTTGGTGAAGGGAAGTTCACAAAAGTCCGGGGACAGGCGGCGCATTTTGGTTTGACTTCGATGGGGGGGAATCTGGTGGGGGGGGGGGGGGAGGCATAATCTCAGTCTAGCGAAAAGAATGGACGTCAACGGCGCGCAAGTACGAACAAAAGATGGGGCTGGGGGAAGGGAAAAGGAAAAGGAAAGGAAGAAAAGGGGCGGAATCCAGGGTTCAGAATACAATTACCGGGAAGGAACTTTAAAAGTTTAGCGGATCTGGGGAGGGTAAGGCGGGGCGCGCGTTCAAACTTCCAGATATCCAATATTGATTGGTGGGGCGTAAGGGAGACAACCTGCGAAAAGAAGGAATACATTTCCACGGAATTTTGATGATCAGTTGAATGCATCTGTGGCGAAAAGGAGGTCAGGCCTTTCCCTCAACCATGGGAGGAAAAAAAGGGAGGGGAGGACGTCTAACCGCAAGACACTTTATGGTGGATTAGGGGACTCAGAGGTCAAGAGTGGGGGTGAGAAAGGAACGCAGAAAAGGCGAAGGGACTTGTCAGCTTGAGGAAAGGGAGGAGAGTATAACCGGGGCTGGGGGACTGGTCTCGCAAATCGTCTGCGAACTCCGGGGATTAGCCTAAAAGAACAAAAAACAAACGGATGAGAGGAAAAGAAGGCAAGGCACGAGCTTAGAACAGTCGCGGAGCGCAGTCAAAAAAAATCCAGATACTCTCCTCAAATTCAAGCGCAAGGTTAAAATCGCGCGCTGGTGCCACGAGCAAAAAAAGAAGGAAAAGACCTCCTATGAGTAATAACAAGAGGCAGTGCGGTGCTGGAAAGAGAAGCAGAGGAAATTGTTCTTCCATACATCGGAAATGGTGGGCTAGCGGGGGAATGCAAAGGTAGGGCTTCAAATTAGTCAAACTCGCGGAACTGAATGAAAAGAAAAAAAAAATTGGCGAAAGGAGTTAGCCTTACGCCAAGACGAGGGGGGAAGATGGAAGTTTAGGAAAAGGACAAGCACAGGTCCTTAACGCACGCAGTCCGGAATCAATGGAAAGCGGTCAAAACATTGAAAAAAAAGCGGTTACGCCGAGTAGTCGGGAAAAGGATTCACTTCCCTAAAAAAAAAAAAAAAAAAGCCCCGGCAATAAGGGGAGAAAGAGGGCGACGGGGAGTCATGTGAAGGGGAGCTGAGGCAAGAGGTATGTCAAAAAACACAACCCGATCGCAAAAAAATAAAACAAAAAATAAGGACACGCCCGGATAGGCGGCTAGAGAATAGATAATAGGGAAAGGAAAAGGGGGGGGTCACCTCTTGGCCTCACCACTAATTGAAAAGGCGGGTGTCTCACTCAATCAAAGGAGGGAAGGGGGTGCAAATGCGGCGACGAATTGTTTACACGTTAAGCCCGGGACTTGGAGGGGGGGCATGAGAAACAAATGAAGAAAGGAACGATGGGAACAAAAACGTTCTCGGGGGGATCACCGGGAAAAGTAAGAGCCAGAGACTCAATGGCAGGACAACGAGCTTCTTCGGGCGCACCGGGTAAAAGCAGTTCCGGAGGGTGAAAAAGGTATCTCTGCGGGAGGACCAATAACCGAGAAAAAAGTTGAAATCTGGTAAAATGGGACAACTTTGGGGCACTCAGCAAAGATAGGGAGGATTGGCAGGAAGTCATGAAACTCCGTCCGGGGAAATAGGAAGGCATCCCCAGTGGGAGGATATGCCACTAAGGGGGAATGCAGGCGCCGTCGTCAAAAAAAGGGGGGGCGTAAGCGGAAAAAATGCACTCAGTTGGGGCGACGTCAAAAAACTTAAAACGCATAATTAGGGGACTCCAAATCTACGGCGAAAGTTAACTTGAACAACTTACTTCTCTATAGGTTTGGCCAGAAGAGAAAAACCAAGAAGAGGTTGATGGTGGGTATTCGGAAACTGAAACCACTAAAAAAAATCGGCCACGTATCTAACGTCCAACAGAAAAAAAAAGACTCAAACTCAGGGGACATGTGGGCAGGAACCTGGGTTGGGGGGGGAAGCTCCTCGTTTGCAGTTTAAAGTGGTAGGGAGTCGGCAGTAAACCCTCAAGGAACAACTCATTCTGGTTAAAGTAGGAGGCAACTCATCTCATCGTGAGAGCGCGCGGGGGAAAACAGATAAAATGATCAGTGTGTCACCGGGGAAGTTAAAAAATGGCAGAATAAAAAAGGGAAGGGTGGCCCAAAGGTTGAACTCAGGTGGTTCGACTTGGGGGGAGATAGGCGTCCTTCTTATGAAAAAAACTTATTGGAGGGGATGAAGGGGATGGTGCTAAAGACTTATAGCCAAGAACGCTGCATGGCGGGGGGCAAAAAGGAGTAGGGAGGGCAGTCAAAAAACATGCAAAGGGAAGACTGTCTGCGGGAGAAGGAAAGGGATTCTTTGAAAAAAGAACAAGGAAAAGGGAAAAATCCGGAAAAGCAAGGATCACGGAAATGTTTTGGGGAGTGGGGCCCATTTACGTAGTATTTCGAATCGAGATATTCGCTGGATCTAAAGTCATCTAACCAAAAAAAAAGCAGGTAAGCAGCCTCCACGCGGGGGAACAAGGGAAAAAGCGGCGGGCGTCTGTAAGATGAGGTTCCGCCACGCGCAACCAGACCGTTGTGCGAAAAAACCTCGCGCCAGTTCAGGGGAAAAAAAAGAGAAAGCACAAGAAGCAAAGAGGGGACAAAATCGACTCGCGCGTAGGGAGAGGGAAGAAAGTTGAAGCCTCGATCGCCTCGTCCAGGGTTAAGGTGAAATCTCATCGACGCAGGTTCTGACGGGCAAGAACGAGTTTGATACAAGGTGTCAAAGAACCCGTAAAATGGGACTCGAAAAGGGGCCCTACGACAATAGAAAAAGGGGCAGAGAAAAAGAGGGGAATTGGTCGTGATTTTCACCGAGAGGAGACTTACGATAAGCAAACACAGGGCGCAAAGTTGCAACCAACTTGAGAAGTGAGCACGCACTGTAAAAATCGGAAGGACCATCAGGGGAACTTGGAGAGACGGTGCAAATCATGTCTACGGTCGACAATTGGGAGTGGGCGGAAAACTTGGGGCATAGAAACCGGCATGGGGGGGGTCATGATTTGAAAGGAGTTGGGCTCAGGCAGGGGAAAAGCTTGCCCGTGAGCGGCCCGAACCATCCTCAGATCAAATTGTCTCAAAAAAAGATGTGAACTTTCGGGGGGATGAACCGACGAGCAACTGGAAGTGGGGGGGGGGGTGTTGTAACAAAATCTTAGGAAAAAAAGCGGCTAACTCGCAGAAATAGAAATGGGTAACAAGCTCCGGCCAAGGACCGGGGACGAAATCGCAACAATTGCAGGGGAGAACATTCACGGTACACGCAGGAAGATGCAACTACCTAGCGGGTGACGCTTCGCAAAAAAAAAAAAAAAAAAAGGAAAATCACGTAAACAAGTTCAGACGGGGTCACACGAGAGCAGCGTTGCGGAATAAAAGCTGTCGAAAACGACCTGAAAGATGGGTGGGTCAAAACGTCGCAAAAAAAGCAAAAAACCGAAAAAGACCTTGACCATTGCGTGGTTCAAAAATAAAATACAAACAAAGGTGTCGATTTGAGAAGTGTCACCCTCAATCAATGAAGAGAAAAAATCGAAAAAAAAGGGAAAGCAGGGCGAAGGAGGGGAGCCACTTGTTTCCTTACGTCAGAGAAGAAAAAAAACAACAAAAAAGAGAGGAAAAGACGTTTTAAAGGGAAAACGTAAGGGGGCCTTTCGACGACGCAGAGAAAAAGGGGGAAAGGGGGAGGGTCCAAGCAAAAGGTGCAACGGGGTAGTGGTTGGGAAAATTTCCCTAGGGAAAGTTTTGTGTGAACAAAGCGCAGGTAAGACTGTGCGGGGGGGGGGCTGCCGAGTGGGAAATGGGGGGGGAAAAAACCCCCCCTAAACTTTGGTCGGCGGTCGAAAGTATGAAATACAGAACGAAACGCGGGGAACAGTTTGAAGAGGGAAGGGGATTTTCACGTGAAGAAAAGGAAAAAGCAGGGAGGATAAGGTTGAAACATGAGTGGGGGGAAAAAAAACGAGGTTTAACTTGGAAAGCGCTGAATTGAAAAAAAATCATGGCCGGGAAGGCATCGCGAAAGGGAAGGGGAAAGGAACAACCGAGGTTGTCTGATGTAAACAGTTGTCTGCAGCGTGGTTGCCAAGAAAACAAAAAGGGAAATCGTGGAAGAAGAAAAAGCTGGGGGTGAGAGGAAAGGGGCACAAAGGCAAACTGGGAGGAAAGAGGAAACGGACCTCAGATGCCGGGCGGTTGGGGAGTGCTTTTTAAAATGGGGCAAAACCCAACAACGAAAGGAACCCTAAAGGGGGTTGCAAAGGATTATCACTCGCCAAGGGGCATTTAAGCCCTGTCCGAGGCGGCGGAGAAACGACTGAGGAACCAAGGGGGGTTGGGAAAAAGTTGGCGCATGTGTTATTCGAAGCGAGATCGGAGGAAAATCCAACGGGATTACGCTCGGAAAATTGAGGGATGAGAAGAGGTTGAACAGGAGAAAAAAACAAGCGGAATGATCCTGGAAGGGGGGGAGACCTTGGTCAAAGTCAAAACAAAAAAAAAATCAAAGGAAACGCTTGGAGACGCTTAAAGTGCCAGAAGAGGCTATCGATTAAAAGTTTTGCTAAAGGAGAAAATACAAGACAGTCAGATTGAATAGCCTTGCGCTTGCGGGTATTTCGCGGGGAGGGGAGTCCAAGGTCAAGGAAAGGGGGGGGGGGGCCCTCATCAAGTAAAAAAAAACCCGAGAATCTGGGGAAATAAGTGTTTCCGGGAAGGGAGGATGAGAAGGCCTTCTCGCGGTTTGTAAAGGAGTCACATACCGAATCGATCTCGAAGCAAGGGGGGACTAAAAGGAAAAACCTCCTCAAAAAATGAAGAGCATAATTCGATATGAGTCGGTGGCGGTTTGGAAAAAAAAGTGGGTCACTGACGAAAAAGGGTTCGCAAAAATTAGGGAATGGTGGGAACATATAAATAAAATAGTTGGAAGCCCCTAACAGACTAGTGCGGGGTCGGGAAAAAAAAGCTATCAAGAACCCTCATAGACCATAGCGCACTTACAATAAGTGATAAGACGGCGCCTATCGAAAAAACAGCAAAAACAGGGTGGGAAAAAAGGTAGAAAAAAAAAGTTAACGTTAGACCGTTAAAACCAAGGACAATGCGAGGGACCGCGGCATCTGCACACGAAGGGAGGAAAGCAGGGAAGGATGAAGAAGGAAGAGTGGTGGTTACCTGAAGGGGTTAAATGGCGATAAACCCCCTATATGGAGACAATGGAAAAAAAAAAAAGGGCTCTCAAAACAACCCGTCGCATGAAGAGGGACTCGGTGGTTGGGGTGGGGACGTAGGATAAGGAAGGGAAAAAAAGCCAGGTAGAAGAACAAACAAGAAAGAGGAAGGGGCCGATCGTCAACGCAAAACGGGGGAGGCACCGATTTCGACGAGAGAAGATTGCCGAAAAAGCCACTTAGACCGGGGAAAAGTCGAGCAAATGGAAGTAAGAAAAGACGAGAAGAAAAAACTGGGGTTGTTGGGAAAGGGCGCAAGTCCACCCTGGCATAGCCTGGAAAAAAGAATGCTTAGGGGGGAGAAAAAACGTCAAGGGAGAGGGAAAAGCAATCAACGGCCTGAGAAACCGTCGAGGAGGCAAAAAGGGGGCGCAAAGATTTTAAATGCAGCAGTTCAAAGGAGGGACTGTAGTAATTGGAAAGAAAGGGATACAAGGAATCACCGAGAATAGAGGGATTGAACCCAGGCGTCGCGGGCTGGGGAATAAAAAAGGGTGGCACTGGGGGGGGGTTTTGGGGAGCATGGTCACAGCGACACGGAAAACAATCTTGAAGTAAAGACTGGGAAGACTGGCGGCGACAGTGGTCTTGAAAAAAGAAAAAAAAAAACAACGAAATGGGGGGGGGGGGAAAAGATCGGCACAGCGCTTTTGATTGATGGAAGAGAATTCGTCAGAAGCTTATTCCCCCATATGAAAGGCCTTAGAAGACCAGCGGCGTCCAGGTGTGTTGAGCGATGTGAAATTTTTTGGTTCGGC
>Ga0179593_1495201_pt1 | contig 11707 bp, 9 predicted proteins | sample CZODoug2_1_08_16_FD_185931 | JGI IMG/M metagenome (GOLD analysis project Ga0179593, IMG submission 185931) | Vadose zone soil fungal communities from Angelo Coast Range Reserve, California, USA - CZODoug2_1_08_16fungal (PacBio error correction) | ecosystem: Environmental > Terrestrial > Soil >...
CCAGAATTATTCCAGAAGCTCGACCATGTGAGTGGGCATAACTGGACAGAACCTTCCGGTCCATCCACATGGGGTGGCCTGGCGGAGTTAAATACTTGTTTCGGGCCAAGACAGCCACGTTTTCTGAATGGGGAAATCTGGGGAAAGAGCTTAAGATTCCTCCACAAGGGAGAACCCAATAAGCGGGTCGACAAGAATATAACACGTTATCTAGAGACAGTAGAGGCATCTTTTAAATCTAATATCCGCCACAATATCAGAGAGGACGATAAAATTCGGCATGATTGGCTACTACCGTCGAACACTTCCCCTTCGCCCGGCGAATATAGGAGATAAAGTATTGCACTCCGTCCGACTGGAGAACGAAATTTTTAAAAACCGTCTCTTCTCGTCTTTCAACAGGTTGGAAGGGGGAAAAAAATACTGGGATGCTTCGTTCACAGGAAAATGGACGGACATGCTGTCAATCCTCAAAATCGAAAGGTACTCCTCCGCAGGTAAGGGTTGGAGTATATAGCACGAAAAGGGGCCGGAACTTACTGGCTTTGGGAAGTGGCATCCAAGATTCCCTTGGGAAGGAGGTGCAAAGGGAAAGACCAACGCCGGTGTCGTAGAAGTTAGTTGGTTCGTGACATCAAAAGAACAGGGTTCTCTTTAGATGGGAAGGACATTTCCAAGCACGTGCCAAACTGGGATATGAAATTTGAGGACGCTTGTGGCAGAGGGTCGGAGTGCCGCTCCGTAGAAAAAAGAAGTACGAAAGTATCTATTTTAACACCAAGTATGAGAACCCCCGTGGGAGGGGGATGGTCCATACAGAGATTGTCTTCTGCCTACGAGAGCCAATTAAAGGATGGTGGGGGAGAGGGGAAAAAGAACACCTGAATTGCTCGCTCACGGTAATCTTGTTGCTGAAAAAACGGCATGGATTGAAGTTTCCGAATCCAGTCAATGGTGAGATTATGGAATTGGGGTCGTTCACTTCGATTCTTTGGGAAGTAGCAGTACTCTCCAACCGGGGAAAGGGGGCGTGGAAGTAATATCCTTCATATGACGTGGGTGGGTGGGTCTAACCGGCATATGGAGGAAAGGAGGGAACAATTCAGCCTATCGTGTGAAAACAGGGGGAGCTTATCTCGGGGCCGTAGAAGCGGGGAAAAACATCTGTCGAGGGGGATGGGGCGATGAAGCTTTTTATGTCTGCAACAGAGAAAGAACTCCCCGCGTTTCTTGGGAACAACAGTCCGACTAGGAATTTCTCCTGCCAAAAAAACTAAAGTCGAAATCGCTTTAGAGCCAAATATGACGATAAAATAAAAAATATGGCGAAATTGACGAGTAGCATTGTAAAAAAAGAGAAGGGGGGCTTTTAGCGGATTGACGGAGATGAAACGGCTCCATGTGCGGAGGGTTGAGAAGGATTTCTCTTAAATAAATATGGGGGAATCGTCTAATTGCGAGGGCTACGCTTGGATATAGGGGAGGTAAACCTATTTCTCCAAGGACAGTTCCGGACTTCAAACCTATCACTACTTGAACGCGCTCGGAAGAGGGGTGCTGGCTGTCGGCGAGTATGCCAAAAAAGGCTGGCGATTAAAAGGAAAGGAAAAAGAAAACAACCGCCCCGAGGACCATCCTAAACCAGGGAAACTGAGAGGCGCGGGCAATATGTGCTGTTGGGGGAAGCGCCTGGGCTTGCCTCAGAGAGCCATGATCTCCAAAACGACCGGGCGGCTAGAAAGGACGGGAACAAAAGGAACACGTCGAGCTTTTGGTCGAGACCAAAAGCAAGGGGCGTCGGCCAACAAAGGAGTTGTCCGCATGTTGCATGGGGAGGGTATAGTATTGATAGGGAGGATAAAGATCCGAGAATGGGGGGGGGAGGTCCGGGATAGTACCAAATCTGAATCAAATGAGGAGGGAAGCCCGACACTTATTAAAGTACCCTAATCATGGAGGGAGAGGATCGAACCAAGATTCCTGGGTTAACCAACAAATATTTAAAAGATCTGGTCACCTCTCGTAGGACGAAGTGGTGCTCTTGGAGGCCCTATACCCCTATTTCAGGGAGCCAAGCATGGGATTTCCGGTATCACAATCTCAAACAGTTAAAGGCAGTCATAGAGAAAAACATCCGTCGAAAGAAGGAAAAACCAGAGGTTTGGGACTAAGCGTGAAAGGAAACCTCTTGAGCGAACTTCAGAGGCACAAACGGTTCACTGGCGGGAAAACCAAAGGCTTCTTTCTTCAAAACTAAGGTACTCGGACCGTGTGCTTTTTGAAAGAACAGTCTCGCGCCACTGACAGAATATAGGAGAATAAAAGCAGAGAACCTAAGCCGTCCTGGTGCAGCGATGGCGAGATGGAAAACGAAGGGAGTTCCCTGGTCGAGTGAAAACAGTCTGAAACCTCACGAAAGAAACAAGACCAAGTGGGGAAGCTTATTTATAGGGTACTAGGCTCCGGGTATCCTGAAGAAAACATATAGACAAGAGATTTGACGAAGACTTGCATCACTGCAAATGCATGTAGCGCCCCGAAGGATCCCTCCTTCCAGAAGTCCAATACTCCTGAGGCGGAAAGAAAAGATGAATAAGCTGTTTGCAGACGCTGCTCGAAAAAAGGCCTCCTCCAAAATCTAAAAAAGTCTTAAAGGGATCCTCCTCCTAAGGTCTTCACTAGGTGCAGGTGCGGACCAGCCAGCTCACTAGGAAAAGCTAGGGTAGAATGAACATTCTAGAAGAAAAGCAAAAATCGCATTGCGAGCCCAGAAAAGAAGGAAGAGATGCTAAAGGTAGGAGCCTATCTGCAATTAGCGTCGTAGGGTCGAAAAGCGATCGCTTGGAAGGAGGAAAGTAAGGTCCCAAACGCACCACAAATTACTTAATTGAAAAGACTTAGGCAACAGAGAGAGATGATTGTTAGTCAGGAACACGGTCGGCACTCGGTTGGGACAAAATAGAGGTAGTAAAAAAAAAAACCCTGACCTAAGAGTACGCGGGGCTCCACAAGCCTGGCGGGTTTTAATTGAAGAATTATTGGAGTCGGTGTGTCACTTCTTCTCAGTGACTATACAGAGCCAGAACGACGAAAAGACTTAGGTGTTACGTGATCTCAGCTAAAGGATTTGTCCGTTTCTAATCGCTAAACCCAGATTGGGGACCAAGCGCTCCACGAGTTAGCGCCTGGGTCAAGAAGTCAGTACAATTTTCGGACGCGGACCGTAAAGACGCGTTGGGTTTACCGGGTTTATCGGAGAAAAGAGGGGGGATCAAGCAACGAACCATTCGTAGGTGGGCCGGCAATTCCAATCTTTTAAAAATATGCAAGGACGGGGTAACGGGAGAAGTGGTGGGAGGGGAGGGGGTACACAGAAGAGGGACGGGGTCGAAGGCCATGAACAAGATAATCAAGGGGGGACCGATCAACTTTTATTAGGTAGTTACAGTCACTAAATTTCTGGAACTACTAAGAAATTAATGTTCTTTGATTTCCTCGGACTGCAGAGGGCCTGGGAGAAGGTTGGGATAGTAGGAGACAACAACAGGAGGGAGGATTAAAAGAGGGGGCATCACAAGATCCAATACTATCAGACTAAATCCCGTAATGTATCAGGATTCACAAACCAGAAAGCCGTCCCTCCCGCGCGGCTCTATAGGTAAGTAGTAATTTTTCTCTTTAAAGTCCTTGGATTCAAAGGCCAGACTCCTTTGTTGTACAACCTACATGCAACTCCGAGTGGGCTGTAGTAGCGAAACAATTTGGCGTGAACGAAAGATTCTAAGATTCTTTCTAAAAAAACTTTCAGGGGAGAAAAACTCTGAAACCCAAATGGGCTAGGTCGGTGAGCAGGAGACGGTGGGGGAGAATTTCTACCAGGCGCTTCACAAATGTGGGAATAGGCTGGGCAATATCCATAGGGGGGAATCAGACGTGTAAAACGCAAAACTGAAACCCCTCCGAACTTCTGCCAGAAAACACAACTTGGGGAGTTTCTGCTTAGAGACGCAAGAGCAGGGGGCTCTTCACCATTGGAAACATTTGCGACGAGGGGGGGGTTCCTACATTGGGAAAGAAGAGTATAAAACCTGGAACGAAAGGTGTAGCGCCCAAGGGTTGGGATATCCGTCATAAGAGTTTACTAGGGCGGGAGGGGGGGGTGGATAAGAGCGTGGCCGGACGGAGAAGTGTGGATCGACGACGCGGATCAGCAGGAGCGTATAGGAAATGGACCTATGCCGGGATGGGGGGGTGGAGGAAGGCTTCTAAACGAATATCCATTAGCAGGGAACATTTCATAACGTTACGGAATCAGGGGGAGGTTGGGGACGCGTGGGCCTGGACTCGCCAATCTCACTCCTCTATTCCGAACTTATAAATAGTGTGTAGAGGAAGGAGGTGGCTGGGTTCCGAGGATTGGAGCTCAGTATCCAGGACGCAGCGTCAGCGTCTGCAACTCTCCAAGAGAATCTTAGATTTACGCGACCGGAAAGTTCAACTCTAGGGGGGCGATCTTCTAGGTGGGGCTGTCTTAGGTGTTGAGCAAAAATAGTCATCTTGCGATTAAATAGGTACAAGGAAAGTCGCAGCTGTGTCACCCATGCAAGCCGTGAGAAGATCAATGGAGCAGTCAAGCATTCGGCGGGGAGAAGGGAAGCTTGACAGCACCAGGAAATATTACTATCCGGGGGAAACTTCCGTCAAAGGAGCGGAAATAAAGGAAGGGAAAACGGGAGCATGGGGAACTCTGTGTGTTGAGAACTCTGGAGATGATGGACAGGCTTGTTCTCAAAGAACCCAGGGAGTACTTCCATCCTAAAAAACAACCGACGGTAAGGGGTGATCAGCCATTGACGTGGGAACGGTTTCGTAGCCATTTTGTAGGAAACACGGATAGGCAAATCGACATAGGGGGTCGAGGGAGGCGGATGTTGGGGGGGGGTCAAGGATGGGGACCAGTGGACGGTAGCGCCGGGTTAACAACCATGGATCCCTACTCTGGCTGGGTGGGGCCTGACAACGAACAATTTCAAGGGGCAATCTTGGTAACTCTGGAAAGAGAGGCCGGTGGTTTTAAAAAAGAAGGGGGGGGCGAACAAAAGGGCGACATCAACCTTTGTCGTCGGAGAAAGAAACGATGCCTTCAGGTATAGAGGGAGGGAATAAAAAAATTGTCGGAAGGCCCCCCAGATACGTCAGTAGATTCCGATCAACTACGGTACAAGGCAAATTCGTCAGCAAAAGCGGTCGGAGAAGAAGGACTAACTATCCTCTCGCCAAATCCCTATCCTAAAGTGGTGAACGTATGGAACTATAATGGTAGTTGGGGCGAGCTCCTTTAGGGCACGCTCATTCACCATCTAAAAATCAACCACATCCGGGCCGAGTCTCTGCCGTAATAAAATACGTATGGGTCGTGAAGAAAATCGGCTTCTCGGTCTGTGACAGTGTAGGGGGAAAAAACTCGTCTTCAGAGCAAACTGGGGGATCCGATCTATGCCCACTCGGGCTATTATCAACGGTTCAAAGAGCTTGTTGGTCCGGGCCGACCTATTGAGCCCTGAATCTAGGAATCTAGAGTGTGGAAACGGGCCTCTTCTACACCGTATTGATATTGATTTCGCGGAACCAACTCAACTTCAAATGAGACACCAGTTCCGGCAAAGAGAGGCCCGCCCACCTACGGGGGACATGGCCGGGGAACCAATCGACCGGTCGCAGCGGGCGGGAATTTTTCGAATACCCGGCGCGAGCTAGACATGGGTGATGGGTGGGTAGGGCCAGAGGAATGAAAGCACAGCAGGCGGGAAGGGCTCTACGGTCCTCACCTACTAGGAATAAAAGACATACTACGGCAAGGGCGGAGCCTTTCGACCGCGCTCCAGAACAGATCAATCTCCACCAGCTGACTGAAGCTGAATCAGCGGAAGAGGTGGGAGAACATTCTAAATGAATGCCCCATCAGAAATTCATTAGATAGGGGGGGAAGGAAACTGGGTCTAGAAAATTCAAAGAACGCTCCCAGTGAACGAAGAAGAAGAGGACGCGCAAAATAAAACGACATAACGCACTCATCTCCACCCACAAACTCAACAACACTCAAAAACAAGGTCCTTCCTCCCTCCTCTTAACCCCTGTGTGGGGGGAGGTCATTTCAGCCGCTCATGTAAAGGTGCCAAGATGTTGTAAGTTACGGGGGGTGATAATGCCGATTGGGGGGGAGGGGGGCTAATGCGTGCAACCCAGCCTAACTTGAAATATAGTCGGTCTACAGAAATCTTGCTCTTGCTTCGTTAAATCGCGAGGGGGGGGAGAGAATTTTCACCAAGCTAATCGGGACGGACTCTTAAGGGTCGCGGAAGGAGGCAATAAAATTCATTGAGGGGTACAGGGCTCAGGAAAGTCATTTAGTTTGTAAGGTCCTTCCGATCATCAAAAAGAGCCGCAAGAGGGGATGACGTTACTGATACTACAGAAGGGGACTCTGTCTTGAGGACGTGCAAAGCCTTACCGGGTGTTGAGAGTTGAGTGACCTACCGCAAATGCTGGGAAGGGGCCTTCTTTATTGATAATAGAAACTGGCTGCGGAGTAGTTTATTGAAAGAGGTTGGCTGCGGTATTCACCGCCAGGAGTAAAGGCGACTAGTAGCAGCAGGAGTGATAGGGGGGGCAAAATGGGAAGGGTGGACAAAGAAGGATACCGTAGCCTCTGATCTGGGTGGCGGTGAAGGCGGACTTCGAGAGACAATACAACTTTCTGTCCGACTCCTAAACTAAAAATGTGGTGAAAGAGGGAAAAAAAGGTCTTCGCAAAAGTCGGGTATGTGACGGACGGAACTATACGGGAGGACACTGAGGGTTTTGAGAGTCAGCATCGGGACGAGCCCGAACGCTGAAAAGCTTCTTTAGTAAAAACATGTAGATCTGACGTCGCCATCTGGGAGGGGGAAGACTCGGGCAGCAGTGCAGGAGTTACATTAAGACCACAGTCTGACATAAAACCGTGCAGCTGGGGGCACCGGCCACCAAAACGAATACCTAAAGAGGAAAAAAAGAATTAACCCTGTCACTTATTTTCACCTTCGACGCCTAAATAGGGGAAAAGTCGGAGTTGGGAAGGGAAAATCGCTTGGATATAGGAATCTAACAAACACGGAAAGTATGGAAATATATATATTACACATAGGAACACGCAACGGGAGGTTAGTTTACTACCTTACAGCCGTCAGGCAAAGTCCGTTTTGGGGGAAAAACCTGTAGATAAAAGTAAGGGCCAAAAAAAGTTGCGGAAACTTTCGGAATATTGGAAGATCTTCAGCCGCACGACACTAGAAAACAGGGCTTAAGGGGATGGGGTCTCTAAAAAAAGAGTTCTCACAATACTGTCTGTCCAGCAGTTTCCCGGGAGCAACGGAAAAAGATTACTCAGAAAAAAAACAGACGAAAAAGCTCCTATTATAGGAGGAACCAAATAGGCATAAAAAAATTTAGGGGGAAGAGAAAGCAAAAAGCGAATCGACCTGTGAGCGTTGTTTCTTGTAGCGAAATTGATAAAAAGAGATCCGCCTGGGAAAAAATGACAGCTAAAATGTTGAACGCGTAGTACTTAGACCTGCTTCAAAAACGACAAAAAGGAAAAAGCGGTTTCACACAATACCGCTAGGGAGTAAAGAGAAGCACAGGCCTCTAGTGCCAATATGGGGGAGAAAATCGAGTCCTAAGGTAACTTCGGTGGAGATAATCAAACCAAATCAAAGCAAGAAAAAGAACTTTACCTTCTTTGTTTCAAATGACAACAAAAGGGGGGGGGAAAAAAAAAAGTGGCATCTTACCGGCAATAAACCCGCGAGGGGGATTCAGGTGAGTTTTGTCGGAAAGTCCCAAAGTATCTCTATGAGGGAACTGCCTTCAGCAAGAAGTCAGAAGGGCGCTCTTGGGGGACTAAAGATGGTAATCAGTGCACTCAGCGTAAGAACAGAAGAGGAAGACCTTGATTGGTGAAGAAAACTGAAACCCGCGGAATCTAAGTGCCCAGACAACGCGCCGCCAGATGGGGGTGGTCTGTTAACTGACCGTGCCAGTTAGGCTTTGTTGGGTCAGGATTTAGACGCCAGCCAAACACACTGGTAAAGGGGACAACTGCAAGGGATGAAAACACCCTTTTTATTCGCGGTCGGGGGTGTCCAGTCCACCTCCCAAAGGGGGAAGGTGGGAATTGGGGGGGGAAAAAGGACTTGGGGGGGCACGGTGCGAATGTCTTGGGACAGTGAGGTCGAAAGTCATAACCTTGGAAGGCTCTAAAAAAGGCGTTAACTGGAGAAAGAATTTGTCTTTGCGCAACCAAAGATCTTCCCGGGCAAGCTCTGAAAACGAGTAGGAGTGTTGGGGCGCTAGTTCTTTGCTTCTTCAATTGAGGTGGTGAAGAGGCATCCGTTGAAATCTCGGACCTAGGGGCTGGGGGGGGCAGCGTATGTGAACAGTCGAACGAGGGCCTGATGGGCTTGCAAATTCATCAATGGTGCTCCGCAGGCCACAGGGGGGCTGAGCAGGGAGTCTCCTTTTAGGACAACATGTAGGAGCGACTAACGCTATTTTGGGGGAGAAAGGAAAGTAGGGGTTTAAATCTCAGATCAGTTTGCGGGCGATTTCTGCTCTACTGGAACGGGGGGACTCCCGTTCCGGTCGTACGGTCTTGGAGACATAATATTGGAAGCCTTTTTATTGCGAAGGCTCGGGGGGCGATCAGGGTCTCCCTAGGGCGACACACGGAAAAACGGAAGGACGACGCTTACTAAAGGAGAAATACGGGAGTCTGGCCTCTACTTCTGAGTACTGGGAAGCGGAAAAAAGTTTTGCACAAAGCCTAAGTCCAGAAAGGACAAACACTCTTCCAGAATGGTGCGAAAAGCTATAGGCAGAGGTATTTGGCTGGGGTGAGATATCGATTGGGAAAGAGAGGGGCCCTCTCGTCCGGACTCGTCCCTTCTGTCTCCAGATAAAGTGAAGTGCTGTCGGTCTTCCCGTGACGTACACTTGTCTCCTGGCGGGGATTTTGGGAAAAATTTAACTTAGAATCGGGCGGCTCCTAAACGCGTGTTTCTCAATAAATGGGTTACGGTGTTCGAGAATTCAGTGGCGATCTGGGAGTAGATGAAGAATTCTTAAGGGTCGAAAAGTGTAGGGCAATACATGTGAGTCAGAAAAAGGAGTCGAAGCCCGAAGAAAAAAAATCTGGGGGGAGGACTAGCGACCCTCGAGGGGGGGGGAAAAAAACCTGGCGTCTTTCCGACCGGTCCAAAAGCTCAGGGGGGGAAGGTTTGGACGTGGGGTTTCTCTCAAATCGACCCTAAATGTCATGTTCCTGAGAACTGTCTAATACTACGACTAGACAAGACCATCAAAGGAGGTACCTTCAACGTCGATAGCTCATTACCCGACAATGCATTCACTAGGCAATACTATACCCATGTCGGGTCGCTTCAATGGAAGCGAAAATGGGGAGAAGAACAAAAAGGGGGGCGCTGCTAAAAACACATGGAGGCACCGGGGGTAAAGACGCTGTGTCCTCAGAAAGGAACCGCGTCGCTGGGGCGTTGCGAGACAATAGTCCTCTCCCCGTTCACTCGGGCCCTTAACTACCCCCTTGCGCTTCCACTCTACGCCCTCTACTCCGTTTAAGGGGGAGCGAGTCGAGAGTGAAAAACCGCCCGACTTGCGAAAAAGGGAAGGGCGCGTTCCAGAGTTTACGGGAAATAACGAAATAGAAGGAATCATCAGAAGAGGTCAATGGTCGCCGGCACGTGGATGGGGGCGATCCTTGCTCCCCTACAAAAAGAGAATACAGAAAAAGTAATAGCATTGTCACCCAGGGAAGAAAGGGGGGAACAAGAAAAATCCCGCGAAAAATGAAAGTATGGCGTCAGGGGCCAGGGAAAACTCCGAGGACGAGGGGGGGGGGGGACGGGGGAAGAAGTGCTTACTGAAGGCCGGGAGAACAGACGGTCCTCTATCACCAACAAACCCTTCGTGGTGGGAAGAGACTAAGACGAAATTATGGAAGGAGCCCTAGGAAGAAGTCAGGGGCTACCTCCATCTATTCGGGAGAAAGGGGAACGTGGGAAGGAAAAAACAAATCTAGAAAAGAGTGGAGGGAGGAAGCTAGGGGTCAGGGTGAGAAGCACCACTCCGGCACGCGATAATCTTTTTAGATCGAACTATCTCCTCTTCCAAGAGTTCTCGGAGGGGATGCGACATCTAAAGGGAGCACTCTCTAACAACCGGGCAAAGGACAAATAAGGAAGGAGCAAGATCGAAACAACGAGAGAGGATGGGATAAGAATGGTCGCGGGGGGTCATCTAGTTAAGGGGAAAAACAATGGGGGGAGAAACAAGCGGGGGGACACAAGATGTGAATCATGGGAAACTATCAAGTTATCTGTCTAATTGAACAAATATACTCCGATCACTAGAACCTACTCGAAAATGTGTTTCGGATGAGATAGTTCACTGCAGGGATATTAGTGGGAGACATTGCCTGATGATAACAAAGTGGGATGGGCAAATCTCGGCTCAAAGTGAGACTGTAGCAGGCACCATTTGTAGGCGTCACTCACTAACAAATAGAATAATATTCATCTATTGGGTTGAAGTTTGATTAGGGGAAAGAGGCTTTGGTTCTCACTAAAACGAGGAATAGCTGTCCTAAGGGAAAGGGAAAACTTTTCGGAAGATTGTGGACAAATCTGGAAGCGGGCGGGGAAGGTTCTTCAAGTCCCAAGAACTCCTTCTTGACGTAGCAGGACAGGAAAGTCACAGGGGGACCAAACTGCATCTTGAAAAGATCTAGCAGGGGTGGGAAAAGTGTCGGGCAGGGTCTAATTACGGGCAAGACTGCTCCCTCTGGCCATGGAGTGCTCGCACGCCCGGGTCGGCGGTGGGCCGTATGGGGGGCATCTCTATCAACACCACAGGTATGAGGGGAAAACTATCTCAACATAAACGGCAGAGCTCAAGAGGAAGTCAGAAATTCTATCCTTAAATGTCTTAGATGGAAGCGGACCTATATACTTCCGCAACTCCAAGGCGCTCGATTAAGTCACGTTGGTAATATGTGTGCCGTACTTAGAATAGGGAAAGGAATAGACTGATTTTCAACCGAAAAAGATAAGCCTGGGGGGCATAGTGAAAGATGTCCCAATAGGAAACGGTGCTTGACCGCAAGACGCTGTAAACGCGTCGGTTAGAATACAACATGTAGAATAAAAGCACCCTCTCGGTGCGGAGTTGGTTTCTCAGCAGTGTAAAGGGGGAAAGCAGGAATCTTATGCGATCTAGGGGTTAAATACTCCCATAGGGTGAATCAAAGGGGACCACACCAAGAAAGGCTTTAAAACAGAGTCAACGAACCCGAGGTGCTCGGCGTTCGTGAAACTCGGTATACAGTAGTCCGAGACAGTAAAATTATCGATTACCGGGATTTACAAATGCCTGGACAAAGGGGATTTTGAAACTAGGGGGGACAGCGGGGGGGTGACGGAAGGAACAAAAACAGGGACATAGTTGGACAGGGCATCAACTGAATGAGAGCGGGGTACTAGAAGAATGTTGTAAGAAAATGGGGTTGACAGACGTTTCATGAAATGGGCGACGATTCAAATAGATTTCCTCTAAAGAAAGGGGTAATCCGGAAATAGGAAAGAGGACAGAC
>Ga0179593_1538873_pt1 | contig 11707 bp, 7 predicted proteins | sample CZODoug2_1_08_16_FD_185931 | JGI IMG/M metagenome (GOLD analysis project Ga0179593, IMG submission 185931) | Vadose zone soil fungal communities from Angelo Coast Range Reserve, California, USA - CZODoug2_1_08_16fungal (PacBio error correction) | ecosystem: Environmental > Terrestrial > Soil >...
CCGTTGAGAGCAAGTTGGCGGCAGGCGCCGACGAAAATCCACAAAATGGCGATACACATTCACCCTGGGCGGATGTTTCCATGCGGAGAATGCACAGACGCAACCGGAGCCTTCGAAAGGGAGTCCTGGGGAGGGTCGGGAAGGGAGGGTCCCGAACGGTAAGCCAAGGCGAATACGTTCACAAGGAGTGATGATAAGAAGGCAATTAAAAGACGGAAGGGGGGAAAGCTACGTCTTTTGCGGCGTCTAAAGAAGGGCGGCGAGGGGCGTGCTGAGGGGAGGGAGTCAGTTGCAGGCAAAAACTGCGCCTGATAGGCGCGGGGGGCTCTTGTAGAAAAAATGTCGTCCTAGGAACGTCGGCAACAGGAGGGGAAAAAAATCAGAAGTATGCTCTCGATAGGGGAGAGGGCGTGGAATTGAGGTAGCGAGGAACGCGGAACGCATCGGTCAGCGCCAATACCGTCAAGGAGAGGACTGCTTCCGAAAGCAACAAACGGATTTGTAGGGGGAACCTGGGGAAGAACTCTTAAAAAGAAAGAACCCCCAAAACTTCGAAAGACCAAAAACCAACGCCCCACACCACCACTTCTCAACGGAGGACTATGGTCAGAAAGAGAAAAAGGGGGAAGATAGACGGCCAATATATAATAAGAGAAATTTCGGGCCGAATGGGCGAACTTGGGGGACCTATAAGTCGTTGGTCGTTCACAAGTACGCAAGGGGAAAAGACTAAAGGGAAAAAAGAAACTTTAGGAGACGCGCTGGGTGTGATGTGCAGCAACGCAGTGTTTTCAACTGCGTCCTATAAAGGGTAAAAATGAGTCGCGAAGGCGCAAAAACGAAAAAAAATCTAAGAAAAAGAAGCTTTAAAAAAAGGGGAAAAAATCGGGGGGGAGAAGAAAATCGCCAAATCGTAGAGGGACGACAGAGCAAAAAACACTCACCGGAAAGGAAGGAAAACCTGCAGCATACTGGGAACTGAGGACAGAAACGAGACTCACCAAGAATGAGGAAAGTAAAGGGAGAGGGGCTAGAAGAGACCGGAATTTACCTAGAAGTTTCCCTTGGGCGATGGTAATCTCTCTTTCAATCGAGGAGTGATCGCGGGAAAGGGGACGAGGCGAGGTCCTCTCAGGGGCCTCGAGCGCGGCTTTGGACTGCGGAGAAGGGGGGAAGGGGGAATTCAGAGGGACCCTTCGAGAGCCAAACAGCACAGGCGAATAAGAGGAGTCTGCAAAAACCCCAGCAGCCGCAGGAAAATCTTAGAAGAAGAAGAAAGAAGGGCACCTAGGGGCTGAGGAAAAGCCTAGGGGGGGAGCAACATATGCAGGCTGCTAAACTTAGGGGGAGTAACTTTGCTCGAGTTCTTGATTCCTAGCAGAAATACGGGGAGGAAAAGCGGACCTACCTGCGATGAGAAAGGGCGAGGCTGGTCGGGTATGCAGGCAAAAGACGCACATCATCGGAACGCCTATGAAGGGGGGGGAAAAAGAAGAGGCAGGGAGTGAGGGGCAAAATCTGTCGCTGGAAGTACGACTCGTCTTGATGAGTTGTTTCATTCCGTTCGTAATACAGGGCGTCTAAAGATGCACAATCTGCAGAGAGAAAAAAAAATAGGTTGGGGGAAAGAAGGAAAAAAGACTGGGGGAAGAAGCGTCGGAAGAGACGAGAAGATCAAACTGAACGACTGATGAACTCTATGACACTTCGTAAGGCATGTATCGCTACGCCCAAAGGAATATCGCCCACAAGAAGAGAATTAAAAAAAAAAAGGAGGTGGGGAGAACAGCGGCCAAAAAGTATAGATCTCGAGCTGTATGCTCCTCGGCGGCGAGAAAACATATATCTAAAAGGGGGCCCCTGGCGGCAGCGTGAGCTCACGCGGAGAAGGGGAAAGGTCGAAGAATACGGACCAAAAAAACATAGTCTAGAGCATCAAGAGTTTGGAAAAAAAAAAAAGTCGCCTGCATCCACGATAACTTCAGCAGGTAGGGATACTGAAGAATGGTGTAGAAAGGGAGCAGAGGTGTCGAGCGTGTGGTCCGGGGTCGGGGGCGGGACAAAAAGAAGGGAAAAAGTGTGGGAAGTCAGGAATGCAGAGGCTCTTGCCGGCGCCTGAACCAAATGCCGATCGGATGCGAAGGAGCCTCTTATGGAAGAGGAATAAGCTCAGGGGCCCGGCGGGGACCATCAGGGAAAATTAGGAAAAAAAAGACAAGGGAAAAAAAGCTGGCGAAGATCAATGGGAATTCCGGGCATGGAAAACCGTCCTCTGCCAAGAGCCCGAGATGGGCACGCAAGCTTCGGACGGGTGTGATCACCCGCACAGCGAAAAAAAAAATGAGAGGCCCTAAAAGGGAAATCGGTGGGGGAAAAAAGACACGGAGGAGGAGGAGAAGATATTTGATGAGGCGAGAGTCATACTAACGAAGGGAAGATGGTCAAAAATCAGCCGACTGTGCGCTGTGCTCAAACATAAAAGACTTAAAAAAGTCCAGGGGGAAAGGGTCGAATTCCAAAAAAAGTGGTATCTAAGTCGCACCAATGTTTGGAAAAGCGAGCCGAGGACCTGTGGAAAAGCCTACCATGAAAGAAAAGGGGGTTAAAAATGAACAAACACCGGTAATGATGGCAATGTCATTACGATACGGGCTATGATGCGCCGCATAAGAGGGGGCAGTGGCATCTAAACCAAGAGACCCCGAGGTTTGAAATTCCAAGGCAAAAAGTATTGAAGCAAGATCGTCAGGGGGAGGAATAGGGACAATCGTCGAAGGGGTTCGAGGCCGACGAGAAAACCAACCAGAAGTCCGCGTCAGATTAAGGAATCCGGATGGAAAAGAGAAGGCAAAAAAAACTGTCTAAAAAGTACGGGAAGGAGAAAGGGCCAATGCCTGTCTTTGAAAAGGAATATCGGCTGGACTCAAAAGGCAGGGCCCCCGAGAATCGAAGCGCGAACCAATATGGAACTCAGGGGGAAATGAGAGAGAAACCGAATTAAAAGAAAAATTTAAGGGAGAAGAAAAGAAAACCAAGATGCAAAATCAACCTGGCATGCCAATCACTGGGGGGGGGTGGGAAGAACAATGGGGCGGAAACATCAGGGAAACTTGTACTGAGAATCCTTCAGAGAGGAATCTTAGAAGGATGCTCTACAGCGTCCCCGAACTGAATAACGTCTCGGCCGAGAAAAAATATCGAGGGGACTCCCTATTATCTAAACAAGCGCGGGGAGGGGAACTTGAGGAGGGCCTGAAGTAAAAAAAAAAAAAAAGCTCAGCCTGGGGGGAGGTCCAGCGATGGCCACCTACATCTAAGAACTTCGTCGGGTGTTTTGCCAAAGCAACAAATTTCCCGGAGGACCAGGAGTGGTCGTTTGTAAAAAAACCGAAAAAACTCGAGGGGGAAAAAAAATCAGGGAGAGGACAGAAAGTAAACTCGCGCAAACGCCGCCCGCATCTACGGTTTCGTACTCCTGTATCTCTATCCTTAAAACAAGGTCCGAGGGGGAGGAAGAAGGGATGGAGGAGGGAGACGCGGGGTGTTGCATACATCTCGGAATTTTCGCCGTCTTGCCGTTTGGCTCGTGCTGCATATGCAGATGTGGGCAGACTGAAGAAGGGGAGGAGATTCTGGCACAGAAAGACTACGAACGAAGCAATCGTGAGGCTAATTATATCCTAAAAATTCCGCGATCCGCTATCGAAAGGGGGGTCAACGACACATTACAGGAAAGTTGAATAAATCGAGGGGATAAAGAGGTGCTTTCTGGAACCGATCCGTTTGTGGGTTGACGAGAGAGGGGAAAAAGCACGACACCGTAAGGCTAGTGGAGGGCAGCACTGAGTTAGAGGAAGGGAGTCCTATAGACGAATGTAGAGGGGGACCGAGCGTCGGTCCTTTGCGGGCCAGCGCGAGGTGAGGTTGTTTCTAGCGAGGGCGCAGTGTTGAGCCGCGCGACGCGGGAAATCGGAAGAAAGAAAAACTTCCAAAAATAATCACCGGTCCAGGCGGTCCACCGAAAGCGGCAACGTTGGACGGCAGCTTCGCAAAAAGAAAATCTCGTCATCAGAAAAAGGGCGAACTGGCGCCATCTCAGGACCGAGAGGGGGATCTGGAATCAAAAATTCTAAAGGAGGGACTATCATTGGGGGAGCGATCTTCGTGGTCGCGGCAACGCTAAAGACGGGGACTGGACGGGGGAGCGAAAAGGAAACAGGGAGGAATAATAACGGGGTGCGAGGGACCGAAAGAGAAGCGAATTGCGGTCATTGGGCGCTTACCGATCACGGGGCTTTCGAGAGGTGTACAGGTGCGACAACAGCAAGGAAAAAGGGGGAAAAAAAAAAGCCATAAGGGGGGGAAGGAAAGCAAAGGGACTTCAGATACCAAAAAAAAAACAGAACCCGGGGTCTAAGGCTCCAGCTCTAAAATATCAGCCAGCAGTTGGGCCTAGATGCAACGAAGGAAGGAAAACGGGACTGTTGGGAAAAAACCCCAGTGATAGGCAGAGCGGGCTATCAAGATCGGGAAATCTCGCATGGACTTTTCCTTGGGGACAATGTGGCATTTCAGAGAAAGCTGGAGAAAGTCGAGGAAAGTTCAAGAAAAGTTCCCGCACGCCGCACGAGCAACGGCATCGGATGTGAAGGGAACGTTAAAGGGGGGATCTTAGGGGCGCTGCGAGCTCGAGGAAAAAGAAGCCAGGGCAAAGAGGAAACGGGGTGTTTGGGGCTTCGGTATGCGGTTTTATCTTCGGGCGGAAGACCATCCGGTTTTGAAGGGCTTGAAAGGAGATCGTCAGAAAAGTAGGAGAAAGAGAAGAAGTATACTCTGGGGTGCTATCGGCAAAAACCTTGGGGATTTCACGGGCCGTAGCAACCGGAAATAACACACAAGGGGGGGAAGAGGGCAAACCCTTTCTTATTCTGGGGGAATCTGCTATTTGGGGAAAAGCAATGTCCTGGAAAGCCTTGCAGAAGTGGGTCCAGAACGGGCGGCGGCTGGAAGTTAAGCCCTATGCAAGATTCATCAACCTTATGTGATACGAAAGAAAGGCCACATGGGTACCCGCACCTTACAGAAGGGGGATCTTGAAGGGGGGGGCGTGTACAAGAACTATGGAAAGATATCGTTCTCTAGGGACTGCGGCTGGCCTGTTCAAGGACTAAAAACTGGAATGATAGGCGCGCTGAAGGGCGACACCAGTGGGAAGAAAAGAAATAAGGGAGCTTCATAGAGATGTCCTCTCGAGGCTCTCCGCACAAAGGACTCAATGGTCTTAAGAAGAAGGTGGCGCCCGTTCGCGAGAGAAGGGATTAAGGATGAAGGGGAAGGAGGAACCCTAAAAAAAGATCTGGTAGGGAGCGCCCATCGGCATCCGGAGCTGGCCGGCGACAGGTGGGCGAGTCTCTATGTGCTGCAAACACTTCACCGCGACTTACAGTGAGGAAAAAGGAGGGGAACGCGCAGGGAGGGTGTTTGTCGAGGGAGAAAGAAAGGTAAAGAAAAGGAATATAGGTAAGTCGTGCGTTCGGAAAGGCGGGCCGTTGTAGAAGTAGAGGGCCCGACTAGCTTGGGAAAGGAAAACGTTGCAAAGGAGGGGCGCTAGAAAGGCTCAGGGTAAGCTTCGTAATCTGGTGGGCACGCGTCGAAGCTGCCAACCCTGGCACCAGTAAAAGAAAAACAGAAGCAACGCGCTGGCGCACTTCACGAAACGAGGAGGCCTCGAAAGACAAAGAGAGGAGACGCATCAAAAAGAGCGGGGCAGACGGTGCAGGCTGGTCCTCTATAATCAGCCACCAACAAAAGGCGGGGCAACGTAAAGCACTGGGCCAGGGATCAGCCGTAAGGGGGGACGATCTGCTTTCAGGAGGAAACTCTAAGAGAAGGAGAGCTGGCAGTCAAAGTATTTCAAAGGAAAGTTTCAGGGGGAAGAAAGATCTTAAAACCCAAACCAGCCCCGACACCACAACACCAACAAAGAAATAGAACAAAAACAAGAAAAAAAAACCCAAAAAAGTTTTACAGAAAGAAGTTCTCCCCTAACAACCGAGAGCTTCCAAAAAAGAAAGCTACTCAGAGAAAAAATTGACAATAAACAGAGAGCCGTCATCCTCGACGGACAAAATCCGAAGGATCTGAAAAATTCAGCTCCAGGCGTGCCGAAAAGGGGGTCGTGAGAGATATGTAAATGGGCATCGGCACTCTAGAATTAGTCGCGCAGCCACACAAATCCTGAGATTTCTCCCGGTAAAGGAAGGGTTCTGGTATTCGGGAAAACACATCATCCTCTACTAGTAGCAACAGGGGGAAAGAGAAAAAACTTTCAGGGGGGAGAAAAAAAAAGACATGAATCTTATTTAAGCCGGCGGAAATCAGGGGCTCACTAGGAAGGCCGTCCAAAAATTCGCTTTTCAATAGGGAAAAAAAGGGTATTGTGATAGGTGGGGAAAGGAAAAAGTGAGGGGGAGGGAAAGCCGGAGATATGAAAACGCTGAACTACATCGACCTCGGGAGAACTCCAAAAGTATGCGCCCCAGTGTACCGTTTCAACCCAGCCAATAAGGGGAAGGAAAGGGGGGGGGGTTTTCTGCTCAAAAAATCCCAGAACGGTCTTATCCTAATGTAAAAGGCTTCTCTCATCACTAGAAAAGACGCCAAACCAAAGATTGGCCCCGTTGACGCTTTCGAGCGAATTGCTAACCTTGGGGGAGTAAGAGGGGAAAAGAGTTCCCGGCCATGTGCGTCGTCATAGCGGGAAAGGAAGTCGGAACTCCTTACAGGACAAAAGGAAGACAAAAGAAAATACGAAAAGGTTTTGTTGGTGTAGATTCACGCAGACTCTGCCCACTTCGAGCGAATTGTCCGTCTAAGAGAGGGGAATCAGGAAGGAAAGCGTTCAGGGTAAAGAAATGTAGAGTTAGGAAAAGGGTCTCTTTCCTTCTCCTAAAATGCCGATGATGCGATAAGATCCCTCGTAATGATAGTCGCCCAAATTTCCGGCGTTTAAACAAAAAAAAACTCATAACGTCTGAAAATCCGGGGGAAAGGAAAAGGAGAATCGGCAGAGATCAATGGTTCGGCATCGACACGCAAACCGATCTTGCGGGGCAAGAAAGATGGACTGTATTAATCAGAAGGGTCCACAAGGGGAAGCACAGGGGGGGAGAAGGAACTGGCCCGTCCATCTGCAGCAAGAAAGCTCAACAACACAAAACGGAGGGAAATAGAAAGTTTTGCAAGGGGGAATGGCTATAGGTCAGATACCCCAATAAGTTATGAACCCCGGGGTGGGAGGTTCCGAAAGGAGAAGGAAAGAAAAAAGATCAGGCTGGGGGGGGGCGGTTGCAAAGAAGCCGCGGGCTCTTGGAGATGTCTAATTGGGCCGGAATAACAAATTTATCCTGTACGATGTCGTTTCCCATCAAGGAAAGGGGGAGCCGGGTAAAATAGCGGTGAGAAGGGGGTAACAAACCGCTAGGGCCAGGAGGCGCCTATTTTCCGAAGTGCTATGCGCAGCAAAATGAGAATGGAAGCTTCCCGCAATATCCCCGAGGAAAAGGAAAGGAATTCCAAGAACTTCCAGGGGCCCCAGGAGACTGGAATAAGGACAATGGGAAAGACTCTTATTTTTCGAAAAACGCTAACACCAAAACAATGGGAGGGAAGTCTGGCTGAAAATCTGAACTAGTACATCTAGAAAAAAAAGGAGTAGAGAAGGAGAACATGGCTGTGGGCCGATGATCGCGATGTAAGAAACGTATCCTAGATCTACTACGCCTCTCCAAGGGTCGGGGGGAAGAAAGCGAGGGGGTGACTAAAGCGAGATAGGAAAATATCTACGACCAACTTAGACCGCCGCTCAAGAACTCAAAGTCATCCTGCATTCCATCAGTGGTTTTGGAGATAAAGAAATTGGGGAGTCTACATGAGGCGACCGTGCAAGTGAAGAGAAGTGGCGGAAAGATGCTCGACCGAAATTCCCTCAGCACTGCATGATCTTAAGCCTAGAAAAAATATCGTGAGGTCTGCCCTATTATCTTCAGAAAGTGCACGCTTGAAAGAATAAGAAAAAGGAAAAGAGAAGGACTAAAGCGCCATAATTTTAAACCTACATCGAGGATCTGGGGGGAAAACGGCAATTGATCGGCGAAATGATTTGGGGAGAGACCCTCAACGAAAGCACAAAAAAGGAGAAACTTAAAGGACGCGAGTGCCGAGGAATTCCCAATGAAAAGAATCAGCTCCAAAGCCGCCCTCAGAAGGGGAACTAAAACCTAGCTAACAAGGAGATCACGAAACAGCAGTCAGGGGGTATGCTCGAGAGGCTGAAGATTTTACTGCAGCGGCGTCGGGTGGGTGACCGATGAAAAAACGGAGGAGTCGTAGCGATTCGGCAATGGTCTGATTTCAACGTCTTCGGGCCGCCGCCGAGTCCGACCCAAGTCTCGAAGAAGCTATCGAGCAAAGGCGGGGGAAGGGGTCGAAAGCAGATCGACAGTAGCCCCGGATATTCCTCTTTGAAAAAACGGACTGAAAAAAGTGAGGGGAAACGGGAACCTATCCGTTTTGGTTACGATCTGAACGATCATCATCTTCACTCGTCTCCCTTTGCTCTGAAAAAGGCTGAGAACTCGTTGAAAGGAGGAACTCATCAAAAGAAGGAGAGGTCCGGGGCAGACGCGTCGGACCGTTGCTGGCCGAGCGCGATGCAGGGTTTGTGGCGAGCTTGTGCCAGGAAAGGCACGCGTGGAGGAGAGGCTTTGGCAAGGAGCTTAGCTCCTCACCGCTCCTACAGAGGCACGTCCTTCATCGCAGGAAAAAAAAACTAGTAAGGCAAAAACGCAAACATCAAAAGACGACTGAAAGATAAAACCGTTCGTCTACCTGATCCACCATTTGGCGGGTCTAGATTGGTCGCGCAAGTGTTGGGGTGGGGAAAACGAGGGGACATGAAAGCTAGAATTTTGAGATTCCCCTCTCTGCCCGGGAGGCCTACCGGTTGAGGAAGAGGGACGACTGTAAGAGCGCGCTTGCGGTATGGGGGGGAGCTTCGGGAAGGCTGGCTAGGACGGGGCGAAAAAGGATTCAAAAGCGGCGGGGGAGAGCCCTGCGGAAAAGACTGTCTCGCTGCACCTGGGACGCTGGAATCGGAAGACAAAAGGGTCTGAAAAACAAGACAAAGGCGAGTTGTAGCGCAAAGCAACTGATGCCCGACGCATTAAGAAAGAACAGGAAAGAAAGATGGTTTCGCATCGCAAAAGGGATAAAAAAGGACGTCTCAGAAGATCGGAAATCTGGCCGGCAGTTACAATGTGGCAGTCTGATCATCCATACGGTGCAGGTCTGTCGCAGTCTGCCCTGCGAAAGGATTCCTCGAAAAGGGAAAAGTACGAAGAAAGAACTCTGGGATGACAATCCAGCTGAAAAAAAAAAACCTCAAGCCCATTAAAAAGGGAAAATTGGTTCTTCTTTCGAGTTTATATCTGCTCTGCACAAAGTTTTTTCCGTACTTCAAAAAAACTGCTCGAATCTTAAACACGAAACCAAAAGGAGGAGGAGGTAAAGGAAAAATTTGGAAGACCTCTGGATGGACCGACAAGAATATAACCGCCCAACAAACAACTTTGAGGCCGTAATGGTCAAAAGAGGATCTAGGTCTCACTCAGAACACCATCCGATGAGTGCGAGAGTCTAGCCACGATGCGAAGACTGAAAAGGTATTTCTGAGAAAAATAACTGTGCCCAGCATGGCTATTCAAAGAGCTGCGGAAGGTCAGAAAAGGGGGGGGCAAAAAAGAGATCGGAGGTGCTCGCATTACTGCGTCAATCATTGCAGGCGCTCAGAAAACCCTGATAAAGAGACGCGCGTCGCCCAAGGTAGTGATGACAAGAGGGAGACAGGCAGGAATTAGCAAAAAAAGTAAGAAGAGGAGGCTCAAAGAGGCTCTGGAGCGGACGAGGTTGTCGCCGTTCAGTAGAAAAAGAAGAAAGCAGAAAGAGTCAAGAACCATACCTCAATGCAGCGGGCGAGAGGACTCCGCCAAAGTGTAGGGCCGTCAGAAAAAAAAGGAAGATTCGATGGGGGAGCTTTTCCTCTACCACACTCGCGAGCCAAAGAATACAGAAATTGTCTGACCGCACAGGCTGAACGGGTGGCAGAAGGAGGGGGTACAAAGAGGAGGGAGAGGGGGGTTCGCCATGGGACGTGGGCGCCGAAGCTTGGAATGGCGACCTGCTAACACTTTGGAAAGCTTTCGCTAGAGGAAGTGATGGAATAAAGCAGGAGGAGGTGCAAAGAAAAACCTGGGAAGCTAACCACAACATAAAACGCGCTTTCCCTCAACGGAAGCGTCGTTCAGAAACAACGAGATTCAGGCAACGTAAGATGGGACGAAAAAAGTGAAAAAGAGGAGGAAAGCCTGCAGCTGCAAAACCTTGGAGAGGAGGGGGGGAGCTAAGAAAAAACGGATCGGCAAAACTCGTGCCTCGCCGTGTCGGCGAACTTTAGATAAGTAGAAGGTGGCTTTCTGTAAAAAAATAATTGGAAAAGACCGATATAGGAGCTCAGAAAACTCTCGATCGATTCATTCGAATTTCAGAAGCTCTATAACTAAGACCCCGTTTGAAATATTCGGCCCAGAGGAAAAAGGGAGAAAAGCTTCGCCAAAGCCGAAGGGGGGGGGTGGGCAAGGAAAGTCAGAATCAAGCGTCACATCCTTAATCGGACGGACAATGGAGACATGGGGCGACGCTAGATAGGCCATCAAGTAGAAACCGGCTGATTATTATCGGAAATTTGATCTGCACTCTCACTTAAAGACGTCTCGACAAAGAACCTCATGCGTGCGGCAGTCTAGAATGGGGGAACTTTTAGCACAGAGCAGGGGGCGGTTAAACAGACTGTAGTCGATTTAGGGGAAACATAACGTTTTAGTAATCCTCGAGACGAGTGGGATAAGGGGGGGAGCTGAACAAGTGGGGAAACATAATGCAGATAATATGGCAAGCCAGCAGGAGGGTGTAGAGTCGACGAAGAGGGTCCTGTAAGCGGGAGAAATCAGCACTGCCCTAGCGGAAGGGAGGTCATAGAGAAGATTTGGGCTCTCCACCACATGCCAGTTATGAAAAGTGGCTGAACCGGAGAGTGAGGTGCATGCGCGGAGGCAAATAAGAACGGGGGGGGGGGGGCCTGCGGCTCATATGAAGAAAAGTCAAGAGATAATGGCGCACGTGCGAGGCTCAAACGCCGCCTTGGGGCCAGAGATCATCGGAAGACCGTCCAGGAAAGGACTCTAAACGATTAGGAGAAAGAGAGTTGTAGAACGCGAAAGATCCTTGAACAAGGGGAGAAAGGAGGGACGGAACCGTACAGAGCGTCAAGCTCTTCCCGCTCGGCGCCCATCACACAGGGCCGGGAACGGTAGGGAGCAAGGAAGGATTCTTCAAAAAAAAAAAAAGGTTGGACGACGACCTAGAGGACACTCGGAACCTCTTGCCAGGGGTTTACCATCAGGCGCGGCGCACCGCTCGCGGGAAGGAAAACGCGTCCCGACCACAGGTCCTTAGCTCACTGACAGAATAGGAAAATTTAAGAAGAGGCTGAAGGAAGAAAGGGTCTGAAGGGGGGGTATGTTAGTCTGCGGCACAGCGTCCCAGAATTAAAGCAGAGAAAGGGTTAGGGAAAGCGCCCTCCATCTGCAGA
>Ga0179593_1556570_pt1 | contig 11707 bp, 26 predicted proteins | sample CZODoug2_1_08_16_FD_185931 | JGI IMG/M metagenome (GOLD analysis project Ga0179593, IMG submission 185931) | Vadose zone soil fungal communities from Angelo Coast Range Reserve, California, USA - CZODoug2_1_08_16fungal (PacBio error correction) | ecosystem: Environmental > Terrestrial > Soil >...
GCGCCATCCAAGAGAAGGGGAGAAAGAAAGCAGAGCCGAAAGCTGACATCGCACTGGAAAGAAGGGGGAAAAAAAGACGGGGGAGCGGAAAAAAGGTAGAAAGAAGCGAGCCGCAGCGGAAAGTGGTTTTTTTTTTCGATAAAAAAAGAGAAAAGACTTTGGGAAAACCCTGCGCAATCAACCCGTTGGGGGGAAACGGGGGTGAAGGGGGAGAAACTGACGAAAAGAGGTGCCAACCTACCAGTCCATCTTTCAAAGGAGAAGACCACCCGAAAAGAGGTCAATGATCCGCAGGAAAAGAAAAGCAACAACAAAGGAAGAGCAGGAAAACTGGGGAAGGGGAAAAGTACCCATGGTCCTTAGAGACAACTCACAACCCTCCAAAGAAAATGGAGGGTGAGAAGGGAGAGGTTTTTTTGAGACGGGGGGGAGGAGGGGGGCCTGAAAGGAGGAATGGGAATTCAAAAAACCACGGAAGGAAAAAGAAAGGCATGGGGTTATCAGGAAAACTCAGGGGGTTTGCCACAAGCAAAATGTATCGTCCGCAGGATCACAAATCCACGATGAAGAGAGAAATGAGTGGGAAAATCCTCCTGCAGGGGAGCTATGCTTTGGAGGAAGCAAACTAATTACGACGAACAAAGGAAAAACAAGGAGTTCAAAAAAGGGAAGGACCTGAAGGCATAAATGCGAAATCGTTTGGGGGGAAGACCCCGAGCTTGATTTTTGGGATACGGGGTAAGTGGGTTGACAACGGCCGCTATGCTCAGAAATCATTCTCGCAAGAAAAAGTGAAGAGAGTGCCGGCCGAGGGCCCTTGGAGTCATCGTCGAGAGGGGGGCCTCAAGCAAACGGGGGTTTGGGGAGGACTCCCAGATGCGGAAAAGTAAAAGTTCCCACAACTACTATACATAGGAAAGGAAAAATGTGTTTAGGGGAAAAAATCCCTAATGACAGGCCAAAAGGGCAGGTAAAAAAAATGCAGTAATCGCTTTAAGGGGCTTTCCCTGCGAAACAAAGGGGTTGAGAGAAACGGAAGGGATTATATTCCATCATCAGGAAATCCAGGGGGATTGACTGGAAAGCGGCGGGGGGAACGGGAGGTTTTATTCGTTAGCCTCCCCAACAGGTCAAAATTCTTGGAGATAGCGCAGCCCCGAAAAAAAGCGCAAAAGGCCGTGCTACGGGGCCCATCTTTTCGCTTTAGGCAAGCTGAAAGAACAAAGAAAAAACGAAAAAAGGGGAAAAAAGGAAAATTCTTCTAGGCTTGGGGGGAGGGCGCCTTTTGTGGGGGAGAGCCGAGAATTTGACAAGGGACAAAAAAGAGACTTTACAAAAAGGCAACCACTAAAAAGAGGAAAAAAGAAGGTAAGGGGGGCAAGAGGAAGAGAAAAATCTTGGGGGAAAAGCTTGGAACTGGCGCCAAGGAAGGCTTTCCAAAAAAAGGGTGGGGGGGAGCCTCCCGGGTGGGGGGTCGATTTTGTCGCCCTAACTTCAGGGACTCTCGAAAAAGCGCTTATGAAAAACAAGGCAGATGGCTGGAAGAATCGGGAAAAGGAAAGAAGCGCCGTTAGCACTTGGCGGGGGGAAAGCCTCCCTCCAAAGAAAAGACTATCGGAAGGGATTTGACAAAAAGACCAAAACCAACAAATCTCTGGGGGGGAGGAGTTGTTGGCAAGCGTTTGCGGGTACCTCAAACACCTCGGAGAAGGAAAGCTCCTCAGGGGGAAGGGAGAGTTAACGAACCAAAAGCACTACAGAATTTGGAAACTAGGGGGGCAAAAAGGGTTGAAGGGGGTTCCTCATCGAGCCCTTACAAAATGGAGTGGGGAAATCGGGGCTGGTCAAATCCCATGAGGGTAAAGGGGAGTAATGAGGAGGTGTTTCCCATTGAGCGGCTACTGGTGGGAAGACAAAAAGGACTCAAAGGACTCATCGAAAAATAAAAAGGGGGAAAGCTGTTCGATCGAATAAGTCCCGGCCTATGGAAAGGGGCATGAGAATTGGTTTGTGGGGGAACGAGGAATGGTGGGACCAAAAAATACTAAAATTTCGGCGGAAAAAAAAAAAAATTGCAAGGGAAAGAAATCTTTGTCGTCAAAAAAGGAAAAAACTCAAAAAAAAAGAACATCGGGGGGAAAAAAACCAAAATCGATGAGGGGGGGAGGGCAACCAAAATCGCAAGAGTCCTCGGGATGGGGTCAAAGACAAAAACCCCAAGTGGGAACATTCCAGAGAAAGCCCATCACGGGAAGTACCGGGGCACGAAGACGAACCGACTAGGGAAGTGCTGTGGGTGTGGGAAAGAATCGGGGAGTGGGAGCAAAACAGGGGGGGGAAAATTTACTGGAAAACGGTCGATCAAGAAACAAAAAAGACGAAAAAAGACATTCCCACTCTTCGATTTAACCCCGGGGGGAAACGAAAAGGGAAAAGGGGCGCGGAAAGGAACAAAGAAAACCGCCATTCCTAAGAAGGAGTCTGGCGTCTGGATAGAAGTTGAGGGGGAGGAGGGATGCTGGCTATGGTCGGAAGTGGGGTGGGATTTCGGGAAGGATGGTCGCGGCCGCACACAAGAAAAGGGGCATAAAGGCCCTCTCGGGGGGAAAGGCATAATCTTAAACAACAGGGGGGGGGGAAACCTGCTGTTGTGATAGGAACTAGACGTTGGACAGAGGAGACCAATGACGAAAAGAAAAAGCCAGCCTAACCAGCATCTTCAGGTGGACATGAAAACCAACGCACCATCGGAAAGGGGGAAAGTATGTGGGTTAGCACTGGTTTGCCCAGAGGGGGTCGGAATCCCTAGACAGAGAAAGAAAGATCTACCCAAATGGTCCGTCCAAAAAGAAAAGAAGATTAATAACGTGTATTATTCTTGTCCCACTCGAGTAGATTATTACCGAAAGACTCAACCAAAGGTCGAGTTCCGGAAGGCGGCTGTCAAAAAGGTAGCTAGAAGAAACATCCATCTAACAAAATACGGCGAAAAGGTCGAGGGTTTTTTGGGTGGGGGGGGTTTTTTTTGGGGGGAAAAAGGCAGAAGGAGAAGGGGAGGAGGTCTTGGCGAAAAGGAATGGCCAAAGAAAAACCTTAAAAGAAAAAAAGAGGGGCCCGGCCTTCACACGCCATGTTGACGAGGGAGGGAAAGAGCCATTAGTATGCGGTAGGTGGGGGGGCAAAAGAGGAGAGAGGACCCCGGTACAAAAACGACCATAGCAAAAAGAAGAAGCCCCGCAGGAAGGGCCATGATGCGGGTTCGCTGGGAAGAAAAGAAAGAGTGAGGTTAACTAGGGGGGGGGGGGGGGAGGATGAGCGGGGAAACGGCGTCCAAAAAAAAGGAAAGCGGGGGGGGGGAAAACGACGAAGGAAAGGGGGGAAAAACATTTGGCGAGCCGGATCAAAGGCAGAAGAGGGGGCTGGTGGCGTCTTGGAAACTGGTGGACAACGAGGCCCGCAGAAGGGAGGAGAGGGGGTGTCTTTGACCAGGCCAGATTGGGTCATACATGGGGCTGAAGGGGAAGACCATGAAAAATTTGGAATTTGGGGCAAGGAAAGGGTTGAGCAAGAAGGAAAGATTTGGGGGTTTAACGGAAGGAAGGGGTGCGAAAATGGCCAGTGGAGGGGGGGGCACTCTATTGGAAAGGGGAAAAACATAGGAAAGCGTGTTTGAAAATAGACCGGGGAGTAGAAGGGGGACTCCGGGAAAAACTCTTGAAAAACCTGGCGAGGGGGTTGACACCTTAGCCGACTAATGGTGAAACCTGTCTTGGAAAAAAAAGACCGGGAATGGACACAAAAAAGGAGCCCGCTCGAAAAAAAAGGAGTGCTGCAGACGCAGGCCAGAATCATAAAGGAGAGTCCACTCGGGGAAACCCCCATGATAAAAGCGGAAAAAAGAGGACTTCTGTATAAGCTGGGTAAAGAGGGGAAACAGTAAAAAAAAAAAAGCTCTGCCAAAAACGAGAACCAAAAAAAAAAAGAAAACTTGCAAGGGGAGCTACTAGGAGACAGAAAGCAGAGGAAATTGCCCAAGGAATGTCCCGCGCAAAAGCGGCTTTCAAAAAGGGGGGAGGGGGGGACGGGGGGAACAGCGCGTCGAGAGGGGAAAAAAACGCAAGGGAAAAGTGAAGAAGAACCCAACGAAACGCCCGGTGAAGAGGCCCGCTCATAAAATCAAGAAACAAAGAGAAGTGGGGAATGCGAGGGGTGAAAGGGTAAGGACCGATAAAAAAGGGGCACTGATTCCCATTTGGGAGGAAAGTCTAAAAAAAAAAACCTAAGGAAGGGAGGGGGGGGGAGTTATGGGGAACGGAGGGGAGACGGGGAGATAAGAGGAAAGTAGGGATAGAAAAGGGGGACGGGGAGGCGGAGATAGGCAGGGAGGCAGGTCACAATAGGGTAAGGTAAAAGATTGGTAGGGAGAACCGTTTGGCGGAGGGTGGCCGGAGATGGGGCAGTAGGAGAGAGAGTCAGGAGGGTGAGCGAGGAGAGAGGACGAGTGGAGCGGGATGAGGAGGGAGAGTGGTGTACAGGGGGAGTGGGGGGAAGTAGGATTGGGGATAGGAGGAAGGTGGATGGGGGGTGGGGGGCCAAGTTGGTTGGGAAGCGAGGGGGGGTGTGAGGGGGGGGGGGGGAGGGAGTACTCCATCGGGCTAAATCCAAAAGGGGTTCAAGGGGAGGGGTGGCTGAAAAGAAAACTGGCTACTCTAATCTCCGAAGTTCGCCACGGCGAGGAGGGAGAGGGACGGGGAGAAAGGGGCCGCATAGGGTGCGGAGGGTTGAGCAAAGAGACTAAAAAAGGAGAGGGGACCAGAAAAATAATCAAAAAAAGGGCTGTCCAAGGAAGGGGGGGAAAAAGTCCCAACGATACAGTTGAGCACGGAAGCGAAAAGAAAAGGGGGGAAAAAAGTTGTTGGGGGGCACTGTCTTCGGGGTGGGGAGGAGGCGGTAAAGAACGAGATCGAGGTAACAAAAGCCAGTGAAAACTCGCTGAAAGGGAGTTAAACGCCATGCTTGAGGAAACGGAGCGACTGCTAAAAAAGACAGGGATTCAGATTTCGGAGAAGGGAGTTAGAAGAATGATAGGAAAGAGCATAGCGGCCGTGGAAAAAAAAATGGCCATTAAGAAAAAAAAATATAGAAAAAAAAAGAACCCGTCACTCCAACCGAGGCGAAAAAGGGATGTCCAAAATGACGGGGGGGGGGGATAAAAAAGGAAGGGGGTGCCGCCGTATTAACGCAGAAAAAGAAAAAGAGAAGGAAGAGGCGACGAAGCGACAGGAACGGTAAAGAATCTTGGAGGGGAAAAAAAAAAATCAGCCCTCTGGTCGGGAAAAAAAAAAGTGCCTTAAATAAGGAAGGGAGCAAAGGGACGTTGGTGGCAGGGAACATCATTGCGAAGGGGGAGGCCCCTTCGCAAACAGTGCAAGAACGTCTGGAGGGAGGGGGGCCGATAAAGGGGCCCTCCCAGTAAGTGGAGGGGGGTTTGATTATTGAGTGGTCCCAAGGGAGAAAAGGGGCCGCGAATTCCTGACAGGGAGGGCGAGTTTCCCTTGGGCAAAAAAAAAAGAGGGGGGAAAAAAAGTGGGAAAGGGGAGGGGGGGAAACCGCCTGTAAATCATCTGTATAAGGGTGAGGGGCCCCCAGAAGTGAGGAAAAAAAAAAGGAAACCGGTTATTTGGCGCGGGTGCGCAGGTCCGAAACAATGGAAAAAAAGAGGTTTAGAAGTCTAGAGGAGGGAAAAGGTCAGAAGTTGAAGAAAAGGAAGTTGCTTAGTTAAAAAAGGGGAAAAAGGGGGTACGGATAGAAAAAATTTTCTTCAGACCATTTTTAGAAGAAAAATGGGATCATTTATTTAGGACAAAGAGATAGAGATTAAGAAATTCAACATAAAAGATCGAAGGGTTCAATGGTGGGGGGAGGAAAAAGCGTTCAGCGCACTAAAAAAGGCCTGAAAATCGTTTCGGAACATTTCAGAAAAAGAAAAAGCGAATGGAACTTTTTGGGGGAGAAAAAGTCTAGATCGACCGGTAAATGCAGGCAAGCCCTGCGCAATCATTCCAAAGCACGTTGGAAACTCTGGGTCACTAGGCAGGATGGTTGCAAGGCCGCCAATTCTTACCACAATTAAGGAACGACCGAAAACCCTCAAAGCCAGGAACTCTCCACTGGGAAAAAGCCATCGCGGAACCGCAACTAAAAAGGGGGGGAAGGCCCATGGGGAAGAAAACTCACTCACATCACAACTAAATCTGGGATCAGAATGAGTTGAAGCAGGGTACGATCTGTCGGGGAAAAAAGGGGCGTTCTAGGGACTCAGAAGCGTCAAAGGGGCTATGGAAAGAGAGTCATCTTGTCAAAGGCAGGGGGAAAGGCCCTGGGGGAAAGGAAAATCTTGATCGAAACGCACTTCTAAAGATGATTACCCGACATGCCGGAAAGAGGGGTTTTGATCGGGGGGAGGGAATTGCAGACGGAATACGGCGGCAACGAAGAGGAAACCTTGGACTTCCATCGTGGGTGAAGAGAAATCGTTGGACCTCGGAACCCAGCAGACTGAAAAAAGGATCGGCCATTTTTTGGGGAAATTGGTGCAAAAAGCAAAAAAACCCATCATGGCAGAAACAACAAAAAAAAAAAAAAAAAAAAAAAAACCCAAACGAAACCACCACAGACCAGAAAACAACCCGGCAAAACCCAGACACTTTTGGTTGGAAAAAAGCCCGTGCGAGAATTCGGAGCGGCGTGTTGGAAACGCACTGGGAGGAAATCCAAGCCCCTTAGTTTTTCCTGTCTGAAAAGGTCTCTCCAAATGAAAAAATATAGGTCCACCGACTAATGAAAAAGGAAAATTCCCCGCCGAAAATAAAAAAAAGAAGCCGTGAAAACACTTGATTCGGAGGAGGATTTTCCACACTTGCCAAACCCAAAGGGGTTTCTCAGGACAGGAAAAGGTACTTTATTCAAAGAATGGAACAAAAGGTGTATGTGGGACATCAGAGGGGGGGGGGGGATACTTTGTTGACGCGGGGCCGGAAGGAAAAAGAAAAAAAACCTCCAAAAATGAGGTAAAGGAATGCCCGGCGAGCCGGAAAGGGGAGGGACGCAGAGGCGCTTTGTCGCTTGTAAACGGAGGAGCCAAGACTTCTAAAAGCATTCTTGAAGGGAACTTGATCGCGCCAGAGAGAGAGGCAAAAAGGGTCAAAGGGGAAAATGGGAAAAGGATCCCCCCAAAGGTCCTCGTCCGCGGGGATAAACAAAGTGTCCTACACTCGTAGGAAAAGGAATTGTCGGAGGGGAAAACCCCTTCAAAAAAACTTCAGGCGTGGGGAAAGAGTGGATGGGGATTATTTTCGGCCTAATTCCAGAGATCCTGGGGTCCCAGAAAAAGAATGGGGGGAACGCTTTGTGAGAAAAAGGGGGGAAGAAACCTGCGGAAAAAAGAGGCGATTCGTTTCAAGAGTCCCCAGAAAGCAAAGAAGGGGAAAGTCGCAAGGGGGGCCTTGTCTGTTCCCCAAGAGGGGGGTTTGCGAAGGGTTTGCAGCGTGGGGGGGGAAGGGGGACGAGGAATCTCTGCTCTCGGCAAGAAGAGGTACGAAAAACCCGGCTTCCCAGAACAAAACGTGGACCGGAAACCGGAGGGGATGTATAATTAGGGGAAAAAAAATGGAAGCGGCAAGCCTTAACAAAAAGCTTTGATTCGAAGGAAGGGAAAGTCCAAAAAAGTCGCTAAATAAGGAAGAGGGGAGTCTTTGTGGGGAAAGGGGAAGGCTACGGGTTGGAGCCGAAAAAAACATTAGCCTCGCAAGGCAAAGAAGGAAGAAAAGGAGTGAAAAAAAGAACGCATAAGAAAGTCAATACTATGCACGATGGGACGATGGGGCATTCCCCATGGGGGGCCGCCGATTTCGGGAAGACGGGACTTCAAAAAAGTTGCCGTTGGAGAAGAGGAAACAAAAAAGTCCTCAACGCTAAAAGAGAAAAAGCATTTCAAATCGAGGAGGGCCGGGTCCAACGCAAATCGTCGGCGTGGGTGAAAGAACAAAGTATTAAGAAAAGAAAATTTCGCGACGAGAAATTAAAGAGGTAAAAGGGCACCACTTGCACGGGGACGGAACTCAGCAACCGAGAAAGGAGGGGGAGCGAAGGGGTTTGAATAAGATCCAGGCTTCCACGTCGAAACCAAAGGTGGGGGGGTGAGGGGGGAAAAGCAATAACTCTCCCGGAAAAAACGCCACATGCAAAAAGAAAGAAAGAATCTAGGAAACAGTTTCAACGAACCATGACACATGATCGGCCTGCTCGACCAAAATCCTCAATTTGCTACGCTACTGGCCTTCTTTCGGAGGGGGAAGGGGGAAGGCTTTCTCTGGGGGGTCTGCACGGAAGGGGGTGTATGGATCTTTTCGGAGGCCCGGCTGTCAACACAAAAAAACGAAAAGACCAGAAAATGGATAAAGTGTTCTTCCCAGCGGCGAATAAGTGCACCTGGGGGGGGGGAACTTGGGAAGAGGGTTTTGTTATAGGGAAAAGAGCGGTGGGGTGCAAAAGGGGCCAAAAAGAAAAAAAAAGCACTACGCCAAAGAATTTTGAGAGGGGAACTGGAAACCCCGCCGAAAGAGGGAAAACCATCTGGGTGCAGTATTGGGTTGAAATGAGGCTAGGGACGAGTCCTAAAGCATCCCGTTGCAAACTCCCGGGAAGCGACCGTGCCTAAAGACACATGGTCAGGGGAAAAAAAGTATCAGAGAGAAACAAAAGAAAACTATAGAGAGAAGGAAGAGTTTCTTAGGCTACCCGGGGGGTACCGAGGTCTGGCGTCAAAACTTCCGCGGGAAAGGGAAGACCCTGAAAGGGAAAACAGCAGCTAACCAAATACTTAATGTTCAGAGAAAAAGCCTGTTGTTTTGTAAAGGACCGGGAGCATGGGAGGGACTGAGTAAATGGAAGGGGGAAAAAAAAACGATTGCCCACAAGCGGCCACATATCACCAACATCAGGGAAAATGTGGGAGTAAAAGCCGCTTTCCGCCCGAGAGCAAACATCGGATGCCGGGGTGTCGCAGGAGAGGAGAGTAAGGAAATCACCCCGTAAAACGACCATAAGCCAGCAGCAAAATCAAGAAGGGGAGCTTTCGAAGACAAACAAAAAAAGCGAATCGTGATCTGTGCAAACGGGTGAAAAAAGAATGCTGATTATCGTGAGGAGAAAAAAAGCTTGGGGGGAGAAGTCATTTCCACCAATGTTGAGCGACCCGAGAGAACAACCTCATTAGGGGGATGGGGTCCCCTGGGTGGAAGGGGAGTGGAAGTGAGGGGGGGGGAAGGGAGGGAGTAGATGATGGGGGCAGACAGGAGTAGGGGAAATAGGGGTGAAGGGGTGAAAAAGGGAAGGGGGGGGAAAGGGGTCGGAGAGGGGTAAAAATAGATATAAAAATGGGGAAAGTAGGTGAAGAGGGGGCGATGGAGGAGGGAAGGGAGGGGGTGGAGATGGGTGTGGTGGAAGAACGTTAAGAAATTGGTGGGTAGAGTGGCGGAGAAGGGAAGGAAGGAGTGGAAGGGGCGTAGACGAGGGGGGGGGGAGGTCCGAGGAGGGGTTAGGAGGGGAGGAGTAAGGGGTAGCGGGGGGGAAAACAGATAGAAGGATTCGCTAGTGAGGAGGTTCGTCAGGGCAAAGAAAGGGTGTACGGGTAAGGAAGCAGGGGGGCAAAGGGCGGGTTGCAAAGGGACGTACACTATGGGAAAAAAAAAAGGGGAGAGCTAAAGGAGAAGAACTGGTTTCTTTTACCAATGCAATACGAGGTCATACATGGTGGCAAATCCTCAGGGGGGAAAAAAAGGCCGATGGGATTCTCCCAAGGGAGGATCGTTTTTGAAGGAGTTGAAGAAGGGGTTTTTGCCGAAATTCAGTGACGCAGCCGAAAAAGTGGAAAGAGGGGGAAAAAGGGCCCATGGGGTGAAATAGCCTTGACGACGAATCGTTCGCGGGGGGAGACTGTGAGCCTGCCGGATAATGTTTTGAAACAAAGTGAAGAAATGGGAAACAACCAAAAGGGGGAGAAAGGGGGCCCACGCCGGGAAATGTAAAAAAAGACCGACACTCGATCACAGAGAGGGGGGAACCTCTGCAAGGGAGGAAAGTGTCCAGCTTGCCGTGTATTCCACAGAGGGTTTGCCAAAGGAAGGAAAAGTTTGAAAAAAAGGATCAGCAGCTGGAAAAGAAGAACTCTAGTAAAAAAAAAAGCAAAGCAACAGAGAAAAAGGTTGGGAAGAAAAGCAAGTGCGATGAGCTTGAGCCCAAGGGTTCGAAAGGCCTAAAGGTAGCCCCAGCTACGTTAAAAGAAACTGACAGTCCTTGTCACACGCGCCGTGCTCCATTCGCCAAGAGACTAAAAGTAAAGGAAATCCCACAACGGGAGTTTTAATCCAGAAGAAAAAAGCTCAAGAGAGGGTGAAAAGGGCACCTCTCGTATTTTAGAAACAGACGGGGAAACGGCTTGAGCCAGGGAAGTCCAAAAAAGAACGAATCAAGGAATAAGATTTCCCGGGGGGGAAAAGGGTCCTAAAAAAGGCTAACTTAATCTCCTGAAAGAGCGCAAGGGGGAGCTGGAGAGGGAAGCCATTGCTCTAAAAGAAGGAGGTTTGGGGAAAAGGACACTCAAGAGACGAAAAACCCGCGAGGTCAAAATAAAAAAGACCACCCATGAACGGGGGAAGGGGAAGAATTCCACTAGGGGAAGGCCAGAAACCGGGGGAAGAAGGTAAAAGCTCCGAAGCGATATCATGAAATCAAACGGGGGAGGACTGTATGGAGGCAGGGATGGGGGGAAAGGACTAGTGGGGAAGGGGTCCATTTGCGCGAGGTGGGACTGAAGGAAAAATGGAAGCTGGAAAAGGAAAAACGGCGACTCGGCATCCAAAAAAAAAAGCCCGCGCCCGGAAGGGAAGGAAAAGTACTTCAAATATGGTTTTTCCAGCCATCGTGGGGGAGGGTGGCAAAAAGAGGGGGGAAAAGAGATCCACGCCAGGAAGAGAAAAAGAGGGCGTCCTCCAACGATTGACGGATGGCCTTCCAAAAGGGGTGGTGAAAAATGTCACCCGGGGGGGTTTTTGGACGGGGGAAGGTCAAACTAGCAACACTGTCCTGAGGAGAACCGCAGCGCCGCCGGGAAAAAGAAGGGCTGGAAAACTATCAGCCTCGGGGCCAAACATTCAAAAGGGAAAGGAGTAAACCAAAAAATGGAATTAGACGTTTGCAAAAAAGGGGAAACTCTCAAAGTCATGTGTAAATCATGGCAATCTAGGCAAAGAAAAAAAAAGAGATAGAGATCACTAATAGGGGAAAAAATATTGCTTTGTCTGAACGGTGTATAACGGCCATGGTTAGGAAAAAAAAGGTGCTTGATCGCGGGCTATTTCCTGCGGGATTGGGTTGACAGGGTGGTGCGGAAACACTTCAGATGAGACGGGTTTGCCACCGAGGGCAGAGGGCCGAGGAGGGACAGCAAGGAAAGGGGAAGGTTGCGCAAGAAAACGGAGATTCCTGGAAGAAATTGCAAAAAAACGTCAAGGGAGAGGCTTCTTGATGGAAAAGGGGAAAGGGTTTGCACGAAACCGATTAAAATTGAGGAGTATTGCAGGGCCCCCATACTCAAAAAGAAAGGGACCCTTTTCTTCCGCAACCTTAAGCGAAATGGAGGAGGAGG
>Ga0179593_1313740_pt1 | contig 11706 bp, 14 predicted proteins | sample CZODoug2_1_08_16_FD_185931 | JGI IMG/M metagenome (GOLD analysis project Ga0179593, IMG submission 185931) | Vadose zone soil fungal communities from Angelo Coast Range Reserve, California, USA - CZODoug2_1_08_16fungal (PacBio error correction) | ecosystem: Environmental > Terrestrial > Soil >...
AAGAAAACAGAGGGGGGGGGAGGAAAAACTCGACTCTGTTTGCTTGAAGCAAACGTATCAACAGTTTGCAAGGAAAAAGGCAGGGGTTGGGAAGGGGATAAAAGAATACCCCGCCGGGGCTCGACGGAGAAAACAATGTCCTCGGAAAAACAGGGAAGGGGAACTCATCAAAAACAAAATCCTTTCCGTCCCCTTGGAAAATCCTTGTGACAGGGGCGGGGGACGCGGCCACGACGCCGCCTTGTCACCAAAGAAAAAAGGCAGTAAATGCAACCACATACAAAGGAGAACAAAAAAAAGAATGAAAAAAAAAAAGTATATATCTAGCGGCAAAGGCAAACGTTGCGTGCCCGTGTACAAAAAAAAAGGGAGCACAAAGACTGACAAGGTAGCCGAACGGAAGGGGGGGGGGAGCAGACGCCTTTTTGGGGAGTAAAAAAAACAAGGAAGGCAAAGAGGGGAAAGACTGAACCAGGGAAAAGTTGATTGTCAGTAAGCCAAAGAGAACGGGGAAGGGGGGGACGGCAATAAAACGGAGCAAAGAAAAGGGAAGGAAGAACAGCAGCAGCCCCGGCAAAAGCAATTAAAGGGCGGGAACTGGCCGATGTCCTTGAAATGGGTGGGCAATGCCACCAGGCTGTAATACATCTGGGAGAAGGACAGAAAGCACAACAGGCAGCCTACTTGACGGGGAAAAAAGAAATCCGGAAGGTGCACATCAAAAGCAAAGGAACAAAAGGGTGCCCACGAATTTCAAGTAAGGGTTGACAATGGGCAGCGAACCTTGCGTGGGGGTGACGAAAAAGGAAGAGGTCCATTCGGAGTTCTTTATGGCTCCACGTGGGGTGGGAGAATTGTCGTCGACTGGACGGGGGAAACCAGGGGGGGGGAAAATTGCTCCCCCACAGGGGGCATGAGACTGCCACAGGAGCCCGCAAACAACACCAGTAACGAAGAAAGACTTAACCCCCATCGGAAAAAAAGCATGAAGTCCCAAAGATCAGCCCTCCTGAAGGAAGGGAACCTAAAAGAACCAGTTGTGTCAGGTCTAATCCCCCGCAGCCAAATGGGGCCAACAAAAGGCACACAAAAGAACAAATCCTCACCTCCCTAAAAGTGCGACGAAGAGAACTCGCTTCAACACGTTACAAGGCAGGGTTTACTGAAAAAAGAAGGGGGACTTATTTTATTGTTATTGAGGAGAAAAAAAAAAACAGGGGTGTGCTGAAGACAGTGGAATCTCAGGTCCGTCTTATCTGGAGGTTGGGTGGGTGCCTGTGAACCGGGTTCCTTTAATGGGTTCGGAGAAGCCCTGCAGGGGTCGTCATGAGTTCCCAGAAAGGGAAAGAACTGGGGTACGGTCCCGAAACCCGGGTTTTTTGTGGTTAACGGAACGGGACCTACCTTGATGGGGGGGCCGGTTTCCCCAAGAAATAACCCTTGTTGGGAGGGGGGGGTGGTCCGGGGTCGTCTCCCCCCAACAATCAAACCCAGCTGGTAGAGGGGCAGGGGGCTTAGGGTGCCTGGTGGCCAAAGGGGAGCGAAGGAGAAGGGGTATTAGAAAGGGGGTCAATTGGGTCGGGGGGGACGTATGTTCATCAACCAAAAGGGGGGGGAATAAAAAAATTTTTCGCAGTTGTTTGGAGAGTGGTGCCACATGGGGAACAGACTGGGGTTGAAAAGGTGCACGCAAAGGAATGCGACGGATGGTGGTATAAAAAGGGCTGGGCTCGGGCCTTAACCACAGGGCGGCGGAAATTGGAAAGGGGTTTGGGGAGGGGTGTAAAGAGGGAAGGGCAAACCTCTCTGGGGAAGGGGGGGGGTCCGCGGGTGTGAGGGGTTGATGAGGTAAAACGTAGGAGGGGGGGGGTGGCGAGCATCATGGTCGGGAAAAAAAAACACATTTCCAACGTTGAAGAGGTAGAGGCGGGAAACGGGTGGTAACTGACTTTGGAGATTTTGGCAATTAAAAAAAAAAAAATGGCCACAAGGGTGGGGCCCGGTGTAAAGAAAAAAGGAGGCGAGGAAGATATAGTCACCCGGCAGGGGGGAAAAAACAAAAACGAAACAATCCGGAAAGTACTTCCCGGGAAGAACGGGTTTACGCATCGCGACAAGGGACCCGTGGAGATCGAGGCTCAACGGGGGGTTTGGGTTGCTGGGGTGGGGGGGGGGGGGGGGGGGGTGGGGATTTGTCGTTTTACTGGTGGTGGGTGCCAAAGGGGCTTGCGGGCAAGGACTAACGTCAGGCGGTCAAGTCCTCCTGCCAGAAAAAGTGTGGTGTCTAGTGAAGGGGGGGCCAAAAACACCAAATAAGTCAACTGGGGGGGGGGGTCCAGTTCAGGTGGAGGCAGGAAGAAGTAAGTACGTCCGGTCTTATCAAGACGCGACGGTTCAACTGACAAAAAAGACAGAGTCGATTAAGGGGGCCAAAAACGGCAAGTTTGATTTGGGGGGGTATTCAGGGAAAGGTGCTGCGGGGGGGTTGGAGTAGTTACAGAAAGGAAGGGAAAGGGAACTGGTCATTACGCTACTTACCAGGAGGAAGGGATTGACACTTCGAGGACCTGGGGGAGGGGAAGTGGCTGTACAGCGGCATCTGAAAAAAGGGTCCAGTGGTGTATACCAAGGGGAGGGGGGGTCAAAGGGGCAACAGTCTTTATGAAGCCCTTCAAACTCTGATTTTAAGAAGGGAAGCGGCAACTCAGAAGCCTCTAAGCACTGGGAAGGAATCTTAAAATAAGGGACCACCACCAGGGAAGGGGGCGGTGAAAAATGTGGGTAATAACGAGAAATCGGTCTGGGCAGGAGGGGAAAAAAACCTAGTGCTCGAAATGGGGGGAATAGTCACCCTTCAAGGAAGACATGAAGATCAAGGGTAAGTACATCTAGATAAAAAAAAAAAAAATTTTAGTATAAAGAAAATATATTTTACCGTGAACCTATGGATTTGGCGTTGCGGCTTGATTTGCTAAAGGCCCCCATTGAGTCCCGGACTGTTTCTTTACAAACCCCGAAGGGCCAACAGGAGAGGTTGGGAAAATAAAAAGGCCAAAAGCCCAACGTAAGGGGGGGGGGGTGACGAGTCCGAACTTGCGGAGGGGGAAGAAGAGAAAAAGAGGCGCTAGGAAAACCGCAGACAAGCCATAAACCGCGTCGAAGGGTCAAAGCAAACTCATCCATCATCAGGATGAAAAGCAAATGGTGCTAAACCCGGGGGGGACAAAGTCAACAGCTGGCACGCGGGAAGACCAGTATTGACGGCCAAAGGGGCCCAGCGCAAGGTAAATAGGTTCAGGGAGCAAGGAGACCGGTACCGGTAAAAGGGGACAACGGGGGAGAAAAAGAGGCACAAGATGCTGTAACGGCAAAAAAAAAAAAAAGAAAAATCATCCCCGTCAGAAAAACCCCACAATGCAAACAATTGGGGACGGGTGCCTGCGGACTCCTTATGACTGGCAGTCGAAAAGTTGCACGTCCGGAGACAGCCCGGGCAAGAACTATCCTCCCTTTAGAAGGAGAACCTGGCCGTAAACCTCATGAACAGCGGGAACGGGGTGACAGCCACTTTCCTGCAAACCCCAAGCCAAAAAAGGAAAACACCAAAGAGTGGCGCAAGTCCTCTGGCCAAGGGGGAGGGAAAAAACAACCCGCCGGATTGTTGCAGGCCGCCCAGGAAAAACAACCAAGCACCAAAAAACCACCCTTCTCCCCACCGACCCAACCAAAAACCAACAACAACTACAACCACCCAGCCCACCCAAACAACGGCACTGCGCAACGAATCGCAAAGTTTTCCCCGGACGCGATGAGGGGAACCGTATGACGGGAAAGGCCAGACCGCAAAAAAACTATAAAAAAAGGCGGGCCAAACCGAAACCGGAATCTCCGCTCAGGGGAATCGCCCCCTAAGGAGAAAAAAAAAGGAAGACCTGTGCAGAGGCGGAAAACGTCAAACCGATGGCCCGTCCTTGGAAAACAGAGGGGTACGGTACGTATCAAGTTGCCCATGGTAGGACAGGGCCATATGAAACTCCGCAAAAATCAGAACGGAAAAAATCCCCCACCTCAACCAACCAAGCCCCGGAGGGTCCCTCGATGTTTCCAGGAAAGAAAAAAAAACGGAAAAGAAAAAGCGGGACTGGAGGGTGGTTACGATCTCAAACAAGAACAGCGCCTGGAAAGAGCTGGAAAAAAACGACACAAAGTGGGGGGGGGACAGGAAGAGTCGGTATACCTACTGTCCACGTGTTCATACAACAATCAACCACCCCCATCCCAAGACCCATCCTCGCAGGGGTCGGGATGAGAAAGCAAGGGACAAGGTGGAACACACACAAATCCAAATTAAAGCTCCAACTCTAGCCGGGGGGAAAGAAAAAAAAAAAACAACGAGACGACCGTTTGACCAAGGTGGGCAGGCACACGGGGGGGAACCCATTCTAAAATCCTCTTGAAAAAACCTGATGGAAGATCAAAAGAAGTTACACCAGCACACAATCCAACTCAAATGCTTAAGATAACCTGAAAAAAAGGCAGAGAACCGGGCTTCTCTGAAAACGTCCCTCAACCTGAGAAAACAGGGGTTAAAAAAGTGGGGGGGCGCAAAGGATAACACGGGGGGATCCAGCAGGACAGCCAGACATTTTCCGGATTGGGCCACAAAAAGGGAAAACGAGCAAGAAAATGTAACTGTGGGGGGAGGAGTGTGAAAAGAAACCCAGCCAGTGACGCGTCTGGTGGGAAAAAAAACCCGTACTTTCCTAATGAAGAAAGTCAAGTCTCGGCACCATCGGAAACAAAAAAAGCGGGGGGGAAAAGATAGGAAAACCTTCAAGGGGTAGTCTACAATAACCAATGCAGAGAAAAGAACACCACTTGTTACAAAACGGGTTACAAGGGGACTAAAAAAAAACAGACCAAAAAAACAGCACCAGAAAAAATCCGCCGGTCAAACCCAGAGGCTCCACAGGGACAAAACGGAAACAAACGACCTAAAACCTGTGAAAAAAAGGGGGAGGGGACGGGAGCAATAATGGAACAAGTGGCCACGGAGCCTAACGCAGCAAACCCGAAGGGGAAAAAAAATATCGCCGGAGGGGGACGGGGACAGAAACCGCGCGTTCCGTGAATCACAAGAGTAATCGGACCCAGGGGGAAAAACTCTGAACGGGGAATGAAAGGACAAAAAAAGGCTTGTGTCTGCAAAGGGAACGAGAAAAAAAGGAAAAGGATCTTGGTCTCGGGCGTTGTCCTGGGGTGATCGCGGAGGCTCACGACAAGGGCGGAGGAAACTGTGGGGAAGGGGGGGAGGCAGGCGATATTGGAGAAGACAAGACATGAAAAGAAAAAGGGGGGAAAGGAGGGGCCCAAAGGCGATTCTCGCTTCACTGGCAATTTGGCAAAACGGCGAATTGGGGGGGGTTATGGAAACGCTAGCTAGCTACAGAATAAAGGCATAAGTTCAATGAAAAAGAGAAAAAAAGAAGGAGGGGGGGGTCGACGTAGCAGCGGAGTGGGGGCGGAGGTGGTCGGCTACTGAAATCGAAAGATGTGTAAAAAAGGTGTTTGAAGGGCGCAATGAAGGAAAAGATGCTCAGACAAATGTGCGGGGTGAAGGCTGGGCAGGGGGGATCTAAAGGTGAGAAGCAAAACAAAAAAAAGAACGTCTGGAAAGGGAAGGGAGGGAAAACAGCTGTGCCTCAACTGGGCAGGGGGTCGGGTCCGGCCCAGATACTAGGGGGTTGAAAGGAAGGTGGGCAAAGAGGGGACACAAAAAAAAAAAGTGTCCGAGTAAAAGGCAAGAAAATTATGTTCTGCTTCAAGGGGGAAAACAAGAAAGTCGGTCAAAAAGGGGAGGGGGAGGGGGGGGGAACAGACGCGATTCGAATCGGGGGGGTTTCACTGGAACGGGGCCGAGAAAAAACTGGAGGAAAGGGGGAAAGCGCTCGCTCATGAACAGCCACGAAAAAAGCGATCGCTGGAGGTTCTAATGTGCAAACGGGGAGAAAACGGGCGGGGTGAAAATGTATCTGCAGGGGGAAAAGAAACTGGGCACGCACGCTGTTACAAAAATGTTACTGATGCTGGGGGGGGGGGAGAGAAAAATACGTGACGGCGGGAAAAGCCGGGGGGGATGGGGGTTTCAGACGCGTGTCATTTGCTTAAGAGAAGAAAGAAGCCTATTACAAACAGGGCAAGGACAAAGGCTACGACACAAAATGAGACGAAAGGGGGAGGGGCGCAGCCGGTCATGGCGGGAAAAGTGACTTAACAGGGACTGAACGGGGGGAGGAGAAAAAAAAAAACTCTCGCTCGACGAGTTGACGGACAACGGGCATATCCACGAGTAAAAGGGTTCGTCCAGGGGAGAGGAGTTTCACCAGGACCAGGCCAAATGGGATCAAAAAAAGATGAAGTGCGCAAAGAACGTTCGTAGCGTTGCGCTTCTGAGTAAAATGGACGGTCGTGCAGTCCGGAGGGGGGAAAACAGCTGGGGTCCACGGACTCGGCAAGGCCAGGGGTGCGCTAGATAAGTAGGCATTTCAAAATGGGTCTGTCCTGCAATCTCCTTTGCGCGGTCAATCTGTATGTGGGGGGGATGGAGCGGGGACTGGGGGGGGGTCCATGTGATTGGCATTGACTAACAGAGTTCGGGAGTCAGGTGGGGGGGGTGACACTACGGATCAAAAAACAAAGACTGGCACCGGATCAACACGAGCGTACACGCGTGGAAAAGGAGGCTGGATGTATGCCATAAACAGGCACCCTCTTCTGTAATGACTTTCCACGCGTGGCGAAAAAACAAAAAAAAAGGTTGAAGGGACAAGGGCAAAAACATGACTCACATCGCAGCGGGGGAAAAAAAAGGGCACAACTATATACACCCTTAGATGAACCTTTGAAGAAAGAAATCGGCGGGGAAAAACACTTTAAAAAAGGGGATATGGTAAAATAGAAGAGATTGAGGGAAAGAGAAAACGGTGCTCTCACTTGGAATGAAAAGACAAGGTCGTGACAGTTGCAGGGGCCGATAGAATGCTCTTTCTATCTAGGAAAAAAGGGAAGATTCCCGTCACAGTAACTGGGGATTAAGAAAAAATGCAACCCGGTTTCCGCAAGGAAAGAAAAAGGTTCTTTTGTGTGAGGGTGGGGGCGTCGGAAACAGAAAGGCAGGTCGGGGGAAAAAAAAACGTCCCATGCAATGACCACCCACAGAAAGGAAGAAAAAAGGGAAAAAAAAATAGCCATTCGTGGTCAACTGTGGGCCTCGGGATCATTAAGGTGGACTCGGGAAAAAGGGGGGGGCCAGGTTATCGAGAAGAAATGGGAAGAGGGGGGCTCTTTACAAACCAGTTCCGCGACAACCCAAAACGGGAGGGGGGTCAAATTATCTCAGACCGGGGGGGGGGGAACTCCGGTTGTTATCCATGCAGACCATCATGCTAAAAAGAAAGACAAATAAAAAAAAACCAAAATTGTCATTGTCAAAAAACACGGGTGGAATAAGATGAGGTAGTAAGCTTTTGTGGCTTGCAGGGGAAAAAAAAAACAACGGACGATGCTCAAGGAAGGGGGGAAACTGCAAGAAAGACAGGCTGCGGCCACACATGGAATCGGTACCGGGTTCAGAAAAGGGGCGAGGGGGGGAAACCCTGTGTGTGTACTGCCCAGGCCCAGGCCGTGGGAATAAATCGCAAGGGGGGTATTCAACAGGAAAAAGCATGTCACGGAACCTGCTTCAATGAGAAATGGGGGGGGGGAAAAAAAAAAGTGGAACTTCCGTTCGCTCCTTGTAGAGACCAACATGCGAAGGGGAACAAGAAAAACGGTGTGTCCATCGCGGGAGGGGAAAACAAGGGGTACTTTTCGCACTGGGTGGTGCAAGCGGAGGAAACTTGACGAGAGGTTTTGCGGGGGGGAAAAGGTTGATGCCACAGTCGGATGAAAAAAAAAGGGCTTAGTGGGGTCGACATTTAGTGTGGGGGGAAGGGGGCTTGAGGGAAAGGGAGGGTGGGCAACTAGCCCCGTTCTTCTGGCAATAGCAGGCGACGGAACTGGAAATTCTTCCACGGATGAAACAATGGCGGGTGGAGGTCTGAGCCGGAACAATAACGAACAAAGACGAAGAGAAAAAAAAGGAAAGATTTACAGTATTTCAATCTCAAGAAACCTCCTCAGGAGGGGATTCCTTACGGATCTCTCGGCACTCAGTGGTTAGGTTCGAAAAACAAAGAACGTTTTTTCCGCAGGATGGGAAAACATAAACTAAAGGGGAAAAAAAATTGCCACTTCAACTCCTCACTTGACCTGCACAAATACTAAAAACAGGAGAAGTACGCTAGGCGGGACAGAGAAGGGGAAAAAAAACTGGTCTATTACGGCCACGTAGTTATTTATTGGATGACTGAGTAAAGGGGGGGGGGACCGTGGTCAGGAGGAGCAGGGAGGCGAAAGATGGGGTTTTATTTTGGGTGGTGTGGGGGCACCTGACTTGAAATACCGGGGTGGGGCGTTTCGTTGGGGGAGGGAAAAATTCGGCAAGGGAAAGGAAGTCATTATTGTGCAATCGTTGTAGCCGTCTTGTGCGAAAAAGAGAAGAACGAGTGTGGGTGGTGAAAAAGACAAGATCCCAAAGGAGGGGGGGGCCCTGTTCGCACAGTCCGTAAGGTGTGAACTTGGTGGGTGGTCAGGGACGCCAAAGAAACTAAACTTAATACTGCTGGGGGCAGGGATTGGCTATGCGGCGGAAAGTTTCTTGGGAGGGAAGAACTAATGAAAAGGTTTGGATTTCCGGGATGACGGGGGGATGTGGTGGTAAGCCTTTTAGGACTAGGCACAAAAAAGCAGTTGGCAACTAAAAAGTTGTGCTGAGTTGTGGGAGGGTGGAAAAAAAGAGGGGGGGGGATGTTGTTTAACCGTTTGTGCGGTGAGATTACACCCGGGCTTCTTCGGACAGGGGGGGGTGAAACCGTCGACAGGTTGATCATCTATCTTAACCATAGTGGGGGGGGAGGGGCCGGCATTTTTGTCTTTTGACCTGGTGGCGAGAGATGGTGCACAAACCCGCAAAATCTGAAAAGCAGGCGCGTGGAAACAATGCCCGGGGACCCGCTTGGGGGTGAGGTGATGAAGAAAAAAAACTGGCGTTCGTTGCTGAGCAGGAAGGGTTATTTGCATGCATTTCCAATGGATCGGGCTAAGGTTTGCGTCCTGGTACAGGAAAGTAGGGGTTCATTGGGAAACGGTCCATTTATGGTCAACATGTTAAAAAGGTTGCCCGAAAAAAAGCTCAAAAAAGAGCGATGACGAGGTATAGCCACGGGGGAAAGTATTTCGAAGGGATAATCGCGGAAACATGACTTAACAATGGAGAGGGTTGGGCGAAACAAAAAAGACGGGGAACGGGCCAGGGGCTAAGCTTGTGAAAAACGCAAGGAAGCCAAGCTGCGTGGGGTGGGGTGGGGTTCTGGGTGGTTGTGCAAGTGGTGGGGGTACTAGGGTGGCGCGGGGGGGGGGGAATGGGGGTGTTGGTTGTTCTGTGGTGGTTCCGGGGAGGTTCAGAAGACATCTTGTACCGGAGGGGTCGTCTTCTTAAACATTCAGGAAAAATGGTGGGGGGGCACTGAGTTTCCAAGTGGGTGAAAGGAGAAAGATTGCTCACCCGGCATTGTCGAGTTTTTACATAAGAGGGGGCAACGGGTATCAGGAGGATAGACCGCGAGCCAGTGAAAATAAGCCGGGGGGGGGGGGGGGTCAATGTTCAGAATCAAGGGATACTGATTTATCTGGGAGGAAAAAAAGACAGTGGGGGCGTGTAAACTGTTTTGTATTTGGGGGGTTCTTCAGTAACAGGTAATTCTTCTTGTTTGTGGGGGGGGAACTGCTTAAGGCAGGTTTTACCAGTGCATGACCAAAAGGGGGAGGAGGGGGGGGGGGGGGGGGGGGGGGGGGGGGGGGGGGGGGGGGGGGGGGGAGGGGGGGGGGGGGAGGGGGGGGGGGGGGGGGGGGGGGGGGGGGGGGGGGGGGGGGGGGGAGGGGAGGACGAGACCTACTTGTCTCAACTAGAACCTTAGCGAACACACACGTCACCTGGTCAGGCTCTTGTCTGCCCGATAGTCGTTAAACATGGGGGGAAATTATGGGTGGTCTGTCCTCAGGGCGGGGGATAAAAACGTCGGAATAGGGGGGAAAGGACTCCTGATGGTCCTTTCGAGTAAGCCAACAAAACCAGAGAATAGTACATGCAAATCAGGCAGAAAAGCTACCGAGTCTAGCTTCACCGGGAAGGGGTGCAGGGGGGGCCGAATTAGTTATTAACGCGAATTACTGGCTGGGGTAAGTCGTTTAATGCACGTGATCTCTGTAAGCGAAAAATGAACTTGGTGGACGCAGAATAAGGAAAAAAACAAAAGGAAGCCTGTGTATCTTCAAAAGCAATCTGCCCGTTGAGTCTCTCTCACAGCAATTCAATCAAACGTTACTAAATAGAGGAAGAAAAAGGAGAAAAGGAGGGGAGTATTACATGCCTGGATTTCGTTGACGGAGGTGGGGGAACGGGGGGGGTCAGGGCGGCAACCCAAAAAGGATTGGAAAAAGACAATTTTCAGATACTGGTGAGGTAGAAAAAGAAAAAAAACAAAGTCACTATCGCCTTGTCTACAAGTCCTAACTGCAACGCGGACGTAGGGGAAAGCAAACCAACAAACGTATATAGGGGGAAGAGCACAAAAAAAAAAAAACCACCAGGCTAGTGGGGCAGACAATCGGCAAACCCAGAACCATCCACGCTCGGAGAAAAGAAACAAAAGTGCGCTGACGCCCGATGGAACTAGACTCTTTACCATCGGCAAGCAGCAGGACACAAATTCACTGCAAAAGGGAAAAAGACACGGGTTAAATATGTTGGGGGTCCAGCTCGATAAGGGGGGGGGGGGGGGGGGGGGGGGGTGTACTGAACGGGGAGTAAGAGGGAAAAAAGCTTATCTCTACCTCAAACCTCGAGAATTCACAAAGAGGAACAGACACAAAAAAAAAAAGCAAACAGGGGAAGGGGGCCACACGGCGGTTGAAGTTTAAAAAAAAGGAAAAGTGTGGTGGTCTATCTGTGGGGAGGTTGGCTCCGCGTCTCGCGCGGGGACTAAAAAGCTCGGGCCTGACGCGGAGGGATGGGGAATTGAGGGGGGGTTTACTATTAATGTGACTGTGGAATATCTAATACGGGATGCGTAGGAGACTCAGAAAAAAAAAACAAAAGGGAATTGTGCTCTGCTTCTGGGGGAAGCGAGGGAACCAAGTGTGGAAGATCTCAAAAAAACGTTGTAAGATTGAGGGGACGGTTGAGCTTTTCTTAGGATCGGAAACCGAGAAAGGGGTGAGTGTATCGCTCAGTCAAGAAAAAGAGAGTACATGACAAATGAACCCGCTCTAAACTCAATAGCCCTACTCAACAGCAATCTCAAGAAGCAACAGCTCCTTTCTATCTCCTTGCACATAAATTCACAGTCGACGAGAATAAAAAACCTTTCAGCCGTTTCCTCACAGACCCAACATCTGCAGGGAAAAAAACATAGGAAAGGAAACTCTGGTTTTCTCCTCTCGAGAGGATTTGGTCAAAAAAAAGATAGTAGCACTGGGAATTCATTCGCCGCATAATATAGGTCATCGCAAAAAACATGAATCCTGACTGCGCATTTTCAATGTCAC
>Ga0179593_1408888_pt1 | contig 11706 bp, 13 predicted proteins | sample CZODoug2_1_08_16_FD_185931 | JGI IMG/M metagenome (GOLD analysis project Ga0179593, IMG submission 185931) | Vadose zone soil fungal communities from Angelo Coast Range Reserve, California, USA - CZODoug2_1_08_16fungal (PacBio error correction) | ecosystem: Environmental > Terrestrial > Soil >...
CCCTTCAGTCGGTTGTTATTAGTGGGGAGGGAAAGTGTGCCCTCCACTTTTTACGATCTCACCTCAGCAAAACCAACACACTAACGGGGTTCAATAACGAACTCTCCTTTCGGAGACGCCAGTTGAATCGGTCAAAAGTGTCGACGTAGCGGGTGAGAAAAGATCCCCGGGGGGAGGGGAAAAATAAAAAAGAAGCACTGAGATGTGATCAAATCTCGACGATGCCCCACCGGCCGCTAAGAAGTAAAGAACAAAAAGATCGAGACAACAACGGAGAGAAGGAAAAAGGAGAAAAGGGGAAAGCAAGGCCAGGTAAAAACAGGGGAGGGGAGTGCCGGCGAGAAGCAGAAATCCAAGGGTATGGGGCGTGTGCGTGTGACCAGGAGGCAAAAAAAATGATTTCTAACATAAAGAGATAAGGGCGACGGTTTGGGTACATCGTAAAGGAGAAAAGGCACGACTGCTGCGGGCGAAAAACCATCGTCTTGCGTTGGGGGGGGCTTCCGACTACCAAAAATGGAATCAGCCATTGCACCAGTCGGAAAAAAACCAAGGCGGGGGGAAAGACCCATAAGGAGAGCCAGAAGCCGCTGCAAATGAGAAAGTGGAAGGGTGAAAATACGGATGGGATATGACCCAAGAGTACCGAACCGGATGGAGATCACTCGTGCAGAAAAAATTAATCAAATCGGGGTCAGAAGTGAACCATAAAACTGGTGAATAGAAACTCAATGTGTGGAAGGCGAATAGGGGACAGGGGAAAGGTAGCGGACATGCCCAAACCCCATCTAAGGATGGACAAACCGACGCGAAAACTAAAAAAAAAAACCCGCCACCGGCGAGCCGTCTTCACACAAAAAAAAGATACGAAGGAGAAGAGGACATCAGCGCGCGTGAAGCGGTTCTCGACTATAGACCACAAACCCGTCGCCGAAAGCAAGATGGGCGAACAAACTGTGCTCTGAGGCCGAATTCAGTAGGGAAACGGAAGACCCGAAATGGGCAAGACACTGCCTACCAGAGACAAAGTGCGACAATTGGTTGTCGTTAGCGAGAAGAATTGCTGGCCGACGAGCAAGGCCGATCCGTCACGAGTCCAGTTGCAAAAGCCGATGGGGGTTAGAACTGGCGAAACTTTGAGGGGGTTCACGTGCGGTTCGCAGCCCTGGCCTAACGTCGGGCATGAGAACGGAGGGAACGTTACATGCGCGAGGTACCACAGCCGACGTCATCCCCTTGTCTGACCTTAGGTGGAGAAAGGTCTCGTGCCAGCGATCGCGTCGAGAAAAAAGACTTCGAGAAAGGGAAACTGCACGGGAACCCTCGAAAAAACACCTTCAGCAACAAATCGGTCGAACGGACGGAAATCAAAAAAGGGGGGGAGCTCGGTGGGCGGACCTCTTTACATAAAAGTGACTGTCCGGCTGACTGGAAGCCTCGGAACCACCAAGGGGTGAAGAACAACGGGGAAGCCAAAGACTAAAACGATCGGATCGTTAATAAGTACATCGAATGAAATGAAATAATGGACCATCATGGAAATTTATCTGAGAGGTAGGCGACAAGAAGACCAAACCCGTAGGGGAGGGTCAAGCAGGAACAATAAGGAGGGGAGTAGAAGAGAAATAAGGTAAGAAAGATGCCGACTACAGCCGGCGAGGGGGAAAGAAGCCTGGCTTCTTAACGAAAAAAAGAACATGGGGGTACTAAAAACGCGAGCAGGATCTCTCAAAAAACAACTAAGAAGAGGTCTTCTTCGGCCAACCCTTAGTTGAAAGGATGGGCTACAGGGGGCACCGCTCCGGATGAGGAGGAAAGAAACCGAAACTAGGATCTTAGATGACTACGTCTGGGACAGGGAAAAGTCTTAGAGGGGAAACTTTTCCTAGGTGCCCGCGCTACGACCAAAAAAAGGAGTAGTATATTTAGTCAGGGTAACCTCTTACGCAGGCGAGCAGGAAGATCGGAAACCGCCGGTACTAGGGAGTGACCAGGTCCACTCCAGAGGTATCGAAAACAAAAGGGGTTTCCTCGCGAGCTCCAACGTCGTGGGGGTGTGAGCTCGTCTCAGAGGGGGTTGGCAGAAAGGATGGAAGTCAGTACGGAAGGTGAGGGGTTTCCCGGAAACTAGAAATTCTCATTATTTTTCGGGGGAAAGGGATGCAGATGGCACAGAAAAACTTCGGACCTCAGGGAATCCGCAAGCGGAGGGACTTCTGAGGGGAAAAAACAATTCGGGAAAAGAAAAAACGGATTTATTAATGCCGACTTGGACGGAAGAACAAAGAACCGGGAAAAAAAGAAGGACACAACTTAGGTCCCGCTGAAGGAAAGTAGCAAACCAAGCTTGGACCGGGGTACGGGGTCTCGTCCCGGACGGCCGGGGCGTCCCAAAATTCTAGGGAACCCTCTTATTCAACAAGTGGGTGGATCACTTAAGTCGGCCTGGATTCAGAGAAACAGTTCTAGGTTCATCATCCGAGGAGGGGACCTCGCCGAGAAGATTGGGGCGTTGACCGGACGGCGCGATACTGGCTAAGGTGGTGGGGGCGAAGGGACGCTCCGGGAAAAAAGCCTATGCTACTTGTAAGAAGTGGGGGGGGGGGGGGGTACTCAATTGCCGTGGGGGGGGAGAGGAAGGGGAAAACAGGACACGTAGATGATTGTGGGGTCCGCTACCAAGCCCAGAAAATGGCAAAGTTAAAAGCTAAAGGGGAGGGAATCATTATGAAGGGGCAGAAAGGATTGGGGGCAGGTTCCGGCAGATCATTCCCTAAAAAAGTGAGAGAACCTCGCTTTTCTGAAGAGGAAGGAACCTCGCCCACGAGATCAAGCATGAAGGGACAGGGAGGCATGCCAAAGAATTTATGGTAAGGAAAGGGGCTTGAAGGGGGCTCCAACTTGGTCCTTGCGCGACAAGGGAATCTCGTGTCGCGAAGCCACCACCAAAAGAACGAAATTCGCTATCTCAAAGAGTCGGGCAAGGAGAGCCGGAAAATAAGGACACCAGGAAAATTCTAACAATGGAGAGGAAGAACACGAGAAACCTTGTTAAAAAAAACCCCAACAACAACCCATACCGGGGTAGAGGGGGAAAAAACGCGAAACCGAGCAGAAAGCCAGTCATCCAAGCCAGGGCAGCTCTACTCAAACAACGGAGTAGGAGGGGGAGGGTCACCTTAAAGGGAAGAGGGTCGGGGTCGCTCGGCAGCTTGAACGAGAAAGAAAAGAAGCTTATGGCGAGGGGGGGGGTACCCATGCGGTCCCCACCGGGGGTGAAAGGGGAAAAAGGGAGATACTGGTTGAAAAAGGGGAATGGATCCTGCCTAACCTGAGAGGGGGAAGGCGAGACCATCGGGAGGGGGGGGGGGGGGGGTGGTTCCGCGACAAAAAACCAAGAAGGAGGGCTCGGAAAAGGGACCAATTTGCGGAATACCACAACTAAAGATACCAGAAGAAGAAGAAAATTCCCCTCTTCCTGATAAGAATTGCACGAAATGGGAAGGGGAAAAAAGATTGGAACGATGTTCACCAAGGGGAAAGAGGAAGGAAGACCTCGTTGGAAAAGAAAGGGGGGAACCACAAAAACCACGGTGAGATGATTGAATCATCCGGAAGAAAAGGGGGGCCACTAGGGGGAATGCGGTGGGCTAGGTTCCCCAACACACTAAGTATAAGAATGTCAGCGTGGAAGAGGGAAGTCAACAAAACCTTCCCACGCGCGAACAACTTCACAAAAAAAAAAATATACGAAGTCCAGAATCGGCCGATCTAGGAAGGCTCTTTTCTGGCGGAACCTAAAGAAACAAAAAACCATTCTTGCGAGAGGAAAGGAGGACTGCACACTGCAGACCGGAGTCGAAGGGAGGTGACCTAAATCGGCCCATTACAAGAGGGGGGTGCAAGAAAGGGAAGAAGCCCCGAGTCCAGACACGAAAAGGGTGGGAAGGGATAGCGGAGAACCGACTAGATGGCTTCACGAGCCGGGGGGTCTGCCAGAGGGGAAGATCAGGTCTTACAACAAACGGTACCAATTCTGGGGGTTGTGATCCATGGGAAGGAAATGGTATGAGGTGTGACGAAAAAGGTCAGTCGGTTAGCGGCGCCTTCGAGGATGCCTCAACTTCACGGGCAACTCAATGCAAAGGGTTTCAGTGAGAAGGAGGTACCCCGCTCCGCATCGTGGGTAGGAGGAAAGAAGTTTTTCAGAGTTGCAGATCTAGAGCAGGAAATCCTTCGCAGAGGGGCGGGAAGAGACCAAAGAACGCAGTCCACAACCGACAGAGGTGACGGCGGAAATCCTTCTGAGAACCACCCACCGGGGGAGCTGGGGGAAACCGGTCTTGAAGGGGATGGCCAGGAAGGGGAAATCCGCGGTCAGAATGTAAGGCTTCATAAAACGGCAACCCCGGCAGAATCGGGACATAGCACAGGCCTACCTCTACACGACGTGAGGATCCGACGGAAATGGTCATTTCTTCGAACCGAAAAACAACGTCGGCCCGCATGGCAAACGGGGCCAGACAGTCGAGGAAAAGAAGGGGAAAAGCAGCCTTAGGGAGGGGGAAGAAGGTAAAAAAAAGCAAAGCGTCAAAACGACCAAACGGTTTCTAACCGAATCAGCTCGAAATCCAACAACAAAGATATTACAAAGAGCTCGATAGTGGTGGAGAAAAAAACTAACCAGGTGTCGGGACGCGTAACTGATCAAAAGGCGCACTTCTTCTTCAAGGCTGATTGGAGAGCCAAGGCGAGGGAAAGAATGGTCCAGCGGACATACTTTGGATTAAGGTCGCCGAAACTGCAGCAAAAAGAAAAAGCTCGACGACAGAGGGATCCCTTAAGGCGTTCGGGAGGGGAAATATGAACAAAGGTGCGATGCAGATTTTCCACCCGGCCTGTGACCGGAGGGTGACCCGCGCGTCCAAGGAAAACAGGGGAAGAAATAAAACGGGAAGACCGAGCTCCAACACAGGTGTGGTTGATCTCGGCCCGGGTCGGAATGGCGTCCGACAGGGGGTGCACTGCGGGTGGCTTCTACTCTAACATGAGGTTAAAGAAGTACGGGAAGGAGAGAGGCAGCAACGGTCTTGACACAGTCGCCACGGGCAATGAAACGAAAGAGGGAATCTAGGCGCAATGCTTAAAACCCCACGGAAGAAGATGGGGGACAGCGGCGCCGCGAAAACTAACCATCGGAAAGTCCACCAGAAAAGACCCCAGGGTTTACCTGGTACAACAGGGACGCTTTAAGGCACGCCGGCCCTCGAATGCAGGCTCGATGCGCCCAGGACGAACAGTGTAAAATGGCCTCGGCATTTTCTGATCAAGGTGGCATTGAGAGTGTAAGCGCGGGATGGGGGCATCACCATCCTATGATCATCGGCGGGGCGTAAAAGGCGCGCGCCGTCGTGTTTGGTTGGTGGGGGGGGGGTGTGGGGGGGATAGGAAGGGGAAAGAACTCTAGCGTCGCGCGATGGAATTCAAGTGTACATAGGGGGGGGTTGAGGCTAAGGGTCCGGTTTGGGGGATGTCGCAGGGAGGGGGGTACTTCTAGGATTTGGAACCGTCAGGAGAAAATTCAACTGGCCAACATTGGAGGTACGGAGGAGAAAGCGGGTTTTAAGAATCCTCTAGTATTCCTTCATCTGCAGGAAAGGGGGGGAGGACAGAAAGGTCGTGGCGTCCTCGCCCAGGGAAGCATGCAGGCGCGGCGTGCGGGCCAGAGAGGGGCGTCACAGCCGGGCGGTGGGGAGAACTCCACCTTGGGCCACTGTGGAAAACTATAAACATGGTTAGGGACGCCACCACAACAGAAACGCCGGCTTCTCCGAGAAGGTCGGCAAGAGAGGACGGCAAAGACAAAGGGTCTCGATGTTCGCACTATCACCCTTTGGGTGGCCGCACAAACAGACATGAATGGTCGAGTGTAAGCTCGCCGAGGAGAAAAAGTCAGGACCTAGGACTAGATCTCACAACCCCAAAGGGAGTGAATGTCCTCGGGCCGAAAACCTCTTCCTTTCGTTGTCGGAGGGCAAAAATCCTGCGATCTGGGAAAAGATGCGAACTCCGGTTGGCGTGGTTCGGGAATTCTTCCAAAGGGATCTGGGAGAACATCTAAAAGGTCGACTACTGGTTGACTTTTTAACTTACGGGACAAAAGAGCGAAATCGGAGTTGCTGGGGTTGGGAGTACACAGAGCGGAAGGGGGATCGCGCGGAGGGGGAAGACCACCAACAGCAAGAGGAGAAACAGCATCGGGAGAACGGCTGCTATCAGTGAGCACATACTATGCAAGAAAGAAGATTGCGCGGATGTTTCCTAAGCAGCCTAATACTAGGAATCGTACAGGACTCTTGACCATAAGCTGCGCCGCGGTACGAAGGTTACTCCTTTTTGTCTCAAGAAAGATTGGCCTGGTGTAGCGGACGGGGGACCCCCAAACCAAAAGAAGGAGGATGTAGAAGCGAACTCCAAACCGCGAGAAAGTAAACGGAAAACAATTACGGTCGAAGCGCCTCGGGACGCGATTACGCAGGAGGGGAGATCACCAAAAAACCAAAAAAAGTCTCATAGACGAGCTTGAGAGAAAGAAAAGGGAGCCTAAAAAAGCGAGGCCAACGAAGTCGGACCATACCGAGGACAAGTAAAAAAAGAGGGCGACCCTCAGAAGCCGAGGCCCTCACTTTACAACAGGGCGTTAGTCGACGCGGAGAAAAGAGATGGCGGCTGACGACCAAAAAGGAAGAGGCCGCGAAAGGAAACAAGAGTACAAAAAACCACGTAACCGCTGGGGGTGAAATAAGAATTCCTGGGTAACTGAGGGGGACAAGGGAAGCGGCGCCGGGGGAGACTGGGTCCGGGCTCAGGAACGCAGACAGAACGATGCGCGGACTTCATCGACCGTTCATTTCCCGGTTGGGGGGGGAGGTGGCAGGCAAAAGCATAGAACATCCTACTGGGTGCGAGTCTCCGCAAAAACAAGAAACGTCCAATCGGGCGGGAGATCGCACTAGAAAAAAAAAAAAACCACCTTTTTGATCTGGTGGCAGAGACCTTAATAGGGAAAAAAGCCAGGGCCGCTGAGCGGGAGGTCAAGACGGAGCCGGCCGTGGGACCGTCAGCCTTCATGCCGCGAGAAGGGTTAGATTGTCAAAAGAGAACTAAAATCTACAATGGAGAATTGAGAGGTCTCAGGCGACATGTAGAGAAAACGAATACCCGAAAAACACGGCGGGCCGCTGGGCGCACTATGATACCGAGAAAAAAGCTTATCGCGAAATGCTCAAAGAGAAAGCTTTGACCTTTTTATGCGGAATCGGGGAAGACCATCCGTTTGTCTACCGAGGACTCAACACAAAAGGAAGGAGGAAAGTTAATTCGCGACCCCATGGAGGGACGCTTGAAAAGGAAGAGGGGGTCACCTCTCCCTGTAAGGAATAGGAGAAGGAAAAGTCTCGACCGGGGAGCTTGGCCCTACCGGTTGGGAGGTGGTCGGGGGGGGAGGTCGGGAAAGATGGCGCTCCAGAAATAAAATCCTACGAACTAAAATTAGGACTTCGGAAGGTAGGCTGGACGCTCCGCAGTGTATTTAAAGGTGTTCAGAGGAGGTGACCGCGGGCGGCCGCGGCAGCCAATTCCTGATAAAATTCTAACGGGTCCTGCGTCTTCCACGGGTGGTCTGCTTCTCCGGAGCAGGGGAGGAGACAAAAGATTGGCCTGACACGTCAACTTTTTTTTTGGGTTAAAAAAGGTGAGGTGGCCGCGGCAAAGACGAGAGATTTGGGACTCTACGTCCTCAGGAGGGAACGAACTGCAGCCCTCCGAAATCCATTTAGGAGAAAGGGGAGCACTCACTCGGGCACGGGAGAAGAGTGATTTATTATGCCTGACGGTTACGGCCAACAAGTAGGGAGGAGGCAACGCAAAATTAGTTTCAAACGTCATGACTGCCAGGGGAAACAAGCGTTTGTGGGTTAAGCCCGGAGTGACGGTCTGAACTCGGGCAACTTCTCTTAAGGAAAAGTCTCGGGGAGTAGAAAGGAACGAAAACTTTGGGGGAAAGGGGGGAGGATTCCATTCTTGGAATTTAGGGTGTCAAATAGGGCCGCGGTCAAGGTGGTACCGATCGAAGCTGCATGGGAGTGAATGAGGGGGCGCGCTGTCATGTTGGATATCGACGAACCGCGTTGAGGGAGAGAGATGGCCCTTCTCGGTCATCGGTTGTTGGAAGTTCTTGATGGTCTCGAAGGGAAGGGACACGCGATGGACAAGCGACATCTCGGGGGGGGGTTTGGTGAACGTCCATACACAAAATAAGGGGACAAACGTTAGGTAAGGATAAAGCGGAGGACAAACTGATTGTCCAATTCCTAAAAAAGGGCGTTCGTCAGGTGCGGCAAGGCCCGGGAATGGGTCGTCAAGCGATTTGAGAATCGCAGGACAAATCTGAGCCACGAAAAGGGACAATGGAAGAGATGGGGGGTAAGCGCACGGTAATGGGCGGGGGGTTGTAAGCTTGGGGAAGGGCTGTCGATGAAAAAAAGGAAGTCAGGGAAACGCAAAAAGGACTCCACCACCAACAAAGGAAGGCAGCTGCCGTGGAAGACTCCATTTCAGGGAGTCGAAAGGGAAGAGTTCACAACGGGTGGAGCCGTGTCCCAACCTCAAAAAGTACGGAGAGCCCGGTTAAAATCAGGGAGTCCCCGGAAGGAGGGGGCTACATGCCTTGCCCGAGTCTCCAAAACAACAGGGGAGAAAGTGGGGGCCAGTTAACCTCGCCGGGGTTTTCGGGGCTTCGGGAAGAACATCTTATCAGGGAGGTCCTTTTGCTGTTGGGACCGTCTGGGGGCCCAAAGGAGAGGGGCGAAAAAAGGAATAAAGGTGTGACTCTGGTGAAGAAAAGGCAAACTGCAGAAAGATCGAAAAATCTTCTTTCTTTTGTTGGTGGTCCACAACGCTATGAAAAGGGGAAGGGGACCGGGCCAGGAAAACCCCCTCCAGGGTGGAATAAGCTCGCCAGAAAAGCAAGGAGTGCTTGTTGCAAGAAGATGTCGAGGGATCAGAGTGGAAAAAAAAAGGAAAAGCTCATCTCACCGGGAACAGGACCTAATACTCAAAGCCCTCAGGGGTGACAAGGAAGGCAGATCTCCCGCTTTCCTCGTCCAGACCGAAATGGTGGTCAGATAGTTGCATGAAGGGCCAAACCCACATCGAAGGTTTCGAAAGAAAAAGGACTAACCGCCGGAAAAAAAGGAGCAGACCTTCGGCAAAACAAGAACCGTGACTAAGGTCCCGAAAATAAAAAGACGCTGAAAAGAAGGTCGAGTTCTTCCGGACTATCTCAACAACCTTCTCCTAGAAGGCATGAGCAAGCAAATGGGGGCAATACCTGCTAAAGGGTTCCTGCTTGGAAGTGAACCCTCGAAGGTTCACAAAAAGGAAGAAAGGGCGTAGGGAAGGGTTTTCGTTATACTCACGCAAGTGAGGGGAAGCTAGCAAAGAACCTCAAAAAGAAAAACAGGCGTACCCCCGAAGCGTGGATGGACCTTCATCCGGGGAAATTCCCGGGGTGCAGGAAAGTTCTTGTTTCCCAAAAAGGAAAAAAGGTGTGACAACGGAGCAGAAGAAGCACTGAACCGTGAGCCATACATGAAAAAAGAGGGAACCAAAGAGAACGTCAATCTCAAAAACGGGGGCTTAGGAGAGGACTGGCCTAAGGGGGCCATCGAGCGCTCAAAAGAGAGCTTGCGCGAGACGGGAGGGGGAACCCTCAAGGGAAACTCAGGCCGGAATCTGGTCGGCGCAATCAGAAAAGAATCAAACCCACAACCTGGAGGGTGACTAAACGCAAAAAAACGTTCATCGGGGTGCAGAACTTGACCCGCTTGACCGCGGGTCCAAGAACGTAGAAAGAAAGGGCAATCTCAGGCTTCACTTGCAAACACGGTCGTAAGAGCCTTAAGGGGATAATCGTCGCGCGGATGAAGGGTGGAAAAGTCGGCTGACCAGAAATACCCAAACAAAAAGGTAAGTGCCCGCTTGGAACAGGGTCTTGGGTTCGGGAGGGATAATAAGTGGTGGTGAGTGCAACGGCGATCCACGACGTAGGAAAGTCCGGAGCGGTGATCCTTGGGCTAGACATCTGGGAGTACCGGGAAAAAAACCTAGGAGTGTGGTAAGGGTCTCGCACCATCCTCCATCTCAAAAAAAAAGAGAGTTATGGTATGAAGAGCGGAGGCGTGGGGAAAACAGGCATGGTAGCACTAAAAAGGGGGGGACATCAAGTTATAATGTCTCACTAGAGGAAAGTCGTGTGAACAGTAACTGCACTACAGTCTTCTTGAAAACTAGTGGCCAGCGACCGACGTAGGGTGTAAAAGGAAGGGTTACGCCTCCTCACAAAAAGAAAACCCCGCTGACTACGGGGGAAGGGAAAAAGGGGTGCTGCTAAAAAGGGGAAGGCCGGTCTACTTCTAGCAATTGCCCGTTGAGGGGAAACAGCTTACCTAGTGGGGGAGTAAATCTTAAAAGTCAGCTATTGGGAACACAGAACGGGCGAGGGAAAAAAACCGATCCAACAAAAAAAGGGTTTATCTCGGAAGGGGGAGTGGCGCCGAACGGACCATTTACAAAGCAAAACTTTGGGCGAAGCTACTCGCAAATGGGTAGAGTATTTTTCGTACTAGAAAAGAGGGGGACAAGCAACTTCTGGGAACGAACGGCAGTTAAAAATCTTCTAGAATCTTCTGTTACCTAGCAAAATGCGGCCGCTACCGAGGGGGAGGAGTGTACGGGAAATACCTCGCCTTCTAAGAAAAGAGTCCTGAAAATCGGGAAAGGGGAAGAAAAATGCCTGGAGAAGGGTAAAAACATAGGTGGGGTGGGGTGTAGCCAGGAAAAAAAAGAGGCATCCGGAAGCAACTTCTCTGGGGAAAGAGGAAGGTAAAAACAAGTGAGACGTATGGGCCGGGGGGGAATTGGCCTGATTCCATGGAATTGCCCATTTCGGTTCAAAGAAGAGGGGTGACAAGCGTTCAAAGAGGGGAGCAGGTCGGAAGTTTGCAAAACTAACATGCGGCGCGATCTTCGAAGGGGGGGGGGGGGGAGGTCTGACTAAACCGCGGCTAGAGGAGGCGATGGCCGCTTCGACTGCTAGAGGGGGGGGGGGGGGGTGTGGTGGTTAATCAGCAAGGGGGGGAAGGGGGTTTTAAGTCTTCGAGGATGAAAAAATCCTTGAGGAGTGGGGGGGGGGGAAGTAAAGGAGACCATCCTGCACTATAGGGAACACACAAGTAGGTATTGTAAAGGAAACGAGCTGATTTAAGTAAGGAAAACGATGAAGGTCGGAGAGGAAAGGGCCTGCCTGAGAGAAAATCCGGGTCGTCAGATCTAAGAGGAAAAATCCGCTATGCTCACCCTAGCGGAAAAAACCACGGGGTCCTGGAGGGATGCGGGGACAACGCGGGCGGGGGGCTCCAAAACCGTGAGGACAACATTCATCTCGTTTTACGGGAGGAAACCACCAAAAGCACTCCGAGGGTAAAAGAAGAGAAAAAAAGCGTTTCGGGCAGCCAAATGTCGAACACCAGAGGACGAGCGATGTCGCCCAGAAGGGGAAGAAGGGGAACACAAAGCAACAAGACAGCCTGAGTTTCGCCAGGACTTTCAAGAAAAAAAGAAAAGAGGGCTACCTTGGAGGGGGAA
>Ga0179593_1610878_pt1 | contig 11706 bp, 13 predicted proteins | sample CZODoug2_1_08_16_FD_185931 | JGI IMG/M metagenome (GOLD analysis project Ga0179593, IMG submission 185931) | Vadose zone soil fungal communities from Angelo Coast Range Reserve, California, USA - CZODoug2_1_08_16fungal (PacBio error correction) | ecosystem: Environmental > Terrestrial > Soil >...
GCCGTAATTCTCGCGCTCTGGCCGGCGTCTAGAAAGGTTAAAAGATACGCCGATTTTGTCACAGTTTTGGGGATCTGGGAAAGGGGAAACCCGTCGGATTACCTATCTCACCCCTAGAGAACGGGTTCGCGAAGAGCCCTACTAGGGATACCACGCCGGAGTGCTTCAAAAAAAGGCAACAAGGTGGCGTACGGGATTGGGGGAGTCGACGCCTTTTCAGCAAGCGCCCAAAGAAGAAAAAGCCCGGCCGAGGGGAATGTGGCTTCAAAGCCAAAAACTTTTCAAGAAGGGGGAATCTTCAAGAACCACATCCCCTTTGCTAAAGACTATCCAAGGTATGAGAGCGCGGTGACCAACAGCATGTAACACAGTAAAGGAAAAAAAGAGATGACAGAGATCTGTCTTTCTCGCATGCCTTGCATCAATCGATGTGGATACGATGTCGGTTGGATAGAGGCAGAGGAAAAATAATATAATATGTACGCTGTAGGCTCTGGGGATCTAAGAGTGGAAAGTTACGATTCCTGTCGTGGGTGTATTCTAGAAAAATCCGCGGGGACTCAGAATTCACTTAGGACCTCTCTCTGGACTAACCCGAATTGAGAAGCCTAAATGCTTTAGTCACATGAAGTACCAATATAGCAGCAAACGCTCAGGGGATTAGGAGTTAAAAGTGTGTGGCCGAGTGATCTATCTCTACTTTGTCGCCCAAAAAGCCGAAAAAAGGGCAAAGAGTGGATCACACGGCAGACTAGTTTCTCGACTTCTTAGGGAGTTGGGAAAAAGCAGAGGATCTGTGCCGCGACTTACTCCCTTCGCGCTTCTATCATAAGCCTGGAGGACTCAAGGAAAACACGGAAGTACCATCCGCGGAAAGCAGCGGGGGAATAATTCCACAATCGCGAGAGCCTATTTAAGGCGAAACTCCAAACCGTCCAAGAGGGAAAGAATTGGAGTATTCGCTAGATGTAGTGGAAAACCCGGGAAAAAAGAAAAAGCTGCGACTGAAATGTCAGATTTGTCCGGATCGTAATAGTATGAAAAAGGGGGGGAACCCTGATGTTAGGAAAGCCTACGGAAAGGAACTTGAAAACGGAAGACGGAGGATCAGGCTTGCGTAACCGTCGTTGGGGAGATTGGGGGAGAGTGGCGACTAGTGGATCGGGACGAATTTCGGTGCAATTATGACCTTGTCGGTCAAAAAAAAGCAGGTGAAAATAAAAAGTAGCAAGGCGTTAATCCTTCGCGAGACCGGCGAAAGGCTAAAGGACTGGCAGTCAAAGAAATGGGTCTGCTTGACTGCTCCGCCGTCGGTCGGTAAAAAACGCGCGGTGAAAGAGGTTGGGGGAAGAAGGGAAGCGAATGTGAGCAAATGTGTGAGGAGGTGCAGTGGGGGCGAGTTCTTGAAATGAGGCATTCGAGATCCGTAAGCGACTGGGAGCCCTTATTGAAAAAGAAGGGTGGAATTGTGAAAATAGGTCACAAACCCCAGAAAAGAACCAGTGGCATCCACCCTAGAGGTTGTTTGCCAGCATCAGATACATCAACCGACCAAACATAGGGGGAAGGGGCTCGACACTGCGTCGGGCAACGCGCCATAAAAAAAAAAAAAGACCCAGAAGAGCAAGTCGACATCACCGATCAAAAAAGGGGCGCACTTCCAGAACTCGATACTAAATCCTGCCGCCCCGAGCGGATGTCTGGTAGAAAGTCGTAATTACGGTTTATAACGATGCCCATCCCGGGAAAAAGAAAATGTTTAAAAGAATGGGGGGAAAGCTTCAGGCTAAACCAGCCAATTCAGGGGATCAGAGGGAAAGTATGCAACGTGGGCAAAATTCGAACTAGCCCTCGCTGCCAAGCCGGAGGAAAGGCCTAGTAAAAAAAAAGTAAAGGTATCGAGTCTACTAACGGCTTTCAGAGCCCCACCTTCAGACCACTCGCCTGGAGAACCGAAGCTCCTCTATCAGAGAGATGGGGAACTGTCGTTTTGCGCGTTGGGGGAGCCGGAGGGGATGCAAGTTGGCTGGAAAGGCGTTCCTTCACTGAGCTAGTGACAGTCAGATGACGTGGAAGAAAGGGCGGAAAGAGGGGGAACGTTTTACCGCCTGGGTGGTTAAGTCTTGGGGCGAAAAAGCGAAATTCGGCCCTCGGGCAAGAGGACACCAATCCCCGGGGTGGAGCCAGGCAGCGACATGCGACGACAGAGGGCCGGCGAGGGAACAAGAAAGACGCTTCTTCAAATTTTGGGTTAAATCATCTGGGGAACTGCCTCAAATCAGAGGAAAGGTAGCCGGCTCCAAGTCGTTTCTATAGTTCGTCGCCAACTAATGCGTCGATTAAAAAACAAAGGACTACAATCGGAGGAAGGGAGGGCGGGTGTAAAGAATGCAGGTCTGCGCTTCGCCAAACGAGGGAAGGGAATTGGCGAAGAAGACCTCCTCAATCTCTGCTAGTCGCGTCTAGTTTCAGGGAAATACCGGGGGGGGTGAGACTTAAAAAACTTAAACACTCCAAAGGCTCTATGTCGCCAAGGAGGAGACTACCGAAAAAAGGGGCCGGGGCGGATGCCGATGAAAAACTTGGGGAATCTGTATCCGACCTCATGAAGATAGGCACCGTGATCTAAAAAAAAAAGGAAAAGAGAGGGAGGCGGGGCAAGGCAATTTACGATTCGATTCCTATGCTACATGTTGAAGAAAATTAAAAAAACAGTGAAAGGGGCACGCGGCTCCCAGGAGGGTCAGTTTTTTATGGGCAGAAGGAGGCAACCCAACCCCACCAAAAAAAAAACCAACAAAAAGAGGATCTCGGAGGAGGAGGAGGGAGAGAAATGAGAGCACGTCCGATGCAAAAAAGGATCGCAAAACACAAGCCGGCTGCCACGCTCAAAGTATATCATTAGAGGCTCGTCTTTGGCACGGATCTCGGTGTACAGGGAAAGAAAAAGAAGGAACAGAACGAAAACACGCGCGCTAGTGCGCGATCTGGACGAAAATGATAAAAAAAAAGGGGGGCCCGGGCTGAGGTTTCGGGCCTATTCCATTTCCGGCATCGCATGCAACTGCAGAAAGAGGCGAAGGCCATTTGCGAATCGCGGTGTAGGGGGCACGAAGGGGGGGGCCGCAGGCCGCCGTAAAATCAAAGTTGCGCAAGGACGGAGCGTCTCAAGAGAGATCTTCGCCAAGCGGCAACATATGCCGAGAAACGCTGGCACTGCCGGCAAAAAAAAAAATGGACAAAAGCCAAAATGCATCTCAAACGCCGTCTCCGTCTGTCAAAGCTGTTTTTTCGCAAGAAGCGCAGGGGGGAAGAAGCAGCAGAACCTCGACGAGATAACGCGGCGGGGAAAAAAGAGAAAAATCACAGGAAAGGGAACAAATGAAGGCTGGCTGGCGGAGGGGGGACTCAGTCCGGCCGCGCCCCATCCCTCGAGGTCGGAGCAATGGACGCAATGGGAAGTTGCAAATTCGCAAACGATTGGCATCCAGAATGAAAGAAAACGCATAAGCACCGCAAGAGTAACAACTTCTTCTGTACACGACCCTACGGAAGCACGTAGCGAGGGAAAAAATGCGTGCAGAAAGCACAAAACGAATGCCTTGCGCATCGGAAAGAACGCACGCGACAATACTAACGCCCGCGCCATAGCGAGGATCTAATCGCCAACAAAAGAGCAAGGAGGGGGCAAGGGCAAAGCCGGAGGGGAAACTCCCTCTGACGATGTTCTAATTTCACGGGCGAGCCGAAAGGGAATGGACAGCGAGGATCGATTTTCGAAAACCTTGGCAAGGGGAACAAGGAGCAGAAAAAAAAGGGGGGGAATTGGAGGCAAGGTATTACTCCTCATGGCCCTCAAAGGCAACAATCCGGGGACCGAAGGAATACGTACAGAAAGACCGGTCAAGAGCTGGGAGACCTTGACGATCCAGCTCAAGGGGGAAGGATGTAGGTTCGGCTAGGATCGGTTTAGGAAAAGTCTCTCGTTCTTTTCTTTGGAATGTTGTTCCAAAAGGCCGGGAGAAGAGGGAAAGAGGGAAAAGCGGAATGGGGACGGTCTTGGACATATGAATACGGAAAAGAGGTTTCTAAAGAGGGAGAGACAGGGTCGATAGAAATTGTCCAATGCGCAAGACAGTTTGACGAGAAGGGGAAGAAAAGACCCAGCGGAGAAGTGATCACGGAGCTCTTACGGTCTACAGAGGCAACCTGCGTAAAGAAAAGATGCGAACGGAGGGGCACGTTACATTCCGCGGTGCTCAACAAGAAGTCAAAAAAGGGGGGCGTCCTCGAAAAGAACCTATCCCGGAGAGGGAAAAATGTCTTTGGAGAATTGGAGAATCAAAGAAAGCTCAGGTGGACTAAATGCTGGGGAACTTTTATTCCCACTCTGAGGACATTTGGGGAAAGATAGGAAAAAAACCGGGGACCCCCAGATCATGGCAAAAAAGGACCCTAGGAAGAAGCAACCGCCACTCTCATCCATAAAAAAAAAAATCACCACTACGGTCGATCAAAGAATTAAGACTTCCGTGCACGAATCTCTGGGGGTAGATGAAGTGGGGGCGATGGCAGCCGAAAATCTCGTGAATGTACAAAGGGGAGCAACCAAGGATCTCAAAATCGGAACTTCCTGTCCTGCAGTCGCAGCTCGCGGAGATCAGGGGGAAGTTTGAAGAGAAAGCGAGACACAATGGCGTGGCCGCGCTGACACAGGAGGAAATGCGAAAGAGTCAGACGATTGTTACTCCAGATGCTACCCGGCCTTCCAATCGGCGGGCAGAGGTATTTTATCAGCCGTAGAGAGAGGGGGGGGAGAAAACGAACAGAGAAGTCCGCGCACAGATGCAAAAGGCTTGGAACGGTCGAAGCTGCGCAATAATCTACTAAACTCGAAAAAAATCAGCATGGGGGGGTCATGAGAGGAGGGAAAAGGGGGACCGCATCGGGTGGCGCGAGGACAAGAGGAACTACCAACCACGAGGACAAGCGTCCGCATAGCTAGCGGATATCCTGAAATAAACGCCTAAAGAGGTATTCATAATCTGGGATGGTAGGGAATCCAGAGCGCCGAAAAACGGGCGGAGGAAGGGTTTTAATCAGAAGAAAAGTCGACGGACGAAGCTTGGCCGCAAAGGGAAAGAAAAGAGACAGGGGGGGCCTCGTCAAGAAGCTGGACTAGGAAGGTGGGGGGATGGAGAGAGCAACGCATCGGCAATCAAAAAAGTAACTAAGGGGGGGGGGTTCAAACGGCATAGACCAAGCCTGAAAAACACAGCTGGTCGGTGTCTTCATACATGAGGGGGGGGGACCTCGCCGTAGAATCAGATACTCTATTTTCCCATGAAGGGTGGACGGCCAAAGGGGAACACTGGCGCGTTGTGTCCAGGGGAAGATCGGTCAAAAGGATTAGTAGGTACAAGGCAAGGAAGATTGCATAGCGTTTCAACCGCCCCCGCCTGGGGGAAAGTTGTCGAGCGCCGTTTGCGGTGAAGAGAAGGAAAGTGGTGAAAAATAGTAGGGGGGCCTTAGCGCTTTCGAAGGAGTTTGTGACTCAAGAGACAAGGGGAGATAGGGAACGAGAGGCCAAAGGTCCAAAATCCTTCGCTGACAACCATAAGAAGAAGAGAACAAAGGAGTTGGACGACCCCTATCCGAGAGGCAAACCAATTCAAGCTCGAGAAAACACTGTGTCAGAGGAAAAAAATTAGAAGAGGAAAGAGAGAGGTCCGATCGTAGGGGGGGAAAGGGGGGATCAGAGGAGGAGGTGACCTCGGCGAGGGTCGAAAAACGTTACACTCATCCGCATGTTAAAACTCGCAGGTTGGTCTGCGAAAGGGATGGTGGGGTAACCGGGGGGCAAAGGTATCGAAAAGCGCCTGGGTCAAAGCTGTAGATCTGCTCAAAAAATCCAGAATGCAAAAAAGGAGAGAGTACACCACCAAACCCGGAAGAGTACAAAGGAGAGGGGGGCGACCAGGGGGCGGTCCGTCAACAGCAATTCTGGTTCGGTGGGGGAATTATGACAACGAGGGTCTTCTCGGAAACGGAGCAAACAAGAGAAGATGATAGGCCAAATTCCTGCACCACGAACTGGGGGAGAAAGGAATTTTTAGAGACCCTGATATCGCCTCTTCAACAACATACTGAACGATTCACCGAAAAATGACTCGCTCAAAACTGGGAGAACTGGGGATAGTCTTCAAGGCGTTGGGTCGGGAAAGAAGGGGAACGGGGATGGCGCCGTAGCATCCATGAAACCCATTAATTCTGTGGACGCGGGAGAGGGGGGTGCTCGCCAAGCTCAGGATTTCGAACGTCCAAGCTTAATTGTCTAAAAAGTCAGAAAGAGGGGGGGGCAAAAGAGCCTCAATGCGTCGATTCGCGCGTCACGGGGGAATGAAAGCCACCAGAAGACTGCTGGCTTCCAGGAGAAAGGCTCGATGAAAAAAAAAGGAAGATTGAGGAGGAGAAGTTTGGGGCCGAGTGGCTATCGCGTGGGAAAAAGAGAGGGGGACGAGCGGGCGGAAAAATTTGGTCCATTGGATCACAGCATGGCGCGGGAGGGATGAAACGATTAGTTTGGTTTTCTGCAAAGGAGGAGGGGGGGCGGTAATTCGGGGGGCCGCCCCCTCGACTAGAAAAAATTCGACGGCCTCCTCTTCCGAGGTGAACACCTAAAAGATGTACAGAAGTTTGCAAAAGGGGGAGAGGAGGAGCGAATCACATCGCGACAAGTTAGGGACTCCACACCTTGCAAGCGGGAATAGCAAATTGCCTGGCGTCTGTTTTCTCTTCGAGTATCGGCGTCTACAGAAAGTAGATCTACCCGCAGCGAGCAGGGGGCCATAGACAGAAGTTCTCCTTGATATCGTTAATGTGAATTGGGGGAATCGGAAGGAAGGTCAGAAAGAAGAAAAAAGCCTGGTTACCTAGAGGAAGGTTTCAAAAACGAAAAAACACGGAGGCTTACTTTCTATCGACCTTCTTGCTGGGGCATGGAGTAGTGAAAAGTTGGGAAGGCGAACAGAGTGGTCCCATTGTATTTATAAGTTCGATTTCGTAACCCTTATTCCGCTGGGAGGTCCAAAAGGGGGCGGTTGAGACCCGGTAAGGGGCTTCATCCTTCGGCAATCCGTCGGAATTCAAGAAAGGAAAGGGAAAAGAAGGGGAGAGTGAGGAGAGGCAATCTGATGCCGTGATTAACAGCGGGGCGTGGAGGGAAAAATTGAGAAAACTTGGGATGCCAAACAATTGTGAAAAAGTGTGGACCGGACGTGGACAAAGAGGGTTTGCCCCGGAGCAAGGAAAATCCTCCGGAAAATTGGGGAGACTTCGACAGTGGAATTGTGACATAGGTCCGAACCGCGAGGGAAAGGGAAATCGCAGGGAAGCGGTGAAAAAGAGAGGTGAATACCCAGAAAGAAATTCCCCGATTTCCAGGGAGGGCGTCCAGCGGTAACTCGACTTGTATAGGGCGCCAAAAAGGTAAATAACCGATAGAGTGAAAAGAAGAACTCGAAGAGAAGAAGCACGAAAAAAAAAGAGGGAAGGGAAACAGCTAGTTTGATCGGTCTCGGCAGATAGGAAAGTGTGGGGGGGGTAGGGGTTGAGAAAGCAAGCGGCGAAGAAGAGAAAGAGAATGGCAGGAATGAGTATTCTACGTTTCATATAAGACAGAGAAATCCTCTGGGAATGTCGAGAGATAATTCAAATCCAAGTATCAAAATTCTGAACGACGAGGTCCCTCAAAAAAGGGGGAACTCAAGGGAGAAGGGTGTACTAGGATAAAAAAAAGCTCAAGCAGCGGGACTCCTAAGGGGGGGAGGGACCCGAAAAAGAAAAGGCCCTCTCAAAAAAGCATAGGGTGGACATAAGTCATCTTATCTCGATCCCCTCTATTCTGGTCCGTGTCGACTCGAGGCACAAAAGGAAGGGAAGGCTCTGGTGGAAGGGGGCGGTACTTCACAGGAAAAAATGAGGAGGGAAGCGTGGGGAGGCACGAGGTACGGGGGGCCAGTCCTCCGTAGGGTGTGAAAGAGGTTCGCTAAACCGAAGGTAGAAAAAAAGAAAGAGGACGGCGATAGAGCAACAAGATAAGGGGGGGAGAAGGGTCCAGGGGAAAAGTCAAAAAGAAAGAGGGAAATAAAAAAATCTATCTGTCAATATTTTGAGCATCGTTGCGGCCCTCAACGATCGCCGACTCAGAGGGGGAGACCTGCTTCATTGGTCGATGTGAGGCCAGAGGACAATCGTGAGAAACAACCGTCCTTTGCCGGGCTACAATGAGAAATAATAAGAAAAAAGGAAAAAGAAATTGAGGTGAGCTGCCCGCCGGCAAGGGGGGGAAAAGGTTCCTAAAGGGGGAGGGGGGTCAACGAGAAAAGCAATCAATCTCGTTCCTAGAGCGCGAATCAAGAGGTTCTTCCAACGTTAGAAAGGGGAGTATTCGTTGGACTAGAGGGAGGGAAAAAAGAAGGTCACCAATGGCTTGCGGCTCTACTGCCATGGGGAAAATAAGGAGGGTGTCAAATGGATCGTCCGCCAGAAAAAAAATGCAGATAGTCACCGTTTTGGAGGACGCAAAATGTCTCCAGATACGTGTGGCAAAATCCCGACAGCTAGGCCGACGATGGACATGTTGGACAACATTAAGCAAAATATCGCAAAATAAAAGGGAGAAGGCTCGGGAGCACTCCGGCTCCCTTCTCGCGGGTTTAGGGGGCGCAGTCAAAGCATCTTCAGGTATAAAGGAGGAGAGAGCTCAAAAAGGGGGGGAGGGGTGAAATCAGAATGAAGTAGCAAAGAATCCTACAGCACGAAAGAAAGTTATTCGAGATCACTCTTCGTTGCCAATCGAGAAGTCAATCGATATGGCTCGCGACTGAGGTGTCCTAAAAGGAAAAAAAAAGTCCCTCGCATGGGCGACTAGCGCATTAAAAGGGGGGTCGTAGGCTCCTATCTATGCAAACATCCTGAAGTCGGGAGAGGAAGGGGGGGGTTCAACGCTATTAGTCGGCATCAGGACATGGGAAAAAAGGAAAGGGATCAGAAGAAGAATAAAAATGGCTCATTCTCTCGGGGCTCGGAATGAACACACCAAATCCAGCCTCGCCAAGAGAGACGAACTTTTAAAATTATAGCGCTCTCACAAAATGGGAGGGAGGTCAGATCGTCCATGTCAGCAGGTGCAACAACTAGGACCTAGAAAGATGGGAACACTACCGCAAGGGGGATTGGGAGGACGCATTACCGCACCTGCATCTCCAGACAAAGAGAGAGGACGAGGGGGAGGGGGACTAAAAGAGGGGGAGATTCTCTAACTAGACGAACTGGGGGAAGGAAGCCGTCTAATCTACTAGGGAAGCGGAAGCGGAGAGAAAAAAGGGGAAAAGAGATGTAGTGTACCCAAAATATTGACCGCTGTTCTTGAAAGGGAAAAGAGGTATCTGGGAAAGGGTAAGAAATGAGAGCCTTCATCACCACCAAAAGAGTAATTGGGCCATCCATCAAGTTGAAGAAAGGAGGTCAAAAGGGCTTGAGAGGAGCAAGATGTAACCCATACAGAATCCCGAGAAGTCGTGGTAGGGGAAAGAAATCAGTTGCGCCTGCAGTGAGGAAGCCGGACAAATCGAATGCAGGCAGTTCCGAGAGAAAAAAACGATGACAAAAGCTCTGGATCTAGATCAGAGGGAACCACCAGGGGGAAAGGAAGCATTAGTGGGGACGGGGGGGAAAGCTAACCTAGACAATAAGAACGGGCTCGAAGGGTGTCACCAGCGCTAGTGTACCGGGTTTCAGGAATACCTCTAAGAAAAGGAAGGAGAACCGAGGGAATGGGTTATCTCAATGAATACGAGAAAGGAAAGATCTAAAAAGGACAAGGCCCTTAGGCATCCCTGGGTTAATTACCCTGGGAAGATCAAAGGAACCGGAAAAATTTAGACGCTTGAAAATTGGAAGGGGACACGATTTGGGGTTCCAGTAACTCGTAGAATGGGAAAAAATCTCTGCGAGAGACCCCTACGAAAGAGGAGAGACAGACCCTCACTGTCCCTTGATCAGTTTAATTGTCCGTTTTCTTGGCATGGATGTAAGGGGGGGAGGGGGGGGGGTGTGAGACTTCGAAGTGGGTTCGGACAAGCTGGGGAAGGGGGGGGAAAGGAATAATATTAAAAGAAAGTAGTCAAGTCGTATTTCTAGGGAGAATTTGGCAATAAACTCGCTAGAACGTCAGAGTTTGATACATCACACATTCACTGGTCCATAAGACAACCCGACGATAAAAAACGACTCCGCATTTAGAGGAAGTCATCGACTACGAAATAACGACAAATAAGGGGAAAAGACCACGGGTAGGAAGACAAAGCAGACGAGAGGGGGTAAAAGACGAAAGGTTGAAACGGGGAGGAGGGAAGTCCATTTGGTGACCCCAAGATAATCACGGGCGAATCGGAACTCGCCGAAAAAAAAGGGCGGAGAAGGCCGAGAGTTCGCAAAGATAGTGTGAAAAAAAAAATTAAAAGAAGGGAGGAGAGCAAAAGAACTCCGTGTGCATCGTCCGGAAGGTTAGGGGGGAAAAAGACCAGTCGTAGGGAAGAGGAGGGAACTCGGGACGAGGAAAGAAAAATTCATATTAGAAGAAAACTTAGGAAGTCGCAGCTCAGGTCTGAGATCCGCCAGCTGTGGGCAAAAGGGGAACTCCAATACGCAAAGAGAAAAGGGGGGAAGAATGGGCCGCTGGGGACCGCAAAGAGAAAAAGGGAGGCGAGGAATTAGCGCCGAAATGCAAACCTCGTGGGAGGCAAGAGTGTGGTATCAGAAAGAGAGAGCAGAGAAGAAGAGTAGCGAGGGCGGGAGAATAAGAAAAGAAGTATCAAGGGGAAGAAAAGCAACACTCTCGGAAGTTAACTCATCCCGAAATTCATGAGGAAATTGAACAAGGTGGGGGCCTCGGGGAGGCTTGAAAAAAAAATGAGAAGATAGAGCATTTCCCACAAACGATGATAAATCGCCGCCATACTCGTGAGCTACGATCAATAGAAAGAACGGAAAAGTAAATGTAATCGGTAGGATCGGCCTGCTCGCGGTCCTCCTTTACTCACAAGCGCTCGGGAGGGGGGAAAGAGTGACCAAAACCATAGATGAATCGAAGAGAGTGGGACATCGAAAGAGGAGGCGGAGAAAGAAAATATCATCTTCCAAGAGTCTATTGATTGAAGTGGACGGTCGTCCCATCAAGAAAATAGGGCAACGGGACAAGGAAAAAATTAAAAAAGGAACAGTCGACCAAATGCCGCTAGCATCGCTCAATGGGGGACTTTTAAGCAGGGTCAAAAGGAGGAAGGTAAGTACGGGATAAAGAAAGGGTCGCAAGGAAAAGTGAAAAGGGGTTTGCGAGACTGGCCGTAGAACATGGCTGGTATTTTTAGTGAGGAAAAAGGGGGGGGGACAGGCAAAGGGGCATCAGACGCAAAAAGTACTAAAGTCGACAAACCGCCCGTGTGGGAGCAGAAGCCCGAAGGCGGGGGGTGAGGGGAAGAGCACCGCGTGTTTCAGATCCCCTGAGGGTTATGAAAAAGCGATCGATTTTGGACATGGAAGCTACGGGGGAGAATAGGCGGGAAGAAAGGTAAAATCTTCGCACAACCAATACCTAAGGCGGGCAGGGTACGTGTGCGACCCGTCCGAAAGAAGCGAAGCGTG
>Ga0179593_1319563_pt1 | contig 11705 bp, 20 predicted proteins | sample CZODoug2_1_08_16_FD_185931 | JGI IMG/M metagenome (GOLD analysis project Ga0179593, IMG submission 185931) | Vadose zone soil fungal communities from Angelo Coast Range Reserve, California, USA - CZODoug2_1_08_16fungal (PacBio error correction) | ecosystem: Environmental > Terrestrial > Soil >...
TCATCGGTGTGCACACGCGGAACTCCGAGGGGGCGGTGACACGCAGGGGAAGAGAAATGCGAACAAGCTGAAACAGAATAAGTATCCACGCTACAACAGACACAGGACGGGAGGGCAAGGGATAGTGGGGTCACCGGAAAAAGAAGTGTGAGGAAAACGCGGAGAGGATGAAGCGCAAAGGAAGTGAAAAGCAAAAGCAAAGGAAAAAGGGATGGCGCGTGTGAAAAAAAAATGCGAGTCGTGTACCGGATCAATACGATAAGAAATCGCACGTAACGGCGGGGCCGCTACGAACAAAAGAAGGAAAGGAAGTCAAGTAAAAAAATTGGGGGGAAGGGGCACGGAAAAGAAAGGGGGGGCGCGTACAAGAAATAAGGGGGAAGAGGGGAGGAGGGGGAAAGAAAAAAAAAGGAGACGAAAGGATGCAAAAGCGAATTAAACAAGATTGGGATAAAGAAAAAAAGGGTGTTAAGGTTGGTAAAAAAAAAACAGAAAACACTGGCCAATGAAGGGGGCCGAACAGGGGGCTATGGACGAAACAACACCCTTTTGTCAAAATAAAGCCACGTAGCTAAACACGAAAAAGGCGAGGAAGTATCAGGATACGCCCGAGCCAAACGACAGTGGAATCCACGATTGCTGGAAAATCAGGAAAGGACGGTAGTAAACTGAATCTAAGTGAATGCAGGGGAAAAGCGGGCAGGGAACGCAATGGTCTAGTGTCCACGAAAAATTTGTTTGCGGGGAATCTCATGGGTAAAGCAAACACAAAGCCAAGGGGAACACAAAACCTTTTAAAAAGGGAAGGGTGGTGTGGCCAAGGGGGGCATGGGGACGGGAAAAGGGAGATTCACGAGGGAGGGGATGGATCAGGAAAGGGAAAAAAAAGAGCCGAGAAATGAAATCGGCGCGCAGGAACCCAGTGTAGTGTGGGCAGGTCAAAAGGGCGGGGAAGGCAAAACTCACGGCATACCGAGAGCTGGGCTTCAATTTTGCAAAAGGGGGGGGAAAGCGAAATCCACCAAAAGTGGGGTAAGAAAAATGTAAATCGCATGGAAAAAAAGGCGGAACTAGTGGGTCGGGGATGGCGACAGCCAATCTAGACGATACCGGACCGCATGGAAAAGCACAGGAGTGAGTGGTCCGTGAAACGGAAAATTTGGGGGGACCGGTCAAAACTGATGGGGGAAAAAAAAGAAAAGGGGAACGAAAGGCGGGGAAAAGAAGACCCCAAGGTGTGGAATCAAATCTTTAGAAATCACGCAATGGTTCCTAACGCAAAACAGTGGGAGGGGAAAGGGGCTTGAAAATCCTACGGAAAAAAAAAAATTAGAAGCCAAATTTCAATCAAACAAAGTAAAAAGAAAGGGGTTAGGTTCACCGGCGCAAGGGTGACTACAAAAAAACGAAATTGGGGCGGGTAAACGGGAGTTGCGGAAAAACAGTGCAAAAAAGGCCGGCGATACAAAGGATCAAGGTGCACCAAAGAAGATGTTTGTAAAAAAAAAAGGCATCTCACAACACAACGGAGGAGGAAAATTATATGGGGGGGGAAAAAAATAGCAGGTTTCGGCGACGTGGGGCATTATCGCGCCATCCACGAAAAAAGGACAAAAAACGAAGTGGGGGGGGAAAACACGGGGTGGTTTACCCCTACGCCCGAAAAATTCATTAGGATACGTGGGGATTGGTAGAAGGTCCCAGCCGGGTAGGAAGTATCCCAACGCGGGTTACGCGGGAAAAGCCAAAAAGCGCTGATACAGAAGGGGAAGGCCCACCAAAACGAAGCCACATGGTCGAAAATTCAAAAAACTTGGGCAATTTCGGATACAGAAATTTGGGAAGGGGAATGGAAGCCTCATTGAGGGGGGACTTAAACCAAAAGAAGGCGAAGGGGAAAAAGGAACAAAAAAAACCAATAAAGAGATTGTACACTTTTTTTAAGCGAGATTCGGAAGGAAAGTCCAAAAGTGGGGCTTCGCGCAGCCTGAGCGAGGCCCGCACAAGGGCAAAGGGAAAAAAGGGAGGGGCTTTCAAGGAAAAGAATCCTGGCAACCAATCGCAATAAACCGGGGGAACCGAAAAGGAAAAACTCCCCAGCATCCCCACGCAGTAATGATTAGGGGGTGCCAAGGCTAGGGGGGGGACGCATACCCCCATGGAAAAGAAAAGTCGTGTCCTTGAACATGGCTCACTTCCATCCGAACCTGCTTGCGAGATCACATGGAGTGAAAAAAAGGGCATTGGACTACCAGAAGAATACCCAAAAGAACGTGGTATTCCCAGGCACTGACGGTACTAGCCCAGTCAGGAGAACGGGCGGGCACAAGTTGGACGGGGGAAGAGTGACTTAAAGGGGGGGCTGGAACAATGGGAGGGGTGGGGCAACGATTGTAAAAGTGGAAAAGAAAAAACCAAGAGCTTGGTTAAAGCCGACCGTTTGCTGGGGAACAAAGGGGAGGAATCCGCCTAAGGGGAAAAGGGGGGAAACAAGAATTCTTTTCTTGAGGAACCCTCGGTAGAATCAGTTAACGGGGGAGAAGGGATTTCGATCAGCGCACAAGTACAAAAGGAGTCCCTGAAAAAAAAACCGAAGACAACGGCCCCGGGAAAAGGAACGTCATGGAAGAACTGGCGAGGCAGAGGGCCAAACGTGGCGCGGGTCGGGGACCTTGCGACGATGGCCAAAGAGACTTGACGAAATCCATGACTCTGACAAAACAAAGGTGACGTCCCAAAGACTCGTCCTGCAAAGACGGGAAAAAATTACCCTTAAAGCAGACTCGGAAAAAGGGAGGGAAAACTAACCATCATCCTGCCCGAGGGGACAGTCCATGTCAAAAGAAAAAACCGAAGAAATGGGGGACAAAAAGCCAGCCAAAAATCGCCACCTGGAAAGGGGGGAAAGGGGAAAGCCGTTCCCGGCGGGCCAAAAAAAAAAGAGGACCCACGCGCCCCGGATCCAGGTTACAAGTTCTGGGCGAGGTTGAAAAGACTTAAAGGGGCATGCGCTGCGGTCCGTACACCTCGGGGTGAAAAAGAAAAGAAAAAGAAAAGGAAAAAACTTGGTAAAGGAGGGGACTAAGCCCCGGGGGATTCATAGAGAAAGCAAGTCCTCAAACAGTTGGCGTACTCCCCAGGTGAAACTACCGAGCGGGAAACAAAATGCCCGGTCTGGGGGGAAAGGAACGGGGGAACCCGAAAAAGGGGGGGGGTTCATTTGTTGTTTGTAGAAATAGAAACTTTTGGGGGGGTTGGAAAGGGATGATAAACCCAACCAGGGCAACTGGGACCCGCACCGCCAATCTGGCCCAGGTTTTCTCAGAACAGAAAAAAAGGAAAGGGAATTTTGAGCTGCTGTCCCCACAAAAGAGGATGGACCTGATAGGAAATTTTGCCAAACTAGAAGGCAGATCAAGAAAAGGGTGGGTGGGAATCTCCAACCCACCAACTTAGGGAAGGAAAAGAGAGATCACCGGCGCCCTCAAAAAAGGATGAAGGTAGGGTGAAAGGCCACAGAAAGGAAAGAATCACGAGCGGTGACCAGGGGGAAACGCCATTTCCACTTTAAACTACTAGCGATAAAGACAAATCCGGGACTGGCGCGGCTCAGTTTTGTGAGGGGGGGGGGGGGGGAATCAAAAAAAAAAAAAGAAAGGGCTCTTTTAGCCTGCCTCCAAAAAGAAAAAAAACAACGTTTTTTTGTTCGAAGGGCCAAGGGTCCAGTTGTCTTCGGGAAAGGACGGGAAGGGGGTTGCAACGAAAGAGAGGAAGGGGGGAGAAACAACGGGAGTACGAACCAAAAAAGCGAATTTTTGGGGTCCCAGACAGGGGACTACCAGACGCACTTCCAGAAAAAGGGGAAGGGAAATTGAGTGAAGGGTCCGAAAGGGAAAACAGGGGAAGGTCCATAAAAAACGGCTTAAAAAAAAAAATAAGGGACGGTATCACCGCGCGGAAAGAGGGGAGTGTGCCCCAGAAAAGGAAAAAAAAACTTAGAATGGTCAACGAAAAAAGGGGAAACCTGACGCCCTAAGAAGGAAGGGGACTCGACATGCTCCACAAAAAAGACAGGCATGAAGGATTTTTCTGTCGAAAGAGGGCAAAAGGAAGTAACTTCGTCGGGAGGGGAAGGGACCACATTTTCCATCCGACGTTTATGGGGGGTAGCGAGCAATTGGGAGAAAACCGCGCGATAAGGAAAGAAGAGAGGGGGGGGGGTCCCCAAAAGTTCGAATGATCAGAAAAAACGCTCCCGCTCGCGAAAAACGGAATGACGCTGTGGAAGGGGGGGAAAGTTGGGCACGGGGCAAAGAAAGTATTGGCCGCTATATAACGATCAAAAAATACTCGGCAAAGGGGATCCAAGGGAGCCGAAACGGGGAGGAGTTCGCCCGCAGGTTAGAGGGATAGAGGTGGTTATGACCCCCAGGGGGGGTGGGGGGGGGGGGAAATTGCCCGCCAGTCAAAAATAGGTTCGGTCAATTTCATTGACTGGGTTGAGCGTAACGGGAGAGGAAAAAAAACCAAAAAAAACCCTGTTTCCCCAGAAGAAAGTACTAAAGAACGGACCACCGGCCGCAGGGGGTTTTTCTCGATGGAAAGCGAGCCCCAGTGACCGGTCCACGAATTTCTTGGTAAGACAGGGGGGTCGTGGGAACACAAAAAGAGGAGAGGGGGGAAGGGGCACCATTGCCGGGGGGAACTTCCTGACAAACGTCGAGAGCCCGGTGAAAAGCATTGTTGCAGTCCCACGCGGGGAAGGGAAAGGAGGCACCCCCGAGCCGCGACCAAAAAAAAAAAAAAATTGACTAGAGGGGCAAAATGGCGTGTGGGCAAAATTCGGGGACACATGAGACAGTGGTCTGGAGTCCCTGGAGGGGGTGGCCGCAGAAAAACTGTGCGGTATGGGTGGTGGTTCGAAAAAAAGGGGGGGAGGGGCGCAGGGAAACCTGGTCGGCTGGAATGCCCCTAAGGTTGAAAGAACCGCAGACAAGAGATACAGCTGCGATGTAAGAGCATGGGCCTTTTTGGGAAAGAATTTTCGACCGATCCAAAAGGGGGAAAGTCATAGAGAAAAGAAAGGAGAATTGAATGGGAATGGAACCACTCAGGCGAAGGGGGAAGCATATGCCACCAGGAAAGGGATTGACCTGGGGGAAGGTCAAACACAGAAACTCCCTTGAAGACAAAAAAAACCGGGGCGGCGCCAAAAAAAAAAAAAAAACACCCACAGGGTCGCTAGGGTTGGTGTTTCCCCAAGTAAAAAGAATCGAAAGACCCGGGTTGTCAGGGGGGGAGGGGGGCCTACTGCTGAAAGGAACCGCAGGGGTATAACACAAAAAAGGATCACAACGAACAATTAGCCACCAGAACTTATGTCAAAAAAAGGAAAAAGGGGGCGAAATTCAGGGAAACCACTTTTGGAGGTTGACTGTTACTTGGGACTCAACCGGCGAAAAGGAGGATGAAAAAAGGAAGTCGAAGGGGCAGATTTTTTTGGGGGGGGGGGGGGGGGGGATAAAAAGCTTCAAAAACAAAAAAAAAAAGCCACAGGGTCTTCTCCCACTAGAAATAAAAAATCAGTGGGGGGGAATGAAACACGTTCACCGGAAAGGGGGCCCATCTGAACGAGAATAGTACGCAAACCCTCCCAGAAGCAAGAAGGGGGGAAGGAAAGGGGGGGTGAATGCGAACAAGGAAGGGGGAAAGAAAAGGGGGGTAACGTTGTGTTTCAAGTTCGAAAAAAGGAGAAGGGGGATTATTGACTCAAGGCCCTCAAAATGGCTACGCCGGCAACACGGGCGGGTTGAGGAGAAGGAAAAGGACTGGACAAAACCCAACGCGCAATGAAAAAAGGGAGGGAAAAAAGGGGGGGGTAGGCAGATTGTGATTACCAAGAAAAAAAAAAGGGGTTCAGGTAATCCGGAATGGCCTGAAGGAAAAAAAAGCGGGGAAATCATCAGGCCAAATCTCCAGATCGGGGGGAGGGGAGGGGAGAAAAAAAAATATACACAAAGGAGACAGGAGAAATCGCTGGTGTAAAGAGGAGAAAGGTCACTGAAAAAGGAAAAAGACCCAACAAGTGCAGCTGCGAAGGGTCCCGCCACTGGGCGAAACTAAAAATTTGGTTAGAAAGAGGAGGCTCGTGCAGCCCATGAACAATATCGCTCAAAGGGGGGTTCACAACTAAAAGGGATCCGAAGTTTGCAAAAAGAAAACGCCACCAATCCAACCACATTAGAAAAAAGGGGGGGGGGATGGCCAGGACGGGGGGAGGGGGGGAAAAGAAAGACAAAAGAACATAAGTGGTCCTTCTACAGGGGAAAAGGTCAAGGGAGGGCAGACTTCCTAAGAAGCACAGTGGGGCCAAGAGATTGGAAAAAACGGTAAAGGAAAAAGAGAAAAAGGGAGAAAATCAAAAAAAACGTTAAGCGGGGAAGGCGGAAGTCATCGAGAATGTAGTGGGGGACGTGTCGGCGTGGTCAGAAAAAGGGGCGGGGTTGGAGGGCTTATCGGACCCCCCAAGGTAAGATCAACAGAATGGAGACCAGAAAAGGTGGGGATGGCAACACCAGAAAAAAATGTGGGGTCCATCCCAATAGAATCAGAGTTCGATGCTCTCCAACAAAGGAAGGTTCGGCTTGGAATGTAAGAGGTTCCAAGGAAGGAGGTAAACTGAATTTCTGGCGCGATTGACAAGCGTCCTCCTCACCAGAAGACAAACGGCAAAGGAAATAAGGAAAAGAGGAAAAGGGGGAGAAAAGGCGTAGGCCCGGTCTCTGGGGGAGGGGGAATCCTCTAACTAGAAGGACAGTGCGGAATCCCGAGGAGAGGGTTATCCAGAAACTGAAGGACAGGGAAAAGAAGGAAGGGGGGAAAATCAAATGCAGGAAAATAAAAAAGAAGGGAGACACTAGAAATAGAAAAATAAAAAAGAAAGACGGTCCCCTTATTTCTCATTAACTAGGGGCTCATTACGTACTCAAGCAAAAAGGGGGAAAAAAAAAGGGGAGGGGGGAGGTTGTCATGAATGAAACAAAAAAGGAAATTACCCACGGATGATGTTCAAACCCCGCTCTCCAGTGGGGAAACATACCCAAGGGGGAAAGTATGTCAAAAAATGGGGAAGGTAAGCAGTTGAAAGGGGGGAAAGGCGCGAGTGGGGGGGAAAAAATCAAAGAGGTGTCACAACTCACGTTTACTTCATGGGTGGGAAAAGTGGACTTTTTTGGTTGACGTGGTAGTACAAAAAAAAAAAAAAAAAAAAGAAAAGCAAAAAAATTCGCCTAAGGGGGGGGGGAAAAAAGGGTACTCACCAAACATCTTTTATAGGAAAGGGTCAGACTTTACAAAATGAGTTCAAGGGAACCAAAAAGGGGACGGGGAAAGAAACGCCACAAAAAAGTGTTGGGAAAAAAAAGGGGTGGGTTCAGTGGGGTAATCTCCTTTGGGGGGGGGGGCGGGACATATGATAAACCCAACCAAAAAAAACGACCTCATCCCAGTACCTGGAAAGGGGTTTTAGAGGCAAATACGCAAATATGAAGTGGAAGGTGAGGAACTGGACCAATTCAAAAAAAAAAGGGAGAGGGGAGAAAAAGGGGAAACCTTTGCAATGAATTCCATTAGGAGGAAAGGGGGTTAAGTGAAGTCAAGACAAGAAGGGGGGAATATATCAAAACGGGACAGCTCTCATAGTGAAAAAAGGGGGGGGGGGGGCAACCCCCCCCCTCCCCATCTCATCAAAGGCATCACTTATCGGTTGAACCGTTTTTCCCCTCACAAATTCAACCGCGAATTTGGGAACTAGAACCTGGGGAAAAAGTGGGAGGGAGGGGGCAGTGTTTAAGTAGAGGGAGTGAGAATGTTAGAGAGCAACATGTTTGTGTTATTTTGAGGGCTGGTTGTTGTGTGTTTGGGGGTGTGGGTTGTGCAGCACCAAAACAAAAAAACAACGACAACAACCAAGGCAGGAGCAAAACAAAATGAGCGAGGAAGGACTAACTGAAGTGGAAACGAAGAACGGTCGAATAGTAAGGCAGGGAAGTGAAAGAGTAGTTGAAACCAGGGGGGAGAAGAGGGGACGAGAAAAAGAAGGACGAAACCGCGGGAGGAGGGAGAAGGGGGGGGGGAGAGAAGGGGGAAAGCTAGAGAGAGAAAGACACGGAGGAAGAGGGGAAAAAGGTGTAAGGGTAGAGGCGGGAGGTGGGGGACGGGTCTGAAAGAAAAGGGATGAGGACGAGGGAGTAGATGGGATCAGTAAGGGGAAAGGAGGGGAGGGGGGAGAAAGAGGGAGAAGGTAGGAGAAAGACGGGGGGGTAGGGAGGGTAATGGGGGGTGCAGGGGATGGGGGGAGGTTTGGGGGACTGGGGGAAGGGGGGGTTGTACGTAGAGGGGCTGAGTCTTAGGGCGATATAACAAGGAGTGGGAGGGCAGCGAAGGAGTGGGAGGAAGGACAATGAGAGTGAAGGATGGAAGGTGAAGGGGAGGTGGGGGAAGAGCGGGGGGGGGGCAGGTGATATGGGTGCTTGAGGAGGAAGGATGCATGATGAAGCCGGGGGGGAGATTAGGGAGGCTGAGAGGGTGGAAAGGGTGAAAGGAAGGAAGCGGGAGATAGAGGACTATGAGGACCTGAGGAGGGAATGTGAGCGCGGCAAGGGGGAAGGAGAAGGACAGAATAGGGTGCGGGAGAAAATGCGGAGAGGGAGGAGCGGAGGAAAGAAAAGAGGGGCGGGAAGAGGAAGGGATCCGCGACGAGAGCTCGGTGGTAAAAGAGAAAGCAGGGAAAAAGAAAGGAGAGGGGTGGGGAGGGAGGGGGAGAGGGTATAGTCAATGTAGGTGTTGATAAGGGGAAGGGAGGTCTGGAGGGGCCAAAGGGTAGACAAGAAAGGGGGGGGGAAAGGAGGAATGCGAGTTAGAAACAAATGAAAAAATAGGGTAGGATGGAGGGGGGTGGAAGAAATTGAGGGGGGGTGGAGGGTGGGAAGAGGAAAGAATAGATGTTAATGATGTATTGGTTGGAATAGGGAATAGGAGGTAAGGGGGGGGAAGGAGGAAGAGGGAAGGCTGGAAAACAGGACAGGCATAGACAGGAAGGGGGGGGATGGGGAAGAAAGGAGACAAAGAAGAGCGTGGGGGAGGGAGAGGGGCGGTATGAAAATCTAGGGTTAGGTGGAATGGCGGAGGAAGAAGGAGACTAGGGGGGGGGGGGGGGGAGGGACAGAAGATATAGTAGATGAGAAGTTTTCGAAAAGGTCGGGGGAGTGGGGAGGTAAATAAGGGGGAAAGGGGTCAACTAAGCGTGGTAGAAAACGTGGCGAGGAAAAGTTGAGGATCGGGGATGTGAGCGGGGTGCGAGGGGGCGGGGGAAGATGTAACGGTCTAAGTCAGAGACGAGACCCAAAAAGAGAAGGGGGGGGGGTGGGGGGGGAGGGGTGGGAGGAGGGTCAGGGAAGGGGGTAAAATTGGAGGAGGGGGGAGGCTTGTTGAAAAAGGAGAAAAGAAGGAATGAACGGAAGGGGAAACGAGCGCCGTGGGAAAAAGTGCGGGAGGTGGAAGATGTGGGGGGGGCCGATGGAATAAACATAATGGAGGGGGACACAGAAAGGGTAGAAAACCGGGAAGGCGAGAGGGAGAGGGAGGGGGGAGGAAAGTGGCAAGGGAAGGGGTAAGTACAAACATAACAGGGAGATGAGGGTGGGGTATGGGTGGGCAAGGACGGGGGAGATAGGGGAAGGGGAGCGGAGGGAGCGAGGGATGGTAGAAAGGGAGAGGAAGTAGGAGGAGAAGGGGTAAGGGAGAAGAATGATTAAACCAGGTGAGGGGAAGAGGACAATCTTGGGAAAAGTAGGAGGTGGAAGGGGAGGGTGGAAATGAGGAAAGGAAGTGGAGGAGGCAAGGGAACAAGGGGGGACGAAAAAATAACGCGAGTGACCAACGGAGGAGAAAGAGGAAGGAGGGACCATGGACTTCTGCAGAGGGGCAAGAGCTACGCCGGGCAATGCTCAAAGAAAAGCGAAGGGATCGGGCTACGGGAGTTTAAAAAAGGGGACACGCGGCAAATCGAAGGAGCGACTCGGGGCCGCCCAGGGAGGTTTTCCAAGGCCCACTGGTCTGAAAGAATCAATCAGTTCAAGGGAAAGAAGCAAGCCCGAGCTCACGGGCAACCGTTCTTATTAACGCGCAACGACCTCAGTCGAATGGACGACGGAACAGGCCGAAGCGTCTGGAAGCCGCGGCCAGAAGAGACACAACCTCAAGGCGAAACCTGCGATCGACGGCTCGAGACCGGCAACCTGCACATTCGCTGAAAAAAGACACTCCGGACGCGAACTCCTCAGTCGCGGGGTTCTGATCACGATCTTACCGAAAGGGCGCGTTCATAAAGCATTCAGAGGGGGGAAAAGTCTCGTAACGTTCTGCAAGGGCGGCCCGGCTGAAGGTCTATGTTGCACCACGTAAACCACCGCCATCGACCTACAACGTAGACAAAAGGGCAGTCGATTGGGAGCTTGTCAGGCCGGTTAGCAGGGCGGTGAGCGGGAGGCAAGGAAGTGATTAGCTGGAGGAAAAAAAAAAAAACGACCGACGGTCGGGCGGTTGAGACGAGAACAAAAGTTGAAGGAAATCAGTTCTACAAAAAGAACCTGATCAATCACGCAAAAAGCGGCCGTCCGTCCTCGCGCTGGTCAATGAGGGTGGTCTCGGCAGGAAGGGGAGCGCGGGCATCCGCACCGGCTGGAGTACCGGAGCAAGAAAAAAGGGCTAGACAACGTGACAATGTCGGAAAAAAACCTTTGATCTGAAGGGAGGGGAGAAAGCATGGAAGGACCGCCGGGGCGAATCAGAACCACAAAACGAGTCAAACGAGCGAGCAAAAGGGCAGAGGAGAAAAACTTCACCTAAAGTTAAGATGACCGGGCGGCCGAACAGATTAAGGAACCGGAGGCCGGGGTCGTCGAGCTCATTCTCAGAGGGACTAGGGGCTCTCGGGCGCAGAGGAGCCGGGCCGGCCGCCAACCACTGGAGCGAAACGTCCGTGATCAATGACTGGACGATCGGGACCTAGAACTTCAAGCGTCTTCAGCCGGGACCGTGCCTGCTCAGAAGGTAGGGAAACGGGGCACGAGCAGGCCCCCCGGCCGAATCGCATGGTAGACCACAGGCAGCCATGCAGCCAGCGGCCTGGAGAGGCAGGGATGATATTCCGTGTGTCTCTAAACCGGGATGGCGAGCAACATCTAATCCGAAGATCCAAAATAAGCGAGACCATCCGCCAGCCCGAGCAATCGGAGGCCCTTCGGGGATCGAGACCAGATCGAGCAGGAAAAGTAAAAAGGGGGAAGTCAAAAGCGGAAAGGGAGGGGGAAGACCCGGCTCGCAGGCGTTATCGTTAAACAAAAAAAGGGGTTGAAATCAGTCTTCTCGGGGAAACCGACGGCTCCGCGTCCTGAGTGGGGGAGGGGGCAGATTTTCCAGGTCTTTCCGAGCAAATTCACTCAAAACGGGCCGGCTCACGGGCTCAGGGGGAGCGTTGAAGGAGGAGCACAGTCCGGATCGAAGCCTGCACCGGTGAAGCTCTTGAAAGAGTCACGCGCGCGGCTTCCTTGTACCCGGCGACTGCCCACGCCATGGTCCGGTATCAAAAGAACGCAGTTATTCACCAGGCCCGCGATCGCACATTCCAGAACCTGCGGCGGCGC
>Ga0179593_1385621_pt1 | contig 11705 bp, 10 predicted proteins | sample CZODoug2_1_08_16_FD_185931 | JGI IMG/M metagenome (GOLD analysis project Ga0179593, IMG submission 185931) | Vadose zone soil fungal communities from Angelo Coast Range Reserve, California, USA - CZODoug2_1_08_16fungal (PacBio error correction) | ecosystem: Environmental > Terrestrial > Soil >...
GCCGGAAGAGATCAAGGAAGGCGAACGGCGGCAGGAAAGCCGGAACCCCGATGATCCGGTCTTTCCGTCCATGAAAGAGATCCTGCGAAAATCTCCGGGACGAGCGATGAACAAGGACGTCGCCGAGAGTATATCAAGGAAGGTCCTGGCCAATTGAGAAAAAACCGCCGCCGGGGGCGGTACATACGGAGTTGGAGGGATTTCTCCTAACTGACACGCAGGAAAAAAAAAAATGAATCGTGGGGGGAAAAGAGAGGAGGACAGAGAAAAGGGCCAAGCACGGACAGAACCATCGCCCGGGTCACGGTCGCGACTGTCGAGGCGGCTAAAAACGGAGCAGAGGGAAGGAAAGATGAGGTCGTGCAAAAGATGAATGAACTAACCCCTGTGTGCTTGGGGTCGAAAAGGACCAAGAGGAAAACATAACGACTGAAGGGGAAAGCGGTTTGACAGCAAAGCGCGAGCTGGTGCGAAACACCAAACGACATTCTAAAAAGAGTCAAGAGAACAGAGTGGCTGTTGGAATAAAGCACAGCATGACTATAGAGAGTCCTCTCGAGCAGAAAAGGACGACTACAGCGAGTCCTCGCCAACCTGCAAGAACAATGCTTTAAAAACGCATGGCAAGTTTGGGGACGGCGACAGAATTGAAGGGGGCCGAGTCCCAGACAAAGCCCCGGAGAGGGGTCTGAAAGACAATGCAGGGGGAGTGTCATTGACCAAAAAATGAACATATCACAATGAGTACTAGTTCGCCTTGGAATCTGGGAGAGGACCGGAACGAGAGTACGGGGACCAGTGACCTGCAAGCGACTTCTAAAAGTTAGCCTGGACAGCGGGGGACCGAGGAGACAACAAGGCAGCCACAAGGGCCGGGGATTCCTGAAACAATCTCACAGAGCGGGGGGAGAGTGACAAACACAATTCGTCAACAAAGCAGCAAAGAAAGGCTGGACTCAAACGGCTAGTGCGCGAGGAAACTAAAACTCACGCACTCACTCCAGCTCTTACGGGGGCCCAACTCAAAAATCTGCTGCAAGATAAAATCGAAGAAAAGAGGGAGACGCGATCATGCGAAGCTTGTAAAAAAGAATATTCGGGAGTCGAGGGGATTTAACTAACCCAGCCCGAGGAAGAGGAAGGGGTACGACGCGGGGCGGTGTGATGGAACATTGGAGGGACACAAAGCAATTCTCAAAATGAAGAGAGGTGGTGGGGGACTAAATAACGGGACACTAAATTACTCTCTTTTTAAAGGGGAAAGGCACGTTTTCCCTCGAGCCTTCAACAAAATGGAGGATTGAATCCTAAACTGGGCTGAGGCGGGGAAGCGAGTGGAGGGGAAACTTCGCTAACCGGGGGGTCGAAGGCCAAGCTGGCTGGTCTTACTACTGGCGAGAAGAAAAAAAGTATGGCAACTCCCTCCAAAGTCCCGGTTGCGGGACAAAGTGGGGGAAAAAATGCACAAGGAGGGGAAAAGCCTACACCGTGCCCATGCGAAGCGAACGTCCGAGTACAGCCAAAAGACATAGACTCAGGTCCTGGGCCCCCCCTCAAACCCCCCAAACCCCCCAAGACACCCCGCCCCCCCCCCACCCACCCCAACACACACAACCCCCGACCACCCCACCCCCCCTCAACCCCCCGGGGAGGTACAAAACTCCAGAAAAACCCCCCCGGGGAGGCCTCCGGCTCCCCCGCGGCCGCGACCGCTCGTCGCCGATTTACTACTTCGAAACCGTGTCGCAATGGTGAATCTCAGGAGGTAAGTGGGGGAGGGGGCGCAGATCCTTTCAAAATAAAGACTAATTCGGGATTAACCAATTAAGTTTCCGGACACGGGACAAGCGCCCGCCGAGGACTGCCAAGTAAGTGGCCTCGATCAGGGCAGGTCAAGTAAGAAAGGGAAGGGAAAATCCGGAAGAAGTGGGGCACCAGCTATTCTCCAGCGAAGAAAAGCGCAGCAGGGGGACTCGGAGACCAAAAGGAGAGTAGGGGAAGAAGAGATTCTCTCTTCTCAGATGGAGAAGAGACAGCGAGCAGAAGCTAAGCCACAAAGAGCCAACACAAAACACGGAGGTTCGGAATCTGGCCGTCACCATGGCATGCGCAGAACAAAAACACAGAGGAAGGCCGCTCGTTAAAAAAAAAACGGACAGGAAGAAGGGGAAACCGAAGGGCTCCATCGACTTAGGCTGTAGCGGGAAAGGTGCAGAGAGGCCGAACTGGAAAGAGGAAGTAAGAAGCACTCCTTCTGACGAAGGGAAAAATCGAAAAAAATTCGAGCGGGACGGCCGATTCTTGAGGAAAGAGGCGGGACCAGTTCCGCATGGGGAGCACCTTTGGAGGAAGGCACCCAAATTTGGTCAGGCGGCTAATGGGGGTAAACTTTAAAAACTCAAAAAGGCGGGAGGGAGAAGAACGGCAGATCCGCTCCTGGGAATTCCAGGAAGGACCAGCAGGCCCGTACGGGAAAATGTACGAACGAAGTCCCCCCGGCGAGTTTTGCGAGTAAGACCCATTGGGTGCTGTGGACAGATCCAAAGTGCCGTGCGGTAAAAGTGAGGGGGGAAAGGTCCACCACAGAGAGCAGGGTGTGGGGGGGGAAAAGAGCTCCTTGGGAAGCAAACCATGAACTCTAACAAGAGGGCGCGGCAAGGGAGCGGCTGCTTCACCCATTTTCAAACAGCGCGGCGGAGACCAGAAGAAGCCGGTGCGCCCGCACGAACGACTCGTGAATAGACTGGGGACTTCTGAGCCACGAACTTTCACTGAAAAACACGCGTAGTCGACGGGGATGGAGGAGTCAGGAGGTGAAGGGCGAGACCACCGCCCATACTCGCGTATCCAGGCGAAAGGGCGATTCGGCGGAGGGAGAGGCTGAGGGCAACGCTCACCTATAACAGTCTCAAAGAAAAGAGCCGCCCCTCAATCTTGTGAAGAGGGGGGTAAAAAGAGCACGCGCTGGGGAGACACATCAAGAACGGATCCGCCGCAGATGGGAAATTCCTGGGGGCCTCGAGGTCCGCCTGAAAAAGAATAATGGTTAACAAACGGGAACACAGGGGAAAGGAAGCATGCGGCGGTGAACGTTTCAAAAAAACACCATGCACTCGTACACAAAGGTTTGATTGAAAGAAAACGGATTGGGAAACATCCCATTAACTGGCCGGCAGACGTCCCGTAGACGGGTCTTTTTGAAAAAAACAGGTAAATTGCCCTGGAAGAGAAAAACGGCAACAGCGAGGCAGAACGCGCAGGGGAAAAGAGCTCTTGTTCTAGTCGGAAGAGCTGTTCTCGGAGCACCCGGTGGCTGTACTCCAAAAATAAGTGGAAAGCATGACGGACATGGAGGGGGGGGTCGCCCAAAGCTCGACCGCTTTGCATGTCCCCGAAATGGTCGAACGCTTAAGAGCGGGCCGAATGTCTGCGACCCGCCCCCAGGGTATCCGGAAGTACGGTGTCGAAGGAAGGTTAACGATGGCTGCCGAGGAAGGGACAGCGCCGAGAAGGGAAACGAGAAGACCCCTGAAAAATGGGGACGCATCCGGATTGTCAAGGGGAGTCAGTGACTATTACTGATTCTCCACCACGACGAAGTCGTCCTCGCGCGTCTGGAGGAGAAAGCGCGTAAAAGACGGACCAAAAAAGGGAGGTGGCAAGGTGGAAGGAAAGGCGAGATCAGCAGATCCACAGACTACGACGAGCGTGATGCTCGACTTAATCTGACAGAAAGGTGCTGCCGGAAGGGAGGATCCGCCCATCGTGGGAGGCTGACTTTCGCTTCCAGAACGTTTCGCCAAGAATGCGAAATCGAATTCGGCATCAGATCACCACCGATGTATAAGTAAAAGAAGAGGAGGAAGAGAAATTCGATTAAGGGGAAAGGCCGGCGACCCGCAAAAGCGAGAAGAGGCCCGGAATGGAGATCCAGACATGGCCGAAAGAAGAGACGTGAACCATCTAATCAAAAGGAAAGAGGTCGGTCGGACGAAAAAAGTCTCTGAGGCTCGCGGCCGTGAAGGGGAAAATGTACCAAAAGACTCATAAGAGGGTAACAGTCGAGCGCGGGCGCCGGGGAAGTCCAAAGAGGCGAGAAGGGACCAGGTCCGGGGAGCTCATCTCGCCGGCTGGACCAATCAGATGAGACCACCATAACCAGTGTGGGAGACTGACTGTCGGGGAAGGTGTAGACGGCCGAGCCAGCAAGGAAAAAGGGACATCGCTTAGCCCTTAGAAAAACCGAAAGAAAGAAGGGTCTGTTTTCGAAAAAAAGACAAAGAGACGTCAACCTCGAATTAACTTACCATGCTGCATCTTCTCGCAAAAAGGGCGAACAACACCCAGAAAAACGAAAGAAACGAGGGAGGGGAGTACAGAAACCCAGAAGAAAAAAGAGGACACGACTAAGCAAAAAGTATCTGCCAACCCTAAAGGCGAGGAAGGAAGTTTCCGCCCGAGGGTGTGCAAGTTGGACGGCGACAATGATTTACCAAAGGGGCAAATCCTAAGCCCAGGAGAAGGAGAAGGAAATGGAAGGCGGGCTGAGCGGCCGGACCGACACATTGGGTAGTACGAGGGTAAAAAGTCGACTACGAGATGACGCGGAACTCGGGCAATTAAAAGGGGCCAAAGGTGAACGTCCCGAATCTTCGAAAAGATAAGACTGGAGAAAGACCTCGAACAAGGCCATCCACTAATGGCGCGGCCTGGACCTGGCTCCTCCGACAGCGCGTGAGAGGTTACAAAACATAAGTCAAACTCTGATTCAGACAAGAATGTCGAGGAAAGAGGGGAGAGGGGAGAGGGGAAAGAAGCTCTGAAACACTCCCGAATAGCTCGGCTGGCCGTGGATTCCGAAACCCGGCCTAACAGACTTCTTCAGACAGGGAGAAGATAAGCGAAAGCTGGAGCGGGCGATCGGGCAAAGGCCGAAAACAGGATGCTGCGAGGATTCTGTGCTGGACAAGCAAGATGACTCGCAAGTCTTCCGCCGCGCGGTCACCAAAACTTCGGAAGAAGCCGCCTACAGAAACCGACAGGCGTGGGATTGGGTCTCAAGGAAACGGACGCGGGACAAAAAGGGGACGTCGATGTTTGAAGACGGGCAGCCCGGATTTCCCGAGGACATGAAGCCTAGGAAGGAAAGATCCAGCGAGAAGAGGGCGGAGGAATTGGACTTCTCAGACACCTATGGGGTAGGAACAATGGCCTCTGAGCGCTTGAATAACGGAGGGAAGAAAGAAAACGGGACGGGAGAAGGCACGCCGAGAAGGGGGATGGGACAGGAAAAATTACACCTCCCTTTACCAATTAAGTGTGAACTGTCCTCAAAAACGGTGCCATGCAAGGCTGAAAGTACGAGGAAAAGCCGATCCGAGTACGAGGAAGTACCGTCCCCGAGGACGACCGGAGGGGAATCTTGAACAGCCGGTAATCATAATCAGGAGGGGGGGGAAGTGGGAGTCTCAAGGCCTGCCCGGAACCGACTAAAGTCGGGATATCAAATGAGGGTTCAGGCTACCTGTATCATAAAACTAGAGAAACAACGGCCGTACGTGCCGGCGGCGCGGCCGTCTCAGCAGCTGGCCGGAATGGGGGGTCCGAAAGTCAGGGCGAGCGTCATACGCAAGAAAAGAAAAAATCGAAAGCAGCAGCAGCGGCGACAAAAAAAAAAGGGAAGAAATGCAAGCGCGCTTCGCTATGAAACGGAGGATGCCTCAGCCGCCCTGGATATCAGGACGGAAAGGGCAGCGCTCACGCAAAGAAAGCGGCCGAGCGGTTGAGCGCGGGGGAAAAGGAATGACGGAACGCACGATGGTATAATAAAGAATCGTAGGTAATCGGAAGCGAGACAAAGGAAAAAAAAATACAGGAGGGAAGGGAAGCGGCAGTAAGCTCCCCGAAGTCTTAGCTGGAACAGACCAGTCTGGCGCTGAGAAGAGAAAGAGGAGAACTTGAGCAAGAAATGCGCCAACGGGAAAGGCTCTTAAGAAGTGCAGACTAGGTACACTTTCCTAACCCAGGACGGCGGAGGGCCGCACCCTCCAGGAAAAGGTGAGCAGAGAAGGATGGGAAAGAGCCAGACGTTCAAAGGATGTCGGCGAGTCACCGCCTAAGTTCGCTCAAGACAAAGGTGTGTGGGGGGGGGGGGGGGGGGGGGGTGGGTCGGACATCGCGCTCCGTTAAATTCAGTCATCGGGGAGGCCCTGCCCAACCACGAAAAAGACCTTGCGTAGCAAACGTCTCACAGTGGGCTGACCCAAGCTGCAACGCAATGCCCTCCTTTGCCAGGACTTTCGGGGGCATGGCCATGTGGGTAGATCTAAAAGAGGGGGAAAGGGGCGCTGCCTATACCTGCGCAGGATTTGTTTTGCGTCCCAGGGCTTCGTGTGCGAGGCTGTCTTTCTCTATCACTTAAATGTGGTCCTCCTCAGGGCAGAGGTAAGAGTGGTGGATCCAGGTGGGTTCTACGGCGTTACCAGGAACACGCAACTGAGCCTCGAACGGTTCGAATAGTAGGAAGGGGGTTTGGGAATGGGAGAGGCATGCTGAATGAAGGACGAGAGTGCCTGGGAAGGGGATTGGAAGATCAACTTCGGGTGCTGGGCGCACGAAGGGACAGGGGGGGCGGGAGAGAGGGGAGGCAAGTAGTCGCCATGGGGGCACGATGTCGGGGGTTCAGACCTACGTGGGATGCGATCACTCATCAGCGGAAGCCGGCCTGGCATCGCTATCTCCTCTGATCGCCTGTGGCCCCTGGTCCCCCGCTTAGCGCACAGTATGGGGGTACGGCGGGGGTCACTCCCGTTTAACTAATACGCACGAGTCCGTAGCTATAGTACGGCGCGCGCAGAGGATATGTGTGCCTGTGGGGTCTGGCGCGGGGATGCACTAAACGCTCTCGCAAGCTCTGGGGCGTCGCGGGTGGGAAGGTGAAGGGCTCGGCAGCTAAATAAGGGTTGGGCTCGGCGAGGAAAGGAACACAGGCGAGCGAACTGGTGGGGGGAAGAGGCATTAAAGAAGGGCACGACTCCACCATTCGGAAAGAGGTCTTGGGAAGAGTGTGAACATCGCAACGCGCTGGAGAGGTCACGAGGAAAACTAAAGGGGGCTAGTGTAGGGAGGGGAAGAGAGGAAGAGCCTTTTAAGGCATAATTGTGTTAAATATGGCGACAGTAACCTTCCTTGAAAAATGAGGGCCTTCCTCTCGAAAGGACCACCTGTAAAAAAGGGTAGTAAGGAGAGGTCAACACCACTGGATGGTCTAACGGGTACTGGGAGGGGAGCCAGGAACCCTGGTAACATAACTGGGGGCTCCACGTCCAAAATTGCCCAGTCAAAAGGGGGGTAAAGAAGGCGGACAGAAGGTACGCGCTTTTGGGGAGGAAGAAAAGAGAGGAGGGGCTAGCTCGCGGCTGGAAGGAAACAAAGGGTTGAGGGGATACACCGCCACTCGTTTCCTAGTGTAGCGTGTGAGAACATGTATGTTTTTAACTGAAAACCAGCTGCAAAGAGAAGAGGAAAAGGAAAGGGACGGGAAGCACTATGAGAAGAAGTGGTTAGGGATAAAAAGACACCCACCCCCCTTTCCGGAAGGTCGTGGAGAAGAAGAAGAAGTGATGAAAAGGGAAGAGTCTGAGAAGAAATCCCTCGAAGAGTCTCTAAGGACCCTGACGAGGGAAGGAAAGACATGTCCGTATTTGGAACTTATTAGGACGAAGGGAAGAGAAAGCCGAGTAATCGACCCTCGTCGAGGGAGGTCAGAGAAAGAAACGCACTGTACAGAAAAAGCAAGGGGGGAGAAATGGGTAAAAAAACGGAACGGAAGAAGGCGCATCCTCCGCGAATGAAAAGGAAGACAGGTGTTAGACTCTCGACTTAGACGGGGTAAAGGATGATGCCGAATTAAGACGCCACGAGAGGCAGCGCTTCGCTTTCGGGCCTCGAAAGGAAGGTCGACGACTAGGGAGACAGCTCGCTAAACAACAACCACGAAGGGAGGACAAATCTAAGCGCCTTATTCGATTTAGGGAAAAAAACGGGCGAAAGAGGAAGAAGAAAAGAACTGAAAAAAAAAATGGTATCAAGGGAAGTTGACGGAAAGAATAGACGGGAACAAACGATCCGCTCGCAAAGACTCCAACGAGTACAGGGGGAGGGGGCGGAGGGAGGAGTCCGGGGGTATGTCTAGAGGTAACTTTCCTGGGCCAATGAAAAACGAAAGTCCTGCGGGGGTAAAATTACGTACACGCTCGCCGTACGGAGAACGGCGATGGGAGGGAAGAATCGTGTGGAGCCGTTCTGGGCGCCGATCCTGCAAAGAAGCGGAGTCCGGAATCCGCCCAGTAGATTCTCTTTCGTGAGAGGAGAAAAGGGAAAAGGAGCAGAGGGGGTGGCGGAAAAAAGCGATGATACTGCGAAAACAGAAGTGCACGGAGACCCTGGAAGGTGGTCAAAAACGCGACCAGCGTCTGAAAGAGAGAGAGGCGGTGACATCTAAAAAAAAAACCTTGGGGAAAAACCTACTCCATGAACGACAAGCCTCAAAAATGGCGATACGCAAAAAGGGGAGGGAAGAGAAACAAGCAAAAAACTAAACCAGAGAGGTTCAAAGAACCAACGCGGCGCATGCTGGCGCCCTAAAGACGGGTCAAGTTGTACGGCTCGAAAAGCAAATGTGACAAGTATACAAAAGCCCCCAAACCGTCAACGGGAACTCAGGAGGACAAGGGGGACAGGAGTACCATCGCCGTGAACGAAAAAAAATGGGACGGAATATTTGGGAATAAACATCGAAAAATTGCAAGCATGCGTACAGGGGGCCCAGTGAAAACGAAAGCATCGGAGAACAAATCGGATGTAACTCCCTAGAGGAACAAGTGCAGAAAAGAGCTGGCTTGACAAGGCGGGCTCCTCCTCCAAAAGGGGCGTGGTTACAAAAAGCGTCACAAAAAAGATCTAGTTTCTGAAGAGGGATCACAGATTCTAGTGCTAGGGGGAGAGAAGAGATTCATCACGAGAGGGGAAGATTGCCTGGGGGATGCCGCCAAAAAAGAAGCGGAAGAGAGAAAAGGGGGATCCGCGGAACGGGAGGGCGGGGGCAGGGAAAGCGGCAGAAACGTCCAAAAAATAAGTCGAGGACCTGAGGGCGGCGAACCCCGCCCGGGACGCGCAGGGTCTCCTCAGCGCAGGTCACCAAAACAGGGGAGGAAGAAAATCCCACGAAACCTATACCGACGGTGCGTGACAGGGGGGGGAAACTTGAAGAAAAAAAAAAAAAAACAAAAGGAGAAAGGGACGCCACGGTCTCGGGGGTTGAGACGGGAAAGAAGAGGAAATAAACCAGACTTCTACTCGCAGGTTTGCGGAGCGAAAAAATTTAGGGGAACTGCGCAGACACTATTGGGAGAAAGGAATGAAAAGCGCGAGGGACGAAGGGGGAAAAGGGGCGTAGCAGTCCCTTGCGGGCTGCAAGGGAAAAACCGACCTAAAAGGTGGTAGGAAGGGGGAAGTCCGGGACGCCCGTGAAAACAAGTAGGGTGACGCCGACTACCACCGTTGGACGCCCATCAGGGGTCAACGAAAGCCCAAGCCTGATCGATCGACGCCCTCGGGAAGTCCCGCTACGACGAAAGCGGGGAACGAAGAGACTGGCAACAGGGACAATGTCCATATTCTCTTGTGATTGGCAGAGAGGAAAGTGACCGAATGACCTAAGAGTAGTGATATAACAATGTGAGGGGTTGCCGGCTCCAGGTCCACAGCAAAGACTTCCTGACGTTGCCTAGACACGAGGGTATGGACCGTCCATTTCAGGACTGTCGGAAATCCCTCTCAGGGGGCGCAAGAAAAATCTCTCCATACAGAGGGCAGCGCGCAGCTGAATAACACAACCCGAGCGGAGAGGAGAACAGAAGAGAGACTTAGCGCTAACAAAAGGGAGGAAGAGAGGGGGAGAAGCGCACGTGAGTTCTTAAACCCATGGAAGGCCAGGGAACAGAAGACTCGCTCTCATGCCACTGATGCACGCTCGTTTGAGAAGGACAGAGAGGAAAGGAAAACACAGCCTTGCTCATCAACACTGAGGAGTAGCTTGAAGACGCACCACTGCACCAGCCTGCGAAGCATTAGAGAGTACAATCCCCGCCGTAGTTGAATTCAGGGGCAGCAAAAGAGTCAGGAGTAACGTGAAAAGCAAGGGCGCAAAGGGGTGGGTCGCAGTACCCAAAGTTTGAAAGGGGGGGCGTCTTTCCCGTGACGCACCAGGAAGGCGGCGGGCCTGCATACACAAAGTTACATTGAGACGCTCCTGAGAAGAGCCCGCCAAAGAGACGTCGAAAAAAATATGGAGAGAGTAACCACAAGACGGTAGCAAGGGACACCAGAAGGGCAGATGAGCGAAGCATGTTGGAAGGGGGGAGATACTCGTCTTGCAACGTTAAAAGAAACGAGAGACTGGGAGGGAACGCGTAAAAAATTTCAGGAAAAACACCACTGACGCTCAAGAGCCATCGGATGAGGCTCGCAGAAAATGGGTGTACTACACAGGAGGGGAGGAACGGAGCATCAATCGGAAAAAGGTTCTCCAAGACAACGTAACAAATCGATCACGGGGGACGGCTTACAGGATCGGGACAGAGACGGTCCCGGATCGACTAGGTAGGTAAAAAAGGGGAGAAGTAAGGGTTAAAAAGCACAAAGCCATAAGGAAGTGATGGCGAAGCTGCGTCGCACGCGCAAAGGAAAGAGGTCCTCGACGGCGTCGAAATCAGTCCGAGGTGGTGAGAAAGGGGGGTTGACAGAAAGCGTGTATGATTAGCCGGAAAGTCCTGAAACTAAAAATTTCATTGTCATCACAGCCTTGTACATTCCGAATGGGGGAGGAGATGCTGATGCACGTCGGCCCGGTAAAGAGGTCCTGTACAACGAGTAGTACCAAAGAAAAGCGGAATACCAGGGAGGTGAAAAAGTAAGGCCGAAAATAAACGTGTCCTTCAGCGTCCAGTATACGTGCTGGTTCTCGAGGAACCCCTGGAATGAAAACCACCATGCCCACGAGGAAAAGGGAAGAGCAAAGGTTGAGGGAGAGAAAAGAAAACGGTTCAGAAACCTGAGAGGGACTAAAACGCTTACTCGTCAGCACCGGGGGCAGGACTCCCCGCCCTCTCAAGATAGAAAAAGGTGTCGATCATGGATTTGGGGGAAAAAAATCGCAACGAGAAGATGTCCACCAAAACAAAGGGAAGGCAAAGAAGAGGCAAAACGTCGAAAACCTAACAAGAAAACCGTGAGAAAGAAGTCGTTAGGAAGAAAGAAACTCTGGCCCTGTACGACGCTCCGTCTGTCGCCGCGCGAAACGAAAAAAATACCCTCCTTGCCGGACCATAGAAGGGGGGTCAAGGAGGCGGCGGATGATAGCGTCTGACAACACTACGCAGACTCGACCAAAGAAGAGTCAAATTCGGCACCAGCAAAGCACTTCAACGGGCCATGGCGGCGGTTGGCTCAACGTTGGAAGTACAGCGACGAGAAGAAAAGGATCCGCATAAGTACAAAAGATAGATGGGTGAACGCTCGCCGGAGAGATGGGGCCTCAAAGGTCTTCAAGAAAAGGAACAGGTATGCCTCAAACATCGGCAGGACTCAGGGAGAGGGGCCGCCGTGGAGCAATAAGGGAAATATCCGCTGGAAAGAAAGACAAA
>Ga0179593_1496088_pt1 | contig 11705 bp, 8 predicted proteins | sample CZODoug2_1_08_16_FD_185931 | JGI IMG/M metagenome (GOLD analysis project Ga0179593, IMG submission 185931) | Vadose zone soil fungal communities from Angelo Coast Range Reserve, California, USA - CZODoug2_1_08_16fungal (PacBio error correction) | ecosystem: Environmental > Terrestrial > Soil >...
TCAGGGAAGAGGCCTAGGGAGGAGACCCGCTCGATGGGAAACGCGTCTGCTGTATACTCGGATTGGGCTCAACGGAAAAAAGAGGGCGGACTTTGCAGCGTGAGCGAAAAGAGAAAAGGTCCTAAAGGGCTCGCGGAAACGAGAAAGGGGGTCGACAATCAAAAAGGCGATGAGGTCATCAGGAAGTTCATCTCGACGGGCACGAGCACGTCCACCGGGGGAGGGAACGTGGACGTGGAAGATGGACGTAGTGAGAGTGGAAATAACGCGAAAAGAGAACTTCGTCACACCAGGCGAAATTAAGGAAAAGAAGAGAGCTATGATTATTAAAGCGTCAGGGGCCGGACCGGCACCGTCAAGACTTCCGCGGCGCCTGGGGGGAGTAGAGGGAAGAGGAAAAGGTGTTTCTCAGACTAAAGGAGGAAGCTGGTATCTTTAGAGTAGGGTTAATCCCGTTTATCTTACGCAGAAGTCACTATCCGTCCTATTTAAAGAATCAAGGGTAAAATAAAAAAGAGTCGATCTGGGAGGGGGAATTCATGGAAGAAACGTAGAGAGTTCTTCTGCCAATTCAGCGCAAACCTCCTCACCGTTCCTTCAGATGATGGATGATGGGCAAGAAAAAAACACAGAGGGGAAGAATATGGAAATGTTTCCTTACTATCCGAGGGGAACAAGGGAGTTCATTTACCGGGGGCAAAAACAAGGGGGAAGCTGCCGCCTGCTGCATAGGTCTGAGAAAGTGGGAGAGGGGAGAAAAAACGGGCCTTTTCGGTACGTAAAAAGTCAATTTCTTCGACGCCAGAGGGTGCGCCCAAGCCGGAGGGTCGGCAGATACGAATCTACATCGATAGAAAGGAGGAGACAGGCTTCTGGAAGCCATGAGGAAGAGCCTCGTCTGGGGAACTTAAGGCTCTGTCGAGGTACAGACGGCAATGGGGGAGCGCTTCCACAAACGTCCTAAACGACACGCTCGATTCGAGATTGATCTTTTTCTTCGTGCTCAAAGAGAGAGGTGGGGTTGCTTTTTTTTACCCGAAAGGAGAGAATCGGATCAGTGTTCGGCGGCGGATCAGGAAGCCAACACCTTTCCGGTGAGGGGGAAAAAACACAACCTTCTCTCTCCGCAATCCACCCGGGGGGGCAGGGGGGCGGAAAACTCTGTAAGGGTGAAATAATGCCCTCTAGGGTTAGTAGCTCTTAGGTAATCAGTACAAGGAATTAGTCTAAACACTGGGGGTAACGGGAACCCTTCACCGATGGATAAAAAAAAAAAAAGATCTTCGGGGAATCACGCCTCGGGTGAGATCTAATTCGGGTGAGTTGATCTCGGGGGGAGACGTCCCGCCTACCAGCTACTTAAGGGATAAAAAATCAACACCACCGTCCTATTCGTCTCACCCAGGAGTGGTCTCCCTAATCCAATGGAAGGAATGGAGGGTTTCTATTCCTAGGAGAGGGGAACAGAGGGGGCGGCTCCCCGATCTAGTTTGGGGGGTCTTATAGGAAAAGTTAGGGGGAAAAAGATTTTTCCTCTATCCTCTCAAAAGGGTGGTGAGGTTTCCTCTAATCGTGACTGCCGAAGGTGGGTGGGGGATCGTTTCACTCTTAAAACTGGAGGGATCTGGGGGACTACAAGAGGGGATGGGGGGAAAGAGAGGAGGTGAGAGGTGGTTCTAGAAGAACACGTCTCTAGTGTACAAATGCCTCTAACTCTCAAGGTGGGTTAGTGAATGGGTGAAAAAGCTGAAATGGTAACTTAGGTAATATAAGCACATCACCAGGAGAGCGTGGTTATATGAGGTAAAAGGGTTGGTGAGGGGGAACTGGTTTCACAAGACAGGAAGAGATCATACTTAAGGAGAAGAGGTGTTCTCTTTCGTGGAGTAACAAACATCAAAACAAAGCGAAGAGGAAAGTCAACGGTGCCGTCGTCACGAGTGGAAAAACAAAGGAAATGTAGAGCCGGAGCTAGGGGCTTGATTCGACAAAAAAGAGAGGGGAATGAAATGAAAGTCCCGATGGCGGCGCGGCCGGAAAGCTAGCATCGATTGGGAACGGTTCCTGGTCCTTAAGCGCACGAAGGCGAGGAAGATAGTGGAGCCCGGCGCGGGGGGAGAAAGGACTCTAACTGCGGGGAAGGAGGGACGATCTGGAAAAGGGAGAGTATCAGGAGGAAAACGAGAAAGGCCTGGGGGAGACGGACAGGCTCCAGAGAAAGGGACAGGTATTTGACTATGGTCGGAGAGTCCCTTTTTAAAGAGACGAAACTCTCGTTTTGAGAAGCGGAAACTTTTTCAATCTTTGGGGAAAGGGGAATAAAGGAAGGGTTGGAGGACACACTGAACCCCGGATGAGGGAGATTGTTCTTCTGCACACTAAAGAATTAGCAGACTTCAACCTACTTCTACAGAAAAGAAAAAAGATAAAACGGAGCCCTTGTGATGAATTCATCCTCTGCGGGTGCGGTTGGGTGAGGGACCCATGGGATGTATCACTCGCAGATCGAGCGAGGTGGTGTGGGGGGGGGCGCGTATCACGTGCGGTGCGCTGGCAGGCCTCTACAAGCGTGGAGGAGAGAAAGATTTGTGTCTCGACTGGGGAAGGGAGGGGGGGTCCAGGTCGGACTTCTTCTACTAACACCAAAGGATAAAACGGAAGGGGGAGGGGGCCCTGTTGGGTCAGTATGAAAGGTGCGCTGCTGCTCAAAGTGGGAGATCCGTCAGCGCTGGTCGCGGACCAAGAGAAGTCAGGGGAACACCTCTTCTAAAAAAAAAAGGAGAGATAAATATAGATATGGGGGGGCAGGAGAGGAAGAAAAAAGAGATAGAAGGGGAAAGCATGAATCCTACCCCCCACAAAGGTCGAACTTCGTGAGGGGTCTGGGAGAACGATCTCAAAGCAGGAAAAAAACCTACAGAAAGCAATTCCACCAAGCCGGTATAAGAAACACTCGAAAGGGGAAAAATGAGGGCTAGAAATCCGGATTCTGCGGAGGCAAGACTGAGGGAATCTGGTCCTGAAGCATCGTGGGGGATAAAACTGAAAAGTCACACCATCCAGCATAGGAAGGCAAGAGACAAACTGTTCTCCCCTAAGATGGGGGGGGGGGGGATTTGTTGCAAGAGGTGCCGGCTGGAAAATTTCTGTGGAAAGAAACAAGCCTCCCTCGCGTCGTAAGAAGAACAACATCATGGGGGGGGGGGGGGTTGTGGGAGGCCTTTCCATCATGCAAAACGAAAAAGACACAGGGTGTTAAGCAAAGCACTGGGAGGGAAGAGGCTGAAAAAGAGGAGAGACTACCCGGAGAATAAAGAGAAGAAACTGGCCGAGAAAGAATTAGCGGGAAGGAACGGGAAAGAATTTAATTGACCCAGCGCGAGAGCGCTGTATGCTGCTAAGGGGGACTCTAAGAATAAGGGATTTCGTCTCCATAGGCGCGCAGAAGAAAAAGAAGGCCTGAGGTATTCTCTCTTTGGTGGGGGAAAAGAAGCGGGAAAGAGTCTACTCTTCGAGAAAAGGCCGCGACGTTGTGAGGCCCAGACGCATGACCGATCCGGTAGTAAGCGGGAAACTCCGGAGGAATCGACAAGCGCAAAGGAAGTCGCAAAGAAGGATCAGGGGGAGGTTTCTTTGCACCTAAGGAAAAAAAAAAAAAAAAAAAAAAAAAAAAAAAAAAAAAAAAAAAAAAAAAAAAAAAAAAACCCAAAAAACACACACCAACCACAACAAAAGAGAACACAAAACAACAAAGGAAACAAACCACCAACCAAAAACCCAGACAAACCCCCCCAAACAACCCCCACACCAAAAACACACCCTACAAACACCCCAAAACCCAAAACCCCAACAAAAAAAAAAAAGAAAAAAGAGACTTCTTCGATACCGTACTCCAGAGGAGAAGAATCGTGTTGCCATTCCCTGAATCAGGAAGGGAGAAGGACAAAAGATAAAATTTTTTGAGGTTCGGGGAGGGAGAAAAAGAAAAGCACGTTAACTTGTACCCTGCAAAACAACTCCGGGCGAAGGGGGAAATCGTCGTATTGGCTAATCTAAGCGGGCTTGCTTTCCAGTAAGGTGGAAGCAGAAAAAGCCTTCACTTCCCAAGGATTCGAGAAGACGCGTCCAACACCGGCTAGATTTTCCTCGCACCAAAAAGGCATGAATTCGCTCCACGCGGGTCTCTCACTAACAATGCGAAGAGGCACAATGATGGGTAGCAACTGTCCACAGAACCCCCGCGAGGAAGATAATCGGGCTTTCTACTATCACTCTCGAACAAAGAATAGCACAGCAAAAAGCTTCTTCATTAGGTCGGAAAAAAAAGAAAAAGGGGGGAAAAGGCTTTAAAGGGTGGGAGATCCTTCGGGACAAGCAGGCATATATAGTATTGGGCGAATCCAAAGGGAGGAGGGGGGCGAAAGCGTCTCCTTTGACTCCAAAGGCGTGCATACGCAGGACTGCTCTTTGAGGACTCAGTTGCGGGGGAAGGGGACCACAAGGGAGTCACAGATCGGCCTGCTCCAAGCGCAGTCCCAGAGAGAAAAAAGCAAACTCCAATTTCAGCCAATACGAAAGGGTGAGAGCCCCCTTCCTGAATGAAAATTGAGGAAATAGAGCCTGCAAGAATGTGTTGGCTAATCTAGGGAAAAAAAATGAAGGGAAGGCCTGCTGATACAAAAAAAAAAAACACACAAAGAGCAAAGAAAAAAAGCAACTCTTCCGGCAGGGGGAGACTCTCTGACCAGCTAGTTATTTCGCAAAGGTGGGGGGCGACCACGTCTCAACCTGGAATCTAACGCAGAACTCCCCTGTCAGCTCGGAGAGGCTAAAAAGGGGGAGTTAGGCCTCCTTAAAAATCATGATGAGGGGCCTCCTCTTCTCGTAAAAACTGAAATTGCGAGCCCCGTATGGGAAAAGCACTGAATGATTCCTAGAAAGAAAAGATTTTAACTGACATAATTAACCTGGCTGGACAGCGAAAAAGTGTAATCAATACGAAAATTCGGAAACATAAGGCATCATCTTTCCTTTGGGGGTGATGTAAGAAGGGAAAGAAAATCCGAAGCCGGGCGCTTCAGGAACATCTTGCAAGAGCTCTATTGGGTGGACTTGGTCCCGCAGAAAGGGGGAAGGATAGTTGAGAAAAGTCCTCTCATTAATCGGAGAGAACCCTAGAAGGGGGCGAAGCCAGGGGGCTCTCCACTAGAAAAGAAAGAATGGATGAATGGAGGGGAAGGACCTAAGGGGATCAGCCTTCTGCGTCATAGCCCCTTTTGGGACGGGGAGCAAAAGAAGAAACAGAAGAAGCACTCATAATGCTCACCTTTCTCCTCAAAGGAGAGACCACCGCTCAATCGAAACTGGGGCGATATACTCTTGCTGTGGGGGAGGGGGGGAGGACCGCGAAAGAGGGTATGCCTGCTGATTTAAGAGAGACGCGACTTGTGGTCTCAGAGCGCGAAATAAAAAGCACGCCGAAAAAAGCTCACTCTTTATAAACGAAAAGTCCTCCCTTGACTCAGGGAGAGGAAGGCGAGAGGGGGGCAACTAGCTCTCCTCTCTTGGGGGGGGAAGCCATCGAATCATCAAAGGAGAATCTCACCTGAGACGCCTCTCCTCGGAAAGGGAAGGGGGGAAAAGGGGAGGTCAGACGGGGAGAATCTGCAGGAGAAGGGGGGTCGAGCGAGAGAACAAATAGGACGTCTAGCCTCTCATTTCCGATTTACTTGAGAAGGAGAGCAAAAAAAAAAAGGTTATTATGTAAATATATATATGAAAGAAGCAACTACAATTCTATCTTTGACGGAAAAGAGAAGGAGAAAAAGTAGGGAGGAGAGAGGACTGAAAGTAACGTCGCCGAAAAAAAGGAAAACTTTCCTGGACGTTAGCTTCTCGCATAGATATAGGGGAAAGGGGAGCTGAAGCTTTTGCTTTAGGGGGTGCAAGCAAAAGAAGCGAGTCAAAGACAAAGGCTGCGGGCTAGCCGGGGAACCAAAGAGAAGGGCCTATCGAGGACAGTGGACGTGGATCGACACGGCGTGATCTGTCCTCTCTTGGTCTCTCACAAAAGAGAGGTGAGAGCAAATAAGAGGAGGAGAATCGACCCGTGCTGAATAAAGGGAATGAATCGCAGGAAAAGAAGTAGGAGGTAGGGGACGGACTCGTTTGGGCTATTCAGTTGTGCAGAAGACTTATCGTGGTCTTCCTTCTTGGTGTAGAGGCTGTTAGTCAAAAAAACAAGGTCTTACTCATCAGTCTCCGGTACCTGCGACAGATGCGAAACTCAAATGTTACTAAATTAGTTTCTGAGGGGAGAGCGTGTGCTAGCTTGGGAAGTAAAGGGGGGGGAGGGCGCCGCGACGCAGTCATGATCAGCTCAAAGATTGATTAAGGCAAGGAGGGTCGATTAAGAAACAGGAGGAAATAGAAGGGGGACCTTTCGCATAGGAGGAGGGGAGCACAGGCTTGTCCGACAAAGAAAACCAAGAACTGAAGTCCCTACGGGATGCTGGAGGGGCGAGTAAAAAGGAGGGGATTTCCGGAAGGTCGTCGCGTTAAAACGGGCAGACCCCCTTAATGGGGGGGGAGAACATAATAGAGAATTCTTTCATGGAGGAGAGCGGGGAGACAGAGGAGAGTCCGGAGCGTGAAAGTCTCCTCCAGAAAAGGAGGGGAACATCTTGAGAGGGTGCCCGGAGAGTTCGGTTTGCAGCTTCAAGGGTGGGGCCTTTCAGTGCTTTTCTACACGTAGAGACGACGAATCTATTTTCTGCCGTCGAGGGAAGGGAAAAAGGGGTCAATTAGATCGCGTTGGGGGCAGGTTTTTGGGGTATCCGTGAGCCGATTCTCATTCTCGTGTTACAAGGCGGAATCGGCGACCCAAACAACCATTTATTGGAAGGTTAAAAGCAGCTGGGAGAATGGTTCCCGCCAGAGAAAAGGGAATTTTGCTCTCACTCTGGGGGGAGAGGGGTAGTCCGCAAAGAGGCTTGAGGGAAGAGCTTGCTGCAGTACGAGCCTTAAAAATCTTGAGAAATGGGTGTACACGTAACCATAAAGATGGGAAGAAAAGCCACGAATAATCTTACGATGCAAGAAGACAAGGGAGCTAGTCAGGTATATGGAGTAGGTGGGAGGCGAAGGCTGAAAATCAACCTAAAGGTAGTACATAAAAGCTGAAATATGAGAAAAACCACCTTCCGAGTTGATGAAGAGTAAAAAAAGGGGAGGGGTCGAAACAGAAAAGAAATATAAAAGATGTGGCTGTTATGGAACTATGCCTTGTATTTGAATGCGAAATGCAGGAGGCTCACAATAACGGTTTTTCTTGTCAGGAGAAGAGGAGCAATGACTAATGTTAAACGCGTCGCGCGAGTGTTCTTGCCTTCTCTTACAGCCGCGCGGAAGACTGGGGGGGTTGGAATCTTGCCAAGGAAGGGAAAAAAAAAACGTGGGGAAGGTATCTCTACTAAAACGGAGGGGGGAAAGCAGGAGGGGTATCGAGGAGAAGAAGGAAGCGCAAAGAGACGTCTGGAAAACTAGACATGAGGAAAACTTGGGGAGGTTGACAGGCAAAAAAGAAAGGAACGGCATGCTTATTTGTTAACAGAAAAAGTCACCGGCCTTTTGAAGGATTGAGGGGAGGCGTGTTCTGGAAATTGTTCACCAAAGGGACTTCGGGGGGGTCAATCGTCAGGAAGCGAAAGAAAGGTAGCGATGAAGGGGATTAAAAAAGACGCCAAGGAGTAAGAAAAGAGGAAGGTAAAGAGGTTTCACTCGCAAGCGAGAGTGAAACCTAGTAACGCAAGCGGGTACGAAGGGGGGAGGAGCAAAATGGTGACTTTCTCAATGGAAGAAAACCATTGGGGTTGGTCCGATGAATGAAGGAAGAGGGAGAAAAAAAGCTTCATCTTGGAGGTAGTTTCCGCGGCTGGAAACTAAAAGATCGGAGAAGGCATCGTGTCGGTAGGGTCGTCAATGGGGGTGCCCGAGGGCAGGTACGGTTGCAAAAGAAGATCGCAAAAGGTCTCTTCAAAGGAGAAGGAAATTAATACCCAGTGAGAGGCCTTCTTCCGCGTCTGATTTCGTAGGCGTGCTGGCGAGGACGAAAGAGGGTGAAGTCTCCTCAGGGAGGGTTTGGCGGACTTTCTTAATGAACTGGTGGTGCTGGCGCCTGAAAGGGGCAAAGTTCAGGAAAAACGAATCAGCAGAAAAAGCAGGGGGTTCTTCGGAAAAAAATCGGAAAAGGCCCAGAATTAAACCTAACGGGCGTACATCACATGAAACATCTTCAGGCGAAACACCATTTAAGACTATTGCATCCGCATGGACTGGGGCCTGGGGAAGGCGGGAGAAAGAGTTCGACTCGGCTAACGGTGGCGCGTCGTTGGGAAGCGCACAGGTGGCGGAATTCGGCCTCTCTCACGGGAGGAAAAGGGAGGAAAGCTAGGGGGACGCGGGTGAGGGAGGTGGGGAAACCGGGGGGAGGGTTAATCACAAACGACACCTGGCTTCCTTTCCAAAAAGGGGGGTGGGGGGGGGGAAAGAAGACATTGCGAGGGAGGGCGAGCTCCTTCTCCTGGGACGAGGGAATTCAGAAGGGGAAAAAAATATTCACTCCTCAACAAGGGTGATTGGTAAAGGGATAGTGGGGGGGGGATCCGAGGGCAGCGGAAAGCGAGCAAAACGGAGAGCACTATCAGCATCTCCTGATCCAGAGAACAACCGGTTGCTAACCTGAAAAAAGTGTTATGTCTGGTTTGCCGAGTGCGACAAAGAGACCACGATAAAAACTCAGGATGGAGCCAAACGACTCCTTTATCGGGAGGGAGAGGAAGCGACTCATGTCAGGAGGAAAGCAAAGACTGCGCAACGAGTATCCGATAGCCCATCCCCCCATTACCAAACAAATCATTAAGGTAAGGAAAAACAACACTGTTGTTCGAACCGAGATGTGGGCTTGGGAGCCATTATGCCGGAGGAGAAAAGGTCGCCGATGGAGAAAGAATCATCCCAAAGAAGAGAAGAATCGAGGGATTGGCCTTCATAAAAAACACCCACTTGCAAAAGAACTGGGCACATAACCAGAGCAAAAAAAGGTTAGAATCTCAAAAGGCGCGGACGAGAAAAGACTCGCAACAAATCTTCTAGCTGGGCAGAAGCCCGCAGCGTCTAGGAAAAGCAACTAGCGAAGCCGTAGCTGTCTGGCATCCATCCTCCGCTAAGAGACAGGTGTCATCTCTCAGGAGGAGAAGAAAAGGACGAAATTAGAACCACCGCAGCAGGAGAGATTGCGCTCCTCTTCGAGAAAACCAAAGCCATCTTACTATTTTGGGGTCCCGAGCAAGAAAGAGGAACGAAAAGTGCTTCGAAATCAATTCCTCTCTACGTGTGGAGGGAGAAAGAAGAGTCTGAGGACGCTGAGAGGGGGTTAACTCGGCGGATGCAGCTGGAAAAAAAGGGACCTTGGGGGAGCTCCTCTGCGTCGCTCGGGACGGTAAGAATACGCATAGAAGAGGGGAGAGGGACTCTCCTACTTCGCTCAGAGGAAAGGAATCAGGTACAAGAAGCCGTATCATCTCACGATCGCCATGTGTCGGGTTGCGGGAAAGAAGAAACGCAACGTGGGACAGCAACGCAGACGACCGGAAAGAAAAAAAAGGGGAAAGACGCAGATCAGGTGCTTATTTCAAGAGGGCTAGGAGGAGCCGGGGGAGGGCCAGTCAACGGGATGGAGCAGTATACAGAAAGGAGGAAAGGACGATGGTCGCGCTCGTCCCATAACAAAAACACGATGAAATCCCAACCACCTCAGGTTCAGAGGGCCCTTCCGTTCCAAGATCAAGACAAAAAAGAGGCGGCGCGGAAAAAGAATTATGTCTGCGAACAGGCAGTAGCAGACTCCACCCCCTCAGAACATTTTTATCGCTGTCCAGCGAAAAAGGGCCGAAACACGAAGGCCTCTCTCACGCAGCAAGAGGGAGATAAGTCGAAAGGCTAGGTCTCACATCCCAGTTTAGAGGAGGAAAGGAAGAGCCTTTTTTGAATAGAACTTAGAGGGGGGATAGATTCTCAGTGAGGGGAGGAAAAAGGAGGAACTCAAAAACAGCGATCATCTGAGCGCAAGGAAGGATTCAAGAAGAAGCTGCGCAAAGGGGGGAAACCGTAAAAAAAAAGAAAAGTGCGGTGCCGGCCAAACCGTGTAAAAAAAGGGCTATTCATGTATTGGGGGGAAGGAGCAAAGAGCCTAAGAGCTAAGAACTCAACGGTCAAAAAAATGTGACGCGCCACAGCAGGGAAAAAGATGCAGCTGAAAAGGGCGGGAAATCACTTTGTTGGGGGAAGAGAGCCGGTATAGAAGAGGACTGCCCGACGCGATCAAACACCAAACCACTGCACACCAATCTCGCGAAAAAGGCACCCTTCCAAGCGAGAGAGAAACCTCGATTATGGAGAGAAGGGAAAAAAACTACAAGACTCATGCCGAGGGAATTCGAACTCACTACCGACGGTGCTCCTCTAGCGAGTCATCACTTTGGCGGGGGGAGGAGCTCACTCGCAGGGATCAATAGAGAGAAGAGCGAGGAGGGAGACGGCAAGATTTCGGGACAGAGGATGCGTCACCACGCCTGGTCTTCGAGGTGAAAAGGAAAAAACTAACATGTCTTACCGAACATCTACAACTCGAAGAAGAAGGAAGGGCCCGGGGGATTGCATATCTGGGCAATGGGGGTATGTCGCCTGTCAGACAGAAGTTCCAGGGGATGCGCGTCATTAACAATGGAAGGAAGATATTTTTTTTCGGGGAAAATAATACAGAATGAATAATTACTCTTTTGAAGAGGACAGAATGCAATGCTATCAGGGGAAAATAGATGACGGTTCACTCCATAAGCTGTCCACGCTATCGAAGCCCATCATTTCTGTAAAGCGGGACGTAAAGAGGGTTGGGAGAAGTAGGAAGCGAAAAAAAGGAGAGTAAAGAGAAACTTGTTAGGAAGAAACCTCCGATCACCACCGAAAATAACTCAGGGAAAATCAGAGGGGAGCAAAAAGGTCAACCGAGGCGTACTACCACTACCGCGTATTCTTGGCCTGGGTGCCACGGAGGGCCGAAGGGGGGGGAGAATCGCTTCTGCAGGTGGGGGGAGAAGAAGAAAAGCTGCGGGGGGGGTTGTACGTAAGAAGACGCGTCGGCACTCAACAAGCCGTTCAAAAGTCAACGCGCCTCTTCGGGCCGGACTCAGGGCTCGGGACAAAAAGAAAGGAAAAGCTCTCACAGGGAAAGAAGAGGGAGAGATGGTGGATGGGGGTTCGAAAAGATAGAGAAAGGACATCTGAAGATAATGCTGAGAAGCTTAAAGAGGAAAAAAAGTGAAGCCCGCGGCTAAGTTACGGCAATACGATCAAAAACAGGACGAAAGCGGGGAAAGAACAGATTCTCTATCCCGCATGTCAAATAAAGGGAATATGAAGACTCAACAACAACAACTTAAAATAGTGAGAGTAGTCGAAAGAGGAACATCTACATACGCTTCTAATCGAGGAAGAGTCGGGGAGAAAAAAAAGCCGTCTTATGGAATACTCTTCTTAAGCCGCTGCAGGAACTTTCAAGGGCGTGGCGTCTCATGAAGTCCGAATCCAAGGCACCTTAGAAAAGGGGAGAAAAAAGAAAATATCTATTAATTTACCTAAACGGGGCA
>Ga0179593_1639843_pt1 | contig 11705 bp, 10 predicted proteins | sample CZODoug2_1_08_16_FD_185931 | JGI IMG/M metagenome (GOLD analysis project Ga0179593, IMG submission 185931) | Vadose zone soil fungal communities from Angelo Coast Range Reserve, California, USA - CZODoug2_1_08_16fungal (PacBio error correction) | ecosystem: Environmental > Terrestrial > Soil >...
TAATCCAAGCCTAGTGTCATGGAAAGCCTAAAATTCGATTGGGAGTCGCGGGGCCTCGACGGCGCCAGCAGTGGTAATCAGAGGGTTCTACATTGGGTTCTCGGAAAGGGAGGCTCGGGAGTGGTTCCAAACTCAAAGCCGGGAGAACCCACATCGCTTCTTCTTTCAATCGGGAGAGGGAATTTCATAGGGGACGGCATAGCAACCAGCGAGATGCAGGGGACAGGAACGAATCCTACGAAGAGCATACGGCAAAGGTCGCGGAGTTATTCTGAATTCGAAAAAAAAAGGGCTCTGCAGACAGACTCGGGAAGGCTCGGTTGGGGGGGAAGAGGAGAAGGTGCAAGGGAGGGAAGCAAGAAAGGGGGGGTGAAAGGGTTTGGGAGGGTACTAGCTCACCAACTCAAAGGAGAAATAGTTTGATATCCCGGCCGCAAAGGGGGGAGGGGGGGATCTCAAAAGAAGCAACCAAAGGGGAATACACTAGGTTTACAATACGAAAGCGCTTCTGGGTTGGTTCCGAAACTAAAAAGGGGATAAGGGGGGCAAGAAGAAAGTATTCCATTAAAGGGGCTGCGGGAACTTGCCGAAGGGAGAACCCACAGTACCTAGCGTTGGAAACACATTGACACCGGCGGGTTCAACACGAAGGGGACAACTCTCAACGCTGACTCAGAGGTTCAATAAAACGCTTGCTTAAAATCTCCAAAGGTATCCGAATTATTAAGGAATCAGGGAACGGGAAATCGTCGCGACGACGTAGGGCCGGAAATAAAAGAGGCTCTTCCCGACCGGCAGGAACGGCACTACCAAAAAAAAAGGTCGTCAAGAGCGTAGTCGGGGCCCGCTTAAGAAGCCTTTCGGAAAGAGGGAGGATTCCAGATGAAACGTAGATAGGGAGTAACTAGGAAGGCCAAACGTACGGGGGCAGCTGCAAGGAAAAGGATTCGAAAAGGGTCATATTAGGAACGCGAAAAGTGTCCCGGATTCGCGTGGGGAAAAGGCGTGCGTGTCAGTTTCGTCCCGCGGAGGTATCTCGCTCAGTGGAAGAAATGGAAAAATCTGTCGAGAAAGTGTGGAAACCGGTGAAATTTCCTTATAGAAAGGAAGCTGTCCCACAGAATTTTCTGATCGTGCCTTGTGAAAGGTCCGTAGAAGATCATCGGTGAAAACAGGTTTCCAGAGATTGAATAATCCCTCCATACTCACCAGGCGTAAAAGGGTTCCGACTACCGGGGCCGCAACGACTTGGGGAAGGGAACAGCTGAAAAAATTTTGTCCCCCGCACGGGGAGGTAAAGAAACAGCAAAGGTCAAAAGCAAAAACGGGATAATCTAACGTCTACTGGCTTGCCGCGAATCCGGCCACCTTCGAAGAAATGTGGGAGGTGAGGCGACCATCTCGAGGGAATAGTAATAAAGGCCTTACCTGGAAAGGGGAAAAATCTAGTGAATCAAGATGGGAAAAGCCTCAGCAAAAAGTGCCAAAAACGGCCACGCCGAAAAATCCCGGCGAGTGATTTAGATTCACAGACCAAAAAAAAAAAACCTGGGGGGAATTAGGAGGCAGGGGAAAAAGGAGAAGTAAAGAAGTATAATATGAGAAATCTACTTTCTAGCAGGCTTTGGCTATGGCGAACTATTCAAGTTTGCGGAAAGGATGAAAAGATGACAGGGAATAGGGGGGATGGCTCAGAAAAGTTTGAGTAAGAAATCTCCGAAGAAGCTTCGCTTCTCGATTATAAGGAAGCTCACATGAAAAAGGATTCACGAATAAAGAGGGCCGAAAAGGAAGGTTCGAAAGGGGAAAGTGTGCTCCAAAAGCCCGGCCTTCCAGGCAGCGTCGTCGGGACAGGACGTCGAAAAAGGATGCTTTTAAAGCCAGAAAGGGATCAAGGGAGACAGTGAAAGAAGACTTCAGCGGTCGGGGATCTCTTCTCCTTGCGCTGCCTGTAGTGGGGAGGGGAGTCGTGGGGAAGAATCTCCAAACGGAGAGAAAAAAAAAAAAAGGTATAGAGAAAGAGCGAAAAAAGGAGGAACAAAGGCGGAACTCTCACGGGGAACAACGAAAGAATGAAGAAGCGGGGAACGTGCGGGACCAAAAAAATTAAAAGTGAAGGACTACCGCTTAAAAGCGTTGTCTGAGGGTACGAAAGAATGACTCAAAAAATTGGAAGGGGGAGTGGAAGAGAAGGAAAAAGAGAAAAAACCGGTCGGCATTGGAGGGGGGAGGGGACGATTCCACAGTCCGCCTCTGAATCACCTCAGGGGGGGGTGCAGACTGGAGATAAAGAGAAAAGGAGGGAAAAAATCAGTAGTCTCCAAAATTGCGAAGTCTTGGGGACAGCTAAGAAAAAGGAGAGACGAGGAGAAGTTAAAATAAAAATCGGAGGGGGAAATCGAGAGACGCTAGAAAGTTGATTCGAAGCAATTATAATCTTTGCGGCGGAGGAAGGGGGAAAGGTAGAAGAAAGAGGGAGAATCGAATAAAACCGTAAGTTCCTTAAATCGGGGTCCGGGGTTGCGGGGAGGGGGGGGATCGGGGGGATTATTGAAAAAAGTGAAAGGAACTGAGGCGCTCCGGGAACAACACTATCCTCCCGCTCGCAATTTCAGGCGGAAAAAGACTTGGAGGTTGAAAAGGGGGGCGGGGAAAAAGAGAGGGAACCGGAAATCTACGACCTCGTTCTTTGGCGGGTCATCAGCGGGATAGGATGAGGATCACAGTGAAGCGCGTGAATTAATCCGCACTACGATTTGGGGGCTTCCACGACCAATCGCAAACGAAAGTGGGGAGGGGTCCGATGCAAGGGGGGGGTCAGGCGGGACGTGTAAATAGTCCTGTAAAGTGAGGGTTCGTTTGCGAAAGAAGAGGAGGGGGGATAGGGGGAAGGTTTTGATGATTGCAAGTCCTACGATCAGAAGACTCTTCTAAGATGTTGGAAAAAAGGAGGAAAATAAGAAGGATAGACGGCAAAAGGCAGCATGGCGCTACATCTGGACTGAAGGTTCCAAAAAGAAGCTCGAATGTAGAGACCCTAGTACATACCTATATCTTTCATGAATTTCCTTTAAGTATAAGGGTCTATCTTCGGGGGAATGATAGATAGGGTAGAAGGATTTGGGGCCCCGTAAGCGCTGTCAAGTTCTTCCGAATGGTACGCAAAGGAAGTTTTGAAGGCATAAGAAAAAAGCCCGGAGTTCTAATGAGACAGGAAGTGGGAGGCGTGCTTTCCAACTGGGGTGGAAGCGGTCAAGGAAAAAAAACATTAGTAAACAGAAGGCTCGCAATTGAGGGGGCTTCCAGGAGGGCGGAATAGAAGACCAAAGGCTGGGGATGGAACAAGATACATAAATCACGCTTGGTCTAGAAAGACAGGCACCTCTAAAAGGAGGAAAGGGGGGGCTTAAGGAAAAAACTCGAATAAAGGGGAGTACAGGGAAAATTCAGGGGGAACTTGACAGAAAGTCGAGGACTTGAGTGCTGGCTGGCTCAACGAGGATTACTTAAATTGAACCGAGCAAATAAGCGGAAGAGGAAAAGAAGGGCGGGCCGGCGCAGGATTGTGACCTGGGCGAAGGAGGGAGGGGGTCAAAAAAAAAAGGGGGGGGCCCGACGGGTAAGAGGTTATCGCTCGGGAAAAAGTACCATGTTTAAAATCACCAGGAAAGCATCTGGATGAATATGAAAAAGGAGGAAGGGGCCCCGTAAACTCGAAAAGAAAGTTCTCTCCTGAAAACATTCATATAATATGAGAAATTAGAAAACCAGAACCTTAAATAGGAGCGCCACCCACGGTTTTTTTTTTCTATTAGCACCTGTGAGAAAGGGTGTTCAGAAGAGGTCCGGACCGTGGAAGACTGTTCTAAGGATCCTATCTCCCCCTTTGGTGCAGAGGGGAAAGGCCTGGGGGAAAACTGGCGAACTACTCGTCCTTTGCCAGAAACCTCCACCAAGGAGAATCTATAAAGAGAGCTCCGGAAACTGGAAGGGACAAAGGGGGGGAGTAAAGGGGTAAAGATGCATAGCAGGGATTAAAAAGCTCTCGACAAACAACAAGGAAGGAAAAGAGAAAAGGGGGGGGGGAAGAAAAAAAAAGGAAGGCCTCAAGAGTGGGGAGCTTTTGAAGAAGTAGCTAGCATGAGCCTCGCGGAAGAGGAGAAACTTGAGAGTTGGGAAGTTGGGCGAGGGGGGCATATGATCTGGGTTTGGGGACGCGCTGGACCGCCGGGAAAAAAGGAGTAGATGTGGGGGGGGGGGTGGGAAGGCAAAAGTGCGCGCGTAATTCATAGCCGGAAACCATCGAGGACGGGTGAAGGGGCCAAGAGAAAGCGCCTTGTCAGGACGCCCAATCGCGAGGAGAGATAGACAACGAGTCAGCAGAAAGCGCGCAACTTGCTTTTTGCGCGCTTTCGGCAGTCAAAAAAGATGGCACGGAGTAGAAGGAACAGAAGAAGAGGAAGGGGAAGTGCTGTGGGATGGCGAGACTCCGGAGTGATAACCAAGCCGGGAGAAAAGAAGGGAAACATTCAGCTTCGAAAGGTCCATTCCGCCTCACATGGGAAAAGACACGGGACCATGAGACGCGGTTTTGTATGAGAGGGTGTGAACTCGGGGACATAAGGAAGCAGGGCCTTGAGCGAAAAAAAAAATGGAAAGCCGTCACGGTCCTTCGGAGGGCGCAAAGTAATTTACCTTTACTTAAGACTCTGCGGTGGGGGTGCCAACATTTGAAAAGGGGGGGTCAAAAAAAGGAAAATGCCGAGGGAGGTCGGTCTGCTTTAGTCCGCATTGGCGGTGAAAAAAAAAAGAATCGACGAGAAATAGGGGGGGCATGGACGCACCAGCAGCGCTCGAGCTAAAGGCGTAAAACAAAAAAAAAAGATCTGAGAGAAAGACAGCACATGGGGAAAAAAGACCCAGGGCATAATGTGGTAACGAGCCGGAAAGTCTAAAGAATTTCAGAAGAAGGAAATTTGGAGAGGCCGGGGGGATGCACGGGCCTTAAAAACGTCTGTAAGAAACATCGCGGCCGTGGTAAAGATTTCAAGATTCAGAAAAAACTAGGAAGAGGAATAAGGGCATTCTCTTTCACTGCATTCCGCCAGAAGTAATCTTGAGAGAATCGGGGGGGTGGAGAAGTCTGGAGCGAGGAGATGCTGGAGAGAAATTCCTGAATAAAAGGCTCGTTCATGCCGGTGACCACCTTTACGAAAGAAAAATTAGCGAACGCCCGGCGAATCTAGTTTGATCGTAGGATGGTAACTTTTCCGGAGAACGCGAAAAAGATTCTGGCACTGGTACTTGAGGAGGGAACTGCAGAAGAACTCATTCACAAGCTTCCGCCTTGAAGAAATTCGTTGACACTTGGCGGGAAAAAGGAGGGAGGGAGAGAGGCAGGAACTCGCACGTTCTGAAATAAATAAGCGGCAGCGCCCTCTGATGCCACCAAACTGACCACGAGGCTCCGACGGAAAAGGATTGGCGAAGGAATAGTGACAGAAAGTGGTCAAACTTGAGGTTCCGTCATTGTTGCCGAGACCAGGAAGAGGGAGGAAAAAAAAGGGAAAGGAATTCAGGAAGATCTGCAAAAGTCAAAATCCCTCCGCCACAAGCGTCCCGGGGCCAACGCCAACGCCCCTCCTTGAGAAGTCGAGTGGGGAAAATCCCACAGGGTGTGGGGAGGAAAAGATCCTGGGGGACACTCAGAAGACTAGTTATCATCCTGCTTCGGAGATACACATTTCTAGCACGTTCGGGCCGAGGCGGATTCAATGGGGAGTAAAGGCCGATCGGGGGGAGGGATGAAAAACTGGGCCGGTGGGATTCAGACAGTTCAGTCTCCTAATGCGCTGCTTCGCGCGATGCAATGAGAGCAGGACCGCTAAGAAGCGAGAAGAGGAGGAGGGAAGATGAAGTTGAAGCAAAGGATGTTCTCCAACCGGCACCACTGGCAGGTCAAATGTCTTTCCCATGTACGAAGAAGACACGTGAGTGACGCGGCCATCAGAAAGTCCCAGGAGGGAAAACAGGGGGTAGAGGTGTCCTGTCCCAAAAAGTTCTCGCGATGCCTCCTCCGGGGGGGTTGACTGGCACGAGAGCGAAGCGCAAAAAAGAGGGCAAGAAGAAAGACAGGGGAACTAGACGCGGGGAGCGTGCCCGAAAGGCATGAATGTCGAGAAATTCGTCGAAAGCGGACTGCATGGAGAAAAAGGGGAAGAAATGAAAGGATTTAAGAACGGGGAATGCCGTCTTTAGCGAAACGTATCCTTTGAGTCGAACCGGTCAGCGGATTAAGGGGAGAAAGTCAACAGGAAAAAAGAGACGAATAAGGGTGCTCAAAAAAGAAAGGAACCGAGTCGGAGCTTTCTGAAGGCTCATCCAATGGCTGAAAAGTGGCATCGAAAAAGAACGATCCGCGGCTCGCAGGACCCAGTTTAAGAAAAAAATACTACCTAATCGCCAGCAAAAGGTGTAGAGTTTAGAACAGGCTTATAATCGGATGCGTGCAATGCGACGGGGAAGGAAGGGGAAAAAGAAAGCTTGGCGACACCGTGATTTTCGGAACTGCTTTTTCACGTGATTGGCGGGAGGGGCTTGGAGGGGGGGGGGGGAAACGACAGGGGAGTAGGAAAAACTCTCTAATTCTCTTCCGGAAAGGCCCGTATTACGATCCTCGATATCCAAAAGGCAAGGAACATTAAGTGGGGCCGGCGGATGGCGAACCGGATTTCGTTCTGCAGCCAGGAGATCCGGAAGAAGAAACCGAGGGGGGGGGGGATAAAAGCGGCCGCTGGGGGGATTTATCAGGGAGCTTGGAAAAATGGCACTCCGATGAAAAGAACGGGGGGGGAGGACACGCCATACAATTTCGGGCCGGGCTGCCGCAGGGTGGCTGAGGTCCTGGAGGGGGAAGAGTCCGTAGGAAAGTCAGGTTTCTTTGCGAAGGTCGGAAAAAAGACGGAGATCAGGGCAAAACAAGGGCTACGGAAGAAACTATTCCGAAGAGGGAGCTGGGAAGAGGGGGAGGGAAGGGTGTTACAACCGCATAAACTCCTCTCAAATGGACGGAAGGCGTTAATCGCCAAGGAGCTTCCGAGCGGGGCGACAAGACAGCGACGCTTTGAACGGAAAAGGAGGGGGGGACTGAACGGCAGGGGAGTAATTTCTCGCGCTTACTAGATTATCTACGCGTACGCTGGAACTAGGTGCACCGGGGAAAGAGAGCCTGATTAACAAGGCACGAGATCTTTTGCATCGGAGAATCCGTCACGGCATGCTTGCTAGGAATCTGGAGGAAACTACAAGAGGTGAGAAACAGGGGGTGTGTGCAGAAAAGAATAAGCATTTCAGTTCACCGGGAGGAGCTGTCGGAGAACTCCTAGGGGAGGTAGGAAAGCATTCAGGTACAGTGTCTCTTCGATGAGTACTTTTTCACCTCCAAAAATCGGGAAGACAATCTGGACAGGAATCTTAGGCGGGAGAAAGGTTAGGGTGACAGGTGAGGTCCTAATAATTAATTACATTTTAATGTACGGGAAGATCGGGAAAGGAACCCCGGGGTGAGGGGCTAAGAGGAGTGCAAACCGAAAGGGGGATTCCTTTCCCTTGCCACCTAGCTGGGCCCACAAAAAGAAGATTGGTAAGATCGTCGTGGCGCTGCGGAATTGGACCCTCGGTTGCGAATCTGAATGGGGGAAAAAGAGGGGGCTGACCGGTCACACCTATAAGAGCTGGATTTGCCGGTGAAAAAAGGGTCAAGGATTGAACCCGTCTGTCGGAGGGAAAGACCGACGGGGACGAAGCGCGAAAACAAACCGCGCCGGGCGAAGCGGAGCTGGCTGCAGACTCCGGGTTCGAAGGTCGGAAGTCGCCGGGATGAGGAGGAAACTAGCGAGGGATCGGTGATTGGTCTCAAGGGAGATGGAAGGCTTAAAAGCCTAGAAGTATAAAAGAAGGTGTTTATCTTCCGTCATCCTCGTCAAAATAAACGCTATCTAGAGAGACGAAAGTTGAAAACTATTAACAGCGATCCATCTTGCCGCCTTCCTTCGGAGCTCCTTCATAGCTATATTCAAAAAGGGGAACCGTGGAAAGACGTGGGCGAGAAGGGGGATTCAAAGAAAATCGACAAAAAGTGATTAAATTAGTTTAATCCAGCGTGCATCGAACTGATCGCCTGGGGAGGTCAATGTTAAGGGGACGCTAAGGTCGAACAAGAGGCGGGATACATTTTTGTATGCGATGGCACCGGGCAGAGAGGGTCAGCGATAACGGGGCAAGTCCCGTCACAAACTTGCTCTTCTCTTTCAAAAAACGGGTAAAAAGGGGCATCGTAGAAAAAATGGAGAAGTTGGCTCCCATCTGATTCACGGTATGCCCTCGATCCTTCGCAGGGGTCAGGCGTACGAAAGAAGGGGGTGTAAAACTAAACGAGGATTCAGCTCCCCGCGCCCTTCGCGGTGGTGTTCGCGCTCTTCAAGTCAGGCACAGGAGGAAAAATAGAAATTCTATTTTGCTTGAAGGGGGGGTACTGTACCGATACACCTGTAAAGAAGCGGAGTGTGGGTGAAAAGGGGGTGAAGAAGAGTCGAAGTCAAAACAGCAGGCTCAACATTGGAATAAAAGAACGGATACAAAGACAGAGGAGGGTGGGAAGAATTTAAAGCTCGGTTTCAAATTTGAATCCTTCCGGGGATGAAAACAAGCCAAAAGCAAGGGGAAGTACGGAAAAAAGTCCGAACTTAAGGACTTGCGAATCTTCGTTTGCCGCACAGACAACCGTGCTGTCACCTAAGAGGCAGGGGGGGCTTCAAAACTGTGGAAGGGGGGGGGGAGTACACTTAAGCATAAAAACTTCCTTTAAAGCGGTAGAATCATTTACCTGAAAGCATCCGAGCGATCGAAGAGGGGGGGGTCAGGAGGGGGAAAAGGAAATTGGAAGGCCGTCAAAAAAATCCACAAACGAAAGGGAAACGAGCCGTATTCTCCCTCTTAGGCAATCCATTGCCGGTACTGATTGAGATACCAGGGGATAGGGGCGCTCCGGTGCAAAGGGGAAATGCCGCGTCAAGTATAAAGAGTAGCTCATAGATTCCAGACGAAGAGCCTGGCGGAAAGGGACATTCATGCAAACTTTCTTGTAAAAAGAGAGTGGGATGGAGTCGAGAGCGGCGAGTGCGAGAATAAACAGAAAAGATTCGAGGGGACATGGGGACCAGAAAGGAGAAAGTGGTAACTTAGAAGAAAAGCTGTCCCATCTCGAATGATTCTGGATAGTAAGCCTGTTAAAAACCAGGAAAAAAGTCAAAAGAGAATGCTCAAAAGTACTTTTAGACTCTAGAGGGGCGTCCCTCAGATCAGCACAATGCGGCCGCAAAAAGAAATTCGTTGCGTTGGTCTTGCCTCCAATGGGTGGGGTCAGGAGCAGGGGGGACCACCGCGCGTGCGGGAAGAAAGCGGCAACAGAATGAGAGCCAACGACAAGAGGCGCTCTCTCCGGTATGAACGGACGATGAAGGCCAAACCTGAAACTTGAATGTTCCTTTGCCGGGGAAGGCCCATGCGCGCGGGAGAGACCACCGGAGAAAGGGAGAGCCAAACGGGTCTGTTAACTCACTCCGCACAAAGAGAAAAAACGAAAAAACAAATGCAATGAGGCAAAAAATCCCAGCTCGTGGTCTTTGGCTGACGCCATCAGGGGGCCCAAGGAAAGGGAAACTCAGCGAGGAGGCTAACTCAAGACTACCCATTCTAGGCTTCCGGGCGATGGAGGCTAAAAAAGCGGGGGGGGGGGGGAGGGAAGTAGGCCAGAGAGCCCGCGGCTCGTTTAAAGGGGGTAGCTGGCCAAGGAAGAAATTGTGGGTCAGAAAGGGGGAAAAAAAAACAGCTGCGGAGCTAGAAAAAAACTGGCCTACTCGGATCCGCTGCAACTGCAACCGCGGATTCAGGGGGAGGAGAGAAGGTGGGAGGAGAGGCCGAAAAGGAAGCGGGAAAAGGTTCTGGCCAAGCCGCCTCCATATTGCAGCTTCTGTCTGAAATGTAAATCTAAGAAAAAGATTGAAATCAGAGCTTGAGGAAGCACGTTCGACTCCTGTGCTCTACGAATGATTTGGCACTGGGCCTTTCGGGGGGGGGGGGGACCTGGCCTCCTTTAGGGCTTACGTAGTTTGCGATAGAGAACAAAATTGGGATAGCACCATGCAAAAACTACAGGGAGGGGAAGTGCGAAGAGAAAGACTGAGAACCGCACTTAAATTCGAGAAAATTCTGTAGGACGTACGGGGAAGTTTGGTCAGATGGAGAAGGAGTAAAGTCGACTACTTACATGACGCTATGAATTCCTTCTTTGAAACCGAACGGATACTTGGATCTAAAAGGTAAGCGGGCAAAGTTGAGAATTCCTACCACAGTAGGGGAAGCCGGAGGCTCAGTATTCCGACCAATCGCTAGAATCTGAGCTGAGGGAGAAGGGCGGAAGGACATAAAAGGAGGATGGCAGGTACAAGAGCCGTAGTTCTCCGCGGCATTCTTAATTAACGACCCATCTGAATAAGGAAACGCCTGACAAATAAAAAAAAATGTTAGGTGGGAAGAGAAGGCAGCTTATAGCTTGTGCGTGATGCGCAAGGGGGACAAGGGTCAGAAAGGAGGGGGAATTGTCCGAAATCACGAAGCAAGGGGGTTACTTAACGCGTGGCTTGGGGAGAGGGTAGGAGGGATTGGAAGCACTTTGCTTTCAGCGGTGAGGACTAGGGAGGGATGGGAGTCTAGAGGCCTCTGTCGCTATCCTCATGCGAACAGGGGAGGGCTTAAAAAGAAATTAATTAGTGTGGACCCAACGTTTGCGGGATGTCGAAGGGGGGGAGCGGGCTAAGTAAGGACAGGATAGAGCTACGATCGTGGTATTGGCTTTTGGGGGCTTCTGAAGGGGAAGCCTAGGGGAAGGGGGGGGAAAAGGCAGAGAATCTTATCTCTACAAGACGACGAATTTGGCGGAAAGGGCCCAAGCGGGAAAGGAAGGGACGAGGAAAAGGTGATGATGTGCGTGGGCAGTCCATCTGTCGAGGGAAGCAGGGCGGTTTAAAAAGGAAAAAACTCGTGGGGGGGGCGAGGTAGAAGGGTTGTACAAGGCCTAGCGAGCATAAACTCTATTAAATGGGGACGCGGCGGTTCTCGATAAGGAAAACATGTGGGAGGGACGAAAAGGGGTTTAAAAAAGAACGAGAAAAGGGGAAAACTAGAGGGAACGAAACCCGACGCGGCTAAGACTCGCCCGCACCTAGAATAAAGATTATCTGGAAATTTCCGTGAAGAGGTCTTCTTAAATAAAGAAGGATCTACGAGCGGACCAAAGAGGGGCCGGTTCGGCCCAACGTGGTAAAGAGGTTTGCATCGTCATCGAACCCGGCAATGGCTTGCTAGTCGGGAGAAGACTAATCGTTCAAATGAATGCCCGGGAAGTTGAAGGCGGCCAAGAAAAAAAACCAGCAACGCGTCGATACCTGCTTGGGCGTTCCATGATTCAACGCTATGCCAGCAAGGGAGGAGGGAAAGCCAAAGAAAAAGCTGGAACAAGAGCAAAGGTGAAATGAGGTTGTCCATGTTCGGCACAAAGCCGATAAAAAGGGGTCACTTAGGCGGAAAAAGAGGAGGGAAAGAAAGCTTGAGCTACCAATCATGGGGGGGGCTGCAAATGAACCTAA
>Ga0179593_1411780_pt1 | contig 11704 bp, 13 predicted proteins | sample CZODoug2_1_08_16_FD_185931 | JGI IMG/M metagenome (GOLD analysis project Ga0179593, IMG submission 185931) | Vadose zone soil fungal communities from Angelo Coast Range Reserve, California, USA - CZODoug2_1_08_16fungal (PacBio error correction) | ecosystem: Environmental > Terrestrial > Soil >...
CTTTGTTTGTTCGAGAAAGATCCAAACGTATTGGAAAGGGCTCTTCAGAAAGAGTCTTTCGTGAATGCGTGCGTTGGAAGAACGTTGCACTCAACGGGTCGCAAGTTGCTCACGAGAAAGTCTGCAAAAAAGGGTCCCGGATCAAGCATAAAAAAAAGGAGAAACGTCCATTCGGGGTAAAAGGGGGAAGGGAAAAGAACCGGAAGAGTGGAACAGAATACTTTCAGCGGAAAGCACAAAGTGAAAGACGTGAGAACTACAAGAGTGTCTGTTGGGTAAAAAAGTCAGCGTTGGAAGACCCGCGCTTGGCCCGCAAAAAAAAAAAAAACACGCAACAGCAGAGTCTCTCCAGGTTGGCGCGGAGGCAGAGCCGTTAAAACGCAGTTTTCGAGACCGTTCGCCGTGATCGATGCCATGAACCGAGGCGAGGGTGGGGGGTTCGAAGAACGGGAAGCGGAAACCTCAAGTGGGTTTATTCCACGCCAGGAAGAACCTCAGTGGACAAAGTGAGCTCTGATCAGGGGAATTAGGGGCGAAGGAACGAAACCGCGTAGGAGGTGCAAGAAGGCACAGTGTGCTTCATCTCGTTTAGCCCGACAGACGAAGAAAGAGAAAACAAAAATACAGTAGAGACTGCTGAAGCAATCAAGGTCTTGGGACGTGACGCACATCGGGGCCGGGAAGACCACCACGTTGCCGAAACCATTCCTTACACCGCCGAGAAGACTTGACAGAGCTAGCGGAATAAAATCATTATTTCCACGCAGATACGCAAAGGAAACACGGCAGGTAGAACGGGGCGCACAAAGAACCCGCCTGATTGTAATAAACATACAGCCAAGTGCAGGGAAAGGGGTAACTAAAGGGGTTATCGGGCGTAAACAAAAGGCCGCAGCGCGGCTGGGTTGAGGAGGAGCCGACACGAGAAAAAGGAGCGGCGCGCAAGAGGAATTGAATGACGGTTACCATCACACAGCAGTAGGTGGAAGCGCTAAACAGTGCATGAGCGTTGATCTACAGTGCTGAAAAGAAAACATCGAAGTCTACCGAAGCCACCGTCGGCTATCATCGACAAAAAGAAAACTGCGAGAGCACTGCTTTACGGTTAAATCGGCCTCTTTTTTAACGTTGGAACACGAAGAAGCTGGGAACTGAAAACGACTGGGGGGGGGGACCCGCTAGAGTGTCAACGAATGCAAAAAAAAGGGGGATCAGACGAGATCCATGAAATCTTATCAGAAATGGGGGGGGACGGACCACAAGTGGGGTAGCGATTGGGGCGGGCAGTAGGTGGGGTGAAGCATCGGAATGCAGACGCATCAAGGGGGATCACACTTCCGCAACGAGTTGAAAGGGGAAGGAGAAGCATCCCTCGGAGAAAGCAAGGATTCAACAATGCGACCCGAAAAGACATTGAGACCCGCTGGATCTAACCGCATCGGTGGAGCATCTGGAGGGGGGCTGGGGGGGTTGAATACACCCTCAACTGAAGTCCGACGTCATGGAAAGATCAAGGCCATGGAAAGCGGCTTTCCTTATGGGTTCGGCAAAAGCCTACAGGGGAAAGGGAGGGGGAAGTTCATCATGGGAAATCAAGGATAGGTAAGACAGGCGAAATACTTGCTGGCACCAAGGAAAAAAGACTAGTCAGGGAAGATCAGGGGTTGGTCTGTTGAAAAGGAAAAAAGAATCTCATTCTGCAGTGATGGAAGGGGTTAATAAGGGAAAACGAGATATCCATGTAGGAGGGGGTAAGGACCAGAAGGGAAGTAGTCCCGTTCCAAAAAAAAAGGTTACATCCCCCACCTTCCACAATGGGGCAACCGAGGCACTGAGACAAAGTTGCTTACCTTCCCAGAGTTGGGGTAACGAGCACGGGATGAGATTGTTGAGCACCAGAGAAGCTGTGATAAGGGAACGTAGAGGGACGAAAACAAATAAAGGGCGAGTCTGACAATTAACGTGGGGGGCAACGACAAAAAACATAATTACGGGGGAACATAACGCTTAGGGGGATTTTGGGGTGTCGAAAGACGGGCAGAAGTGTGGAAAAAAAACAAGTGTGTTTCCTTCGACAACCGTACCAATGGTGGGTGTGGGGGGTCCGGGGTGAATCGTGAGAGTGCAGGGTCAGTCCGAAAAAAGAACCGGGGGTCAAGACGCTCAAGGAAACTAAAAAAAAAAAGGCAGGGGGGGGTGCCTCAGGATGCACGATGAAATCGTGATCAAGAAAGGACTTAAAAAAAAAAATCTTCACCCTCGGCAATCCGTGTGGATTAATTGGGAAAGCGGCGGCAAAGGGAGACGTTGTGTTCTCCGACTACAGCAAGCTGTGAAGGAAACAAAGAAAGCGTGACTGGGACGAACGTACATCCTCCGCCCATGGACTTCATTTGGGATAAACAAAGATGGGGGAAAACGATCACGGAGGGGAACCAAGGTGCAAACTCGAGCTTCATGTCTTAAAAGTTCAGGGCCGAACGGGAAACGTAGCAATCATCCAAAGGCGAGACAGAACTCTCTTTTGTTCACGGAGGCACTTGGAAGGGGCAACGTTAGGTCTCAACAAATTTGAAGACGAGGCCACAGGGGACATCTCCCACGAAACAGGTAGTAAAAACGGATCTCCGAATAATCGAGGGTGTGTGCAAACAAGAGAGGCCTTGTTTTCACTAGTAACGTTTCTTAATCAGGAGTGCCAAGGGTCCACGGGAAAAAGTGACGCCATCGGACTTTCCTGCAGGATACAAAACCAATGGAAGCCGAAATATCACAGAAGCAGACAACATCACAAAAGCTGCAAAAGGGATATAGCTCCAGGAAGGGGACTAGAGTGATGAATCTCGGAGGGCTTGTGTGGGAAAAGAAAAAAAGTAAGGATATCTATTGGGGGAACATAACAAACACACATATGAGGGGAAGCCCATAGAGAGAGGGAAAAAACTGGGAAGTAACACAAATCTTATGAGGTACATTTCGGCGGGGGGATCCTGCATACCTAAATAGGGAACGGAGAGGGGAGGGGGAATTGATCTTCAAGGGGAAGAAAAGTTCTCCTGAAAAGGGGTGTGTGAGACCTTACACTCTAAAGACCAAAGGGGGGGCGTCAAGGACCAGAAAAAACCAAAAGAAGAAGTACAAAAAACTGGAAAAAAACAAGAAGCGATTGGGGGGGGGGTAAACTCTGGATTATTTATGAAGGAGACCAGGCCTGTGGAGGAAGAGTGCCTTGAAGAGGAATTTTCGCACTAACTGAGGACCAAGGCCGACGAACCCAAGCGCGAAAGTTGCGGAATACACAACGACGCTTTTTCGAGTTCATTGTGCAATGGGGGGGAAATCATGGGGGGCATTGCCGCCTTAGAGGGACGGTCACGTGGAAGCAAGTGAATCGGTTCCACAATAGGTGCCTGTCATCGTCACTAAGGTTTCCAGGCCAGGGTGGCAGGGAGAGGTCGTCGTGCACATTCTGTAGAGGGCGGGTGGGAAGACTGGATCAAATTCAAAGCCTACCTCGCCAGGGGAGGAGGAACAACGCTCCAACGTATCAGAGGAAGGGGGCGGAATAAGGAGTACGAGGGGCGAGGTGTCTTGTGGGCCGATTGAAGAAACTTCAGTGGGAGGAAAAAGGTGAGACTTGAATTCCCACTAGCGGCGGAAAAAAAAGGGGGTGGATGGAGGGAGAGACCGAACAAAAGGGGATTGGAAACTGACACAAGACGCGACGGCCAAGAAGGGACCATGGAAAATGTTCGAGGAAAAGGGAACCACCTGAAAACGTGTATCTTCAGGACCAGAAAAAATGAAAAAACCAAACAAAACCAGACAAGCGGCAGCGTTTTCACGGAAAGATGGGAGGTGGGACTCAACAGAAAGTTGTACTACAAAGTAACGACAGCGAAGACGCCTTAAGAAAAGGGAGACTGCTGACATGGATAACTCAAACAGAGGGGAAAAAGGTCGCCAAGGTGGAAAGAATGTTTCCAGGAAACTGGAAAGGAAACATATTGCATCGCGTGAGGTTATTACCGGAGAGGGGGAAATTTGGGTGCGTAATCAGGGGCTTAAATCCAACAGGCGCGAAATCCAATTGGGAAGCCGCTTCTCTGGCAGCAAAAATGAAATAGAGGCCAAACTAAAACCGAGACAACTTTGCGCAGGGCAAAACTATCCGTTCTGGGGGAGTAGTGACCAGGTACGAAAAGATGACTGGGAAAGATAGGAAAGGAGGACCTGGGTACGCTGTTAGGTAAATTTGGGAGAAAGCCATCCAGCGAAGGCGGGGAGGTGCGCCGCCGCCAGCTGATTGGAAGAGAACAAGCTCAGGGGGGTGGCGGGGCTTGGATTCAACAAGGAACACATAAACAACTACGATTCAGAAGAAGGAGTGAGCGGAAGGGGCCAAGCGTTGTACCTGCCATGGCACTTGGTTCTCCCAAACTAGAACAGGAAAAGGGTTGGCAGCAGGAGTCCCTGGGAAATAGTCAAAAAAAATCGTGCAAAAGGCATTTAGAAAAAGGGAAGCATTCCACTGAACGGGAAACCAAAGCCAAAATCGGGAAAATGCAGGGACGACGCAGCGAGATAAAGTAAAGTGGTTTCGGGAATGGAGTAATTATAAAGGGGGACTTCGGTTGGTTGACTCGAAAAAGGCACATCGAGGGAGCTGAAAAAGTCGGTGAGATCACCAGCTCGTTTCTATATGACACAATAGAGGGGAAGATGAACCAGGGGGCAGGCTCCGGGGGAAATTGTTGGTTAGGTAGGAAAAAAAAACAGGGGCCGGTTAACTAATGATTGCAGAACGAGGCCTGCAATTACACAATCTTCAGTAAGGTTAGAGCGGAAAACCTGCAGGTCCGATAAAAAGACTGGGGGGCACAGATTCAAGGTCCAGCGCTGAACGGCGCGAATAAGTTCGCGAGCAGGGGCGGCGAAGGGACGTAAAAACACCGTTTGAAGGGCAAGGCAAAGACTAAGGAGCGAGTAGGGGAGAGGTCCCGTTGGGGGGACTCGAGACTCGTATTGGGGCACTGAAGCAGGGCGATGGCGTTGGGCACATTAAAAAGAACTGATGGGAGGCCGCTTTGAGGAAAAGACGAGTGAGTGAGAGCCGAGCTTTGGGTTGCGTTTACTTAGGGGTTTCGCAAACGGTTATTTCTAGAGAAACGAGGGAGGGGTAAAAAAACCTGGTAGGCAAGACCGAGTCAGGGGCGGGAAAAGGTCCTCTTCAGGATGGGGGGGGGGGGAGATCCTTTATGAAGGGAAAAAAAAAAAGTTGGACACTGGGGGGGGGGGATCTTGCGCAAGTCCTGCTGGGAGTGCGACGAGGGGCGCGCGAGAACCAGAATGCAAAAAAGGGATCGCAAGCCGACCTTATCGGTATACACGAGGTTTTCGGAGGAAGTTAAATAAACACATCTTTGGTTCAAAAAAACGGTATGGAGCTGCCAGACGGACGAGTTCAGTATACGGAGGAAGGACGACCAACTGCCTGGGGGGCCTCCTAAACGGAAAACGGATATGCAAATCTCGTAAGGGTATGCAGGCGGGGAAAACGACTGGACTGCAGGAAGCACGAGATCGTGCCTTGGATGGGCCTGCGGAAAAAAGTTTCCGTGAGGGACCTGCCACGCTGTGAAGGGGGGATGGCCAAAAAGAGGCTTAAAGACGCCTGCCAAAAAGGTAAAAAGCTAAGCGACGTGGCTGTAGGCTGACGCAATGGGAGGAAGATGTGGGGAAAACCAAAATACTGGGTCTCTGTGAGGCACCGGGGTGCAGAGGACTCCAAGACCAAGAAAAGGGAAGATGGAACGAGACGCCGGACAAATCATGTGGATTTAGGGTCTGGGAAGGACGCCGACGAACAAAAGAGGAGACACACAGATTGATGAAAAAGATCGTTTGCGGATTAAGATTCAATCCCTTATGGAAAGCGGGGTACGTCCGGTGCAAGAGGTATTCGGGGTTACAGGTGGAAGCTGTGAGGTTAATTCCGGCAAGAAGAACTGACGCAGAGACCGGTAAAAACTAAAGAGACTACCAAGATCCTCGAAAACTCAGTCGGAATGGGGGGGAAAGTCATGAGCTCCTCAGAAAAATAGTGGGACGCCTGAAAAGGGAAAAAGCATGACGTCCCGCGCTCCGAGACGCAAAGAGATTTGTAGGGCACTTGGTCATCCCCTATCCTTCTCGGGGGGGTTGGGGGGGGGGGGGGGGTGGTGGGGGGGGGGGGGGGGGGGGGGGGGGGGGGGGGGGGGGGGGGGGGGGGGGGGGGGACAATAAACAATTTCGGGGACTACTGTTCGCGTTTGGCAATTATCCAGGCAAGTCAGTTGCGGAGAACTGGATATAAAAACTGAAGCAAAACAATGAAAGACTAAGGTGTTAACAGACAAGATTTATTGCCACGGGACGAGGCAAAAGAAAACGGGGTGCTAACCATAGAATGGGGGGGAAACGGGCTTAAAAATCAGGTGCAGATTCTATCAGGCGGCAATAGCGGTATGGAAAGAAATGAAGAGTATGTGAAGAAGCAGTGTGAGGAAAAGAAAATCCTCAATAACCGCCAACCAAACAAGGGAAGAGGGCAGGGCATTGAAGAAGCGATCAGTAGGGTTCTAACAAAATCGCCCTGCATAAGGGGGAGGAACTCCTGAAAAGACAGGCCGTACCGGCGTCAGACGAAAGTCGCTCGAGGGGTGAAAGCAAAGCAGCAAAATCCATCCGCATGCATGACAGCAGGGTAAAGAACAAAGGGAAAGGAGGAAGAAATAAAAGGGTACGAAAACCGCGAGTCCAACTGAGAAATAAGACCTTAATATTATCTGGGGAAAAAAAACGGGCAAAGGCAAAAAACAAAGGGGCACAACACAAGCGAGGGGGGAAAGAGAGGAAATCGTCAGGGTTCTCTAGGAAGTGGCAAAGCAAGTAGGGGCAGGAAAAAAAATTCTAATATTCTGGTTATCATGAAGAGCCTCCAGCAACGTAAACTAATGACAAGGCGCCTGTAGGAATTCAGAGAAATCGAGAAGGCTTCGGGGAACATGCGTGGGGGACGACCATAGGGTGTGGAAAGAGAAGAGGGTAGTCAGAAAGAATGGCTGAACGGAAAAAACGGGGGGGAGAACAGCTTCAATTAATATTATCGGCAGGCTCCATACAGGAACATTTATCTCGGACGAATTGGTGTACCCAGGGGTTGCGGAGGGGGGGCGAGGAGGGTTGTGGCTGGCTGTGGTAAAGGCTGGGAGGAAGAAAAGTGCCCGGATGGGATGGCGATGGGACAGAAGGAATCGGCCAACTAGCGTTTCCTAGACATTCACACATTGAAAACTCATCAGCAATGTCAGGAGACACCGGCTTTCGGGACAGCTAAAACAAATTAATACAGAATTGTGGGGGGGGGGGAAGGTTAAGAAAAAAGCCGTACAAACACGTGGGAACGTCGTTTCTACTGCACCATTTGACGGGCAAAGTGGGCCAAGAAACGAAGGTAGGATAGAGTAGGTCAGTTGTCTGGGGGAAGGGGACAAACCGTGGGGGGTGTCACGATCTAAAAGGAACTGGAAATCTGTCTAACACGATTAAGAGAAACCTAGATCGTTGCAATCAGAAAAGCCATGAGAGGGGGGTCTTGGGGAGAATCTCTCCCCTCGGCTGTGGAAGGAAAAGTTGGATCAGCAGGAGGGGAAGAAGGTGGGTGGCGAAGGTGAAACTTAAAGAAAAGCGAAAAAAAATTAGCCAGGTACATAACCCAGACAAAAGCAGAATATGTGAGTGCAAGCCTAAAACAGGCTGGTGTGGTTGGGGCTCCAATAGAAAAAAAAGTGGACCAGGACAAAGATCAAGCACGGGGGAAAACAAGGTTCACGCTAAAATTCCGGGCGAGGAGAAAACTTGGGGGGGGGGGGGGGGGGGCCCCACACGGGGGGGTTCTGGGGGGGGGGTGGGAGGAAAAATTTGGTGGGTGGGGGGGGTTGTGTTGGTGGGGTGGCCGTCTAGTAATTCACCCCTCCCCCCTAATCCTTGGGAAAGTACATCCCTCGGTGACTGGTGGTTTTTCGCATCAGGGGGACCAGGGAAGTTGATGACAGGAATGAGGGGGAAAGCTGGAAAACAATGAAGGCTGAGGTTCAGTCGGGCTGTGGAAGGGGAAACTAACCTTTGGTAGTCAGAGGCGGGGGGAAATTAAAAATACAAGTTGAATTGGGAATCGTAGCGAAGTAAGAGTTATCATGGGGGGGGGGGGGTTCGGCGCACAAAAAAATCGTCAACAGGGGAAAAACGTGTACCTGATTGGATTAACTGAAAGAGGCTTCGGCGCGTTGGGGTGTCATCACACGTGAAGGGGGGGGGGAGGAGTAAATGCTCAAGCGTCACAGTAGAGTTGGAACTGAAAAAAACTGATCCGATCCTCACTAAACAAGGGTCAGGGCGTTCTGGGGGTCGACAGGCCGAGTAATAGACCTGACCGGGGCATAGGCGGAAAGGGCCAGCGATGGGGGAATTTCCGAGGAAACTTAGAAAAAGCAATCACCCGGCAAGCATTGAAATTATCGTTGTAGGCTGGGACACTTTTCAGAGGGGGGGGGGAAAAAAAAAAATGTGGACAAAATTGTGGGGACTGCAAGGACAAAATGCCACTAGGTATGTAACCGGGATAGACCTATCGGAGGTTGGCCAAAGTCGGGTTTTCAAAACGAGGATAAAAACTTACCGCGGGGGCGTTAACAGGGGGACAAAGGAACTGGACCCTGCCGGTATGGGTTCCGACTGAGTGAGCATGTGAAAAGGGGTAACGGCAGAATCAAAATAGAAGATCAAGTCACGAACACGAGATCACCTCTATCTTGAAAAAGTGAAGGCGGGGAAAACAGAAAATTTGAAGTTCCTAAAGGGGAGGGGTTGGAAGGGACGGGAGGGATTGGTCACCAAACCGATCGATATCAAAAAAACACACCTATTATGTAGAAGGAGAGGGGGCCCGGAAGATCGGAACCGTAAAGGGAAAAATTAACAATGTACTGCGACCTTAGGCCTCATGCGGAGGCAAGGAAAAGCGTGGAAGATCTGGACTTGAGCTTTCAGAGAGTTTGGGGGGGAAAAAAAGGAACGTGGTGTAAAATCCTAGGGGGTGACAGCGGACTGAAAGTGGAACGTGGCAAAAAAAGGGAACAAAGCCCCACAGTCAAAAGACGCCGGAAAAGAAATGAAGCCTGGGTGTTCAAACCTCTCTTCTCGGCCCTACCGCAAGCGAAAGTAGCTGGTGAGCGGGAAGGGGAAAAAGCGGATGCCCCATTTGGGCTACCAACTTCCTAATTTCCACAGAAATGGCTCTTGACCGCTGACGCTACCGGTCGGGAAGTCGATGCCGAAAAGAGAGGGACAGTTGGGACAGCAAAAATGAGAGGGCAAGGGGGCACTTGGAACCTCCAAATTCGTTTGTCAAAAAAAAGCCTGTCGCTTCACAAGGGCCGGCAGGGAAACTGCGGAGGATCGATGTTAAAACAAAGCATGTCCCTTTGCAGGGGACCGAGTAACTATAAAAAACACCGCGCAGGGAGGAGAGGAAGCCAGGGAAGACGAAAGGGGACGTCTGAATTTTGGGGGAAGGGGGGTGAAAGGAAGGGGTTCTTGTGCCTTGCAACAACTCTGGGAAAGATTTGACAAAAAAAAGGGGCCACAATTCCACCAACTGGGGGAGTCGTTGACTTGCTAAAAAAAACAAAAAGTTTCTTGGGTCCCATAAGTGGGCTCCGAAAAAAATGCACGGAAAGGTCACTTGCGCTGACCTTACATACCTCAAACTTAAGGAAAGGAGTAGGACAAAAAAACCAACCGGCGGCATTTAGGGTCGGGTTCCATCAGGTGGTAGGGGGGATATATGCCAGGGAAAAAAGACGAGACCACCGGATACGCTCGAGCGTGAACCGAGCACCCGCTTGATCAGGGGGCGGAAGCAATTAAAAATAAACATGAAAAAGTCAGCAAACGGGGGTAAAGAAGGGTTTCGGCTGAAGTAACATATTAGATTCAAACTGCTTGTTAAAAAGGTTGAGGGGTACAGGAGAAGGAAGTAATTCGGGGTGAGGTATCCGCCCTCCAAACTGACTCGAGGGCGGGGACAGAAAAGACAAGGACCATTGAAACTCCTCTCATAAAAAAGGCCAAAAAAGGAGGAGGAGGAAAGAAAAACCTAAGAAAACGCCCTTGGAAGGGTGAAGACGCGGCGGGGGCCAGAAAGGGAGGGTGATCGGGGGAGAGAAACAGAGCTTGTAGATCTAAAAATAGGAAAGTATTGCGGGGAAAAATAATGGTAAAAAACAGACGAAGAGAGGAAAAAGAACGCAAACCTGACCGGACTTTGAGGGGGGGAAAAACGAAGCTCATGGGGGAAAAAAAAAGGCTTGGTCAACGAAACAATCACAAAGCTTCATTCTCTGAGATAAGCGGTGCAAAGTTGCTGGCCTGAGGAGGGGACTCAAACCTGAGAAGGGAAGATTTCGTCCAGCGAGTAAAAAGAACGAGTGTGGGCGAAGTGGCGGACAAAAGAGGAGAAGGGGCCATTTAGAAACAAAAAACCTGGGAAGAGACGAGAACACGTTGTGGGGAAAGAGGCAATCCAAAGCAGGGCTGAATTATTGCTTATTGAGAAGGGATAAGACGAAGGGAATTCGTTTCTGAAGGGGGGAGACTGAGAAAATATACAAAAAACAGGGGGGCGATTTTCAAACATGCTCTTGTGCGTCATGGCAGAGAGGAAAAGCGGGGGAAAGAAAAAAAGACGAGGAACCGGACAGGAAGTCTCGAGGCTTTTTTTTGAGAAGGCGAGGTGAAAGGTCGTACGGGATTGCAAGGAAGGGACCTCATGTAGCAGAGCAAAGGGAGGTCCTTAGAGAGAAACTGGGGAGGGCCTGGAAAGGGAAGAGAGAACACAAAGGGGGATGGGGAAAGCCCGATCTGAAAATCGCTCGCTAAGGAAGTGAAGGGCGCCGATGGGAGGGATTCGACCGCGCAGAAAGAGAGGGAGGAGACCTGAATTGACTACGAGACGGCTCGGTAGCCACAGGAAAAAATGGGCGGATTCTTTGAAGGTCGAGGCCAGGCAGAAACTGGATTAGACGAGATAAGGCTATAGATAATTGAGTAAAGGAGATGAGGGGGGAACGGAAGGGGGAGGACAGTCTAGTCAACGATTGCTACGCTGCTGTAACCGGGCAGTGCGGGGGAAAAGAAGCCCCGATTTGCTATGAAAGGATCTATTGAAGGGAAGGGAAGAAAAATCAGAGAGATGCCCTGAAATAGAAGATCAAAAAGAAAGTCGCCTAAATATTCATCACGCTCTCAAAGAGGAAAATGTCGAAAGGAGGGGTTTTCAAGGCCAGGGAAAAAAATAAAAAAGAGGGGAGTGGAAACGAGAACGTTCGAGGAAACTGAAGGAAGGGCTTTGCTGCCTTAGGGGATCTTTGTATCCTCTACACTTCGCAGGGAAAATTTGCCGGATAAGGGATTTCACTTACCCGCAAGAACCCATGTAGTAGAAGCCGGGGATGGGGGGGGAGGGGAGCCAGCAGAAGGAATCTCCCACGACTGAGAAAAATGGGCTCTCGGTATCGCTGAGACCGTCGTTGGGGAGGGGAAAAGGTAACAGGATTCGGAAAAGAGAGGAGGGGGGGCTGAGGAACTGATCGGGTCCCAAGAA
>Ga0179593_1434137_pt1 | contig 11704 bp, 11 predicted proteins | sample CZODoug2_1_08_16_FD_185931 | JGI IMG/M metagenome (GOLD analysis project Ga0179593, IMG submission 185931) | Vadose zone soil fungal communities from Angelo Coast Range Reserve, California, USA - CZODoug2_1_08_16fungal (PacBio error correction) | ecosystem: Environmental > Terrestrial > Soil >...
GGGGAGAAGGGGGGTTGTAATCCGTTAGTGGGGGTCAGAAAGACTTAAGAAGGTATCCCAAATCGCGCGCTAATTTGCCTGTAGCACGAACTGAAACCGAGCCCACAGGGGGGGAAGAAACAAGATTATTCAAGCAGAGACAAGACGAATAGAAACGGTGACATCCTCCGCGATGAGTCTAAAATAAAAAACCTCCTCTGATAGTGGTCCCTTCGAGTTTGGAAGAAACAGGGACGAAAGGTCATGCCTTCCACAAAGTAGCGCAAAAACTGGTTTCGGGGGGGGGGGTGTAATCACCATTGGAGACGTATGCTTAGAAAAGAGGAGGGAAAAATTAAGCGAGAAAATTTATGTATGATGGTGGGGGGGCTAGACTGGTAAGCGGGTGATTGGGTTTACTCCCAAAAATTCAAGTATAACAGAGGGCAGGAACCTAGATAACTAAACCAAGGCGGCATTTTGGCATAAGGAGGTTCCGAGGAAGGCGAAGGGAGAGGGGGAAGGATGACAAGCTGAGAAAGGGGGTGGCGGATTTAACCTCAATGAGAGGAAAAAAAGTCGACTCGTTTCAGTGGGGGGGTGGGGGGGGGGGGGGGGAACAAAAATAAAAGGGTGGAGGGAGGGTAGCTCGAAGAAATACCCGAGTGACTCCGCCGTCATTTTTCAACTAGACAGACGCTCTCTACGGATGGATCGGGGGCTGAAAGGAAACAGGGGGGGGGAGCTTTACTGCGGAATGCATCGAGACCGCCGTGGATGATCGGCTGAAAAATGAAAACTAAATGAAGGAATAGGGGAGCGGGAACGATGCCAAACGGTGAAGGGGGGGGGACACTAATTGCTAAAAATGTGGAACTCTGAGAACACGACAGTTGGGTGAAAAAAGGAAGAGACTGCAAATATTTTGTCGGGGGGCTTGTTCAGGTGGAAAAAAAACTTAAAACTAGAGTCCTTTTTGTGGGTTCGGTATACGTTTAGGGTTGGGAGGTGATTGTTGGGGGTGGAAAAGTAAGTGGGACGAAAGAGAGTCAAGGGACCAGTCTTTAGGTGGAGAGAAATGGAAAGGAAACGGGGACCGTTAGCCCCAGAGTGCAGGGTCGTAAGGTGTCTCGTATTTGACTAGATTGCGGCAGGGGGGGGAATCACTGTTGGGAAAAGGAAGAAACTTTACTACTCAGAAAGTCCTAAACAAAGTCGGGGAGTGAAGGATCTAAGAGGAGGGGAAAAAAAGCAGAATATGCCTGCAGTGGAGCATCCCCCTTCTGACAGGAGACGTCGGTCAGGAAGGAAAGGGGGGGTAAGAGCCATGAGGATTATCTATGGTGAAATCGCGAAAGGATGCTTGGAACAGATATAGGAGCTTAGTTCGGAAGAGTATTTCGTAAGGTAACCAGAGTGGAAGGAAGGATCATAATGTGGCAAAAAGAACAAAGGAAAGGGGGGGGAAAGGCTGACCCACTCGCTTCCTGGGCAAGCAGGAGACAGACGAGACTAAGCGAAAAATGAGTCTGTCGACCTTGGAGCAGGGGAGGAGAATCTCTTATGGTTCTTCGAAAATATCTTTGGCGAGGGGAAGGAAAAGGGAGGAAAGGAATTGCTATCTCTTTCTGAGGGATGAGACGGCAAGGAGTCGGACCCTCTGGCCGCATCGTCCCATAAGGGAATGCGGGGTAATCAGATGAAATCCTCTTTACGGGGGCTCTCTTCTTTGAAAGGACGCAGGGGGAAAATACCCGTGGGTAAAGGAGACGAGGGGAGGGGAGAAAATGTCCGAGCAAGGAAATACATCAGTTAAGAAAACTCTTGTTTGGGAGATAATGCAAAGTTTAGGGAAAAGGAACGAGCTTTCCGTGGCAATATTGACTGGAGAGCGGCTGGAGAGGGTGAAAAATACGGCACAAAGGAGGGGGGGGATATAGCTTCTCAAAAAAAAAACGTAGGAGGAAGAGGAGGACCAACGCCAACGAGGGTTCGGGAAGAGAAAGAAAAGAAAGAACAATTTGCCAGTACAGGCAATAGTGAGGAGGAGTACCCTTTGAAGAAGCTCCGGAAGAACCAAAATCGTTTTTTTTTTTTTTTTAAGAGGGGAACGAGATTATTGCGTGAAATAACTCTTGGCCGAAGCCCAGAGGAGTGAAAAAAACGAGGGCGTTTGGTGTAAGAGAAAGAAAGACAGAAGGCAACCGGAAAGGCTTGAAACTGGGATTAAAGAGATTTACTTACGTGCGCTGCGGCAGGTCAAAAGGAAACGTCACTTCCTCATCGGAAGTCCACTCTAAAAAGAAAACAGGAGAACATTGAGTCACAGAACTGGCCAGCTGTATTCTTCACGACAGGTTAATCTTCTCAGCGATCGGGACGGAGCAAGGTAATCACGCCCGAGGCCTGTTCAACGCGGATATAAAAAAAAAATGGCGCTTCCTTAAGGCGCGAGTGGTCACGAAGGAAAAAAAATGCGGGGGGGAAAGGAAGCACCGGTGATCCTAAGACGGGTAATTCTTAACTTCATCAGAGGAAAAGCCTCTCCTCCCTCGTAGGGACATCATCTGGATCGGCTCGTAAACGTCGAGGTCAAAGGGAGTTAACAATGAGTTCTACTACTCTCAAGAAGAAGGGTGTGGGGGTGGTATTAGCAACAGCACATAGGATACTGTTTGTTTTCCAAAGCCTTCAATGAATCGTCAAAGAAAAGAAGGGATAAGCTGCTTGGTGGGGGTAGGAGGGCGATGGAGGAAAGTCTGTCTTGAGGAAAGGAATTTACTCCACAATACTGACCATACTATGGAAATACATAAAAACGTATGCAACCTGAGATGATGGGGGAGCTGCACCTGTTCTCAACCCGGACATTAATATATAAATAAATCTAACTTGAGAGAAACCCTGGAGAAAAAAAACAAAAATCACCCCTCAAGGGAAAAATAAAATCGGGGAACGAAACAAAAAGTGTAGGGGGGGTTTGTCGGCCACAGAACACCAAACAACAGACAGGTGCCAGTAGAGGGTTAACACTAAGGGTTATCCTCGTTGGCCACCTGGGGGGAGCAAGGGCAATGGAAAGGGGAGTAAACAGGGGAAAGTTATCACCTATAACTTTTTTCGGCTAAGGGAAAAGGGATAATCCAAGGGAGGTGATGAAGAAAAGATAAAATCATTTCTTTTTAAACCGTAGACCAAGGAAGCATTCGATAGAGTGAATGCCCGAGAAAAGGGAGTAAAACCGGGAGGCTATAAGCGAAAAAAGAAAATGTTCCACTGGAAAGCGTCGATCCTTTACTGAAAGCCGGGAGGGTTAACTAACTCCGAAAAAAAGTAAAGCTTTCTACATCAGACAGACGTTGGCAGATCCTAGAAAACCTCGAAGGAGCAGAGTCAAGAATTTTTTAGGTAATATGTAATTCATAGACGGATAAAAGAAGTTGGGAAATAGACCATCCCAAATTCAACGTAGAAAGGGGAAGAAGTAAGAAAAAATAAAATATTAGTACTACTATTGGCGAAGCATTAACGCGACACGGGTAATTAAAAGAACAAGAAAGGTTGTGAGCTGGACCGTGTTGGAATTCAAGTGTGTACTGACGATTTACGGAAAAGAGGGAACAAGAAAGTGGTGCCAGGAAAGCCTAATGCGAGGGGAGGGAACACGCCGTTAGATTCGGAGGGGGGATACGGATTTAAAGACGAACTGTAGCGAACATGGGGGATCGTATCGTATCGAGTGAGACGGGGGGACGCAGGTTCTTTTAAGGATAATGTAGTGCGGAAGGGCTGGCTGAAAAAAAATGAACAGTATAAAAAAACACGTGGTCCAACTTCTCCCCCATCTCAGAGGCAACAAAAACACTGAGAACAGAGAGAGAGGGTTTTAATAGGCACAGGGGGGGGGGGGGGGGGGGGAATAGGTTAGGGACCAGAAACTTACTGAATACCTGTAGAATAAAAGCAACGCCGATAATGGTCCAGGAGCAGAACCGAATCACTAGCCAAGGGGTTAAGCGATCAGATATCCAGCACATATCAAACCAAAAAGAGGGTCTAAAAAGGAGGTGAAATCCTAGCCCCTCGATGCTCTGTATACCGTTCAAAACCCTCCTCTGAGAGAGGGACAAGGAGCTGGGGGCCGGAAAGCATAGGTAAACAAAGCGAAAGGGTCAACGAATTAACGCACAAACTGTTCTTGATTCTTTGTAACAAGTTAAGAGAAAGGAAAGGGAATCGCGTCAAGTACTACTATAAGGGAGGGTGATAACGTTTGGATCCTTCAGAAAGAGTTGGGCTGTAGCCTCCGAAATTGCTGAGACGCGCCCGGTACCCTATCACGAAAAATTAGAAGTAGGTGCATCCTTCTATTTTTGTCCAGAAGGTCCGATCAAGTCACGCATCGGGACTCACAGGATAAACGGGGGGAATTTACCCATAGGCGAAGTACTAAAGTATCTGACGCGGTTTTAGGGAAGAAGTTGCAGGGGTTTCAGCGAGAGCCAGGCCGGCTTGCGCCGTCAAGCTGGGGCGTAAGGGATAGGCAATCAAAATATCGCCGTCTTCCTAGTGGGGAAGGGGAAAAAAGAGGTGGTGTTTGTTTGTGGAGGGCGTACTTTTATGGCCTCTGACCAAAGGAGGGGATTCAGCGCTGACGGAGGAAAAAGGAAGAGGGGGGCGGTTACCGGGGGACAAAAAGACTTGGGTATTGCCCAGCAATGAGGCAAGAAAAAGGAATAAACAATCAGCCTTTTGTAACGAACGAGAACGACCGAGGTTGAGGTGAGGGTTTTCGGTGGACAGAACACAGGAAACTAGAGCCTTGGGGGTGGGGAGAAATGTCGGGGGTCTGCTTTGGCGTTGTGGGGAAGGTGAGACCCGGGTGGCTAATGATCACGTTTCTAGGTGAAAATGTAACTTGTTGAGAAAGGAAGAGACCAGAAGAAGGAGGTGGGTCAGACTTATTTATACAGTTTAACGCTGAGTCATTTGCTTAATTCCCTTTTGGAAAAGAAAAGACAATGGACAAAAAAGACGAAAAAAAAGTAATAAAAAACCGAGTTAGTCAGTAGTAGGAAGCTGAGGGACAGAACCCCTCGAATATGCTTCTGGGGAAAAACACCTGCGGGACTGAAGTAGGAGACCAGAATGGGTTTAACGCAATGAGATGGAGTCTAGGCGGTAAAAGCGGAAGGACTGAGAACATATAGAGTCTATTGTCGAGAAAATTGCAGGAATGAACCTGAGTTGCGGATTGATGAAAGTGTCGCTCTTTCAAAAAGGGGAAGGGCGAACCACAAGAGCCTCATGCGCGGCCAGGGGAGATTATGCGAGAGCGAAAAGTATGAAGAACGATGGGGGGAGGAATTCTACCTCTAAAATGGGGAATGCAAAGAGAGAAAGATTGGCTATTCTTGCCGTCCAACGGGGGGTTAAAAGTTACATAAGACTTGACCGCTACTGATGACTTAGACGGGAGCGATCAGTCTGAATATGGACGAGCAGAACGAAGTCACTCTAGATGATAAAGAAATGAATCACCGGGAAGGGGTGCTAGAGGAAGGGAAGGGAGAGTAAACAGCAATAAGACGTGTTTCAAGTATAACGGCTGTGGCAGAAGAGGCACGCAATACATCTATTAAGCGAAACTCTTGTTTTAGGGTAGGAGGGGAAGGCGTAAAGAAGAGAATGGGGCCTGGAAATAGGGCGATCTCTTCGTGAGGGGGAGGTGAATAAGGAACATCTTGGTCGTTGGATCAGATCTCGAGACAAAAAAACGAAAATTAAAATATATAGATCTGTACAACGCCCAGAAAAAAAGGTTCAAAACGAAAAGATAACAAACAGCAAAGCAGAAGCTATTGCCCGTACATCTCTTGAAGTGGCAGAGGTGATCCTAGAAAACGTCACTCTCAAAAAAAGCGTTTTCCGATTCATGATAGTGAGAGGGAGGGAAAGGAGGAAAGACGAGCATCAGAAGGAGGATATTGACAAAGGGACGTATTGGGAAGAGAACCTACACCTCCTAGGGAACACCAAGACCAGCTGCTTGAAAAGGGAGAGGGAGGGAGTCGGGCCATATTGCGTCCAGATTGGGCACTCGATCGCCCAGGAACGAAGGATCGCGGGCAAAAAAAAGCAACCGATACCGGGGAAGGTCAAACAGCGGAGGAAAGAGTATCGGCGTTATATTCTTCGCAACCTCAAGCGACTGCTCCAGGTTCACGAACCTACGCCTTTTCGACATCTTGAAGAAGAATGAAACAAAACCTGAAGGCCGGGAGGGGCATCCCTGGAAAAAGAGGGGGGGGAAGGCTACACAAGTATGAATACCCGAAGCCAAATCCGATCTTGAAATCCTCTGTGCATAGTTCTCAAGACGGACTGCTCAATCTGGGTAAAAATCGGGGTCGCGATGGGGACGATCGCAGAATCCTTTATTTCAAAAAAATTCGGGAGAAAGGAAAGAGAAGAACAGGGGAGGATCAGCATGCATTGAGGGAGGGGGGGGGGGAGAAATCGCCGACTAGGGGGACCGAAAGAGCGGGGGGGGGGGGAAGTTTGCTCTGATCCAAATTTCTTTCGGTGTTTACAAAATGAAAGGTACGGGCAACCACGCAAGCAGAAACATACGTAGAAAGAGTATGCAAAAGAAACTAAGGAAAGAGGAACTAAGGGGTCCCGTTTCGCAAAAAAAAAAAAGGGCAGGGCCTCTCTCACCTAACGGACAGTTAGGATGATCGGAAAAAAATGAACACAAAACCTCCGAAAAAAAAAAAAGAGAAGAAAAAAAAAGGGATGGGGGGTAAGTTGTGCAAACACACGAAAAAAAGAAACAGACCCCCTCATGTGTCAATGCTCTTGAGGTACACTAAGGTGGGGGGAAAAAGTGGAAACACCGGTGGTTGAGCAGATGGTACAGGGAAGGGAAGCAAATATCACCTATTCGTATGATGAGAGGGGGGGCAGAGACTGAAGGGGCTTAGAGGTAAGATAAACACTCAAGAAGTAGGTGAAAGGAGACAAAGAAATTCAGGCGAGAGCGGACAAAAGGAAAGAAAATAGGTGACGTCAGGAAAAGAAGGGTAGGCTATGCTACAAAACCCCCAAATTGATTACAAGGAATAAAGAGAAGGAAGGAGTAATAGGGGGATGATAAAGGAAGAACAGTGGAAGGCGGATAGCCCTGAAACCGGAGATTCGGTTCTGGACCGAGAGTCCTAACAGAACCCTTGATACTCTTTCTCATCCTGTCAGGAAGGGCGGGGACAACTGGGTCACTCTAATTATGCAAGAAAGGACGACGTTTAGTGGGGTATTTGTAAGGAGGTCCTTCTTATAATAAAGGGTGTAGTGAGACTCAGCCAGTTCACGAGGCTAGGATCAAAAAGGGAAGGAAAAAAGAAAAAGGGGAAGAGTATATTTACTCAGAGTAAAGCAGCGAAAAAAAGATCAATAAAGGTTTGAGCTGATCTAGGGGGGGGGGAGAAGGTTGGGGTTTGGGTCATAGATCCCAGGCCAGGGAAAGGGAGAAAAAGGAACAGCTATCATAGGATGGTTGCAAAGAGGAAAGCCGATTGCTCGGGGATTGAAATACCAGGGGGATTAAAACGAAATTTGTGGGGCTGATGGAATCCTCGTAGGGAGAAATTGTTTGGTCGGGAGGCGGGGGGGGAGTTCTAAAAGGTAAAATTAAAGGAGTAGGGATAATGGGAAAAACAACAATGGAGTAGGAGGGCGAGATTAAAAAAAAAAAACTTTCCAATTATACAAACGATCATAGTCAAACAAAACACGGAGAGAAAAAGTAAATAGGGGGGGATCATGGCACTTGTTTTTTTGGGGAAGGGGGTGTCAGAACTAAGTAACGAATATTTAATCCTCAAATCATACTCTCGAAAAAGTGGTTAAAGGACACTAAAGAATAAGAAAAAAAAGTTTCAGCAGAAGAAGAGGATTAAAGAGAAAGAAAAAAACGACGAATCTAACCTGGAGGTGACAGAAAAACAATTCGGCTGAGACCTTTGCAACAACTCCTCTGAATAACGGGGTAAAGGACTATGGTGCCGAAAGGGGTAAAAAACTGAGACTTCCCAAGGAAAAGAGGGGGAACAACACTGTGTGCTTTGATTCTTGGTTCACCGACGTAATGATTCGAAAGAGGCTGCACTTACTCTTGAGGAAGTGGCCTTAACTTTTGGCGACAGAAGAGAGAGAAGGGGCAGGTTCTAGCGAAGAAAAATGGAGGGGCCATGCTGCCGGACCCGAGCGACAAATTCTTAATGTATTGGCAGGGGGGGGGGCAGAAGGAATGCTCAATCCAAACGGAGGAGATCACCTCGGGGATAACGGGGGGGAGGAGTTAAACCCCTCTTCGGCAGTGAAAGCGACGCGGTTCAGGGAATAAATTTTGACGGTAGGAAGAAGAGACCAGCCGGGGCGCCGTCACACTCTGGAGAAGTCATCAGGGCATCACGGCAGCTAAGCTTCCAAAGGAGCGGTGAAACCGAACTGATTGTGAGATGGTCGGGGATGAGAAGAAACAATCCCGTGGTCATCTCTGCAACCTAAGAAAGAAAAAAGGGGGGAAAATAGGTGATACTGGAAGGGGGGAACACACTTGGTCATTTCCAACAGACTTTCTCAAAAAAGGGGAAACGCGGGGAAAAGAAAAGAAAAACGCATTTAAAGACGCGCATGACCAGAGGGGGTTTAGGGGGATTGTTTAGGTGCCGAAAAACTTCAAAAAACCTCGATGCAATGTGTGGGGGGCGGCAAGGGTAGGGGTTCGGCGGGTTGTTTGGAATTCATCCTGTGTTGACGAGAGATAGAAAAGGGACCGATTTAGTGGATATAGAAAGGGGGGAAAAGAAACGTTTACCAGTAGCAACATCAGAAAGAGTCAAGGGGGGGGAGTGGGTTCTACGTATTGGGAAAAAAGGAGGGGAAAGGGGTCGAGGAAATTCCAAGTTTGTACAAAAAAATTACTCATCTCCAAACTTCCTACAGAAGGAGTGAGGAATGAAGGGGACAACCCGGCAAAAAGGCTGGGAAACCAAGAAGAAGAGACGGGACTTAGCCTCACCGTAAAAAAAAAAGAAAAGTCGTTCGTAGACACCGCATTTTTTCCTCAGATGGCGGGGGGGAAGATCTTGAGCGATCAAAAGAAGGAACAGATGAGGGATGTCCGGGAGGAGAAAGAAAAAGGTATTTCAAGAAGTAATTACATCAGGAAGTGGTGGGAGAAATGGTGCGCTAAGATTACAAAAATAAAGGGGTGTTTCCTGTCGGCAACCCACGCCCTTCAGGGACAAGCAGGCAAAGGGGAAGCGAAAAAACGTAGGACACTTGGAGTGGAAAAAGGGGAGAAGGTCTGATTGCTAGGCGCCGCTTTTAAAGGTTCGGAAAGGATAGAAAAATGGCGAAGAAGGGGGCGGCAGGTTATCCTTTTATTGAAATAGCAGGAGGGGAGCTCTGAAAGGGAAGGGCGATCAAGATGGAAGCAAGCGGCACTAAAGTATAAAGAGAAGGAAGAATCAGGAATCCGAGTGCGGGTGAGCGCGAGAAGACCAATACTAACTTGTGCAATATACGCTTCTAGGGGCAGAGGCTAAGCAGCATGCGAGGACGAAAAGAAGATGGGTTGGTACTTTCGTATAGGGACAAAGGGTAGAGTCGCTAACGACCGAGCTGGCAATTTCAATGGGACCTAAGAGCAGTGGGTTGATCCGGCAAACTCGTTACGTTTTATCATATAAAGAAGAAAAAAAAACAAATGAGATGAGGGACAAGAGAGAGTATCTGCGAAACAAGCAAAAAAAGGGCCTTCTCCTCACCATCTCCAGAAAGCCAAAGGAGAGCGAGGGGAACAAAAAGAACTTCTGTGTATCTCTGACGAACAGGGGAGAAGAAGCCGTACACTCCCACCAGCTGTTTTCGCTTCCACTCCTCTATGGATGAAGGGGAAGGAGACAAGTGAATGAAAGAGTATCTTGAAAACACCTTCTGAAAATTGGGGGGGGGGTAAAGGACCACTCAAAAGAAGCGATACACAAAACAAGAATTTGAACTTTAAAGATTAAAACGTCGAGTGAGTGCGTCTTGCCTGGTGCAGGCCGAAGGTCTAGCGAAAAGAAAAGCATAGCGGGTCCAGAAATAAGGGGCCCAGTCCAGCGGAGGAAAAGAGTTATCTGTCGAAGGACCTGGAGGAGAAGGATCGAAGGGAGAAAAAAGGTTACTAAAATCCTTTTTCAGCCGCGTCGGACGGCCAAGAAGAAGAGGCCGGACGCGTTGGCAGAAAGGAAATCTTTGTGATGGGAGAGGGAAAAACCGGGAATCCTAAGGAAACGGGGGAAGGAGGAAGGACAGAACTCTGGTCAGAAACGACGACTAGAAGGAATACTGTTTAAAGCAACTTGATACTCTGTAAAAGGACCTGTATACGTCCGAAAATGTATTGGGAAGAATGCTGGTTGAGAAAGAAAGAACGAAGGAAAGGGGAGCAAAAGGATATGACTGAAAAGGTTGGGGGAATCAGCGGAGCAATATTGACCAGAATCTCTTTGGTTGGGATGAAGGGGGCAGCACGAGTAAAGGTATGGGTAAAGGGGGGGGAGGGGATTTAGCTCCAGTTACGGGGACAATGATATTCATACATATAAGAAGGAGAAAAACCACATCCTGGGAGTTGCGAAAAAGACGTCCCCTTTTTCGCAAGCCTTTTAGTTTCCTTCTCTCAAAACAAGGCGACCTTTCGGATAGAGGATCACACGGCGGAAAAAAAAGAAAACCAGCACCCCCGCCTAACCAGAAGGAGGACGAAAAGGGAGAGAAGGGGGAAAGTTGGTTCGGGGGCCACCAGTAACACCTAAACTCAAAAAAAAAGGGTCAGTTCTCGTCGGGTTAACAAGGAGATGGGTAGCCGGTGCAACACGGGTGGAGCATGGGTCTGGGCATTACCAGAGGGTGAACGGAGGAAAAGCACAGAGTCCTTATTTCTGATCAGGGTTCAAAAGAAGAAAAGCCGGCTGGAGAGAGAAGCACATCATCTGAAAGCTAGGGTGAAAGGAACAAACGAGGATAAGGACGATTGGGTGGCGAGCCTTCTAAACTGGGGACGTGGGCTAACAAGGGAAGGAAAAGGAAACCGGACCGCAACGGTATCCCAGGAAAAGAGGAGTATCGGGAGGGAAGAAACTTTTTTTAAGACGAAAACCAAGGAATCTCCTCTTGTCAGCAAGAATAAATAGGACTGGGAGACGAAAGGAAACTCGAAAGGATTCAATACGACCGAGGGGGGGGGAAATAAATTAGTTAATTACCTGCGGTAAGGGGGAAGGACGAAGCCCAAAATGATCTTAAGCGAAAAAGTGGCCCAAAAAATTTCTATAAAAGAGGTACCAGGGAGGGAGGAAAAGAAAAGCTCACGGTGATTACAAAGGAAGAAATGGAGGGGGGATCGTGGGAAACGCGACGTTTGGGTTAAAGAGGGGGGGGGGCGTTAGAAGGAAAAATAGGGAATGGGCAAGCTGAAAGGAGTTTTGAACAGGTAGAAATAGATGCCGCGTGGGAGTCAGAAACTCCGAAAGGCGGAGGGATGATGAATACTCTTAGAAAGGAAAATGGGGGGGGACTGGCGTGCCGGTTCGGGGGGGCCATGGAACTATCGCTTCTGCTTTGATGGGGGGAAGAGGTATGAGGTACGTTCTGAAAAGGAAAAGGTTCC
>Ga0179593_1560524_pt1 | contig 11704 bp, 14 predicted proteins | sample CZODoug2_1_08_16_FD_185931 | JGI IMG/M metagenome (GOLD analysis project Ga0179593, IMG submission 185931) | Vadose zone soil fungal communities from Angelo Coast Range Reserve, California, USA - CZODoug2_1_08_16fungal (PacBio error correction) | ecosystem: Environmental > Terrestrial > Soil >...
CCCTTAACCTAAATCAATAAATTGACAGTCCCCCGAGGTCGAGGGCTAGGGGCTAATTTCTTTGAAAAACTCGAATGTTTGTAAAGAGGCTTACAACATTGCTGAATATGGAAAAATTAACCAAAAATAGGCAGTTCAGGGCTCTCCAGCTAAACAACAAGAAAAGTCTGAAACCATATCAACGAGAACTTTTTTCCACAACACCACTATATAGCCAAGAACAGGGATGGCAAAAGCTCAAGGTCGAGTGTTTGGTTCAAAGGTAGGCGTGGTCGAATGCGGGTACTGGTGGGGAAAAATTGATTTAGGGGGGGCGCGAACGGGGGGCCAATCAGTCTTCTCCCGTAGAAGGACACATCGGTTGTTAAAGGGGTCCCCATTTGTGACCGCCTAAGCATCTGCGGGTCATCAAGGTTTCAATTGCGATTCCGATTGAGTTGAAGGCATCATGACTCATGGCACGTTGCCTCATGGGGAAAACGGGGGATCTAGATCAATCCGTGGTTAGGAAACAAAGCTCCGCAATGGGGGCAGGAGTCGGAACGTCCGAAAGGGGGGGGGAATGGGGATCATCACGCGTAACCTCCCAATAAAAGAAAGAGGTGGAATCCAAAGAATCAGTGGGAAGGTCTGTGGGTCCTTCGGTAGATAGCTTTCAAATAGGGGAGATCCGGTGGGATTACTCCGTAACTTTAGAGTCGAGTAATCTCGATGCCAACCCATAAGCAGGGGCAAAGTTTGGGGGGGGCCTGACGCCAAAGTAAATCTAATGTTGCGCTGACTTGCAATGAATGGAAGAAAACGGTCATTCCAAATTCCAGCGGCGGACGTGGTATAGGCCTTCTATCGAAGGGGGGAAAATGTCAATAAGGAGAAACACCCCGAAGAGGAAAGCATGAAAAATAGAAACCCAGAATCGACAGTGGGGCTGTTATTAAGAATTGTAGGGAGCTTGCGGTCACCAAGAGGAACAAACAATGGAAAGGTAGAGGAGAGGGGATTCAGCCGCTCAGACAAAGAGGCGAAGGCCAATGGGCGGCGGCATAAAAATAAAAGTATTCAAAAATCTCAAATTTAGAAAAAAGAAAAAGGGAGGCACTGCCCGGAGCAACCACTTTTAGAAAACTGAGATTGATCACAAGGGCAGCTCAGATGCAAACCATTAAAATTCTTCAGAGGAAGCACAAAACAGGAACTTCGTAGGAAGCGAGTTACAAACCTGCAAGGCCATAAATGGAACTTCCAAACGAATAATGGCTAGAGCCAGGAGAAAAAGGGCCCTACCTTCATCCATCAGTGGCGGCATGGCCTCTGCTCATCTTACATAGAGATGCTCTTTGGATAGGAGGTGCAATATACGAAAAAACGAGCCCGCGAGACAGGGGATCTCGACAATCAACAAAAAACTGGAGTAAGAAAAAGGGGTCGCAGGTGGGGCTTGCTGTTTAGTGTGCGAAGGTTTTTTCTGCCGATCCCAAGGAATAACTAAGAAAAAAAGAGGGGGTCTTAGACTTTTTCCCCGAAGACGCCACTGAGCGGGGCCGGCAGCATCGTTGGTTGACCTTAGGTGGGAAGAAGCTTCGTGTTGGCCGTGCACGACTGTAGGAAATTGCCTTTTGGACCGCGAAACGAACATGGGGAACCTCGTCCTGGGCAGCGAAGACGGCGGGCATGTGCTTGAAAGGCGTGCCCAGGCACGGGATGGGTCATCAAATTAACCGTGCGAAGGGCAGGGCCAAAGTCTACATGGGGGTAGATGCGCTCCGGGTTTGCTATTGTCGCAAATAGTCGCCAGAGAAACGCTTCTCCAGAACGGCGTGGGAGGAAAAGCGGCTACCTTCATTCGTGTGGTCTAATGTGTGACGTGATTGAGACCTGGAGTTTAACCCGCGTAAGCGGACTCCTCCTTCGGGGAGCTGCTCCTGGTTTTCGAACTTCTTTCTTTCAATTTGGTAGCGGGTGCCATTCCCTTCCCTCTACTTACCGCTCATACTACACTCAAGACGGGACCACGGCGCTCCGACGGGGAGGGGGGCCTTCACTCGGTCGATCGGGACTCACGTCATATGCCACCCTTGAGCGAGGTGGGAATACCTTCACGCTCCTGTGTGCGCGAAGACGACGCCTTAAGCCCGATCAGGTCACTGCGCGAGATGTCTCGGGAATGTGGCGGAAGACGAGGCCTCCCGCTCTTTAAAGGAAGAATTTTGGGGTCCCGGGGTGACCTAGGTGAAAGAAGGGGGTTCTCCGTTAGGATTCCCGAGGCCCGGGGCACGCCGGGTCATAATCCCAGGAAGTGCTTAGAGGGGGTCTTTCGCAAATATGAAATAGAATCTGAGGAACGTCGGGAGGTGGAAGAGGAGATATGAAACGGACAAATTTCCATGACTAGAGCAGGAGAAAGAATCTTTAAATAGCAATGGCCAGTATATGAGGGGGGCCGAGGGGGATTTGCGGGGGAAAACGAAGCGGCTGGCTATCCTTATAATTGGGGGGCGTATGTCTTTAAAAGAAAGCGCAAACGTCCAAATACAGACGGACACATCAAAACGAAAGAAGGACCCAATTAAGACTTACTTTTCTCTTTTCCAGCTGCAAGCTCGAAGGAGGAAATTGGGGGGAGGACGGTCACATGGGGATGTCTCTCTCTTGGACTTTTTGACTTGTGGACCAAGCTATTCTTCAGTTATAGAGAAAACCAAAAGCGTAGGGGAGGAAGAATCTCAAATGAATCCGCTACAGTTGGGCCCGAAACTCTAAGGGACCGTCACAATGTGAAACCGGCAAATCGAGGTCGAGTGGTGGTCAGGGCCAATCAGCGGTGTTGAGGGATTTAGGGTCACGTGTTGGCCAAAAAGCTGGGGGTGCAGTCATTCAGGCCAAGGAGGAAGTCTAGCAAGCATCGGAAAGGAGCATCCTGAAGTGCCCGACCTACTATTCGCGTATAACACTCATAACCAATTGCGATCACATGATTAGTTCTCCATCTAAGCACTGTTTCCGAGACATGACAGTGGCAGGGGCTCTCACTAATTCGGTTCCCCATCACCGAAAGAAATTGAAAGAAGGCGGACACAGGGGGGAAATAAGGTTTGAAAGAGGGAATCTATCTCCCCCTGAAAGGGGAAAAAAAGGTGGAATAGGGACACACGGAACAACTGCAAAATGTCGCGGGAGACGATTCAACTGGAAGGTAATGCTCAGCTTGCTCATCATAGGGGAGAACGGGCGCGACGAGCGCGATTACTTACACAAACATGGTGAAGGGTCCTTTTTAAAAAATTTATGACAACGTGTTAAAGCTTCAGAAGGTCACAAGAGCACTTCGTAAGGGTTCAAAGGGAACCGGGGAGGCGCTGAGGAGAGGGGTTAATAGTGAAAGGGCATTCATTCTTACCCAAACTGCATGACCAAAGTGGGACATTCCGTCGTAGTCCTTCTTGCAGTAAGACAGGGATTTCAAAGGATGACTGAAGCACCAGGAAAAAACGGAAGGGGAATCGCCGCAAATAGGCGACGATACATCGAACACGAAATAGAAAAACGAGAGCCGTAGGAAAGGAAAAAAAATGTATCCTTCCACAAGATGGAACAGAGTACTGAAGATCAAAAAAAAAGGGAGGACGAGCTGCCAAGGAATGAAAACGAATGACTTCAGAGGCCCACCAAAACGAGCCAAAAGGTACAAATGCAATGGCCAAAAGTTAAGGGGACAAGAAACTCCTCTTAGGGACATATCACCCACTACTCAAGGTTCAAGAGACCCGAGCTCAAAGAGCCGCCAGGGGCGCATGGGACGGGAAATTCTATGGGACAGCGTACATAGGGCTGGGGAGTTGTATATTCTGGAGACAAAAATAGCGCAAAAGATCAGGATTGTACGAGTCTCAACAACAAATTAGAAAATCGAGAGACAAGTATGGATCGCGTTGCTTGCGTTGGGTTTTTAAGGAGTTTTGAGTAAAAGAAGCTGGTACGACATTTCCCGGGCCATGCGCCACGGAATAGGGCGCGTTGAGCAGGCGGGGGTGTCAGGCTCTTCGGGGCAGTTCCCAACTTGGTGTAAGGAGACGACAGGGGTTACCTGGGCTGCCTTTGGTGAAAGAAGGTTTAATGTCTTGAGCTTGATCCCAAATTTGGGGGCCCTCCTTCTCTGCAATTGCCAGTTTCATGCCGGGCCGATCAGTTTCTCTTTCTCCTTTGTAAAAGAAAAACCTTGTGGGCTATCCCAAGGGTGCCTTGTACTCATTCTCCCTCTTGGACGAAGAAGAGAAGGCTTCGGAATCCTCTACCTGTAGATTCTGTGTTTCTCGGGGGATCGCCAAGAACGGTCCTCTTTACCTCCCTTCTCTCCGGTGTTCCTTATTCTTCCGTGAAGGTCTAAGGTGGTGAGGGCAAAAAAGGCCTTCCATGGAACGCTAACCAATTGGGGAGATACCCACTACGGAAAATAACGGGCTGAAGTTGAAAAGGAAAAGCTGAGGGGACCGAAAGAAGCGAGCAACAGGGACTTCGGCGTCCGTGAAAAAAACAAAAGGGGGGGAATATTGGTCTGGTACGGGGAGCGAGGGCGTAGATACAATGCGTGCTCGTCATGCTCGTCCTCTCTCTTCACACTATTCAAACCGGGGGGGGGGCTAGTTTGGACCGGTTTTGGTGCCTTTATACTGGGTTGGCCGCTTTGAACTTCTTGGTAGAAAATTAGACCAATAAGTCCTCGCAACCGGTTCCAAGGCCTTACGACAGGGGAAAAAATCAATAAGGGGAGGTAGATCTCAAGAGATTATTCAAAGATGGGGTTTCCATTCATATAGACTGGCAAGGGGAAGACTATGAGAAAGGGGGAGAGAATCTGGAGAGAAGGCGAGAAATAGGCGACAATGAAAATAATGTCCTGGGAAGTGTACGTCTCCAATAAGCCTCTGGACAGGTATGTATGCAACTTTGGGTGGAAGCCGATGGAACTGTAGTGAAAGAAAACTCAGAGGAGAGAATCTCGATTCGCGCGGCGACTAGAAGATTGCGCCAATTCCCATAGATAAAGTTCGATTTAGATGGAGAAGGAGAAGGAGCCGGCGTGGGGAGAGCGCAACAAACCCGATAGACACCCCTGGAGGCAGGAAGGGGGAAGGAGACACAAGTCACAAAAGGAATCGCTGGGGGGGGTGACACCTTCGCACTGTGGAGCGAGCCATCTGGGACGAGGACAAAGTGACTCGTGGGGTGAGGGGAATGTTCTCGCAGACACAGGAGGGGGGCGTCGACCTGAAGGGCGGATTGTCACATTGGGGAGGCGATATCGTGATCTGGGAGGACCCAATATATTCTTGGTCAGGGGATCAGGTCTCAAAAAAAAAAAACACAAGGATTAACGAGAAAAGTAGCAGCTAGGACTCAAGGAAGTGGGCACATACAAAAAAAAAGTCACAAGATAGGGACAGGGCCGATGGTGGAGCGCACAAATGGGTAAGATAGACAAAATGAAGATTGGGGAACTACCGCAAATCAAAGGGACAACAGCTAAGCAAAAGCTGGTCTGTCGAGGGAGAGAAAAGTGTCGACGGGTTATGCTGAGGAAAGAAACCTGTCACTGCGGGCGGGGGCACTGCTATATAGCCTACGACCCCAAGGAGGGAAAGTAAAACATATAATACAGAAAGGGAAGGGCTTTTCCTCCATTGAAAGCGTCCCAAGTGAGAAAAAGACAGGACCTCAGGAAGGAATGCGTGTCGAGAAGGCAGACACGGGGCAGGTGCTAGGGGTTACCAGATTCTTTCCGAGAATCGGAGTCCATGCGAGCTGGGAGTCCCGAGAGGGCATGACACGACATTGAATTCATCGCACACTATACATAAAAATAACAAAAAAGTAAAATCTGAAACATCCAGACACAAAAAAAAAAATAAAACAAGGGAAGGAGTTCTGACTGGAGCAGCAGGTAATGGAGGGGTTCTCTTATCACCCCTCCCTTGTCACCGTCAAATGGTCAAAAACGGAAATTGATACGGGGGAAAGAGCGCGTCACAGAGATCGAAGTCCGATTCCGATGCAGCTAGAAGCATGGCTGTTAATAACTGGCGAGAAGGGGAGGCCATCCACAGGAAAGAAAGGGTGGGGGGCCTGAGAAAATAAGCTCACATGGATCTGCCGTCCAAAGCGGTCCACAGGGATCTAATTCCAACTTTCCATCATTCGTGGGTCAGCGCTTTGATCAAAGGGGGGGAGCGAAACCACAAAAAGCAGAGGACCACCGATGGACCTTGAAGTCAGAATACGGCAGGTGTGTAGTAATATCTTGGTGAGGCAAGGGAATGATATTTGATCACGACACGGAAGACTAAGGGGTATAAAAAATTATCTAAGCAAATATGAAGTCTAAAGCGAAAAGTCGAACATGGTGAACAAGTGGAAAAATAATAAAAGGGCAAAATCTCCCACCTGTCACAAGCCGTCCTGCCCATAGCAATTTGAGAGACGATGTAGCAAAGGGTCAAAAAGTCCTTCAGAGAAGTTCTAGAATGAAAACAATTAAATAACCCGGAAAAACCGCCGGTCCTTATGTAGGTCAGCTTGAAAAAGGAAATGTCATATAAATTGCTTGGAATCAAACGAAGAGCATTGCTAATATAACAAAAAAAGAGCAACCGGACAACAATTGGCGAAGTGCTCCGGAGCCGACCAGCTTAAAAAATTGGGCAGGGGGAGAGGCGTTGTAAAGAAAAATAGGGACAACCAAAAAAGGAGAAAAAGACTGGTTCAACAAAAAGAAAAGAGAGATATATGAAAGGGTCTTGCGTTGCGGAGTTACCTATTTTTGGGTAACAAAGAGAAAGAAAAGAACTCCTAGATTTTACTATGGGGGCTACGAAAAAAGTAGGAAACGCCTCGGATGGGCGGAAGTCGGGGGAGGTTGAAAAGGAGCGTGGGTGAGCGTTGAACCAGAGCATTCGTTTGGGGGGAGTTCCCGCACTTTATGGGAAAGTGAGGGGCGAGGAGCTGGAGGTCTTCGGGCAGCGAAGAATCGGGGGGCTTGGCAGAAGGACGTGACAGAACCAGAAACTTGCTGGGAGCCACTCTCGAGGTCAAAGGAAAAAGAAGAGTCAGGTGGGATTTGGACGACTGGGGGCTCGGTTTCGATGTGAAAGCACAATTTGCCTAGACATTCGAAAGCGAGACTGTCTGTCGTATCAGGAAACCTTCCCATGCAGTGGTTGAAAAGGTGCTGGGAAGACCTAGCAGCGGAAAGCGTGAAATGAAAAGGGACCCCTTCATAGTCCGTCTTGAAGTGACTGTCAGAAACGGTGGTATCTTTGGTAAGGGGGTGTGCTCCTTCCGGAAATGTCAAAAGGAAACGAAAAAAAACAACGAAGAGACGGTGTGGAAGTTGAATTACGTGTTAAAGGACATTTTACTCGAACGCAGCACAGGGGAGCTTCGGGAGGGAGTGGCAAACGCAGCAGTGACTTAAGAGAGCAGGCTAAGTAGCACTATCAGTTCAACAGTGCTTTCTGAACAAACTCGTCAGGAATGGCATTCCAAGATGCGAGCTCTTGTCCCCGAGACAAGGGCAAAGTGGTGGCCGTGAGGGCCCGTAAGAGGGACACTATGGGAAGGGGGCAGAGGCAGTCCCAAAGCCAATTTCAGAGCCCTTCCGAATCCTGACGGATTAGTGGGGAAAGAGAGCTTAAGAATGAAGTAAGGGGTGGAAACAAAATGACGATGAGCACAGAATCTGGAATCGAAGGGGCCACAGAATGAGGGAGGGCGGGCGGGCAGATGGGAGGCATCAGGGTCACTGGGGAGGAAAAGGAAAATGCTAGCCTAATTGGCGTACTAGGACACACCGGTGCGAGGAACCCTAAAGCAAAGTCAGAAAACCAGTCCACGGCGGAAAAAAAACAATTAGGTTGAAAGAGACAAACTCGAAGGAAAGGGGTGTTCCCTAAGGGCTTCACATTGGCGGCAGAATAGTGGAGAGGGGGATGGCCCCCCACTATGCGGAGGATCAACAAAATGGGAAGGAGGAACCCTGAAGGTACCGTTTGGGGGGGGACGCCGATATTCGCCGCCATGTGAATCAAAGGGAAAAGGAGGCATACAGGCAGGAGGACCAAGAATTTATAAATCGGGTGTGGGGGAGGGAAAGGGTGTGACTGGTGCATTATGGGGATTTATGGGTGCCCTGAAAAAAGGTGTAAAATTGGATTACGACCAGTGGGGGGGCTAGCACCACATGAGTTCTCATTCCTTAACATTGCAAAGGAGAATACTCACAAGCGGGGAGATTGGGAAAATTTGCGATTCACATATTCTTTCCGTGCTCACATCCTTACAAATTTAAACCCAGCTGCGGGGACACAAAGGAGAAAAGGAAATAAGAGATCTTTTCGGAAACATCACACGAGATGTCATGATTCGGGACAGGGGCATGAAATCGGTTTGGGAATGATCTCAACGCGAAAAACTCCGGGAAGAAGTAGGGACGCCAACACGGAAAAAATTGACTCGCGTTAAAAGAGGGGATCGTGAAGATCGGGGCCGATTCCGAGAGGGGGAAGGGGACGGAAAAATATAAACGAGATATAGGAATCGTGCAGGGTTGTTGCCAACAAAAGAAGCTCCCATGTTGCCTGGTGGGGGCGTCACTTATGAAGCACCTCGTATTCCAAAGGCAGAAAAGGGGGGAATGGAGAGGGGGCGGGGGCTAGAACGAAGGGGTTAAGATAGAGGGGAAGGGAGGGCCACACCAACGTACAAAAAAAAGTCTTAACGTCACGTAGAATACGGACTGAAGTGGGAAGGAAAAGTGGGGGAAAAAGATTAGGTCTGAAAGGAAAACACGGAAATGGTAAGTGGGGATCCGACGCAGAAGAGCAAACGGAGCAGAAAGTTCTAAATGCCAAGGTGTGTTTCTGACAAGAGAAAAAATATGAAACCGAGACCAAAACAGAAAAATGCCCAGGGAATCAAAGGGGATAAGGGGGGAATTTATCAAAGCAAAGGGCGGGATCAAGTCGCAAAAAGCGGGAGGAGATTCCAACAAGGGAAGACCAGGTAACAACGCAACCTTAGTGGGAAAAAAAACCATTGTTAGGGGGGGCAAAACGAAGAAGGGTCTTAATATCACCCACGCCTAAAGCTCATTCCCCGATGCTTGCAACCAAGAACGGAAAGTGCGTCATTGCGAGACATTCCCGACCAGGTAAGGGAACTTTGGCAAAGGAACACAAACAAGCAATCACCGGGGGGGGGGAGCATACTTGAATCTTCCTCAACACAAAGGGGAAAGGAGATATCTCAAGTATGAACTGGTGCCTGCGTTGGTATTTCAAGTGAAAAGAACAGAAGAGAAAAAAAAACAGGGCCCGAGAAGGAAAGGAGAGTGATGGGCTTCTTAGGGGAAGGGGGCTTGGTTTCTTCACATGCTCGGAGGGTTGGGCAGGGAAAGCCAAAGAAAAGGCAATGTGGAGCAGATACGACAGGGGGCTTTTTAATTCTTCCTTGGTGGCACGAAGGGGGGAAGGCTTGGCATCGCGTAGGCCCTTGCTGGAAAAAAGCCTAGACAGGGGGAAAAAAACTCCGATCTGGAGATGCTACTGGCGACTATTTTTCTAGGGGGGGAGCCGCAATTGGCATTGGAAAAAAGGAGAAAGGGGGCATGCGCGTCTCCTTACTCTTGCGCGATCAAAAGGGGGCCTAATGTGCGAAAGGAAGACCTAACGCCGTGAAAAACCTGCTCTGACTCACAAGTCATTCAGGGGAAAAATGTGAGTAAAAGGAGGTACGGGTGTGGGGGGGATCCTTGGCCTTTCCATTTCAACGTTAACCTTTCGATAGAATCGCTATACCAAACACTAAAACTGGAAGGCGGAGGATTTCATTCCATGGGGGAAGCGTGAAAGAAAGAGCAACATTTGAGCTGCTTGATAAGGAAAGGACACTGGCACTATGTGGGCATGGTCGAATCGGCGCTGAAAGCCGCGTAAAGGTGAGGGGCGGCGGGGGGAGGTCGTCAACTGCTCGGAATCGGGACAGGGGGACTACCGCTCAAGGCCCGCAGATCTTTCAGAATGACAGGTGAAGAGAGGGTTGAGTAGATCTCAATATACCCAACCGAAAAGTTTCCTGGATCCTGACATGTGAGAAAGTGTCTTGTTACGGGATCGCATCGATGAAGGAAATATCCTTTGGGAAAGACGTCAATTGTCCAAAAGGATCACGGAAAGGAGAGGGGATCTCGGGGGGGGGGGAAGATATGAGTGACGCGGATGATTAGGGAAGTTTCCATGTTTAAAATGAGAACGCATACTCGTCGAGAAAAAGGCATTCTCCTTGCGTCATTGCTTTGGGGGGGGGGGGGGGGGGAACACCGTTAAAAAAGAAAGCAACTGACAAGAAAATGCAGTCGTACCAGGGACTACTTCTGAGAGATCCTTTCGCCAAAACTAAGACGAGATTTTGAAAGAAAGGTTCACATTGGAAGGAAGCGTGGGGAAAAAAAAGATCTGAGTCTGGATTCAACACCACAAACGGATGAGAAGAGTAGAGAAAAAAAAACGATCGGGGGGCCCACTGGGGCGCGGAAGAAAATTTTCAAGCCAAGGATCTCGTCGAGTTTTTGAGCAGGAGAAAAGAATCTAAGAGAGACTGCAGGTGGACTGGGGCAAGGAGAAGGGGGGGGGCCGACGAAAGGGTGCAAGCATGAGGAGCCAATGAGGAAAGGAGAGGGCATCAGAGATTATTCTTTCCGGCCCGTCCCCCTTTGAACGGTAGCCCAAAGGGCGCGCAAAACTAGGGAGGAGTAAGTCTTTCACTCATCGTCATGGCATTAAAAGATCTGGAATAATATTTACTTGAAGAGAGAGCTCTGAGTGCGGCAGACACTCAAAGGGGGAGGGGCAAGGGACTGGACGGGTAATGAGGGATATACGCAGAAGCAAAGTGCGACCGGGTCAATACGAAAAAAAAATCAGGGGAAGGAAGGAAAGAGCGGTCGGAAGAGGGTGAATATCGAGCCGATTACACTAAGGAGACAGTTAACTGTATACGGGGGGCGCCCGACGCTATGACGAAACCAAACAGGGGCCTTTGTGCGCAAGCCAGAAGTCACGTACCTATGACGGAAAAAAAATGAAAAAGGAGGGGATGATTGGCCAGCCCCTAGAGGCGTTGGTAGAAGATTCTATCGAAAGGGTTAGAAAGGGTAAGGAAGGAGCCACACCCCGTAAGAAAAAGAACACCGTAGAAGACGGACGTGGGTGAGGAAGCAGGTTGGTCACGCTGCCGAAGGCTAATCAAGCAAATGAACAAACGAAAAGATGTAGACAAAGAGCAAAAATCGAAAAAAGGTGCAATGGAAGGGGACAAGTGTGCGGCGCAATAGAAAAAGAGGAGAAAAAAAAGTCCCACCATTGGAGCAGGACCGGCATGAAAAAGGTGAGAGGAATAAAAGACAAAGAACCAAATGAAACGAATTCTTCGCTACAAAAAGGAAGAACCAGGTGAACCTCATTAGTCCTTCGCGGACAAACAAGGGCATAAAGTGCGCAAGGGGAATAGCACCCGACGCCTCCAGGAGAAAACTCCCCTAGGAGGAACCCATCTATCAAAGGGGGGCAGGGAGTAGGCATCTACAAAAAGAGTAGAGTTAGTTCTGAGGGGGTGAAAAGAAAAATAAGAACAACAAAAAGCGAAGGCATACTTG
>Ga0179593_1566971_pt1 | contig 11704 bp, 10 predicted proteins | sample CZODoug2_1_08_16_FD_185931 | JGI IMG/M metagenome (GOLD analysis project Ga0179593, IMG submission 185931) | Vadose zone soil fungal communities from Angelo Coast Range Reserve, California, USA - CZODoug2_1_08_16fungal (PacBio error correction) | ecosystem: Environmental > Terrestrial > Soil >...
ATTAAAGCATTTTTCTCGAAGCTGCAATCGCAGGCAGCGACTGCCGGTTGCGGCGCTAGGGGCCAGTATGTTGACGCGAAAAAAATGAGCCAGGATAAGAAAAACCAGGCGGCTTGAAATTCCACACATAGTATCGCAAAAAACCTTACGAATTTCACGCTCAAAAGGAAGATCGGAAGAAAAGGAAAACAACATGACGATGTACTAATCTCTAAAAGAGAGCCGGGGAAACAGTCCTTATTCATTCTGAAGAAAGCATTTGATCCCGCAGGGAGAAGAAAATGAGAAAAGCGGAAGGTGCGCCATTTACATGGGCAAGGGGAAACCAACGGTCAAAGGGGGCTACAGTACACCCTATGGCGGCGTCTGGAACGCGGGTTAACTAGATTGAGGGCTGCCACAGAGGGGAAGAAAAAAAGGGTAGCTTTTGCAAAACTTCAACAAACAAAGGATGGCCACGGGACGACATTTCGGCAACGTCGCAGTGACAGGCTCTCTACTCCAGGTGAAACTATCCTAATTGGCGATTGCAAGGGGTCTGGGGATCCATGCCTAAGTTTCCAGGCTTTTTTTATATATAAGAGTTGACCAGAGGGCAAGAGATAAAACGACGGGTAGCTTTGTCAGGGTGCGGTGGAGTATAATTCATGGAGAACAGAAAGAGCTCGAAGGGACGGGGTTCGTCAGGCTGCCGAGCCGGGGAATCAATCAGAAGAGTGGGAAAATTTTCACTCTGTAAAAGGGAGGAGCTGAGGGAGGGGGTCTTCGAACAAGAAGGGGACATGAAAGGGGCAGAAAAGGGGAGTCAGGAAGAAAGTCCTAATGAACTACGCGCTTGGAGTAGAGGATCGGTAGAGAAGAGTCTGGCGGACATGCCACTTGAGAGAAGGGCTAAGGAATTGAAAGGACAAACGGTAAGAAATGCCTCACGTGCCTCTACCGGCAGGTCCATACTCAACTAGGTGGGGGGGGGGGGACGGGGGGGTTTTGGGGGGCGAGGCCCAAAAGGCGGTCAGTCTTTTTTTCCCAAAAAGCGGGGAGATAGGGGATCTCAGAAACTACGATGCCACGGGGAGGGGAGGTCTTTGCCCGCCTCGGATCAATTTGAAAATGAAAAATTATGGCGCCAGTATCGCCGGGCCGTCCGAGTGGTGGTTCAAAAAGAAAGGAAACGTGCGCTTAGGAGAGAAAACGCGGGGGGATCTAGACCAGCCGGGGGGGAAAAAGAAGGATCGGTGGGAAAGCGATCAGACTGGAGCATCCCTAAAGTGGGAGATGTTGCAAAAAATCAGGTGAAGGTTAAGCCTCTGTTCTGCGCGGGGGGAATTGAAGAAAAGAACTCTAAAGTGTGAATGCGGGCGCTTTCTGGAGGAAATGCGGAGGTCCTTCTCTGGACTCAGAGGGATGGAGAGAAGAAAGCAATAGAAGGGACGCCTGGTTAAGAAGTCGAAAAGAACCGCATTTTCTTCGATAAATAGGGGTCAGCACACAAAGGAAAGGCAAATGGGTACGAATGCATTAGGACTCACCGTTTAAACGGATTTGGTGATCAACGAAGTGAACATCACCGTTAAGAGTCTTTCTGGGTCATGATGGGGGCGAGAGGGGCGACCAGGCAATGAGAAGCTATACTGGGGAACAAGAAGTCGATACGTACACGGTGTCCGAGTGAATTGAAGGAGTTAGGGGGGGGAAGGAAACAACAAGGAAATGTAGGAAAAAACGACCATGTACTGATCGAGTGATTCTTGAAGAAGTGTTAAGACTGCACAAGAGCAGCCGGGCATGGGGATGCTGCAATCATGAACGGGCCAATCTGCGAAAGAAAAGAATTCTAGCAAGTGAGCCGGCTCTGGAAATCGAAATATGTTTTTTAAATGCACGCCGAAGGGGTGAGTAAAAATCAAGAGGGTGTGAACGGGAAGAAAGAAAAGGAAAATTCAGACTCAGCCAGATGGCTCACGATGTTTTTTCCAAAACCCAACCCCCCAAAACATCAAGAGGAAGTTCATTTGCAACGGGGGAAAAAACCAACCTGCCCTAAAAAAAAAGAATGGGCCAACGAGAGAAAGTGCCGGGAGGAAAATGCAAAAAACATGCAACCGCGTCGATGGGGAGGAAAGAGAGGCTCAAGCGGCGATCAAAGTCCAGGGGGGGAGGAGCCTTGAGAAACGGCAAAATTTCTTTCGGACTTCAAGGATGAAAGAGACAGCGGGTGGAGGCACGTAAAAGCACACAAAGAGCCAAAATCAAACGGCAACAGAGATGGGCCAAGATCTCTAGGTCTCTCCGGGAAAGTCCTCTCCAACGAAAAATAGAGCTGCAAGAAGCTCGAGACAGATGTTTTACGTTCAAAAACTCCGCTCCTTGAATCAAAGAAATAGGGACGATAAACGATGCACGGGGAGGATCTCTCAAGGAGGGTAAACTAAGAGCAAAAACAAAAGATAAAAAGTCCGAGGAGCGCCCGTCGAGTAAGTTTCTAAACTACATCTCCATAAATGCAAAAAAATATCCAGTATCCGCAGAGGAGAGAATAAGGGTCACAAGAGTAGGAGCAAGGTATTTTCAGGGCCGGAAAAGATTTCAGGAGTTGGGGGGGGTAGGGGAAATCGGTAGAGGGACGGCGGATCAAGAAGCCGCAAAGTAGCATGGTTCTCAGGAAAGAGAAAGAAGGGGGGTCAATAACAGCTGATAGAGGGGGGTGCCAAGAAATGCCGAAATGGACCGTAGAGAGAACAGAATTCCGCTACTTTAGAAAAAGGGCTTACGGAAAGGGGTACCCAAAACTTTGGAGGGTAAATCGTAGTCGCTGAAATTATCAGAGAGCAGATGACACAGTTAAAAGAAAGGGTTGAAGCCATGTTTTCTTGTAAATAGCACGAATACTATTCGTATATGGAAACGGAAATTCGTGGGACTAAAAAAAATTTTCAAATAATCTGAAGTAAACAACAAAAAGAACGCGTAGATTAACGCGCCGCGGTGGGAAAGAAAGCAAAGAGCAAGACCACGAGGGAAACGGGGACAAAGAAAAGAAATCAGAGATTATTTCGAAGGGTCCGGACTCTACAGATCACAATGAATTACCTACACACGAGGCAACGGAGGAATTAAAAATTTGCAGTCGCTTCAAAGAAGGGGAAGAACGAAGGAGACAACGCCGTAAAGGGAGCTCGGGGGGGGGGGGGGTCGGGAAGCCTGGAGCACGGAAAGGAGGGCTTTCGAAGTTCCTTAATATTGAAAGCAGTGCTGAGCAAACCCTATATCATGCTGGAATGGAGAGGCGGAGGGATGAGCGCGCCCTACTTGAGAAGACACATCGGAAGGGGGCCTGGATTGATCCAGGCGACCCCTCAAGACAAGATGAAAGAAGATGAAACTTAAAAACGAAACTATCCCAGGGCTGCCTACAAAGCGGAGGGGAGAAGCTCTATGTCGGCTGCAAGTCTCAGAAGGGGGAGCCTGAGGCCCGCAAAAAAGAGACGCATCCGCAGATTAGGATGGGATCTCTGCTCATCAGTTGAGAGCGGACGAGAAAAAGCAGAGGGGGCTCGTACCGCGTGACTCGAGTGTAGGTAGGAGAGGGAACCAAGAGTCGGTCTCTTAGCTGTAAGAAAATGGAGGGGTAGTCGGAGAGACCACGAAAGGGCACAAAGTGCGGGGGAACGAATGAAACCTGAGAGGGTTTGAAACGGAGGTAACAGCAAAGAATCAGCGACCTGAACTAGGGAAGAAAAGGGGAAAACCGCAATGAAACATGATGCTACCTTCGAAAAAAGAGCCTCAAAAAAGGGATGAATCAGACCGAAAGGCTTGGGGTCAGGACCGTCTAGGGAAAGGAGCCGCAGTTATAGAGTAATCTGAGGAGGTGGGGGTCATACACGGGTGCAAATTCAGGGTTATGTGTGGTTGGAACGGTCAAATAGGGGTGAGCCAGGGCGTAGTGATCTGCAGAAAAGTGCAGGGAGAAGAATACAAATCTATCCCCCCACACGATTGACAGGCTAAGGAGGATTCCTAGTCTCACAACCTTAGAAAGAGGACGAGAAAGTTCACCTGTCGATTGGAAGGTTTGAAGTGCTGTGGAAACCTAGATCTTGCTCACCTTTTATCCATTTTTCAAAACGAGGGCGGACAAAAAAAGGTCAAGCCGCCAAGCGGAAGGGGGGGCCGTTGTGCATCCCTGGGGACAGAAGATTCCTTCTTCATAGAGGAAGAGCAAGAAGTGTGCGCAAGATAGCGAAAAGAGCAAGGGGGGTTCCTACCTTGTTACCAAAGATGGGCTGTACATAAATATATCGGCCGGAGGCAACTTTCATCAGGATCCTCCGTGTAACGGTTAGTAATCAGGATCTGGTACCCAAGGCTCATAAGTTATCGACCCCGTTGGAGAAATCAAAGGGGAGGGCTAATGCTCAGTAACCTTGCATGTAAAGGAGATGCGGAAGCGAGCACCGCCGGAAGAAAAATCATCCAGCTGAAAAGGCACCACCTGGGGGTCAGAAACGAAAACTAGAAGCGGACCCTCACACTCATTCATTAAAAGATTCTGAAAAGAACGCAAAAGAATACATATTGAGTGAAATGAAGGAAAAGAAAACAAGGAATAACCTCGATGACAAACGGCCGGCTGGTCACACAAAGTATCTATTCAAAAAAAAAAGCGGGCAGAATCAAGAGAGCAGCAATTAGATCTAATCCGGAAGGATAAAAGACGGAGTACTGCCCCTCCTATTTGTCATAATTTGACGTAGGCGGCATAAGAAGACCAAATGATACGACCAAGTCGGAACGAGTTGCTTCGTAAAAACAGCAAATAAGAGACGCGTATCTGCATGTGCACCAAAAGCATGGAAGGAATTCTTGCATGCCGGTCGCGGCAAACATCTAGAAAGAATTGCAGATGCTTGTTTCAAAAGTGGAAATTAGCTCAATTGGCCAAATGGCAAAAAGGGGGGAAGAAATCCAAGAAAGCGCTGCCGAAAAAAGTAGACAAAAGAAATCCTTGGGGGATGCTCCCGGACCGAACTTGAGTCAAAATTCAAAAGGGAGGCGACAATAACTAGAGTGCAAAGAGGTCAGTTGTTGCAATAAGGGGGAAGAAGAAAGGCACCCGGCTAGCTATGGAGGGTCTAGATTAGGGGTGAAAGAGAATAATCAGGAAAATCAGAAAGTGGGAAGGGGACCAAGAGAGCACGCATTCAAAACCGAGAACAGAAGACGGCGAAATTTAAACGCAGCTCGGGGTCCAATTCGGTAAGGCAAAAAAAAAAAAGGAAAAACCCCCACACAAACAAACACTGGGGTTCATGGGGAGAGAGGGGGCCAGGGCGGTAGAGAATGGGGGGGGTGGGGGGGGAAAACGAGGATGAATCGGTCAACCATCAAAAAATGCGGGTTTCCCCAAAAAACAAAAAAGACCAACACGGGAGTCAGGTTCCGCGGCCGTAGAACGCCAAGAATGTAAACAGTGAATACAGGTAACTTGCAAATGGCGGCAGGCGAGCTAATCTGTCTTGATGGCCGGCGAAAACCGGCAGAGGTCATCAATCGAGGAAGAAAGGGGTACGGAGATTGGGGGGGGAACAGAATTGCTATCGAAGAAAGGACCGGAACAAGGGGGGTTGAAGATGATGCCCTGGAGAAAAAAAGAGAAGTGGGAGGAGGAAGGGGGAGAAAGGAGTTTCACCTTGGGGGAAACTAAGTACGACGGAATTTCAACTCATCCGTTTCTAAAGTGGTAGCATGTCAAGAAAAACATCAAAAAAAACCTCCATCCAACTCCGGGCGAGCAGCGGAGAGCAACTGCTGCCTCTCGATCAAGAGAAGCCAAGTTCAATCGCCGACGCCGCGACGCCGGGGTGGCCCTGGTTCTTTATGGAGAAATTGGGGGAAATGTAGAAGAAGCACAAGGCACCGTTCTATCGGGCGGAGCCGATAAGAACCTGGCACGGGAAAGACTGGAGAATTTCACGCAAGTAATCGGGGACATCGACAAGCGCTCAAAGAAAAAGGTTTCCGGGGAAGAACTCTATCGGTCGATAAGCCTGAAAGCGATGATGCGAAAAGTCGGGGGGACGCAGCGAGGCCATCAAAGAAGCGGGCAAGGAAAGGTGTCCTCCGGAAAGGAGACATGGGGAAGGCACAAAACGTCAAGGGGGGTCGGGCTGCTACGGCGCTTAAGCGACAGGGATCCTTTCGAATCGCGGGGGGAACGTGGACGACCACAGCTTGGAAGGAGTCTGGGCAGCTTTTGAAAAACCGGCACCCAAAAGAAAAAAGCCAGGCAATCTAAGACTCTCGCCACTTGGGTCGCGGAAAGGGCGATACTCGCGTCTAAGGAGAAATTGCTGGGGAGCCGGGCCAAGTGGTGCGGGGGGGTGGATATATGAGCAACGTTCAAGCGCAGCGGTAGGCACAAGGCGGAAATATTAGTATATTCGGGAGTCAGAATGTATGTGGACAGAAAAATCGAGAGAAAAGGAACCTGCCGGATATCGACCTGCACCTGAGGGTAAAACAAAGCTACTGGGGCGAATGGGGGCCGAAAAAGAGGGGTAGCATCAATACTGCTGAAGGGGACTAGAAAAGGCTCGTTTAAGGGGAGAACCGATTCAAAAGGAAGGGGGGGAAAAACTGCGGAGGGAGTGTTGTAAAGGTTTATGTATGCTCCGTTCTGGATTACATTTACCCAAGTGATAGTAATGGGAAGGAGGCAAAAACTTGGAATCGGGGAAAACCGGGGCTAAAGGAACTCTACCGGCCGCAGAATACAAGAGACTATTCATTTCGTAGTTTTGGGTTTGGGTGAACCCCTTCTATCAAGAAAAGGGAAACGAGATAATTTGGGAAAAAAGCCGAAACAATCTGGACTAAGGATTAGTCTCTCCGGAACGAAGGTTTCTTGAGTAGGGAAGCATCAAATCATTATAGAAAAAGGGGCGCAAAAAGAGGGGAGGGGAATTAGGGTGAAGTAGGGGTGAAAAAAAAAAGGGGAGCGCGAAAGAGGAAGGGGGACTAAAAGGCCGGGGGGAACCGGACGGATAGGCAAATCCTCTTTTCTTCGCAGACGACCATGTGGGGTCAAAAAAAGGGAAAGAGGGTCCACAACTTTCAAGGTATGGCGGGCACGGCGACGTTTTTCAGGGATTGGGAGGAAGAGCGGGGGCGTACAGTTGCTGTAGCGCAGTTGATCTTGGCTGGCTCTAAAGATAAAAAATCAAGCGCCGCAAGGATTTTGGTGAAAACCTCCTTGTGATGGCAAAAAGTGCATTTTTCTTTCGACGTCCAGAAAAGGGGGCGATAACAATGACATTCAATGGGGGGAAGCACAGGGGTTGTACTTAAGAAAAAGGTAAACGACAATCAGGGACAGCGTCAAATTCGCGGGCAAAAGGCGATGGTGTGCTGGCTGATTATGGGGGGGAGCGAGCAATGGACAGAAAAGGAACCGAATGTGAGCGATTACTGAGGCAAACTATTGAAATGGCAGGGGAAGAGAGGCATTCAAGGAAAAGGGGCAACAACGCATATAATCCTATGAGAGTCTTTTCTCTTCCGGAGGTGGGGGGGAGACGATCTCGCACCATGGGAGGATGTTGGATAAAGCAGGGGCGAAACTCTGGCGAAACCTAAGGAAGAAGGACGCCAGGAAACGGGGATAGTGGGGGGGGGTTGTCCTATGAACCGAGAGGTGAGGGCGGAGCGGGTGGAGTAACATCGAAGAATATAAGGAATCGTCACCTCTTGAAATAGCTTGGCTACAAGAATTCGTGAGGTCAAACCAAAACCGGGCCTTGCATTTTCATGCGGATACAGTGAAAGGGAGAGCCTTGGAGAAGAAGATGGCAGCGTAACCTGTTCAGAAAATCACATGCCACCGATGGCTAGGCAATGAACGGAGACTGTCTCAGCGTGCTATAAGACCCGACCACCAACCAAAAATTGGGGATTACAACCCTGGAATGTTTAAGATGGAAGAATGGAGTCAAGTAGTTCATGTTTAGCCTAGAGGAGGGGATAAAAAGGCCCGCACACAGAAAACGCCGCATCAAGAGGAAAAACGCACGCTCTGAAAGGAAAAGGGGGCAATGAGGGCGATGGGGGACCGATCAAGGCGGAAAGAAGAAAAACACCTGAACAAAACCAACAAAAAAAAAAAAAATCGGGGACAAAGTAATGCCGCGCGACGCCAACTGTGTGGGTACGGGAAGCAGAAAACCGGCCCTTTCGGTAAAGAAGCGAAACGCGATATTAGTCAAGGGGACCCAAGCAGTGGGAAAAAAGCGGCCTAATAAGACGAGAAAAGAAAATAATACGAAGGCCGAGGCGAGGAAAAGTCAGGAACGACAGAAAGCGGCCGACGGCTGGCCGGGGTCCTACAGGAAAAGGTAACGCCCCGCCGCGAGTAGAATCTTATTTTCGCTAGAGAAAGGACACTCTTAGGCAAAGAGTGGTGAAGTTCATCAAGTCGAGGGGAGGACACAGCCGATCGGGGTGACAAGATGGGGGAAAGAGAAAAAGAACGAACTTACCGAACTGTTAATTACCAAAAAGAAAGAGCGAACGTTGCCTAAAAGAACGGCCGAAAGCTTGAAAAGGCCATCAAGACAGGTCACTCAGGGCAAAAGCTAAAAAGGGCCAAAAATGCCCGGAAGCCGAAATTTGAAGGGGGGGAAATAGCGTAAAGAAGCTCGTCAAATCCAGGCCAGTTGGAACTCTTCGCTGTAGTTGGGTTCCAGTGGATTTAGAGGCCAAGAATCGGCTAAGGGGCTCAGTGGATATCGTGGAAGGCGGGGTCTTGCGCTGTGGGAAAGGAATAAGGTAGCGGCGGGAGAGAAGGAGAACAAAGAGTTAGAAATAGAATTACGAAATCCATTACCGGGCAATACGGACGACGCAATAAAAGGAGGAGGGAAACAAAAGTCAAATGAACAATTATTCTCGGAAGCTAAAAAGGAATTCCAACTAGAAGCAATGGGGCGCTTCAGGGAAGGTCAGCCGATTGACGACTACGATTTCAGGAAGCCTAAATGGTCGGCGCGCCTTGGGGATGAAAGAAATGTAGCCAGTTTCCAGGAACAGGGGGAAAGGGGGCCCTTTTCCAGGGGAGAGGCGGCGGGGGGTCGGAGAGACATGCTGACTGGTGCGGGATTCCTGTGCTGTCTCTCCAACGAAAAAAGGAATTGACGGGCGGGGGGATAAGAGGACCCTCATCAAACGGAAGAAGCAAATGCCGATATTTGACGTCACGCAAACTAGAAAAAGTGGGAGGAAAATAATAAGCGGCGTTCGGGATGAGCGGGGAGGGAGGCTGAAATCATGATACCGCGGCAATGGAGATGTCGGGCAGCTAAAATGGTAGAAAGGAAGCATGAGTTAAATTTTCGACTGGAGCGAAAGTGGAAGAAAGGGTCGCGACGGCATCGCTGGTGCTCGTACCTCGGGCCGGGGGAGCGAGGATGGTACCAAGGTCGGAGAGGGAGGCCGACCTGATCAGATAAGAAACAAGGTCCGGGACGCAAGACCATCGCTCGCATTGCCAATAATGAGACGGGGAAGTGGAGTGAGATGGTAGCGGCCTGGTCTCATAACAAGGAAATCAGACTCCCAAAAGGGAAACTGAGGAAAAGGAAAATCAGGGGGTCGTGGAAATCAAAATAGGGGAATCAAGAAGAGGGACAGGGAGGAGCCTCGTATAAGCAATTGCCATCAGATGATTGAAAGCTTAGTGGGAAGAGGTGCCTATAGACAAAAGACAAGATCGGCGGCTTATATCGGGGGTCTTTCCGGTGGCTCAAAAAATGCAAATGCAACAGGTATTTGGGGGTGAATAAACAGACGGGGGGGGGACCACGGGGAATCAACGTTATCGACTTGAGATGGAACTACAGAATTCGAGCAACTCGCTAGCCGTCTTCCGAGGACAAAAGGTACTCTTCAGACTCGGCGGATTCGTTCAAAACCGGAACCAGACAGGGAAGTCGCATCGGAGGGCTTGCGCAATAACTTAGCAAGGGGAGAAACACCGGCGAGAAAGGAAAAGGGGAAAGCGGGATGTGGAGTTGTGAACCCGTTTCCTTAATGAGAAGAGTCAAAAAGGCGTCACGGGACTCCGTCATCGACGTGGGAAATAAGAATCATGAAGGGGGGGGGGTTCCGAAGGAAAATGAAGCGCCAAAATAAGCGGAAAGAAATCTATCGAGAAGGAGTTTCCGAAAAAAAGCGTTAGATCATCGGTCGTAGGTTATTAGTACACCCTAATTTTTGAGTAAATTTAGGGGATAGACCCCTTGGGCTAGTGACAAAAAAATGCACATGACGGCCAAAGGCGAGGAAAGCCTGGCATCCTTGAGGAGTTTATGAAAGGAAACAGCCGCCGAAGATCAAGGAAAGGAGAGGGGGAAGGCGAAACGAACCAACGCTCGCTCCCACGCGGAAATCATGAAAGAGAACGAGGAGTTACCAAGGCATACATATGGGAAATAGAGGCTGATCCCAAGGGTCGGAAGGAGAATAACTCGAAGGGGGGAGCGAAAAAGACGTCCAGAATTTCAACACCCTTCCTGTATCGTCACCGCGGGGTATAAGGAAGGAGACGAACACACTCAACGGGAACGGAAAAGGGAGGAGAATATGTTTGCATAAATTATTAAAGGGCGGAAGCTCAAAAACCGCAGAAGGCAGGCCTATCATGACTACTACCAGGAAATTGTTCGGCGGAAAAAATTAAAGCAGGAGGCGCAGTGCCTCGGAAACAAAAAAGCAGAGGAGGATGTCTGCGTATGAAGGGGCCAAGGGCTCCAGACCGGGGGGGGGGTTGGAAGCTATGGGTCAAGTAGCGAAATGCAATATCCATTGGCCCTTGCAAAAGAGACCAATAAAAACCAAGACTGACAAAGAGGTTGACGCTCAATACCTTGCGAGCCGGGAGAAATGTCGAATAAAGATGGGGGGGGAGGACAAATTGTCGCACTACAACCCGTCAGGGATACCGTCCGAGGCGGCCCTTCAGGGGGATGGTGGAGAATTAAAATAAAAAGATAGAGACGTCATCCTCCCCTTAGTGGGTCCGAGCCTGCGCGCGGGACTCTGAGAAAAAGGAATCCCCGCAAATTCGCGGAAAGGTGCAAGAAACTTGCTATTTCTAAGGACTGCGATGTCAACAAAGTGGGGGAGAAGGCAAAAAGGAGAAGAAAATCATTTGGGCGCTCGTGAAGCAGAGGCAAGTAGGCGCGAATGGGGGGGGGTTTGAGGGAAAAAACCAAGATTCAAGCTTGTCAAACCCGCTCCCGAAAGGACCCGACACGTAGGGGGAAAAAACTGACCAGGGTCGAAAAAATTCAAAGGTGGTGCCAGTGAAAAGGGAAATTTATGGAGAGTGGAAACCGTGAGCTGACCTGAAACCTGGGATGGAGGGGGAAGGAAAGCGTAAAAAGAAGGTGAATCATCGCTGAATCAAGGTAAGTATTTTGGGAGTTGGATAGAGAGCCAGAAACGGTCAAGGCACCCTTGGGGTGGTGAGATAATGCAAAAGAGATCCGCTTCATTGAAGTTGGAGACAAGAGGGGGCCATTCGGGAAAAATTACGAAGGTCCCGCGACGAATGTCATCGTATCTAAGGGATAAGGGGAATAAGACACAAAACGTTCCTCCGCCAACTCCGAGGGGTAGCGGCGACGGAGAAGGGAGCAAGGCAGGC
>Ga0179593_1669706_pt1 | contig 11704 bp, 22 predicted proteins | sample CZODoug2_1_08_16_FD_185931 | JGI IMG/M metagenome (GOLD analysis project Ga0179593, IMG submission 185931) | Vadose zone soil fungal communities from Angelo Coast Range Reserve, California, USA - CZODoug2_1_08_16fungal (PacBio error correction) | ecosystem: Environmental > Terrestrial > Soil >...
ATGATTTCTTTGTTAGAGGAAGGTAAGGCAGAAGGAGGGGGGGAAAAAAAGAGGGCATCAAAATAACTCCTGAACAGTCCCCTTGCCAGGAAAAAAAAAGAAGAAAAGTAAAAGCGCGAATGGAAAAAAGGGAAAAAGGGGGTGTCGGAAAGGAAAAAAAGGGGGGGGTCAGCGAGACCCTTTCCATTATGAGGAGGAAGCCAAAGCATTCGCCCAGGCGACGGAAAAAAAAGGGATATTCTAAAAAGGGGGGAAAGGCCATAACCAACCCTCCGCAGTGCGCGCAAGTCGTGGTTTTCCCGTGAAAAAAAAAAAGGGACGGAAAAAAGGGGGGGAAAAAAAAAAAGAAAAAGCTTGAAATTTCAATGGGGAACTGCAGGCTTCTAAGGATGGGAAAGGAAAGGAAAGGGTCAAGGGGAGAAAAAAAAGGGCACCACAGACATGGGGAACATCGATCACCTGAGTGAGGAGGAGGGAAAGGGACGGAAAAGAAAAAAGGACGATCTCACTACATCTTAAGCAAGCAGGAAGAGGGAAAGGAAAGAGGTCCCCGTCTATTTTTGTCTTCAGGGAGGGGGGAAAAGGGAAAAATGGGAGAGTCCTCTTTTGTCCCAACGGGGAGAGGGGAAAAGGGGAGGGGGAGGGTCCCCGAAACAGGTGCCAATGAAAGGGAAAGAAAGGTGGGGGAGAAAAAAAAAAAAAAAAAATCGGAAAGAAGGAGAAAAAGAGAAGAAGGAACGGTGGGGAAAATGAGAAAGGCGTTAAGTTCCTCATGCGTAGGCCGAGGGGGGGGAGGGAGGAAAAAATCCTCCCCGTTTCGTAAGAAAGGGAGGAAGGAAAAAAGGGGAAAAAGAAGAAGATGGGTGAAGGGAGGAAAGAACCCCGTATTTGCGATGGAGGGGGGGGGAAGAGGTGTTTGTTTCGCGGGGGAGAAAAAAAAAAAAGGCAGGGGAAAAGAAAGGGGAACCTGGAGCCAATTACCGATTTTGTCAGGAAAAAAAAAAAAAACCCCGAAAAGAAAAAAGGAAGGGGGGGGGGGGGGGTAAGATAAGGGAGGAATATTACATCTTTCTCAATTTGAAGAGGGGGAAAACCAAATGATCCTAAGGAAGAAGAAAAAAAAGAGCACCGAGAAAAGAAAAACTGATTTTTCCCGGGAGAAGGGGGGGAAAAAGCACGACTCCATTTTGAAGAAAGGAGGGGGAAAAAAAAGGAAGGAGGGAGGCTGGGCCAAAAAGATTCTTAAAACAGGGGAAAGGTTAACTCCTGGAGGGGGGGAAAGGGAGGAAGAAAAGCCGGGAAGACTGGCGCCATTCATATATCCTTGAAGAAAGGAAAGGGGAAAAAAAAGTATAACTAATCTATAAATAAAAGGGGAAAAAAGGGGAAGGGGGAGGGAAAAAAAAAAATGACGGGAAAAAGTCGATGTAAGTTCCCAAAAAAGGGGAAGGGGGAAAACCAACGAGGAAAGGTTAACAACAGAAAGGAGGGTTAAGAAGTGGGCCCCTTGGAAAAAGGGAACTTTTTAAAGTCCGAAGGGGGGAAAAAAAAAAGAAAAAAGGGGAGGGTCGGTCTTGGGGTGGGGGGAGGGGTGAAAAATCATCCGCGGGTTAGAAAAAAAAAAGAAAAAAAACCGGGGGAAGTAGCATTTCATGAAAGGGGAAAATCTTCCTCCGCAGCGACGGGGAGGCAACCCAAAACAAAAGGGGCCTTGGCCGAAGAAGGGGGGGAAAATCTCCATCTTCCGAAAGAGAGAAGAGGGGGACCGGGGGGGGAAATTGTATTCACTTCCTCTCTCGAAATTAAAAGGGAAAAAAAGGGGGAGGAAAAGAAGGGAAAAAAAAAAAAAATAAAACGGTAATTAAAGGAAGGAACTTGGTTTTGGTGAGAAAAAAGGGAAAGGAGGGTCCAATCGTCTTTAAGAGGGGGAAAAGGAAAAGGGAAAAGGGAAGCGGGAAGGAGCCTTCCCGCAGGAAAGAGGGGGAAAAAAGACGCTCTAATCATCCGTGGGAAAGGGGTGGGAAAGGAGGGAAAAAGAGTCCAAGAAAAAAAACCTACCGAAAGGAAAAAGGCGTCTCATAATTTTTCAAGAAAAAAAGGGAAGGAGGGAAATGAGGGGAGAAACTAAAAAACTCTCGACGGAAAGAAAAAGAAAAAGAAAGAAAAAAAAAAAAACAACGGTAATTCGGAGTAAAATCTCAAAGAGGGGGGGAAAGAGAAAAAAAAAGGGAAAAGGAAAAGAGGGGCTCACTCTATAAGAGGGAGGAGGGGGGGGGGGGGGGAAAAGTCGCCTTTTTTAGAATACATCAAAAAAAAAAGGTGTGGAAGAGGGGGGGAGGGAGAAGCCTGCTTCATTCGAAACCAAGGGGGGAGAGGAAAGGGTCTCCACTTTTTGGGGAGGAGAGGAGTTGGAGAGCAACTGAAAAAAAAAAAGGGAAAACGGCTTCATTAAAAGGAAAGGGGGAAAAAAAACTCGAATCTCTCTCGAAAGAAGGGAGAAGGAGTGGGACCAAAGCGTAAAAAGGAGGGGATTCCACAAACTTTTCGAGGAGGGAGAAAGAAAAAAAGGGAAGGGGGAGGCTACCTGCTTAATACTGAAGGGAAAGAAAAGAGGAAGGAAAACTGGGTCCAAGAAAAAAAAAAATCCCGGTTCCTGTGCGAGGAGGAAAAAAGGGGGGATAGGGGGGGAACAAAACCATCCCCTCGAACCAGGAAAAGAAAGAAGAAAAGGGTTGATGTCTCGGGAAACGGGAAAAAAAGAAAAGAGACAAAGGGAAAAAAAACGTTTTTTTTCCAAACTGGGAAAAAGGGGGGAAAAAAAAGAGGAGGACAGGTTCAAAACTACTTTTGGGGGGGGGGGAAGGAATCGACCGGATAGGATCAAGGGAAAGTACATCGAGTCCCTTTTCCTTTCGCAGAGGGGGGGGAGGAAAAAAGAAAAAGTCAAGATATATGAATTGCGAAGAAGAGGGGGGATAGAGTCGGCCAAAAAAAAAAACTGAATCCGCCAGCGGGGTTAACCAGAAAGGGAAAAGGGGGGGGGAAGGAAAGCGCATTTTGTCGCAGAAAGAAAAAAAGAAGATGACACTGAAAGAGGGGACCGATTAGCACGCCCCTCCGCCCAGAAAGAAAAAAAAAAATGGGAAAAAGGGCGCTGGTCTATAGTGCGCATGGGGGGGGAAAGGAGGGGAAAAGAAGTGGGCTTGAAGGAAGGGACGCCGCCTGGTATATGCGAGAAAAAAAAAGGGGAAAAGGAAGAAAACTGTCTATCTCGCAAAAAAAGCATCAACGGGGGAAGAAGGGGGGGGGAAAGGGAAAAGAGGAAGGAAAAAGGAATTTGGGGAAAAAAAAAAAAAAAAAGAAGCCCGCCCTTTTCAGTCCGGGAGGAAAAAGAAAAAAAAAAAAAAAAAAAAAGAAAAGAGAACATCGCAAATCCCGTGTAGGCCGGGGGGAAAAAAAAAAAGGGGGAGGGGAGGTATTTGACCGGGCCTACGCAAAGGGGAGCGCCGTAGTCCTAACGCAGTGAAAGGGGAGGAAAGGAGGGAGAGTCGGGTCCATTGGACCCCAAGGGGAAAAAGAGAGGGGGCAGAATTAGAGAAAAAAAAGAAGCGTCCTTACCTTCTGTGAGGAAAAGGGAAAAAAAAGAAGGAAAAGTCAGACGAACGTCCGCCCTAGAAGGGAAAGAAAAAAAGCCAGGGGAAAAAAAGAAAAAGCGGAGAAACATGTACCCTTCGCCGAGAAGAGGGGAGAGGGGGGAGGGGGGGAAAAAAGGGAATTGCTGGATTGTGAGTGTTGTAGAAAAAAAAGGAAAAGGGGTCCCATTTCTGTTACAGGAAAGAAAAAAAGGGAAAGGAAGGGCCGGACTGCGCTCCAAAGAAAAAAAGAAGGGGAAAAAACGCAAGAGGATTCAAAGGAAAAAGGCATTTTTCCTCAGGGGACCCGAAGGGAAGGAATAGGTGTAAGGCAGGACATGGAGGAAAGTGGAGTGAAATCGGGGGAGAGGAGGACGAGAGATGTGTCTAGGGGGGATGTATATAGAAGCGAAGGTGGCAAATAATGGTTGCACAGATAGTAAAAAAAAGCATGTGGCTGAGCAGACAGGAGGAAAGAGGAATGGGAGAAATAGGTAGGACAAACAGTGTAGGTGTACGTGAGGAAGGAGTGTGGGGGAAAGGCCGGGAGTATGAAAATAAAATGAGAAAGGAATTGGAAATGTGGATGGAGAAAAGTGGGGTGGAATGGGGGGAGAATAGCAAATGAGGGCGAAATAAGAGAATAAAGGGTACATGGGGGGGGGTATTTGGTAAAGCAGAGGGGAAAAGAGGCTGACATGGGAAAGAGGGAGGGGGTATGTGGGGGTAGAATGAAGAACTAGAGGAGGGGATAACAAGAACAGGACTAGGTATAAGGAGGCGGTAGTGAAGTTCAAAGTACTTGAGAGATCCCTTTTAATACTGGGACGGGGGGGGAGGGGAGGGAGAAAGGGAGATATATATCCTAAAGAAGAAAGGAATTTGGCGTCTCCGCGACAAAAAAAAAAGAAAAAAACATGTAATTGTTCAGCAAGGGAGGAAAAAGGGAAGGGGAACGTCGCGGTGTATGCCCTTCTTAGAGGAAAAAGGGGGGAAAAAAAAGAAATAAGCGGGGAGATGCATTCCCGAGCCATTGATGCAAAAGGGGGGGGGGAAAATCACTCCTCAAACAAAAAAAAAACGGAGGAATTAGTCCACAAATATATACTGATTTGAAGAGGGGAAACAAGAAGGGGCGTTTCGGGCTCATTCTCGGGAACTTTTCAGCAAAGAAACGAACCGGAAAGTCTGGGAAAAATCCAAAAAAAAAAGAAAGGGGGGAGGAAGTCCTTGTTTGGGGGGAAAGAAGGAGGGGCCTGGGAAAACTTCCAAACTGTTTTTCCAAAAAAGAAAGGGGAGTCGCGCGCCGACCAAAAAAAAAAAAAGAGAAAGATGTCAATCGTCTATATCTACGGGGAAAAAAAGAAGAAAAGAAAAAGGTTGCGCGCATTGGTGTTCAACAAGAAAAAGAGGGACTTGTTCGCTAAGGAAGGGGGGGGGGGGGAAACCACAAAGCCCACCGCCTTCTGTTAACACTGCAAAGCCCGGCTTGGAGAACCAGGAGAGGAGGAACACCATCCGCGCCATGGAAAAAAAAGCACCAAAGCTTAAGAAAAAAAAAAAAAAAAAGAAGAAACAATCATCACACTAAACCTAAAGAATAAAGGGAAAAAAAAAAAGAAGAGTAAGCAGCTTCTCTGCTACTGTCCATGTGGCCCAAGGGGGAAGGAAGCGTTCCAGTTTGGGCTGATGGGGGAAGGTCCTCTTTTTTGGAAAAAGGAAAGAGGCCTGAAGGTTCTTTTTAGGAAGTCAAAAAAAAGGAAAGGAAGGAATCTACTTGCTGGGAGGGCAGAAGCAGCGGAAATATGGGGCTAAAGGAAGGGGAGAGAAGAAAAATTGTTTCACACTTACCCCTATAATCTCCTGCTTTTTAAGGGATGCTCTGAAAGGGAAAGAGGGAAAAGGGGAGTCCTAATTTCTTCTGAAACCGGCAATACGAAAAGGGAAAAGGAAAGAGTGAAGATCCGGTCCCCCTCCCTGAAGGGGGGGGACTGTTCGCGCAAGAAAAAAAAAAAAAAAGGGGGGAACTACCTACTCCACAAGAGGGGGAAAAGGCCCCTTTAATTCAAGTCGTATAAAACTCCTGAGAAAAAAAGGAAAACAACGAAGCGCCAAAAGAGGGGGGGGGTTTTTTTTTTTTGGGGGAGGGGAAAGCAGGGGATCCAACAATCCGGCGCGCCAGGGGGGGTGCGATGGGGGGAAAGTTCAAGAAAAAAAAAAAGGGGGGACGATTAGCAAGCCCACGGCAAAAGAAAAAAAAGAATAGACAGCGCAACGTGGGGTATTTTGGTGTCCCAAAAGAGGGGGGGAGAAAAATAATCTTCAGGGAGAAGGGAAAAGGGTGCAGCGCTATTGACTAGCGGCCGAAGAGACAAATTGCGAAAAAAAAAGGGGGAAGGGGGAGAAAAGGGGGAAACCGCTTCTTCTGAAGGGAGTGGCGTCCTAACGAAGATAAAACGACCGGGAGAAAGGAAATATATCTTTTACTATGATGGAGGAAAAGAAAGAAAGAAAGGACATGGAAAAATTTTCTGAATCCTGGCAAAAATGGGGAAGAGAAAAAAGGAAAAAGTCTACTTTCAACCAAAATTAGGGGGGGCTGAAACCATAACTATTAATGACAACTGGGGGAAACGGCGTTAAGTGGGCCCCCAAAGTTGCCGGAAAGGAAAGAAGGGAACGCGTCCCATCCACAAGGGGAAAAGGAGAGGGGGGCGCAGGGGATTTTTTTTTTGGTGCTGGGGGATCGCGGGTACTAAAATAAGCGAACCGGAGGGTGGCGTAATTTTTTTGTTAAGGAAAGGGAAAAGAGAGCTCGTTTAGCCTCGGGAAATTCTTTCGGGAGGGGTTCGAAAAAACGAGACGCTGGCGCCGATCATAAAAAAGAAAGCGCCGCCTCTTGGAGGGGGGGGGTCCCCAGAAATCCTTTGAAGGGGAAGAAAAAGGTGCGAGCTGGCCTGTTTGAAAAAGAAGGTAAGCCGGGGGGGGGGTCAGAAAAGAAGGGGGGGGGGGCGCCGAGATAAAAAAAAGGAGGGAAATCGTCTTATTGCCAAGTGATAGGAACCGCCGCCTGGGGGGGTCGGAAGGAAAGCTGGGCTCGTAAGTGAGGGGGGAAACCTGAGATCATCCACGGGGGCCTCCTGAAAGGTAAAAAAAGAGGCGAATCCGAAAAAAACATACGGGCAAGGCGAAGAGAAAGGTGTTTTAAAAAAGGAAGGGGAACGCAATATGAAAAGGGAAAGAGAGAAGGCCCAAACCAATCTCTGCAGGGGAAGTGGAGGAAAGGAGAAAGGGGGGGGGGGGGGAAGTCCCTCTATTAAAGCGGCGGGGGAGGGGGGAGTACGCTCTATTCCTACGGAGAGGGGAGTGAGGGGGGGGGAGGAATATCCCTATCAGAAGAAGAAGAGCGTGTTTGCACGGCCGAAAAGGCAGCCGAAAAATCGAGGAAAAAGAAAAGAGGAGGTGCAGCCTCTCAATAAATACGAGGGGGGATATATAGCTTAAAACATACAAAGGGGAAAAAGGGCTTCAATGACGCCGTGGGGGCCTAAAAGAGGAAGAGAGCTCTACGTTCCTCTCAAGGAAAGGGGAAAGGGGGCAAGAGAGTCTCTGGCGATTTGAAAAAAAGTTCGAGGTCAAGAAATAAGAAAGCAGTCTAATAACTTCTTCCGGAAAAAAAGGAAATGATAACAAAATTCCTCCCCCCAGGGGGGGCGAGGATTAAGCCGCATGGTTCCAGGAAAAAAAGAAAAAAAAAAAAAAAAAAAAAAGTCCCCTCGAACCCTATGCAGAAAAAAAAAGGGGAGAGGAACGGCTGACTTTTAAAAGTTCAAGAAAAGGCAAAGCGGGGGGAACCAGCTGGGGAAAGAGGGAGACAAAAGAGGGGGAAAGCGGTGCAAGGGGTTAAACACTACTTTTAAACCGGACTTTCATCAGACAGATAGGAGAAAGAAGGAAAATCGAGCAATTTTAGGAGAAAAAAAAGGGGGGGGGGGGCGGAGGCCATCATCGTCTAAGCATTCTAATGATGGCGCCAGGAAGAAAAAAAAAAAGGTACTGGCGTAAGGAAGGAGGGGAGACGAAATCATGCGGCAAAGAAAAAAAGGCACATTTACCTCTTTTCGGCCAATCGTTCAAAGGGAGGAGGGCCGCTCGTTCACGCCGGAAAAAGGGGAATTATGCAAATTATCGTCCCCAGGAAAAAAAAAAAAAAAGAAAGGGGGGGCTGCCGTTTGCCTGTCATGAAAAAAGAGGGGCTTTCTAATCGCAGAAGGGGGGATTGAATCCATCGCAATGAGAAAAAAAAAGGAAGGGGACCGAATTTTTTGAGCAAAGAGAAAAAAAAAAAAGCAGCACAGTACCAGGAAAAAGAGGGGAAAGGGTCAGGAATTTTATCGACTTGGAGGAAAAAAAAAGGAGGAAAGTATTACAGCGAAAAAAAAAAAGGAAAAAACGACGACATCGCAAATAAAAAAAGGGGGGGAGGAAAAATCGACGGTGCGTATTTTGGCCGGAAAAAAAAAAAAAAAAAGATGGGATCGCCGAGCGCCGAAAAAAGCGGCGAAAGAAAAAAAGGGGGGGGGAAAGACGCCAATCTTAGGGGGGAAAGAAATATTTTCCGCCAGACACGCCGTCTGGGAAAAAAAAAAGGGAAAAAAAGTGGGGAAAACGGGGGAGGGGACTAACGAATAGCCTTCAGAAAGCCTATCAGGGGAAATCAGTTAAGAAAGGGAAAGAGATCCAAACGTTAGTCTCGAGAAAAAAAGAAGAAGAAAAAAAAAGGGGACAAAAGCATTTACCTTCGAAGATAGGTAACGTTTGAAGAGGGGGGGGAGAGTGTTCTCCGCGAGAAAAAAGAAAAAAAAGGAAAAGGGAGTTTACATTGCGCTATGAAAAAGAAATGACAGCGCAAAATCGGAAGAAAAGGGAAGGAGGATTGCATCCCTGCCGATAAAGGAAAAAGAAAAAAGGGATAGAAGGGAAAAAGGGAATGCGCTCACTTGCGGAAGGAGGGGGCGCATCAGTCGCTATAAGTATGGAGAAAAGATTTCGCGCGCGAACGAGAAAAAAAAAAAAAGAAGGGAAGGGTTTAACAGCCGCAACATGAACGGCATAGGAAGGAAAAAGAAGCTAGAGGCACATTGAAAGAGTTAAGGAGGGATAACGAGCATTTGATTCCGGAACGCAAAAGCGGGAAAAAAAAAGGGCAATAAATCTTCTCTCACAACAACAAAAAGAGGGCAATTGGGACAAAAAAGGGAAGAAAAAAGGCTCGGGAACTTCATAGCCAGAAAAGAGGGAGGAAGAGAAAAAAGGCATACCCTTCCGCGACCGGAAGGGGGGGAACGTCATGGGTGCGAGATTTAAAAAAACTTACATGTTTGTTTTAAAAAGAGAAAAAAAAAGCTCTCTATCTCCAAAGGAGAAAGGGGCTTCTCCTCTCCATGGTCATAGAATGAATAAAAAAAAACAAAAAAGGGAGGTATTCCATCCTTCTTAAAGGAAGAAGGGAAAAAGAAAAAAAAAAATCAATCGTCGGATTGAAATCCAAACTCAGGCCCTTAGATGGAGGAAGGAAGGACGAGTCGCGCCATCCCTCAAAAAAAAAGAACAGGGGAAGAATTAAAGGGGGAGGAGGCCGAACACGCCTATCATCAAAAAAAAAAGAAAAAAAAAAGAAAGAATCTCAACCTAAGCGTAAGCAGAGAGGGGGCAGCGGGCGGAAGGTCGTCATGTTGAAATGTAAAAAAGAAAGGGGAATGTCCGAGTCGACTTCAAAAAAGAGAGAAAAAACGGAAGAGGCGAGACTTTCGTCCTCTGAAGGGGGAGGGGGAAAAAAAATTACGAATTGGTCAAAGGAGACAGTAAGGAAAAAAAAAGCAGCGGAACTATTCATCGCGTGAAAGGAAAAAAAAGAAAATGAAAGAAAATAAATTCTCTGCGGAAAAGGCGTCGTGAAAAAGAAAAAAGAGGCCGACACCGTTCGTCCGATGAGAGGAAAAAAAGAAAAGGTACGCATCCGTCGATCTGTACCATGGGGGGGAAAAAAAAATTCATAAACCAGGATTTGCGGGGGGGGGGGGGGGGGACGTGTTTGCGTTCGCCAGCAAAGGACCTACTACCCACAAAGCGAAAAGGGGAAAGGGGCAAGTCCCGTATAAAAGGAAGAAAGGAAAAAAAAAAAAGATTTTACGCGATTTGGGGGGAAAAAGGCCCGAACGACAACGGCGGGAGGAAAAAAAAAGAAAAGAAAAGTGATCTTTGCGTACCCAAAAAGAAAGACATCTATCATTCGGGGGGAAGGGGAGTGGGTGCGGAAAAAAAAAAAAGAAGGAGGACCCGAATTTATCGAGTAAAAAAAAAAAAAGAAAAAGGCGGCATCTACAAGGGGAAAATAGGCATGAACGGGGGAGAGGAGCTTTTCGGTTTGGCGAGAAGAGAAGAGAATTATATTGCCTAATTGGGAAGGAAAAAATGATGGAGGGATGAAAAGGAAAAGGAAAACGATTGTCACTAAAAGGTTGAAGGGGGGTGGAGAGGGGGGAAGTTCAGTGTCAGAATGGAAAAAGTTGGAAAGAGAGAAAACGACTTTCCGTAGCAGAAAAAAGGGAAGAAGAAATAGTACTTGACGAATGATAGGCGAAAAAAAAAAAGGGGAGAAAAAAAAAGAAAATCCTGCGAAAGAGAGAAAGAAGGACAAAATGAGGATGCTATATTCATTTCCAGGGAAGGGAAAAGAAAAAAAAAAAAAAAAAAAAGGAAAGTTTTTAATATATAAAAAGGAAAGGGGGCCAAGTGTTTTGCCAACGGAAGGGAAAGGGAGGGTACGCCGTGCAGCGATTGGAAAGGAAGGGGAAAAGCGCTCAATCCAGCATGGGAGTGGCGCGCGGGGGGGAGGAAGACATCAAGGCATCTCATCTTCGGTTAATGAGGGGGGGGAAGAGGGACCAATCGTACAGCCGGGAGGGGTTAAGTAGCAATTACCATAAAAAAAGGAAAACCTGCTTCATGTCCTCGAAGGGGGGGGAAGGAGAAGAATCACCTAGAAGGAAAGAGAAAACGTTTGTGGAGGACATCAAAAAGAGAGGGGACCCTCATTTTTGGGGGGGGGGGGGGGGGGGAAGAAGAAATCCTTTGTGAGTCTACCGTAAAGGGAAGAGCGGGTCAACAAGGGTTTGAGGAAAAGGAAGGGTCATGTCCGTCCCCTTTGGGGGGAAAAAATAGAAAAATAGTCAAATCCGTTTCTTAAGGGAAAAAAAGAGATGAGGCGGCCGGGAAGGGGGAAGAAAGCGGCTTCCGTTAATTCAGGGGGGGGGAAAAAAAGATCTATCATGAAGGGCCGTCTGCCTCGTTTATGAAAAGAAAAAAAAGGAGAGGAAGAACGCAAATCTTCTAAAAAAAAAAAAAAAAAAAAAGAAGGGGAGAAGAAACTTTTCTACGCAAAAGGAAGATTAAATAAAAACATGAAAGGGAAAAAACAATGCTCGTCTCAACAAAAAAGAAAAAGGGGGGGGGGGGAAGGGGAAAGAAAGATTGTTCTGGGCAGGGGGAAAGGCGTGCGTAGAAAAGGTCGAAGAAAGGAGGGGGGCGGATTTCGCTGAAAGGAAAAAAGAAAACGGCCCTTAATGCTCGAAAAAGGACAGAGGGCCGCTGGCAGGCGAAAGGCGAAAAAAAAAAAAGGGAGAAATTTTCAACTATAACTTTGAGCGGAAAAAAGGGGGGGGAGAGCTCGTCGATACAACAGCGGCGGGAAAAAGCAGTCAAAGCAGCAAAAGGCAGAAAAAAGGAGAAAAAAACGTGTCCTTCCAAGGCTGGAAAGGGAGGGGCGCTGGCGATTCTCCACACCAATAAAAGAAACGGTATCGGTGCTTGCCCGGAAAGGGAGGCTAACTTCAAAAAAAAAAAGGCAAGGGGAAAATGTCTATCAAGAATTCCCGAAAAGGGGCCGAGATTAACCGCGATTTTCTGAAAAGGAAAGAAACCCGAATCAGCAGCATGACAAAAAAAGAAAAAGGAGGACTTTTAAAGTTCAAAAAGGAAAAAAAAGACACCGTAACGGCGTTGGCTAAAAA
>Ga0179593_1465581_pt1:5000-11703 | contig 11703 bp, 6 predicted proteins | sample CZODoug2_1_08_16_FD_185931 | JGI IMG/M metagenome (GOLD analysis project Ga0179593, IMG submission 185931) | Vadose zone soil fungal communities from Angelo Coast Range Reserve, California, USA - CZODoug2_1_08_16fungal (PacBio error correction) | ecosystem: Environmental > Terrestrial...
CGGTGTACCCGCAAGAGTAAGGAACAGAAAAAGAAAAAAGATGAAGGCTATCATGGACTCGGGTAGAAGCGGAGCGGGGGGAGCCCTCGTGAAGGGCATTGCCTTCCGACCAAGAGGGGGAGTAAAAGAAGGAGAAGGATCGTTGCCTGGGTCAGCCGTGTGGAACGGGAAAGGATGCGACGGGCCGGAATGGAATAGCGAGAAAAGTCGCAAACGATCCGAAAGTGGAAAAGGACACCTCTCATGTTTGGGTGCAGGTACCGGGAGACATCGACGCCGAGGCGGCAAGGCGAGAGCTGGTGGACAATTCCTCTCTAGCGGGAGGGAGGAGTGCTTCGAAAAAAACTTCCGGAGGGGGGTGCAGAAGCTAAGGGTCGTGGGGAACGTGCACTCGTTTAAAGCCGGCACCCTACCCTCCCCGAGGAGTAGAATGGTTGGGGGGGAGAGGGTTCCAACACGAGAGGACCAGCCGGAATAGAAGTATTTAATAACGGAATTCTAGGAAGGGCAAGGGTAGGGGGGGGAGCGATGAAAGGGCCTGCAAAGGGAAGGGACGGAGGGGATTCAAGAAAGGGAAACAGCTTCACGCGTGGAGGGAAGAAGAAAGCAGAAGGATTTCGAGCAAAAGGAAGAATCTTATGGCCAATCGTTCATATATATGTGATGGAACGCCATTCGCCTGGGCCGCAAGGCCCCGCAGGATGTCAGAGGGGGAAAAAAAGCGAGGGGGTGGGGGGGGGACTCAAGATACTCAAGAGGGATGGCGAGGGAAAAGAGAGCCATCCAAACGGTGAGAACCGTGAGGGAAAGGGGCTAAGGGGTTCCTCCCCGTTACATCGCAGCCTTCCGCCGAAGAAAGAAAGTGAGACCTCTGAACCGAGGGTGAAGCGCAAGGATAACTGAAAACAAATCCGGGACCAAGTGGTCGAAGTCCCTGAGACAGCATAAGCGGGCTGTTCGCGTAGGCGAAGAGACGAGGGCCTACAGGAGGGGCGAGAGTGGCGGGTCTGGACTCCCGAGAACATGGGCGATTACAAAGGGCTTGTCCGAGTTGGGAAATTCGGTAAGAAAAAGGCGTATCGTACTGTTCGGACATGAAACGTCAAAAAAGGCCCTGAAAAGAAACCCGACGAGCGACGTGGAAAGGGCAACAAACGACTACTTTGGCACAGCAGCTGGAAAACGACTCCACGCCTGAAAAAAAAAAAGCGAAAGTTGTTCGAGCCGCGGGGGAGAGACGTAGGAAAAGCCTGATCACCGAGAGAGGAGAAACCGAACGCCTCCTTGAGAGAGACCGTCCTGCCGCCGCCTGACTGGATCAACACTTCTGCGCTCAAAAAAACAAAAAGGATGCGAGGCCAACAAGCGGAAGGGGCAGAAACAGCTTTTGCCGACGAGTTTGCAGGCATGTTGGAAATGTGAGTTCTCGCTGGGGGGGGAAGCGGCGGAGCCCTGTCTGGGAAACCCGAAAAAGGGATGTCTTAAAGGGCCTAATCCAACGCCACCAAGGCGCCAAGCCAGACCCACATCAGGGCACCGTATATTATTAGAAGGGCTTGACCATCGAAGAGAAAAACAAAACCGAGGAGAGGGGAAAGCCCATCGGACGACAACTCTCGGGTACGGGTAAGTGTGCTTGATCATGAAAAAGAAGGGGTGAAGGACCGCTTCAGAAACCTTGGGGGACCTGCTCCCCGAAAATTCTTGCGCCCGACAGCTGAAAAAGGAAAAAGTAGGGGGACAGAAATTGGGGGAAAATAAGGGAAGAGATCTGGGTCCGCCGCGGGGGGAGTGGGGACATGAACCCGCGAAGCGCGCGAGGGGGGGGAGCCGATTCGGAAAAATGGCGAGGGCCTGAAGGAAGAAGGTCCGGGGTCGTCGGGGGAGGGCTCAGAAAAAGAAAAAATGGCTCAGAAGCAAGAGCACGCAAGCGGTGATTGGTTTGGAGCAAAGGGAGAGTTGCCCCAAAGGAAAAGTAAGGAGGGAAACGAGCGCAGAAGCATGTCGGCAAGTCATGCGTACGTTTTGGCACTTGCAGAAAAGAAAAAGGGGGAGCCTTCCAGAAAAGCACCCCGGAGGGGAAAAGCAGGAACAGCCGTTAACAACACGGATGGGGAAAAGAGATCCACTAAATCGAGCCGTCTTCGAAGGGCGGTTGAGATCGGAAAGAGGGGAAGCCTGGCAGATTAAGGGCGCAGCGGGGAGGATTTCGACCAGTGGGGGGCTCGAGAGAACCGCGGTCTGAAAAATCGTTAAGAGAACACAAACCTAGAGCTTGCTTGCGCGGGAGGGATCTCGGGGGGCGGGGAGGAAGAGGGGGCGAACTTCGAAAACACCTCACTCGAAAAGGGGAGCAGGGTCCTCCCTCGAGATCCAGCCGGAGGAAAGAGGGGGCCATAAGTCTGCCTCCGGGTTCGCCAGCCGCGGCAACGAGAAAACCCCCAACAAGAGGGGATCATCGCCATTCATCGGTCGAGATGAAGTCAAGAAGTAAGCAGGCACGGAACAAACTAACTTAGATCGGGCGGAAAAAAAAACAAGCTTGCAGCATAAGGAACCCTCGCAGAGGAGCCTCCGCGCCCGGCAACAATGGGACTATCGAAGGAGGCCGGTCCCTACCGGGAATACAAGGGGTCGATAAAAAAAAGACGGCTCGGCGAAAAAAATATCTCGCGGGCCTTCCGGTGGCAGGGGATGAGGGGTGGATCCCGATAAAATCACAACCCTTCATACTAATTCAGGGGAAGGGGGGGGGGGGATTGAAGCTGCACTGCGGGGCCTTACTCCATCACAAAAGAGGGATTCGGAGAAAAAAAACCCCCCTAATAGAGTGGGAGATTACTCACTAGGATAGGGGGGGGGGGGGGGGGGGGGGGGGGGGGGGGGGGGGGGGGGGGGGGGGGGGGGGGGGGGGGGGGGGGGGGGGGGGGGGGGGGGGGGGGGGGGGGGACAAGAGAATTCCTAACGAGCTACCTTCTACCTACGTGACGGGCGATGTCGTACTTAGCAGGAAAGGCCGACGTTGCGGGGCGAGCGCGCGGCGAAGAGCTAAAGCCCGGCCAGGCGAGGGTGTGACGGGGGGAAAACACAAAAGAGGCATTGACTGCGACGTCGAGAAGTGCGACGATCTCCCCGAAAGGGAATTGCGGAGGAAAGGAACCCGTGGGCGCAACGTGCACTCGCTCTCAGGTAGTGGATCAGAAGAAAAAAGTGAGCCAGGAGCAGCGATTGAGGCATCGTGTTATGCTTTGGAGGGTTCAAAGGGACGAAAGAGAGACCGGAGCCTGAAGGACTGGAGAAGACGATGGGTTAAAGGGGTTAATGCTCCAATAGGAAGGCCGCGAAGGGGATCGTCTTTTCGGAGGGAGAGGTCTAAGACAGAGCAGGCGCGCCTCAGAAGCACTCCCAGCTAGGGACAGAAGCGCAAGGGGAGGGAAGAATTTCCTCAGAAAAGAAGTGGGAAAGGAAAAAAACGCTAGCGGGAGGAAAAAGCCCTGGAAGAGCCGAGAGCTCATGGGCAGTGATTCAATAGAAGGCAAAAGCGCTAATCGGGGAAAGTGACGTGCATTGGAAACGGATCGCGCCGAGCGGCAAAAACACCTTTGGGACGTCGGGAGGAAACCGGCCTCGCTTCAGAAGATGGCCGTACCATGCGACAAGAAAGACACGGTTGCGAGAGAGGGAGGGGAGGAGGGTAAGGGCGGAAGGGGAAAGAGGACGATATAGGGTTCGAATGTTTGGGAAGACCGGTCAGGAAAGCGGGACCGCGGAAGACATCGTTTAAGTCGGGGGGAAGACGTCCAAAAAAGGACCATGGAGGCGGCAATGTGGCGCCTGCATATCAACAAAACAGCAAAAAAAAAGACTAACGGAGTCAAAATCGTTGAAGGACCGAGGGGGGACTAACGCTCCCGGCCCCAAAGAGGACACTGGTAGCTGACACATAGGTCGGGGAAAAGAAGGAAAGAGGCATACTCAGGGACCAGGACAGATAGTAGCGCACGGCATATACGAAAAACGGCTCCTCCCTGCTGTCCGGAGGAGAATAGGGGGAACGAGATGCGGGGGGAATACCGCAAGATTTGGGGGGCCCGTGCGAAAAGAGTATTATGAATCTGGGAGAAAGCGCACTCTATCACCGCCGGGGTGTGGGGGCGATTGGTATCCAACCCCACAAAAAGGTCGATGAAGGGGGGGGTGAGGAGGGAAGAATATTCAAAGAGGGCCCTCGGATCTCTCAAACAAAAAAAAAAAGGAAGGGAAGTGGAAAGTAGAAGGACTCGGAGACTCTTGGTACCGACATCAGAAGATTGGCTGGGGGGAATGTACCAAAAGAAACAAAACAAGGGGGAAAGAGGCCGGGGCGGCGCTGATCCAGCGGCATGGGAGATTTGGGGCAAAGCGGAGGAAGCGTCTATCGACGGAGGGAAGGAGGGAAAAGGACAGCGGGGGCAGGAGCGGGGGTGAACGCAACTATATAGAAGAAGGGTCGTGCGATTTCTCCGCGGGGGAGGAAAAACCGGCTGGGGGGAAAAGAGGGGGAAAGGAAGGGGCGCGGGAGGAAAAAATCGGGCGCACGATGTTGGGAAAGGGCGGTTTCGTAAAAGGGTGGTGGGGCAGAAAACATGTCCGGCCAAAAGGGGTAGTGTCACTTAGGCCGCGGAAAAGAAATATCCGATAGGAAAGTACGGAGAAAAAAAATCCATCGACGATCTAGAGCTCGGCCGCCGCAACCGCTCGAACAGTGCTGGTCCGGGCGCTGCGCATGGGCAAGAGAGGGGGTTGAAAAAGAGAGGCCGGAGGGAGAAAAGATCGCGTGCGGAGAAAGAGGCCGCCCTGAATAGGCACACTAAAAATGAGCGGAGCCGGCACGGCGCGGAATAAAGGAACTACGCAAAGAAAGGGAAAAGGAGTAGAAAGGGAGACGGGGTCGACCACGATCGGCTGTCAAGCACGACGGGAACATCGGGAACCTGATAGCAGACAGCGCTGTGGGGAGATGTTGGAACGGACCAGAAGGACGAGAGCTCTGAAGCACCGACGGAGCCTGTAATGCGTGGCTCAGGAAGGGCCAGGTCACAACCGGAGCTTAACGGTAGGTAGCAGAAAAAACATCTGGAGTCGGGGAAAAGGAAAAACTCTATCCACGATGGCCCTAAAAAAAAGAAAATCTAAGAACGGGGGGGAGGAGTCCGCAGCGTAGCGGGGCGAAAAAAGTGCCATCGCAGCCCAGGTGCCGGGTGCCAAGCGATCGGCGGGGGAGGAGGGAACTTAAAAAGGAAAAAGTGCGGGGGGAAGGTTGTTAATCCGCCGTGTCGATACTTTCGGTGGAACGCGTAAGGAACCATGACCCGGCGCGCATAAAAAGTGGGGAGAGAATCTCGTGGGGAGCTCAAGTACCGAAAACCCATCGTCGAAAGGAAAGTAGCATTGAGACGGCCTGCGCGCGGAAAGAGGGGCGGAGTAGCTGGGAACGAAAAGTCTCGGGGGGGGGGGGGGGACAAGATGCGAAAGCGGGGGGGGAAATCACGGACGGCAAGGGTGGGGAGACCACAAAAAGAAAGACCCGAGGGGAGGGAGAAGGGTGGGGGGTTCTATTTCAGGGGAGGAAAACACTAAAGCAAAAGCTCGGAAAGGGGGGTATCTCAGTTAGACGAGATCTGAGGGATACTCGGCCTTCCGTCGTGGGGCCAGAGGTTGACCTTCCTGGGAAGACACGTGCGGCGAAGTCTAAGATTGGGGTGAGGAACGGTAAGCAGAATTGGGTCTTTAATAAGCCGAATAAGGGATTTGAAAGTCACGCATCTCTTTGAGGACAGCGGAGGGGGGGGGGGGAATAGACGAGGAATGGCGAGGATGAGCCGCAGCGAACGGGGCCGAGAGGAGAAGGCAAACGCCAGGAGGCGATGTGGATAGGCCTCAAGGAGAATCAAGGGAAGAGAAAGATCGAATACAACTGGGGGAAAAATGAGGTGCGGAAGATAAGAAGAGGCAAGAGTCGGAGTGACGGGGGGTAGCGAGCAGAAAAGAATCAGCGCATGGTTCTTGTGACTGAACGAAAACCGCAAAAAAAAACGCCCAAGGGGAAAACGGCGACATACCGCAAGAGGACGCAAAGCATGAAGGGGTCTGATCGATCTCAAAAAAAAAAGGAGTGCTATTCGTCTGCCGAGCGTGGCGCGCGGGGGAAATCTAGGCCACCATGGGCAAGATGAAAAAGCTGACTGTTCCTGCCCCTCTCGTAAAGGATAAGGGATTCTTTCGGGGTCCTGTTCCCAGGCTGAACAAGAAAAAGTGACATGGACAAGGAAAAAAGAGCTGCCGGCTCTCGAAGAAGTAGGACGGCCCCGATCCATCCCGAGCGACCGCCTTTCACCAAAAGAGACTTGGCAGAGTCAAGGGAAAAGACGGGCGATCGGAGGGGAAAAAACCGGGCATGGACGCGAAAGAGGAAAAAAAGGCCTTCGGATCGAAAAAAGCTCCTGCCCGCAGCTCGGAACACGAGAGGGATTCGATGCCCCGCGCCATACTATTTTGAGCATTGAGGACAAAACGGTGAAAGAGGGGAAGGAAGACAAGCGGCTGTCGGCGAGGCGGGAAAAAGTTCTGGGACAAACGAAAAGGGTGCTAGAGGGGAATCAGACCACCGAATCGCCAAGGAGAAAAAGAAGAAACCAAAAAGAGAAGGGAGGGAAAGATGGCC
>Ga0179593_1692285_pt1 | contig 11703 bp, 18 predicted proteins | sample CZODoug2_1_08_16_FD_185931 | JGI IMG/M metagenome (GOLD analysis project Ga0179593, IMG submission 185931) | Vadose zone soil fungal communities from Angelo Coast Range Reserve, California, USA - CZODoug2_1_08_16fungal (PacBio error correction) | ecosystem: Environmental > Terrestrial > Soil >...
ACACTTTCCGCAGCTTTTTCCCCCGGGGCGAGATTTCGAATTTGGGGACAGTGCTTACATCCGGGGGGGGGTAAGTTTGTGCAGGGAATCGAACCTGCAGGGCCCGGGCCGGGGTCTTTTTGCAAAGAGCAAATACTCAGGAGGGGGGGGTGGACTATCCAAAAAAAACAACATCAAGCAGAGGCCCGCTGACATAAAGAAGTCCCTAAGCAAAATAGGTGACTGTATAGTCAGAAAAATGAACTCGATGTAAATGCCTCCGCAAAAGGAGAGAACTTATTCGGAAGGAGGAAAAAAAAAAAGGCCCTAAAATCTCGGGAAAAAAGGGAAAAAGCTTCTCATGTCAAAGCCCCGACCTGGGGGGCTGAAAAAAAAAACTGGCTGTCCTACGGGTCAGCGGTTCAAAAAACACAAAAACAGAAAGAAGGAAGAAAAAACCATGAAAAGGGGGTGTGAGACAGTCCAGGAGAAGAAGAATCCCCGAAGGGACAGACCCATCCAGTGGGGGGCTACGGGCAGAAAGGGAAGAAAACGTAAACCATACAATCAAAGGAAATCAGGGGTCGCATTAAAGACCCAAGGCAAGGGGGGGCTCTACACTTGGGTGGGGGGCTAAGAAAATAGACAGTGAAAGAAAAGGGTTGGGGCGCCCTCATGGCGTCCAGAAAGCTCCTGAAAAAAGAACATCAGGGTCCTACTGAGTTTCTCTCTAAATCTCCCATGAAAGGAAAAAAAAGGGGAGAATCCCTGAAGGTAAAAAACCGATATCAAAAAAAAGAAGGGACACTCTTCCTATAATCAATCTTTTGAGAAAGGGGTATACAGGCGGAAAAGCCGTTTGGTAGGAGAAAAACCTTTTTAGAAAGGACCAAGTCCTATAACTTGCAGTATCCATGTTCACTAAGGGGACGTGCCTTGTCAGAGGAGGGGGGGGACTGTGAAAAAGAGGGGCCTTTCTTATTTAAAAAAAAAGCTCGACCTGGCAAAAGGGGAAAAGGGGGGGTGCTGTGTCAAAAAAGCATTCTGATAAATCACGGAATAAAAGTTAGGGGGAGGGGGCACGAAGGACATGGGGGAAAAAAAGAAAGTTCCGATGACAGGGAGACCTCCTCTGTTTCGAACAGTTGTCTTAATTGGGAGGCCAAGGGTGCCAGTTTGGAAGGAGTCTTGAAGGGCGAAGTCGGAAGACTTACATAAAACAAACTGGGAGAAAAAAGAGAGGCCGGATTAAATGGGGGCAAAAATCCTTCCGGGAAAAAAAAGCTGCAAAAAAATCGTTCCAAAAAAAAGAAGCATTGGCCGCAGCAAGAACTGCCAATCAGGCTTAGAAGGGGGAAAGACATGACAACAAAATACCCCTCAGGAATACATCAAAAAGGGAAAAAATGTAGGGGAAAAAATGCCCTGACTTAAGAGGGCCCTTGTTTTTCGTTTTCCGGAAGAATAGGAGTTTTGGGAAGGAAAACGCCCCCAAAGCCAGGCAGTCATCCCGGACAAGGGAAAGAAAGACGAAAGACACATGAAAACCCTCAGCTCAAAGCAAAAGCGGGCCCCTCCCAGAGCTGACGTTTGGGCAGGGAGTCAAAAAAGTTCAAACTTGAGTCTTTGAGCGGTTTGAAAAGGGGGGAAGGTCCTTGGAAGGGAAAAACAGGGGGATCCGTGAGAGTAATCTGGCCAACATCGATGGCTAAAGAAAAGCTGGCGAACGCAAGGAAGAGGCACGGGAGGGTGAAATCATCAAAGGGGATTGCGCGGGAGAAACAAGCACATATGAAACAGAGAAACGCCCCAGAAATTGTCAGGGGGGAAAAAAAAAACCGCAAGGAAAAAAGGGACCGCAAAAAAAGAAGCCAACGTCCAGGAGCTCGAGGGTGTCCCATGCAATCAGCATTCAAAGGGGAAAGGTTTGTTTCAACAGGGTGGGACTGGGAAAAACCAAGGGGTGGGGGTGACCGCGAAAAAATAAAACGTGGAAGATCTCTCTCAAAAAAAAGGATATAATGAGGTTGGAATGGAGAAAACTCCCAATCAAAGTGAGGGACGGCCAAGCTGAATATGGCATTGAAAGCAAGGCGGGGTTGCTTAGGAAGCGTACTACGGGGGAAAAAAAAGGACTCCTGGTCTCGGAGACGTGTTAAGGGGGGACCGCAAGCGGAACTGTTGGAAAGGGGGGGTCCGGTGGGAAAGGCAATGGGGGGTCCCTCACACAAAAAAAAAGTGGCCTTATGGACACAAGAAAAAAAAAAAATGGACATGAAAGCAGACGATGTGTGGGGCCCGGGGAAGGAACGGACTAATAGGGGTTCGTTGTGGGAAACCAGAAATTCTGAAGAAAGTGTCAAGACGGGCGAAAGGTTGAGTATGAAAAAAGCAACGTCAGCGTGATGCGGGTGCCGCCGGGGGGGAAAAGGGCAAATACAGAAAAAAAACGGACGCCGAAGAGAGAACTTACTGGACAAAAAAAAAGTGACTTTTTTCGCGGTTCATGAACCCATAAAACCACGATGCTCGCAAAAAGGAAAGAGCGGTCCGAAGACCTTTGGGGGGGGGGGTCCTTCCCGAGGAGGGGGGTGTTTTTGTTCATAAGAAAATGCGACGTGGGAAAAAAAGTGAAAATCCTAACAGGCGGGGAAGCTGTGCGGGGGGAAAAAAAAGAAGATGTGGGGGAACGTTCGCAAGTTGCAAAAAGAAGCCGCCTATCACGGGCCAAAAAAAAAGGTGTTTGGGGAAAACTAAAACTCAGGAAACAGAAAACCATGAAAAAAAAATCCTTCCCAGTCAGAAGAGAAAACCTCTAAAAGAACGAAAACTGCCCTGAAAAAAAAATGAAAGAAACCACGCCGCCCCAGAAAACAAGATGGGAAAAAATTTTTTGACGTTGAAAAAAAACCATTCACATTAATAGGGGGAAAAAGGGAGACGCCGGTTGGAATCAGAACATGCCAAAGCAGCGGCCAAGTGCAAAAGAAAAAAGAGACCCCGGGAGACGATCATGAAGGAGAAAAAAAAAAAAACGCATCCGGCCGCCGAGAAACAAAACGATGATGAGGAGGGCAAGGGGAACTTGACCGAAGTTAAACGCGGACAGTCAAAAAACGAGTAAGGGTGGGGATGGAAAAAAACTCGTGAAAGAAACTGACGCGAGCGCCGCAACGAGCAAAACACCCGTTAACCTGACCAGAAAAGGAGACCGTGCCTGGGGGTAATGAACGACCAGCGTGATGGGTGTTCAGAATGCGCCCAAAAAGGGGGGAGGTGGGGGGGAGGAAAGTTCCACCAGGTTCTGCAAAAAGGGGGTCATGGGGTTGATATCCAGAACGGAATGAAAAAAAGGGGGAGGGTAAAAAGGTGGTCGGGGGGGGAAAATAAGTACGGGCGACAGGGATCCCGACAAAAGCACGAGAAGGCGACGTCCGGTTTTTCGTTGAGGAGAACAGCTATACAGACTAAGGGAAAGGAAAAGTTCAGGGAAACCCCTGCTTGAAGACCTCATCGGGGGGGGAGTGCCTTGGATCGCAAGGAGTGTCACATGTCGGGGGAAAAGCCAAAAACACCGAAGGGAGGAGACTTGCTCCGTCACCCAAAAAATTCAGAACCGGGAAACGTGTCCGCAGCAGCTAAAGTAGAAGGGTGGAAAGGGAAGGGCTTTCAGAAAAAGAGGTAAGGGGAGGAAAAAAATTCGCGTCGTTGGGGGGGCTTGATGCTGAAGGGTCAAAAGGAGAAAAAAAAAGGGGGGGATAAAGGGGGGGTGATGGGGGAAGGAGAACCTTGATCCCGGTGTGCTCCAAAACATCAAAGGGTGGGACTAAAGGGCAGGGGGAATTTCAGGGGAAAGTCCGGGGGTCAGGCTTGCAAAAAGAAAAGGGGAAAAGGTCCGGGGAAGGAGGGGGGTTTATGCCGCCCATCGACAGGCAGAAAAATCCCGGTGCCGAGAGGCAAAAAAGGCCGGAACGAAAGCCAGAAAGGGAAAGTTTTCACCAAGAAAGGGGGCCTCCATATAGATGCGGGACCGTTTAGAAATGCTCAAATCAGCGCGGACCAAGGAGGAGAAGTTGGAAGAAAACTCATCAGCAGAGAAGGGGGGGGAAAAAGGTGATTGCGCAAGATATAGTTAAAGACAAGTCGGCCAACCAGAAAAAGGGCGAACAAGAAATGCGACAAAGGGAGGAAAGGAGTAGAAGAGGACGGAAACAGCCCGAACACGGCCCAAAAAAGCGATGCACATGCAAGAGACAAGAAAAGGGAAGAAAAGGAGGGGGAAAAAAAAAACTTCAGGAAAGATGCTAAGGAATTTCCATATGCCAATTTGAAGGGCTCGATTGGTGACGGTCGGTACCGACAAGGAATGCAAAAACTGAACCTAGTGGGGCAAAAAAAAAAAAAAAAAAAATATCTGAGAAAGGGGAAAAAAAAGATCTCCATCGGAAGGAAGAGGAGGGATGAAGGGGCGACAAAAAGATTTCCAAGGAACACCTAAAAATCTCTAGAAAAAAGAAATAAACCTTTACCTGAAAAGGAGGGATACCGCATCGGAAAAATGGAGTGGATCAGCCGAACAGTCAGCCTGAAAAAAAGGGAAGCGTCAACTGCAGGGGGAAAAAAAGGCGGCTTGACGGGTGGATGATGTCCAAGGGGCACCGCTTAGAAAAAAAAACGGAAGGGGGGGGCGAAAAAAGTGAACTGGAAAGGGGGGGGGAGGGGGCGGTCTGCCGTCCAAAAAGAGGCCACGTCCAGGTCACGGGTGCACCGGGAAAAAAACGGAGAGGGGTGAGGAAGGGTTGGGGGGAGAATCGTTCAGGTTTGGGGGTATATTCTAACTTGAAGTTTCCTGGGGGCGACCGGGGGAGTTTAGGAAGAAAGGGAGGACGTGCGCCTTGAGGGGGGGAGGCAATTCCCTGCCTGTGAGAATAAGGGAACTGGACCGCCAACTGAGGGGGGGAAGCAGGGGGGAAAAACACGGGGGGGAAGGGACGGGCGAAAAGAAAAAAAGGGAAACCCTAATCGAAGATCTGGGTCGATCTGTCGCTTGAGGGAAAGCATGACAGAATACAAAGTGTTTAAAGAAGTAGAAAAAAAAAGGCTGCCGGGGAGGAAACGTTCTGCGACATAAAAGGGGGGGAAAGACCCACGCGGCATTGGAAAAAATGCACCGGTCGGCTGAAAGCGAAAAAGAGGTCCGTAGTTCGCGACGAGGATGACTCAAGGGTGAAAAAAAAACCTCGGTTGAAAAAACAATATTCGAGGCAGAAAAAAAAAGGGGTAGCTACCCACGCCTGTATCACGGGGAGGGGTAGGGAAGATAAAGAGAGGAAACAAAAAAAAGGAGGAGGGGAGAAACCTTCCCGAACATCAAAAAGGGGAAAAATGATCATCCGTGGTTGAGTACAACCGGTCCAACACGAAGGGGGGAGGGGGGGAGCAAATCGGGTGAGGAAGAGCAGGGAGAATCGTGAACATAATCAGGAAAAAAAAAGAAAAAGATCTCGAAAACCTAGGGAGCATCAAGATCTAAAAAGGAACGTGAATGGGGGGAGGGGCCTCAGAAAGGGGCAAGGAAAGAAGCTTGTACCCAGATGCCACACTGGCATCCAACCAAAGATCCTGGAGTTGGAAGCCGGAAGAGGGTAAAAGAAAGAAAGTGCCACTCTCAAAAAAAAAAGAGGAAAAAAGGTGTCCCCCCCGAAAGATCTTCCGAATGGACGCTGTGGTCGAAACCAGGGCAAGAAAAATGCAAGGATTGGGAATTCCTTTTGGGGCGGGCAGTGGCGCCAGGAAGGGGCAGGAAGAAAAAAACCACAAAAGGGGGGGCGACGAAGGACTGGCGTTGGGGGACCGCCAAACGACGTCATCAGGGGACGCTGGTGAGGGCGGGGAAGTCCACAGGAACCCAGAAAAATGGGAAAGTTTACTAATATTACCGGGTCAACCTAAAGAGGCCAAAAAAGGGGTCAGGGGAAGAGGAAAAAACGAAAAGGAAAAAGTCAACCGGGGGATCTATATTGGGAGGAGGGGATTTTCCTAATTTGCATACGAAAACCCGCCCCCAAAAAGAAAGGGAACACCGCCATCAAGGAATTAAAGAGCTCCTACGCGAGAAAAGGAAAAGGTGGGGCGTACCTAAATGTTCAAAGTGGGAAGATCCTACTCGCCTATCTCAAGGAAAGAAGAGGAAAATTCTGATCAAAGGGAAAAATTGGGGAATTCACCGATGGACTGTGTATCCAAATCGTCAGTGGAGTGGAATCAAAAAGAAAAGGAAGGAAAAATCTTCTGTTAAACAGGTGGGACTGGTTGGGAGCTGGCTCTAAGAAGAAAAGCAAAAAAAAACATCCATCGGAAATGGGAGGGAAAAGACTCTCCTGGAGGACATCATCATGACACGCTTCGGCTGGCTCTTGCGGGGAATGGGTCGACGAAAAAAAAGTTCAAGAAAGACATCACCGGCATCGGGGAAAGGAAGGGATATCGATCCGCCGGAAGAGAAGGACCAAAAAATAAAAAGAACGGAAAGTTCAGAAGGAGAGTTGTCCATCAGAGGCCCTTGCCTAGAGGGGGGAAAAAAGGACGGACCGGGGGGGAGGGGTTTCAGTAACCGAAGCAAAGCAGAGGTCCTCCTAAGGCTGTCCCGCGCCAAAGGGGGGGGTGCAAAGCTAGAAACGAGACGCCATAAAAACTGTTTTTGGGCTTAGAAAAAAAAAAAGGGAAAAAAGAGGGGGCACCGCCAAAAACCACACGAAGACTAAGCGAGTTTCAAAGGGGGAGGGGGTTTTTATCCTGTTACGAAAACGTCAAAAGAGGGGGGGGGGCAATAAAAGGAAAAACTGGGGGGACCTGCGGAGGGGGATGATTTCAAAAGAAATGTACGTTCGGCACCAGGGAGGAAGAGATCGGCAGAATTACAACGAAAGGAGGGGAAAAAAAATGGGGGGGAAAAAGTCATAAATAAACCACCGAACGAACACCTATCCGAGACCGCCTGAACCTAAAAAAATGGAGGGGGGGGAAACCGCCAAAAAAAGGGGGGAAAAAGTCATTCCGTGCATGGGAATCTACGAATCGTGGGAAAAACAAGGGAAGAGCTCAAATGTCCTTCACACAAAAAAAACGGACAAGGGGAAAAGGGGTAAGGTGAGAAAAGGAAGAAATCAAACTTAAAACCAACGACTTCGGAGGACAACCTACGAAAAAACAAAAAAGGAAAAACCAAGACTAGGCCGTCAGCAAGTTCAATCCCCGTCACTCATCGGTCGGCCTTTTTGGAAAACAGGGAGGGGGAAAAAAGGAACCGGGTTCTAAAAAAAAAGGGTTGGGGAGGCCGATAATCAGGGGGGGGCGTGCCTGTATCTTGGCCAATCGGCAAAAAAAAAGAGGCCATTTGGGGAGAAAAGAGATAAACAGCCAAGCAGTCTTTTTACCATAAACATCCTACCCTTTTGGGAAAATCCAAAGTGATGCGTCGCATGGCGGCCCCCTCAAACAAAACGAAAGACCTTCGTCCCAAACAGGAGGGGTACGAAGGGGGGGGGGAAGTCAAGAAGTCAGGAAGGGGGGAATGAACAAAAGGGGGTCCCTACGCGGTCCTCACGGTCATACCACCGAAAGGAAGACAAACATGGAAAAAAAACAGAAAAAAAATCAAGCCAACCACCTCCCAATACCAATATTAGAAGAAAGACACACTGATGGGGGGGGGGAGCCTTGCTCATGTTCACGAACAAAAAAAATCAAAAGGGGGAGGGAGAAAAAAGGAAGGGTGCCATCAGATATTTGTGGTTTTGCGAAGCGAGGGGGGGGGGACAGTGCGGGCGGTCCCGTAAAACTCCCTCTCCCTGAGCAGAATCCCCGACCAATCTAAAAGAGGAATTTCAACTGCAAAAAAATCAAATTTTGCTAATTTATCACTGAGGAAGCAGATAATAAGACAAGAAGGAAGGTCCATGGAAGGAGGGAGAATCCGAACCTATTATCTTGAAACTGACAATGGGAAAGAATTGCCGGAGGGGGGCAAGGCAAAACCTAACTAAAGGTGGCAGGGGAAGGGAGGGGGGCCTGCGGGCACAGTGAAACAAAAACGGAGCGCTTTTTGACCGCGTCGCGGAAAAGGAAGACAAGGGGGGACAGCCCTTTGGAAATCCTTCGCCCGCAGGATGTCGGGGGCGGGAACGGTCCAGTCCAAAAATGTTAGCTCCTCCGACGGTTTTTAAAAAAGGCAAAAAAACCGGGGGAGGTAGGAGATGTGTGAATCAAGAAGGCTGAAGGAGTGAGGGGAGACAAAAAAAAGGTGATCGTCTGATCGTTTGCCTGCGCCAAACTGCTTAGGGAAAAAAAAAAAGTGCCAAAATACCTGGGGAAAAAGAGGGGGGCCTCCAAAAAATCATCCCTGCCCCGCCTTCTGATACAAAAAGAAACAAATTGGAAGACGAAAAAAAAACAAAAAAAATGTAATAAAGAAAAGTCCTGTCAGGAAGAAGAAAACTGACTTCCTCCTCCCAGAAGGGAGATTTTGGAATTGTGGGGTACGGTTGGGAACCTAGCACCCCAAATCAAAAGGAAGTCTTGAGGGGGGGACGAGAGAACCAAAAGAAAACCGGAGGAAAATATCTAAGAAAAATTCACCCAGAAAATCAAGCCGGGACTGGTCCCATACTTTAAAATTCTGCTATCGGGGGAGAGGTTTTAAGGAACGGAGGGGGATAGACGGAGGGGGGGAAGAAACTCAAGACATTGGAGCGGAATCAAAGAAGGGCAATAAGAAGAGCACAAGGACAAACCACTTTTGGCCGTTGTGAGGGGAGAAAATTGCCAAGAGGGGGGAAACCACCAACATCCCCTAAAAATTCAAAACATAGAAGACACCATCAAAGGGGGCGGGGGAAAAACGCCGACGAAGTCGAAGGAGGGGAAAAAGTCGATCCACACGAAAAGAAAAAAGCGGGGCATAAGAACGGGAAGCAAAAAAAACGGGGGTATGGCGGGGGGGGGGAAGCCCCCGAAAACTTGAGACGCGTCAAAAACGGAGGGGGAAAGGGAAAAAAAAGAAGAGAGAGAAAAAAAAAAAAAAAGTTGGGAACCACGCACTCAAATTTCAAAGCAGACAGTCCAGGAGGAGGGCTGAGATGAAGGGGGGGTACGTTTGGGGAGTTGGAGCACCATTCCTGCTCGTCTTTCGGGGGGGTTGAAAAAAGGGACCTCAAAAAATCCTGGGGGGGCAAAAAGAGCTGGGCAGGAGGGGTGGGGGGCCGGTTGGCGTTCAGCGGAGAAATTTGGGGCAAGAACAAACCTCCAAGATGGCCCCTTCCGAGGGGGCAATCTTGCCTGAGAGGGGGGTCGGGAGCAGAAGGGGCCAGTAAAACTTGGGGAAAAAAAAATGTGGGAAAAACGGGAAGAAGGGTCAAAAAAAGAAGCACCGTAGCCGTGACACAAAAAAACGGGCACGTGGCCCAAGGGGGGGTCAGCCGGGGGGGGGGTGCTTGCCCGCCGGGGGTTAGCCGAGAAGGGGTCTGGCCAGAGAGGAGGCCTGAATGCTTGGGGGGGGCCTGGGTTGAAACCCATAACAAAAGGAATGAAGTAAAAAAAGCAAAGAGAAAGCGAGTTCATCAGTCAGTAGAAACTTGGTGCGGGGATGTCAAAGGGGGGAAGAAGTGTGTGGTGGGAAAAACAAGTGGAGGTTTTTTTGACAGGGACATCCTGAATACAGTCTTTAAAAGGGGGGGGGAGGGCCAGAAAAGATGGGGGTTTTAAAGGAAGAAAAAGGTGAAGAGCCATCCCAATACAGAACTTCACGTCAGGTTTGGGGTTTCAAAACCAAGGTGGAAGACAGCATCATGAAAGATCACCCAGGACAAAGAAGGACATCACACGGAAAAAAAAAAGGGAACACGTGTGGAACTAACAAGGACGTCCATTTCCTGGCCCCGCCCTCAGAAAAACGTTCAGCGGAGAAACCAAGTTCTGGAGGGACACACCACATGAAAAAATCTCTCCTGTGTCATGGAACGGAAGAGGGAGGTCCAAAAAACAGAAGTTAAGGGGGGGAAGGGGAAAATTGAAAACTAGGGATTGACCCCCTTATTTTTTGGGTGATCACGAGGGAAGAAAAAAAACGAAGAAAACTCGTGTAAGGAAACGAGGGGCTTAAGAGGTTCATCGGGGTGGGCTCAAAAGAACCTCGTATACGCAAAAAAACAATTCTGGGGGGGGGGGAGGGGCGGGGGAGGGGGGTCTCAATCGTACTCGGGAGAGCCCCACCATATCCCGTAAGGGGGCGCCGCAAAAAAGGAAATTGCTTAGGGGTCGAACAACTAAAAGGGGGGGGTCCTGGAACAATGAGAGTCCTCCAAGTGGGGTGAGGGGGGAGGGAGGTATTAGAATGTTACTGAAAAGGGGGAGGGGCTGAAGTCTGGGAACAAGAGAAAAAGGGGAACGTATTAACTAAGGTGGGGGGTCTTGAAAAAAAGAAAATGGGGGACAGAAAGGAATTAAAAGGTCAGAATCGAACGAAATTTTCTGTTGAGGAAAAAGCCGGATGTCAGGGAGGGGGGGGCCAAAGGTAAGTCAAAAGGCTGGGTAAAGGAGAGCAGAGCCGGTTAGAGGGATACGAATCTTTCAAAAAGGCAAGGGGTATTTGCGATTGGGGGAAAAAAAAATACCAACCGGGCCGAACAGGCGAGAAGAACAGGAAAAAAATGATGGCTGAAGGGGGGTCCGTCGGAAAAGGCGAATCTCGTGGGACGGAAGCCGGAAAAAAAACAGCGGAGGAAGGGTGTAGGTCTTTCAGGGACTTCCGCTGGGTGGGCTTGGGGGGAAGAAAAAAAAAGGGAAAAAAAAGTGTCGGACGAGCGGAATGGGGTTGATGAAGAGGACCGTGTGATCCAGGGTGACTAAAAGATGAATGTAGAACTGGAGAAATGGAAAAGGGAAAGGGGCGGGGGGTCCCCAGGGAAAGAACGTTGTCCTCGAAGGAAAGTCGGGGGAAGAGGAAAAAGGGGGGGGCATCACAAGAATAAAGGGAAAGAAAAAAATATGGGGAACCGACGACATAAGGGAACAGGGAAAAGAGGTACCCGGGGCGATCACCTTGTGAAGGGGCGCAGAAACAAAAGAAAAAAAAAGTCAAAAAAATATAGGTGGAGGGGGAATATGAAAGACATACGCCTTGAGCGCGCAGGAGGTAATTGCCATTCACGGGGGCCTAAACTAAAATAAGGGGAACGTTGGGGGGGAAGCAAGAGGGGGTCGCAGCGTAGGAAAAAAAACGTGCTCGACCAGAGCGGCCATCGCAAAGAAGGGGGATGGAGGAGAGGATGGAACCAGGGAAAAAACGAACATCGGGAGCAAATGCAGGGAAAAAGAAAAAGGGACACGTTCGCCAAAGGAAAACAAAGTATTGGTTTGGGCTGAGGGACTTCTAGAAGGGGCTCGAGCTCCTTGCCCCTGGGGGCAAGATTCATTTATGTAAAAGGATGGTGATCGGTTGGCAAAGAGACCAGAAGGCCGGAAGGCAAAAACCCACGACGTAAAGAAAAAAATGCTGAAAAGCCTGTCAGAAGCCCATCCGGGGGATGGACGTTATTAGGTAAAAGGTTTCCGAGCGAAAAAAAACGTCCAAGGAAGAAAAGAATCAAATCCTTAGGAACGCCTTCCCACGGGAAAGGACCTGATAACCGCATAGGTGGAAACAAAACCGGGGGAAAGCCAAAAAGT
>Ga0179593_1810620_pt1 | contig 11703 bp, 16 predicted proteins | sample CZODoug2_1_08_16_FD_185931 | JGI IMG/M metagenome (GOLD analysis project Ga0179593, IMG submission 185931) | Vadose zone soil fungal communities from Angelo Coast Range Reserve, California, USA - CZODoug2_1_08_16fungal (PacBio error correction) | ecosystem: Environmental > Terrestrial > Soil >...
AGGGCTTCACGCTCTACACAAAGGAAAAAATGCAGAAAAGGGGCTTGAAGAAGAGCTTGAAAAACCCGAACTTTCTGCCGACGGGCAAAAGGGTCGCGAAAGCCTGAGGGGAAAATTGCCGGAGGATGGAAAAGGAGCCACTAAAGGTCTTGCAGAGGACCCTCTAAACGAGATAACATTCTTCTCAGAGGCCCTGGGGATAGTAAATCTTGCGAGAGAGGCGCTCACCGTAAAAGCACAACTGAAAAAATGAAAGTCCTGCCAAAAGAGAATGAATAACTCCCCTCGGCGAGGGACACAAAGAATCCTGTTGAGGCCGACATGAAAAAAAGGAAAAAGCAAAATCTAGAGGAAAAGTTTGGCAGGCCAGCATTCGTGCAGGTTAGGAATCTCTAAGAAACTATAGAAAAGAGGGAAGAAATGCTTGAGGAGTCCAGCGAGAGGAGAATGCCGAAAAGATAGGGGACCTCAGACATCAAGCAAAAAAAGAACGGGCCTACGAATCTAGAGGTTGCAGAAAAGGAATCTCTTAATGGGAAGGGAAGCGTTTCAGGAAGGGGGGGGGGAAAAGTGCCCTCGAAAGGCCGGGAAAATAGAGATCTGTGAAGGGAGCGGAGGGAGGCTCGATCGAAAAAGGGGGAACACACTTTTCACAGAGACTAAGAGTGCATCAGCAAAGAAAAGGACCTCGGCCCTACAATAGCAAAAAACGCTACCCAAAAGAAACGCAAGGAGAAAGAGTCCCCTCAGGAAAAGAACAACGTAAAGAAAAATGAACTTCACGTGGGACGACGATCTGAAAAGAGAAGGGAAGACCAACGAGAAAAAAATCACATGAAAAAAAGACAGAAAGGGAAGGTGTGAAAGGGCCAAAAAAAATCTGCCAGGGGGGGGGGGATCAAATGCGGAGAAAAGAATTTAAAATAAAAGGCTACTCGGCAGAAAAAGTGTCGGAAGCGACCGCCATATGAAGAAAAGGGAAACTGGGACGGTGGGGGGGGGGTTTCCCAAACTTAAACCACCAATTCATAACGGGGAGAGTCAGGATCAAAAGTGCTCATCGGGCGCTTTTTACAGGAAACCGCCACCAGGAAATAGTCTGGGTGAAAGGAGCTGAGAGACGCGGATGGGGCCGCATCGTAGAGGTTTGCGTCTGCGAGGGGAGAACTGAAGTAAGGATCTGGGAAAGCGAGGTACTCAAAAAGAAAAGTCATCAATAGGGAGAGGGGAGTCATGTGGAATACTTTCACTGTCTTAGAAAGGGGAAAGCTCTAAAAAAAAAAAAAATCGTAATCACCGGGAGGGCCTCAGTAGCCAGAGAATCCAGTAAGTCATCGAAAAAAAAAAAGAAAATCTGATTAGAAGGGAGCGTTGGCCGTCAGAAAGGTACCAAAAAATCCGCAATTAACTATCGTGGCCAGAGAGGTGGGTACTAGCGGAAGAAGTGCCGGAGGAGAAGTTAGGTTCAAAGCCTTAAGATGCAAGGTTTGCAACTCTACAAAGACTTAGTTGGAAAAAATTAAGAAAGCGTAAAAAAAGTTGGGGGGAACAGACAACTCGCGAAAAGAAAGATCCAAAAACTGGTCAAATGATAAAGAACAGAAAGAAAGGAAAGGAAACTAAAAACCCTTCCGGGGGGGGGAGAAAAGAACCTTGATAAGAGCGCTGGAGTGCCTCAACGTGAGATATACCTAAAGCTCTGAAGAAGAAAGGAGGAATCCCAAAGAAGGGCTGTATGGTTGAAGGATCGTCAAAAAAAAAAGAAAAAAAGACTACTTTTCTAAAAGAAGTGAGCTGCGAAGGAAGCTCACGATGTTCTAGAGTCGTCGAAAAAGAAATGAGAATACAAGGAGGAAGTAGGAGAAAAAAAGGAAACGCAGGAACCAGCACGAGAGCGTTTTATTCAAGAAAAAACAAAAACAAAAAACACACGCCTCGAAAAGGGGGAGACTTAGTAAGACCTGCGGATTTTTGGGGGCAAGTGGACTTTCTTGAAAAGGGGCATGAGAGGTCTCAAAGGAGGTGCTGGGAAATCGTAGAAGAGAAAGAGCCAAACGTTCAGGGAAAAAGGTAGTTCGAGGAGGGGAAAGGATATGGGCGGGGAAAAAGGAGAGCGTCGGGAGTCTAATTGAAGGGAAGGTCCAAAACAAAGGATTTGGGGAACAACTCGACTTCCTTAGGAACGAAATAAAGGGGGGGGGGGAAGGTCTGATAGGAAGAAAATTTGCAGAAGGGATGGCTGTTACCTGGGGGAAAAGAGGCCACCGGGCCGGGGAGGACCTTACTGAAAGAGCTGTAGGGTTTGAGAGGGGTACCTGCACGAAAGTTCCGGGGAATTTGAGCGCTTGTCTTTTGGCGCGGGCGATTGGGGGATAGTCGAGGTCTTCAAGGGAAGGGCTTGGGGAAGACGTGTGACGAAGAAGGCAAACTTCTAGAGGAAAAGAGGCATCGAAGACTGGGGTTCATGAATGAGTTTGGGGGCGCTTCCAAACGAAGGAAGAGTTGGACTGAGACTGCGACTCGTGGGAATCGCATAAACCGTAAACGGGGGCGAGATCTCGTGTCTCTTCAGAATGCAGGAGACAATTGAAAAAGGGTTTTGGGTTTCATTGTAGGCCTTCCCGAATGCTCACGGGTAAAGCTACCGGGAAAAGCCGGAATATTTTAGAGTGCCTTTGGGATTGTCGTACCCCACAACTAAAAGGGGGGGGGACGAAGTTTCAGGGGTCGCAGAGTTTCCAATCCAAAGAAGGGGGGGGATTCCGAGGATTGGAAGACTGTTGGGGGGGGGGATGGGGATCCCAGCTGGGAGGGAAATGGACTGGTATCGGCTGGATAGTGAAAGAAATATTTGTTTCAAGGAGTTTGTTGGTAGGGGAGTCCAAGGGAAAGTTTAAGGAGAAAAGGGTTTATTGCGGGGCCTGCGCAAGGGGAAGGAGAACGTGTCAGGGAAGAAGAAAGACTGTTTCTCGTGAAAGACTTAAGGATGAATATCGGAGGCTTGAACGGAAGGAGTCTTCGTGAAAAAGGGAGGGATTCCTTTCCAGGGGTGAGCCCGGGTCAGAACTCGCCGAAGTTAAAAAGTAATTCATGTCGAACCTGTGGGGAAAAATTCGCTGTACGAGAGCGCGATCGAGTGGACGATTTTATGAAAGTCCGATTCGTGAAGAGGGCTAGCAGGGGCTTCTGCACTAGGGGATTAGACATTGCGGAGGCTCTGGGGGAGGAAAGGAAAAGGGGAGGTGGAGGATGAAAGGTTGTCAGCATATCGTCGAGTCTACAATTGTATGTAAAAGATCCAAAACCTATGTTTGAATGGAGGTAAAAAAAAAAGGGTGGGATTGGGGAGAAACTGGTAAGGGGGGGGGGGAAAGGTTGCGCTGGGGGAGGAAGGAGGAACCAAGGTGGAATTGGGTAAGGGGAAAGGTGGCGGGGGTAGCGTCAGAGGGAAAAGGCGCATTGCAAAGCGAGATAGCAAGGGCTATCTTTCGTTTGGGGAATTGAGAAATTTGATTTGAACTGAAGGGATTTTAAGGGGGGAAAATTAAGGAAGATTCGAGAGTGGCTCCTATGTGAGGAGGGTGGATGGTGAAATGGGGGGGTCGGTCGGGTCGCAATCTTAGAATCCACAAAGCAAGCGAGAGGGAAGCACCACAGGCGCAGGGGAAAAACACGCGGAAATAAGAGGAATTTAGGACTGGGGGAAGACCTATCCACAACAAGACAACAAAAACAAAGGAGATGGTCGAAAAGAAGAAAGAGAGAACCCTCGGCAGTCAGAGTAATTTCGAACTAGGAAGGGATTCTTCCTGCGAATGACCCTCGAAAATTCCGGGAAACTCTCAATACCGTTACTCGGCGAGAGGAGTCTTCAAGGCCAAGGAGAAAGCTTTGACAGATTCCGCATACCCATGGAGGGGAAAATCGAAACAGCAATCTAATTATTGGATCTAGGACTAAAACTCAGGGAGATTGAAAGGGGGGGGGCGAAACAAAAAAAAATGTATTGAAGGGGGGAAGATTCTCGCAGAAAATTATTTCCGGGGGGGGGGGGGGGACTTTCCGAAGTCTGGGCAAAGGGAAAATTCAAAAGGCTAGAGGGAAGGTTGATCAAAGGGGTCCTAATCGGCTAGAGATGAAAAACTCGCAACGTCTACCTGAATCGGCGATCACAATAGGATGGAGCATGCCTGAAGATCGGCAAGCTCAAAATCAAGCAGCCGAAGAGGGAATCTATAGGGATAAGAACTACTAAGGGAGGCCCTCTCAAGAAAGATTCGGGACGTTCCAAACTCGGACGCTTCGAGAGAAGGTCTAGGTCGCTCAAGGACTAGGGAAAATGGCCTACTAAAGAAGTTTTCCATCACAGGAAAATGAGGACCGCGGAATCTACTATGGGGAATCCTCTTCGAAGGACGCGTTCCGAAGGAATGAGAAACGTAAGCTTGAAACAAGTCCCGAATAAGGAACACAACTTAAAAGAATGCCCTGAGACGAAAAAAAGAGAGAGCTGAGCCAAACCAGAATGTATAAGACATTTAACAAATCTGTAGACCGACGGATTTTAGGGGGGAAAAAATCAGAGGAAAAAATTTCGGCAAAAGAGAGGCATCTCACAAGTAGAAAAAGGAGTCATCACCACCTAGGGATGGGGGTAGAACCATGCCATCTGTGCGTGTGACAAAGGAAACATCCAGGACCCATGGAAAGTCATGGAGAGAAGGCTTGTATGCGCATAGAATTTTCGAAGAGGACAAAGCAGGAAAACCAGGAAATTGGGTAAGAAGAGGGATCCAGCGGAAGGCCCTAAATCTGCAGGGAAAGTTACGAAAGGGGGCTGTCTGTCGGAAAATTCAAAATGGCGGAGAAACGTAATTCAAAGGCCGCTGACAGCGCAGGGAAAAAGCCAAAACAAACGCACATTAGCAGAATCTCATAAAGTCGAAGGGGGAAGCGTCCGAAGGGGAAGATCTGCTAAAACCACAAGGTAGCAAAATATTCCCTACAACTCCCAAAGAGGAAGCCTCTCAAGGCTCACACATCAACAGAAATCCTTCTCACTCCGTAAAGGGAAAGGCCTATCTTTCAAGGAAAAAGTCATGTACATCAAACCTAAAAAGGAAAATCCGGACATTCCGGAGTAGGGGTTATCCGTCAAAGAAAAGAAAGGTGGTCCTGAAAACGTCAAAGAAAGGAATTATTCAACTAAGAGTCCATTTTCCTGATAGAAACACTCTGAGAGAAGTTTCAGGAAAGAAGGGAAGTTGGAAATCAAATCCGGGAAGAACACTTCGATCAAAATAAAAAGAGCACTCTGCAATTGAGAAGCATAAAATGGCCCTAACGGTCAGATAAAAATATAGACACGAGAGGGAGATCTCGTCGGCTTGAGATCGACTAGTCCGAGACAAAAAAAATGAACCAAAGGAGAAAAGACTTCCATTGGCAAAAGGGCAGAGGCACAAATCACAGCAAAAGTTACCGTAAACACAGGGAAAAGGAATCAACGAGAAAGATGGGTCGAGAAATCAAACAAGAATCAAAAAAACTTAGGAGGATTTCTTGGGGGGACGGCTATGAGGAAAAGGTACGACGAGGAGCTTAGAAAGAGACCTTTCAAGGGGGGGGGAAAACTACGGTTGAGGGTTTTTGGACTTGGAAAAAACCATACGAAGGGGTCGTGCCGAAGCGATTGTCTGCAATCGCTTTTGGGATAAATAGCACAGAGAAAAGTCCTCCGAGATGGTTCCTTTGGGGTCTCAGTGGTCGCGGATTTTGTGTTCTTTCTCTTTGTTCAGATGGCTGCACAAAGCGAGCCTATTTGGGGGGTCAAGGAGTCAGTCCTCTGGGTGATCGAAACCTCCGGGGGGGGGGAAAAAGAAGAGTGGGGTCGCGATGGAAAAACAGTCCATCTCGAAAGGGGGAAGAATCTTCTGGAGGTGGGACCGTGTAAAAAAAAAATTAAGGGCAACTTTCATCACCAGGGGGGGAGGCTTAAGTAACCCGACTGAGAATCTTCGCTGAAAGGGGCAAGGTTCTTTTGGAACGTTACAAGGAAGAGATGCTTGTAAAGGGGGAGACATTCGCCCGGATGGGGTCTTTGGGAGGGGGGAAGATGATTAGGGAATGGTCGGGGATTTCAAATCTTCGTGTTAGAGGACGGAGTCCGACCGAAAAGGAAATTCATCCAAAAAGGCTCCGCGGACGTTGAAATGAAAACGTTGGGAAAAGGAGTCAGCGCGTAAGTTCTAGAAAGGGGGGGTCCGTTTAGCCTTTTCTTCCAAAAAAAACCGTTGGAATGATCGCCAACAAGAAGATGGGAGGCTGGGAGCTCGCGTGAGCTGTCGCCGCTGACATGGCGGACCTGGGGGGGGCCGGAGGGTTCAGGGAAAGTCGAAAATGCCGTCCCGGAGACAAGGCACTGAAATGCGAAAGCATCCATGGCAAGATGCCGTGAAGTTGGCGGGCAAAAGTCCATTGGGGAAGGAGGATGGCTTGTCAGGCAGGAAATCAAATAACTTCGGTTGTGGGGATCTTTAGCGAGCCGGGATTTTTGTGCTCGCCAGGGGAATCCCAGCGAAAACTGAAACTGGGATTCGGCGTGGCGTGGACCAGGACGATTGGGTTACCATAAATTCCGTCGTGGGGAAAAAAAAAGATCGTCGAACGTGAGGGAGTAACTGGTGGAATGGATGGTTGAGTCGGGTGAAAATTTCCGTGAGGCATGGTCCGGCGGGAGTCAGGAGTTGAGAAGGGGTCAGAGATGGAGGGGTATCCGCGGAAGATTCTGGGTGATATCCGGGGTACAAAGCAGTGCGTAGCAAGGGTGGAAAACTAGCTGCCTTGTCTGTAAGGAGAAACGGAAAACACAACGAGAGAAGACCAATTCCAAGAGGGGAAACGGTACCGAGGGGGAAGAAAAACTGCTTCGAATTGGAGGGCCTATGACGAGAGGGAGAAAAAAAACGATCGATTACGTGAAACTGGAAATCTTCTGCTGCCGAGGATTAATCGGTGAATAGTTTACCGTAAAATTGCTTAATCCGAGGGGGGGGCTCTATGAAGTACATTTCAGTCCGAGGTAGAATTTCAGGGGGGGGGTATTCATTATGAAGAAAATGATAAAGCATATTTTTAGTCCGTCCTTTGGAAAGAGGGGCCGTCAAAAAGTCGGGGGAGCATAAGGGGTTAGAACCAGTGATTTTCAGGGGGAGTGCATTTCGGGGAGGCCGCACATCCACTACTTCTAGGGTCGGCAGATAGCTGATTATATGGGAATTGAGTCTTTTCGGAGGGATTGAAAAATTCATTGTCTTGGGGAACCATGACGCTCGGGGGGGATCTCCGAGGATTGGAAATTTCTGTAGAAAGGAGACGCCGTAGAGGGCATCGTCAGTGGAGTAAAAATGCCGTTCGAGAATGGATTAAGGGTGAAGAAGTCGCCTATCTCAAAAACCTCACCAAAGGGACCCAACTAAAGGAAAGAATACTAAAAAAACAAAAAAAAAAAAAAAAAAATTTCCGATAATAACATCACCATTCGACAAAAGCGATGCGAGTCAAAAGGAGGGTGAAAAGAAAATCCTTTCAACCCATTTTGCCCTCAGGGACACTTTAGCACTCTCAACAACAAGAGGGAAAATATAATATGAAAAGGGATACACAAAGAGGTCTGGCCGGATCTTTCCTTCAAAAAATCGCCTTTTCTGCGGCCCACTAGACGTGCTTGAAAGGTCGCTCAAAGAAAAAAAAAGTTCCATAGCAAGACTGTCTCAGCGAAAGAGAACGATCATTTCAAGGAAAAAAAACGGGGCTGTTAAAGTGGGGGATTCCGAAAATCTAAAGAAAAGGAGAAACGAAGATAGGCCCTGCGTCAGAGCCTAAATCGGTGAAAGGTTAAATCACCTAAACCGAAGCAACTTTTTGAAAAGGAACTCGGGAGTCGAAAGCAGAAAAGTTCCGATGGGGGAACTCCACTGAGACAAAAAGGAAAGAAAAGGAAAAAAGCTCTGAACCCATGGGGGTCCATCAAGGTTACAAAGTCTCTAGATTGATCTCAGTCAGCCCGAAATCTGCCGACGAAAAAGAGGGCGCAATGTAAGAAAAGAAGGGAATCACCTAGCAAGAAAGTCGAGGACGATACGAAAAGAAAAAAACGCTAACTCCAGAGGGGTTCCCTCGGAGAGTTTAGAAGGAACAAGTGTTTGGTTCTGACGCCCAGTTTGAAGCGGGAATAGAGCAGGGTGGTCAGAAAAAATGCTGAATGAAGACAGATCGAACCTTTGCACCAAACGAATACGAAGGGCGTGTACCGCCCAGTGCACGGGCAAACGACCGAAAAAAAAGGACCTGGTAGAAACGGTCGAGAAATCGTCAGGAAGGTCCCTCCGACCAGGCGCACTTAATTGGCCGCCTCACAAGATGAAGACGTCATACGAAAAGAATCTGAAAAAAATGGACTACCGACGATGGATCGACACTACTGAAATACAATTAAAAAATCTTTCCGGAAGACCGGGGCAGTTTAAGAGGGCCTCATCGGGGGAGGTAGATCAAAAAAAAGGAGAAAAGCTCAAAATAAAGCAAAGAGACGTCACCCCCCACATCAAGGGGACTGCTAACTGAAGAGAGAAAAAAATATCAAGCTGGGAAAGGGGATTTTTTGGGCTCCCAACGAAGGGGAAAAGGAAATGCCCATGCAAAAACCAATGTGTCCAAGGTCGAGAGGGAATCATCTTGAAAAGGGTAAAACAGGGGTCGAGTAGAAACGAAGGAAACCAGTAAATTGTCAGCAGCCGGGTTAGCTGCGGGATCTATTAAAAAAGCTCACGGGAGAGGTTGTGTTTTTTTTAATGGAAGAAGCCACACCCAATTAGGAATAACGTAATTAAAAAGGCTCTTGACACGCTGAAGGACCAACAAAGAAATTCCATAGGATGCATGAAGAACGGTTTCGATTCGAGGGTCAAAATGAGCGAATCAACTATAGAAGGATCACGAGGGGAAAACTCGAGGGAATTCCTTTCTCTCCCTCAAGAAAGCAAAATACCCTCTCAGTTCCAGAACCGGGAAATTCACCGTAAAAAAGGAAAATGCAATAAAAAGACCACCGAGGGACCTCTGAGAATCTTGAGAAGTGGAAGTTCCGGCGGGATGGGGGGGACTTCATACCGGACAGGGGGGGGAATGTCCAAAGAAAGCCGTAAGAGGTAATTGAAAGAAAGCTTACGGGGTGTGAAGCAGATAGCTAAACAACGTGGAGTTTCCAATCAAAAAAACCAGCTGGAAGGGAAAAAGCCACCTCTGACGTCCGCGATTCATAACAGAAGACGCCGCGGCGGAAAGTGAAAACAAGCCCATCGGACTCAGAAATCCCAACCGGAGCTACCAAAACAACCGGGCTCAAGAACAAGGTGCTCGATATATCGTCTTCTCTTAAAATTTTCGACAGAAAAAAACCACGCTTGAAGAAAATAAAAAAAAAAAAAATCAATTCGTAGCAAAAAGACAATCGAAGATGGGATAAATCACCCAGGGGGGGAAAAACAGGTGATCCCTTTCTATTTCTAAGGAAGAACTTGTGGAATCCAAAGAAGAAAAAAAAACAACAACAGGAGGGGGGGAAAAAAGAAAAAGGCTATTGAGCCGCTATCTAAAGATGGAATCTCTGAACGTTAGGACCTTCGAAAACGTTGGGCTGTGTGATGTGTGGGGGGGGGGGGGGGGGGGACAGAATAACTGGGCTTACCATCGTGGATTGCATGAGCAGGAAGATCGTTTGCTGCGAAAGGGTTATAATATAACGAAAGATCAGCACTTCCCCTCGGGGGCTTCACGGGGTAGCAGGAAGGCTCTGGAGTTAAGAAATTGGGGAGGTCGAATGAAGAAAGGAGTGAAAGTTGCGGGACCTAAAATTGGGGGAGGGTTCACCACACTAGCAGAGGTTTCCATGATTCCCTTAAACTAGGGGGGGGGTTTGGACGAATGCGGAAAAAAGGCCGAGACCGAATATACGCGGACGGGGTTGACCGTTGTTCCAGGGGGAAAAACAGGACAGTTTACTGATACCACAAAAAGAAGGAAGCCACTTCGCGAGTTATGAGGAGGGGGCTGTTTTAAAAGGAACTAAGAGGAGGTGCTTTCGGGTATCAAAATTAGCGGGTCTTTTGTGGATGATGGGAGGAGTGGGAGATATTCTTTTTAAGGGAATACGTAGGGGTCGGGGGTAAGAGGGATTTTCGGGAAAGGCGAACCGTTGAAGAGGAAACGTCAGCATTCTCCAGGCGACGGGGGGCTTTACGTCACGGGAGGCTTCGGAGAAAAGGGGAAGGATTTCTTAAGAGAGGAAGGACAGAAGAAGAACCTTGAACAGCGTCTAAGCTAGGAATGAAAGACGAGAAGAAAGGCTGTGACAATGGTCAGGGTTTGGGGGTTTTGGAAAAAAGAACGAGAGAATTGGAAACAAGAGGGAGCGTAGAAAGGTAAGCAACGACTGTTCGAGGAGGGGCATGTTCTAAGGGGGGGTCGGGCCAAAAAAAAGGGGCCAGTGCAAAAATCTTTCGTAGGAGAGGAAGAGAACTCGTGGTGAGGGAAGAGATGGAGATTTATCATCTTGAGGGGGCCGGCTTTATCTCACACGAGCGGGAGAGGCTGTTCAAATTTGGTTGAGGGCGTAGGGGGGGGGGGGGGGGGTAATCAATCGTCTGGAAAAAAAAAAGAAGTCAAGGAGGGGGGGATTGCATAGTATTGGGGTGAGCAGCTGGGGAAAAGGGGGAGATGGGGAACGGAGGGAACGGAGATGTTTATCCGGGGGTCGCGGCAGAAAGGTTAGCCCGGCCGACGGGCCTCTTGATGGATATCGGGGGGGGGCAAAGAACAAAGCGTCGTCGGAGGAAAGACTAGTCGGAAATCTCTAGACCCCACCACAGAGACAACTTCACGAATGCGGCGGCTGCATCTTGGTGGTCCGAAAAAAAGGATGGAGAAAAAAAAGGAACTATGAACGCGAGGGGATGTTATGACCACACGCTGGAGGCCGTCTGGGGAGATAGAGGATGAGCTTGGAGAGTTTAGTACTTGACTAAGCACACGAAAAGGTCATCTTCTGAAAAAAGGAGTTTTTCAAAAGAGAAAGCGACAAGGACCGGAGCATTCGTTTCTCACCAAGAAATCTCTTTTGAAGAAATCATGGGGGGGGGGAAGGCAAACAGGGCACTTGTAGATGTCGACGAGAAGAGGGGAAGGCAAACTCAGAAAGCCGGGGTAAACGGGTTGAATTTAGGACGTCACGAGAAGTTTCGGCAGGAGAAGACAAGTTTAAAGAGGTTTTCAGAGGGGACTAATGGGGGGTTTGCGGAAAGGGGGCTGTGGGGGAAAAAAGGTCACGGTCTTTTCCCGTTCCAGGAAAAGTTGCAGCGAAGGGGGCGATGGGGGGAAACGGGGCTTCAATCGTAGACCGGACATGTCAGGGTCATCGAGAATGCTAATCCCCAGGAAGCAGGTAAAGGACGCTAATATCTGAGGAGATTATGTTTGTGGATAAAGAGACTAAAAAATCAAAAAAAAACCAAAACCAAAAGCACGCCCAAACCCTAAATTTAATCCGACTCCAAAAACTACCCCCGGCTCCAAAATGTCCCTTCCTTTCAAATTCCAAACCATCAAAAAAAAAAAAAAAACCCCTAAAAAAAAAAAAAGAGTCCA